>Ga0209040_10003435_pt1 | contig 12167 bp, 5 predicted proteins | sample BogFormECP12_OM3_FD_188240 | JGI IMG/M metagenome (GOLD analysis project Ga0209040, IMG submission 188240) | Bog forest soil microbial communities from Calvert Island, British Columbia, Canada - ECP12_OM3 (SPAdes) (version 2) | ecosystem: Environmental > Aquatic > Freshwater > Wetlands > Bog ... | reverse complement strand
CGGTTGTAGGAATAGAACGCAATCTTGTCCGCGCTCTCCAGCGAACGAACAAACTCGGAAATCGCATCTTGCGCAAAAACGAAGCCGCGATACATGTAGTTGCTGGTATCAAACAAAACAAATACATTGGCGCCCGCTACCAACGAACTGAGAGTCGGAGGCGAGCCTCCGAAGGAAGCGCCGCTGGTCAAGCTGGTGGCCGGGTTTGCAGACGCTTCGGCCTCTGGCTGGTCAACCACTCGAAACGCCGGTCCATTGCCTTCCGCAAAGGTGGCAACCTTCTCTGTAATTCCATCCTCAACAACGGCAAAATCCTTGGGATGCAAGCCGGTAATATACTTCCCATCTTTGTCGGTCACTGCGATGTTGAGCTGTACCAGGTTGACAACGACGTGAACATCGGCGCTCTCCTGAGCTAAAACTCCGACGCACAGCCCAAGCAACAGAAAGAGAAATCGAAGAGAGTTCGTCGCCATAATGCCTCAGTTCCTGTCCGAGAGCCGTTTTACGCGGCTCAATGTATTCGCGGTCAACAATCAACTAGAAGAGCCTTCATGGGCCGGTCGCACCCGCACCCACGGGGGAAGCCATCTTGCCCTTCTGAAAATCTTCGCCCGTTTCGTGCATCGCGCGAAGCAGCGCTGGCCAGTCTTCAAAGTCGGTGGCTGAGATTTTTTCCACCATGTGCCGGGTCAACTGCGGCACCAGGTGATTTAGCGTCACGGCTGATTGCCCGCTTTCATCGGCCAGACGAGCCCAGTACAGATTGGGCGAATCCCAGGACTCCGCCAGAAAACGGCTGGGACTTCCCTCGAACGCGGGCAGAAGACCGATGTTCAGCAGCTCACGACCGTAGGTTTGAGCCAAGCTCGGATGCGGCACGCCAAAATCATGCGACAAACGCTTCCAGTTAACCTGTTCGGGATGCTCCCGAGAGAGATCTTGAAGTTCCTGCGTCGCGGTTCCCCACGAACGGGTTTCTTCCGGATATCTGCGCTGAAACTCTGCTGTCAGATAGAACGTGTCCGCGGGCGCCATGCGAGTGAGCACCTCCGTTACGTGACCCGCCCGCAGACCCTGCTCCACCTGCTCGGAGCGCTGGGGGTTCACACGATCCGACAGGATTGTCATTACTTTGCCACGAAGTTCTTCGTCGTTCGCCGAAGCGGTAATGAGTTCCTCCCCAGTTCGCTGATAGAGCGTGACCGCGTGAAGCTCATTCTGGCTGACATCCCACCAGCGCGGCAGGACTGCACTGGTCAACAGACCTGGCGTCAATTCCTTCCAGATGAGAGCCTGGACATTTTCCGGCGAAATAAAATCCTCTTCCAGATCGGCAAGAACATATGGCAGATCAGCAAGAGATCCAACGAAATGAGCGCCTCCACCGGCAGGGGAACCTTGGCCGAAGAGCTGGGGAGCTTGCCACACCGTCTTGATGCCGCCGACCGTTTCCGCGGCAAAATCGTGGGAGCGGACGAGCAGCGGATTGTTGTGCAGAGCCTGCGAGCCCGGCGGTTCGTAATAGGCGTAGTTCAAACCGACGAGCGTATCCCTTAAGAAAGAAGCGAGCTGACCGCGTGCTTCTTCCAGTTGTCCGTGCGAAGGTGCCGGAGATTTGAGGACCTTCGCTATATCGGTTCGCATCTGCACTTCGGTGTGATGGTTGTTATAGATTCCTGCAGCCCATTCGGTTCGCTCGCCATTGGTGAAAATCGGCCGAGGCATCTCGAATTCCCGTATCTCGCCGGCGCGATGAATCTCGAATTCATTCAGCTCTTTCCCTTCACCCTTTTCGGTTAAGGCATCGCCCAGCGAAAGCAGGGTGTCCAGGGAAACCAGCCGCTGATCGTCTAACACAGACCGGATTCTAAGAGCGAGCTCGTGATGGATTTTCATCCCTTCAGGGTTGGTTTGCCGAGGTCCGGCCAGCAGATCGATGAGTTCGTCCTGAGAGACTCTTGTTTCCCCGGTAGCAGAGCGAAACGCTTCTCCGAGGGAAGCTCGCCCAGCGTTATATAACTGGGCTGCCGACCGGCTTCCGGCGAATGGTTTGATCACCTGCTGCCACGAATCATTCAGCCGCGCACTCGAGATCTGTCCCTGCCGGGCAAAAATCTGCCAAATTCCGACATCCGCCTGAAACATGCCAAGCGCGTTGCCGCGCAAGGGATTGGGAAGATTGTTGAGCGTTTCAGCCGTCTCCAGGAACAGAACAATGGAGGCGTCGTTCAACTCTTGAAACTCGGAGAAGATCCGATATTGATCACTAAACTGGTCAAATTTGCGCGTCAGCAAGCGCACGGTCGCAGGAGCCAGGCGATGTTCGGGAGATCTTCTGCTCTCGAGTGCGCTGGTTGCCAGGTACATCTGTACCGGGCCTTCATCGGTCGTCGCCCGAGAGAGCGCGAACATTGCTTGAATGAGTTGATCCGGATTGTTCAGGCGGCTAATGTGCGTGCCCGGCTCGCGCAGCACGTTCTTGTGGCGAAGGATCTCTTTCCAGACGTCGAGATTTCCAGGGACCAGCGGTTCCCCGGTGGGCTCCAACTGGAGCCGAGTGACCAGAAGCAGAAGCGCAGGGGCAGGTCTGAATATGCCTGTGGTCGCACTCGAGGAGGAATCCGGACCTCGCAGGGCGTCATAGAAAATTCGCAGTCGATGCGAATCGGTAAAATATATTTGCTGATCTCGATTCACCCGCGAAAGCACGTCAAAGTAAGCCATCAGCCAGCCCTTGTCCCTGGCCAGCAGCTTCTGGACGAAGGACGCGGGAGATGAGGGGCTTGATCCTACCAAATCCTTCCACGCAGATTCGGCGCCTGATCCTCCTGGGACGATAACCCGATTCGCTCGAATGCAGAGATGGCTTCCGTAAAAATCAAGGATGCCAGCGTAGGGCAGCAATTTCCTGATCCCAAACGATCGGTACAAAAACTCATCGGTTTGGGAATCAAGCTTGGATAAGGCCCAGTACAGGCGTGCTACTGCGGGATCGCTCAGGATGGTATCAACCAGATCTTTGCTGGCTTCCTTGTTATTTTTTCCACTGGCCATGGTCCAATCGCCAGTTGCGAATATTGTTGGCACGGCCGAAGCCAGGTAGTGATACTCGAAAGGAGCGCCTCCCTGCAGCGTGCGCTCCAGGTCGAGGAGGGGAAATCCGGAATCGATGGTCAGGAAGGCCCTATCTGGATCCGCCGTCAGCAAGGATGTGTCCCGCGTTCCACAGTCCGGCCGGGTACGATATCCAAGGATGCGGAGGAGCGGTTTCGCATCGTCACAATTCGAAACGTGAATGACGCCTGCGGCGGCTAGGGCGGACAGTTCCCGGGCTTGGACCACGTAGCGGCTCAGCAGGACGAGAAATTCCGTCTGTCTCTTGGAGCTGTCATAACCCTCCATGAAGACGTTGCGGCTCAGCAACGGCAGCACTTCTTCCGGCGCAATCTTCTGACTGATGCCCGCCATGCGGAGAAAAGAGCGCAGCGGCCCCGGGATCATGAACTCTGCAGGGGAGGCCACCGCCGGTTCGTCTCCCGGAGGCGAACTTGCTGCGGCATCGGATACGCTCGAAGGAGCGGAATTAGCAGAGACTGCTGCGCTGGCAGACGCACAACAGCAAGAGCAGACTAAAGCAACGACAAGAATGGAGAGGCAAAGAGGGAGTTTCACAGCTGGATTCCCCTTGGAGCCGGCCAAACCTGACGCAACCAGGAGTACGTCGCGGAGAGCAGGGGTTGTAAATCATCCGCCGAATCGACTCGTGACCATTATCGAGTTTGTGCTTCCCGGCCCCTTATTTCTAATGCCGGCCAAAATAACCCATTTCTCGGGATTATCCAAGCAGATTCGTGAATTTCTTTACAAGTTTCTTACGGCGTGGGAAAACAGGCCACCGCTTTGAACGGCGGGCGTACAACCTGACCGCCAACTACCCTGCAATCGCAACAAGACTAGGCCATCGTTTCCGCCGGTTCGCCCAGGGCAATCTCATCTTCGCGCTGCACCGGTACGCGCGCCTTCGAGACCAGCATATAAATGGACGGCACCACAAATAAGGTGAAAACTGTGCCGATAATCATGCCGCTCACCAGCATGATACCGATGCTGTTTCTCGCGCCTGCGCCGGGGCCTTTTGCGAGGACAAGTGGGAAATGCCCGAAGACCGTGGCAGCCGTAGTCATAAGGATCGGCCGGAGTCGGGTATTTGCCGCACCGATAATCGCATCAAGCTTACTCAGGCCGGTTTCCTGCAAGTGGTTGGCGAATTCTACAATCAGAATTCCGTTCTTCGCGATCAGACCGACGAGAGTGATTAATCCGACTTCGCTGTAAATGTTCAGCGTCGTAAAACCCAGGAACGAGAATACGAGAGCGCCCGAGATCGCCAACGGAACAGAGCCCGCGAGAATGATGAACGGATCACGGAAGCTTTCAAATTGCGCTGCGAGCACCAGATAAATCAGGATCGCCGAGAGCAAGAAGGTACCCAGAAACTTGCTGCCCTCCACCCGCAACTGGCGGGACTCACCGGCGTAATCCACCGTGAATCCCTGGGGCAGGATCTGTTTCGCTTGATCCTCCAGAAAAGTCAGCGCCTTATCGAGCGGCACTGGGGGCGGAATGACACCTTGGATGCGCACGGCATTCAGCTGCTGAAATTTGTTGAGCGATCTCGGTTCCGTCGTTGTCTTGAGGCTGGCAAAGGTCGAAAGTGGCACAAGCTGGTCCGAAGAGCCCTTCACGTAAATCTGTGAGAGTTGTTCGGGGGTAAGCCGCTCGACACGCTTGACTTGCGGGATCACCTTATAGCTGCGTCCCTGAATGCTGAAACGGTTGACATAGTTCCCACCCAGCATGGTAGATAGATCCTGACCGACCTGGCTCAAGTCCACACCCTGGGAACGCAGTTTGTCGCGGTCGAACACCACTTCCGTCTGCGGCTGGTCAAACTTCACGTCCGTGTCGGCGAAGATGAACATGCCACTGGCCATCGCCTTCTGCACGATCTGCTCGGCGAGTTGACTCACCTGCTCCGGCTCTGCTGCCGATACGATCGCAAAATCGACTGGGAAGTTTCCACCTCCGGGAAGGGGTGGCGGAGTTAACGGAATAACCCGCACTCCAGAAATCTTAGAGAGCGGGCCGGTAGACTCGACCAGCAGCTCTTGCGTCGTCTTCTTCCGCTGGCTCCAGGGCTTGGTCACCATACCGCCGAAGCCGCCACTCGGATTCGTGATCTGAAAGATGCTGGCACTCTCAGGAAACGAGTGGTACACGTTGTAAACCTGATCGGTGAACAGGTTGGTTTGATCGAGAGTGGAGTTGGCAGAGGACTGAATAACTCCGAACACTACTCCCTGATCTTCGGACGGCGCCAGTTCGTGCTGGGAAAACATATAAAGCGGAATCATCGCGACGGCTACGATCGCCCATAGCGTGAGGACGACTGGGCGGTACTGCAGCGTGCCCGAAAGCAACCGCACATAAAGATGTCGAACGCTCTCGAAGCGCCGATTGATGATTCCGGCGAAGCCGCGCTCCGTGTCCCCGGCGCGCAGCAGTTTCGAACCCATCATCGGCGACAACGTCAGCGCCACAATACCCGAGACAATCACTGCACCGGCCAGCGTGAAAGCAAATTCGCGGAAGAGCGCGCCCGTCAACCCTCCTTGAATTCCGATCGGTGCATAGACCGCCGCGAGCGTGATGGTCATGGCGATGATCGGTCCCACAAGTTCACGCGCAGCGTCCTTCGCCGCCTCGAATGGCGTCTTGCCCAGATGCAAGTGACGCTCTACGTTCTCCACCATGACGATGGCATCATCAACCACAAGGCCCACCGAAAGCACAATCGCCAGCAGCGTCAGGAGATTGATGGTGAAGCCAGCGATGAGCATGAGAAACACAGCTCCGATCAGGGAGATCGGAATGGCTATCACCGGAATCAGCACGGAACGGAACGAACCGAGGAACAGGAAGATCACCACTACCACGATCAGCAACGTCTCAACCAACGTGTGCAACACTTCGTTGATGGCGTCCTGAATGTATTCCGTCGAGTCGTAGGGAACTCCCAGCTTCATGCCGGTGGGTAATTGCTGTTCAATGGCCGGCAATGCCTTACGCACGTTGCGAATCACTTCCAGTGAATTCGCCGTAGGAAGAACCCAAATTCCCATGAAGGTTGCGGTTTCGCCGTTGAAGCGGACATCCTGGTCGTAGTTCTCGGCGCCCAGCGAGACGTCCGCGATTTCCCCCAGCCGAACCACCACGCCGTTCTGCTGCTTCACCACCATGTCGCGAAACTCGGCGGGAGTTCGCAGGTCGGTGTTTGCGATCAGGTTCACGGAGACCATGGAACCCTTGGTGCTTCCGAGAGCCGACAAATAATTGTTTTTCGCCAGGGCGTCATGCACATCGGAAGGCGAAACGCCACGCGCGGCCATCTGCTCGGGTTTGAGCCAGATTCGCATGGCAAACGTACGGTCACCCAGAATGTCGGCGCGCTGCACACCGCTGATCGCGCTTAGCTTGGGCTGAACAACGCGGGTCAAGTAATCGGTGATCTGGTTCTGATCAAGATCAGTGGACGAAAATCCAAGGTAAATTGCCGCGAACTGATCGTCAGCCGTTTGCAGATCGATGACAGGAACTTGAGCATCCGGAGGAAGGTCATTGCGGACCTGCGCCACTTTCGCCTGGATCTGAGTCAGAGCTGCGGTGGTGTCATAGTTAATCTTCAGGTGCACCTGGATTGTGCTCAAACCCTGAGCGCTGGTCGACTCCATGTAGTCGATGCCATCAGCGCTGGCAATAACGCGCTCGATCGGCGTCGTAATGAAGCCGCGCACCAGGTCGGCGTTCGCGCCAACATAGACCGTCGTAACCTGTACGACGGCGATGTCACTACGCGGATACTGCCGTACACTCAGAGAGCGAATGGCCTGCAGCCCGGCGATCAGGATCACCAGGTTCACCACGATCGCCAGAACCGGACGCTTGACAAATAAATCCGTGAACTTCATGCGCGCTCCTCCAAGAGCAACCTGATTTTAGCTATCACGTTTAGCTATCCTCAGGCTTGGGACTGGCACTGTTTTCGGGCTTGACCGTGTTGTTCACAAGAACGGGAGCGCCGTTGCGCAGCCGGAAGACTCCGGAACTCACAACTTCGTCTCCGGGATTGATGCCGGAAGTGATCGCTACCTGATCGCCACGCGATCCCTCAACTTTCACAACCTGCTGGCGTACTCCACGATATGTGTTCCCTTTTGCGTCTTTCATTTCCACGACGATGAACACGGAGTCACCATAGGGAGCATAGTTGATAGCCGAAGCCGGTAACGGGACAACTTGACGCGGCTGACCTAGAGGGAGCTCGACTTGCACAAACATTCCCGGACGCAATTTGTTTTCCTTATTGGTAACAGTGGCCTGCACTTGAATGTTTCGCGTCTGCTCGCTGATGACGGAATCGAGCGCCGTAATCCGGCCGCTGAACGCCATACCCGGCAGATCGCCGTTGGTAACGCGCAGAACGTGACCGGGTATGACCTTGGGCGTTTCCTGCTGCGGCACGCCAAAATTCACATAGATGGGACTCAGAGATTGCAGAGAAACAATCGCCTGTCCGGCAGCGAGGTATTGCCCGAGACTGACTTGCCGAATTCCCAGAAGTCCAGAAAACGGAGCGTGAATCGTCTTGCGAGCGATGGCCGCGCGAATGTCACCGACCTGCGCCTCCGTCGCCTTCTGCTGGGAATCAGCGGTGTCGTAGTCCGAACGGGAAATGACGCCAGCCTTTACCAGTTCCTGGGCGCGGCCGTAGTTGATGCGGGCCAGATCGCGCTGCGCCTCGAGATTGGCTAGCTGAGCTCGTTCCTGGCGGGTATCAAGCTCCACCAGAATGTCTCCCTCGTGCACCCATTGGCCCGAGTCAAAGTGAATTTTATCGATGGTTCCGGGCAGATCGGCGCTCACCGTGACCCCTTGAATCGCGGCTGCCGTGCCGATGACGGACAATGTGGAGGGCCAAGTCTCCCGCTGCGCCACCACCGTGGTAACCGCAGTGGGCGGAAGCTGGAAGCTTGCTCCTTGAGCAATCGCGGCCTCAACTTGCCGGAATTTTGCAAATCCTAGACCCCCCAAAATAAGGGCCATCACTACCAACATCAGAATCATTCGTTTCGCCATACATTCTCCAGATCTGAAACAAAACACTTGGGTGTTGTCTGGACTACGGGGTCAGACGCGCAACGCAGTTGTTTCGTATAGATTTCGCTATTTCGAAAAAGGATTCAGAGTTCCTAAGGCTCGTTTGGGTAGGGCGAGTGTTGATCGGCCGTCCGGGGCCGGTTCCCCCACGGCCTTCTTCCAAATCTCTATCCTGCTCCCGAATGTTCCAGGTAGATGACTTCCTCGTCCCGCTCGGCTGCGAGGACTTGCAGCAGGCACACCGTTAAGTACGGTACAAAAGCCATAATCGCAACGCACACCTCACCGCGACGAGTTTTACGGTTTTTGCCTGGTAGCCTGAAACGATGGCCCTGCTTTCAGCACTATCGTTATAAGAACAAGCTGATCGGAGTCACGAGATCGGAGCAGACGATTCGAAATGTCAATTCCGAAGGACTCACAGCCCCGTAGCACGCACGCCGACCGCTGTTAGCGAAGTGTCTGGGCCGCCGAATGTTCAGGGCGAACTCGCGTCGAGCACATAACGGCCGGCGCTATCCGAACAGATAGCTCGCTAACCAACGCGGTAGTCGCACAGTATCCGACCGGCGTTATTACGGCGATAGACAATCGCCAACGGTGTGTAAGAGAACCAGTTATTAAGACTGGCGGATTGGACGAGGATGGCCCAATAAGTGCGCTGCTTTAGCTGCACAAGGTTGGCGTCAGAACTATAGGGAAGTCTGAGACATCCGCCAGTACCCAAGATACTACAAGCACCATCGACGCCCTGTCTGGAATATCCGGTCCAACAGAGTAGAAGAAAACAAAATGGCTAACGCGGCTCAACAAGTTTCCCGTATCAGCCCTAAGCGAAAGATCGATCTTTGCCCGCCACGCAGCTTCCCCGAAAATCGGCTGTCGATTCAACTCAACGCGAACTCACACAAAGGAGAATAACGTCATGGGAACAACTCGCCCTGAAGCTCGAGCAGCTACAACCATCGATCTTGAACACACTCACCTCGGACCGCTGAAGGAGTTCCCGGGAACCTGGGCGGGCACGGGATTCAACCTGATCTCCCGGCCGGATTTTCAACACGGCAAACCATTCTTCCTGGAGATCAACGGCACCTTAGAGAATCTGGCATTCACGCTGATCGGCGGTGACATTCCGAATCGCGGATCATTTCAGAAAGACGCTTTTCTGCACGGCGTCACCTACCTGCAGCAGGTCGCCGATTGTGTTACACATGGGGCGCTGCACATTGAACCGGGGCTGTGGATTCACATTCCGCCGACTACGGACCCGGCAGTGCCGCAGTCGACGGTGGTGAGGCAGGGGACGATTCCGCATGGCGATTCTCTGCTGGCTCAAAGCACTCTCATTACGACCGTAGCAAAAGGACCGACGATCGACCCGGTTTTTTCCGTTCCCTTCACCGATGCGGTGATTCCGGGGCTGAACGCTAAGGCGACAAACCCGATCGTGGATGCTGCCTACCTGGCCCAGTTCACGGATCAAAAACTCACACCATGTTGCCTGCCCCCGCTCCCGAAAGGTGTTGATTTGAACGCCGTGGTCGCGGATCCGACGGAGGTGCTCAGGGCGGCCATCGTGGGGCAGAACATCATCAATACCGTGGTGATCGTGATCTCGACTGTGGCCGCGAAAGGATCTACGGGTATTCTCAACATTCCGTTTGTGGTGACGAATGCCAATGCGTTGCAGATGGACGCCATCTTCTGGATTGAGACAGTGCAACCAACGGATGGGGATCCGTTTCTGCAGCTGCAGTACGTGCAGAGAGTGATTCTCGACTTTCCGCCAAAACCGGGTGCTCCGATCATCCACTGGCCGCATATCTCGGTGGCCACGCTGGTGAAGCAATAGGAGACTTATTCTAACGGGGCGCGGAGACGTGCATAACACAACAGTCGTCGCGCCCTGCTCAAAAGATCAAGACAGCCAGCGACACGGTATGAAGGTGGCGACTCGAAGATGGATAGGAGGACCCATGAAACCCTGCCACTTGCGCCTGCTCCTCGGTGCATTTCTTTTCGCGGTCACGGCGAACTGCTTGCCCCAGACCATGGTGCCGTGGCTTACCCGTTCTGCGGATAACTCAAGAAGCGGCTGGAACTCGCACGAGACTCAACTGACGCAGGCGTTAGTCGAGTCCAAGGGAATCGTCCGAGCCCCTACTATTCCAGTGTTCGGTGATGCGCGAGGCATGGAAGCGCAGCCACTCATCTTGCCCAACGTGAAGCTTCCCGACGGCACCACTCACGACGTCATGGTTCTGCCATCGATGGCGAATATTGTGCGCGGCGTGGATGCGACTACTGGCGCGGCATTGTGGCGGGTAACCCTCGGCCCAACCCTCGGTACCCCGATCATCGGGAGTACACCCATCGGGCCCAAAAAGACTGCGCCTGACGGCTGCGTTGGCGACTTCCCGACGATTGATTGTCACGCGATCAACGACAAATGGGGAGTGCTAAGCACCGGTGTCATCGATCCCGACACGCAGCGAGTCTACCTCGTCTCCTGGATCTCACGCGATGGTACGCCGCAAAACGGGAAACATTTCGTATTTGTCCTGAACGTGGCCGATGGAACCCCGGTGGTGGCGCCGGTTCTGGTGGCCGGTACCAGCCTCGGGCAGTCCTACAGCGCTACCATGCGCAAGCAGCGTAGTTCGCTGGTGTTGACCAATGTGAATGGACACAAGACAGTCTTCTGGGCGTCCGGGACGGTGCAGGAAACCGGAAACAAGGCCGCCGGATGGATATTCGCCTTCGACTGCGGCACCAATTCGATCGCCGCCGCTTTGACGACGTCGGAGGGCGAAGGTGCCGGCATATGGATGGGCGGACAAGGGCTGGCGGCGGATGATAAGGGCTTTCTCTATGCCATCACCGGCAACGGAGATTTTGATGGCCAGACCGAGTTTGGTGAATCGTTCGTGAAAGTGCAGTACACACCTGCTTCCGGAGGAGCGTCGGCCAGCCTGAAGGTGGTCGACCACTGGACGCCCTGGACGGACTTGGTGCGATCCGGGCAAGCGCGACTGCCGGCTACGAAACTGGCAGGACAGAGCGCGCCCACTGAAGCTGCCAAACCGGTCGGGAGCAGGATGAACCTCTCTATTAAGGATGCAAGACTCGAGGGACACATCAACGAGCGCGGCAAGCCGGTCCTCTTAGTCTTTCCCAACATGGCCAGCGGAAACTGGTCCGACGAAGATTGGGGATCGGCTGGTCCGGCCTGTATCTTCTCGATTGGCGTTTGCATTGCCACCGGAAAAGACGGAATCGCGTACCCGATCAAGACCGCGAACCTCGGCGGCACTACACCCGCAGACCTAAGCAATGCGAAAGCAAACTGCGCAAAGCTCGCTGCACCTCCCGTCTGGCTTACGATGAGCCCCGGGCCAGTCGATCCGTGTCCCGCCAATCCCACCACGTTGAACTTTTTCCCGTGGGGCGACACGGCGCATCTTCATATGACTCCGGTACAGTTTTTCGATCCGGTTCTCAAATCGTGGACGATTTTCGCCTGGGGCGAAAATTCGCAACTCCATAAATGGAAGGTGAGTTCGAACGGAGCTTTAACCTACATCGCGCAGGGTCATGAATACGCCAGCGCGAACGTTCGGGACACTCCCCCGGGAGGAATGCCGGGAGGATTTTGCTCGGGATCGAGCAACGGATCGGACGCTGACTCTGCGATTCTGGTCTGTACCATTCCCTACGGCGATGCCAACGCAAACGTAGTGAACGGCCGTTTGCTCGTCTACGACGCCGTACACCTCGCTGCAGACGGATCGCTAAAAGTCTTATGGGATTCGCAAAGCTTTGCGATCACGTTTCTGTTCAACAAGTTTGATCCTCCGGTAATCGACGGAGGCCAAATCTATGTGCCGAATTACAACGGCGGCGTGGATCTTTACCGTTTGGCGCAATAGAAGCGCCATCGTTGG
>Ga0209040_10003434_pt1 | contig 12169 bp, 10 predicted proteins | sample BogFormECP12_OM3_FD_188240 | JGI IMG/M metagenome (GOLD analysis project Ga0209040, IMG submission 188240) | Bog forest soil microbial communities from Calvert Island, British Columbia, Canada - ECP12_OM3 (SPAdes) (version 2) | ecosystem: Environmental > Aquatic > Freshwater > Wetlands > Bog ... | reverse complement strand
GACTCGGGCATGAACAACTCCTCTCGGGTCACCCGAGAAGACTGCCAGTCTTGGGTAATTTCCTACCCGAATCTCTGCGGCGAAGTCAGACGCAAAGCAGAATGTGGCGATGAAGTATTGGCCCATGGTGGTTTTGTCTCCGTTCGTCTCTGATGGGTGATGGGTGGTTGGCCGGGCCCGCGGTAGTGGGCCCGGGCCGGTGAGTGGGCTAGTGGTAGAGGGCGTCGTGGAGCTGGTCGGCGGTCAGGAGGTCCCAGCCGCTGGGTGCGCAGGCCCACGCGGTCTCTCCGATCACGACCACGTCGCCGACGCTGAGGCTGCGGTGGCCGGCCAGCCGATATTTGAGGGCCCACGGCTGATCGGGGTGGTCGATGTTGAGCTGCGCGAAGACGGTTTCGAGCGCGGCTGTGACGGCGTCGGGGTGGGGGTGGCCGGCTGCGGCGAGGGTGAATGATGCTGCGGCGCGCAGCTGGGCGGGGCCGTGGGCGCCGAATCCGAGCATCTGCAGATGACCGTCGTTGAGATACACGGTGGTGATGAGGTCGCTCATGGGTGTTCTCCGTTCTGTGCGGTGATGGGTGCGCCGGTCAGCGCTGGGGTGCTGGGAGCCGACGGGGTGGGTCTGTCAGCCGGGAGTCGCGGTGGATGAGCTGGAAGCGGATTTGCGGCCCGCGAGCGTCAGCGAGCTGGGTAGGGCCGCAAATGCCGCTGGAGTCGCACGGCGCAGCGGGGGAGCTGAGCGTCAGCGAGGCGTAGCGCAGACGGGCGAGCCCACCGCGCGAAGGTTGACAGGGTCGGGGTCCCCGTCGGCTATGCTGCGACCCCTGCTGACAGGGCTAAAGGTGAGTGGGCTGCCAACTGTGAAAGCCCGCCGCCAAGTGGGCTATTCGCCGGTCGCACCTAGTGCGCCGGCGCCTACCCCACCGCGGCGCCGGCAAGACACAGAAGACGGGTCCGACCAACCACCGTGGTTGGTGGCCGGGCCGGACCCGCTCTCTGCGGTGTCAGCGGGCGAATTCGTAGCTTTCGATGATGAAGTCCGCTGCGCCTACCGGGCCGGCGAAGGGATGTTCGCGGGATTGTCCGTCGACGCGCAGATCCCAGTGTTCGCGGCGGGTGTCGGGGTTGATGTTGCGGCGCAGCTCGTAGCGATGCTCACCGATCGCGACGAAGACAACCTGCGCTGTGGGGGCGGGGCCGTCGTCGCTGATAGCGCCGGCGGCGTTGCGCCAAGTGAGCGGCCCGGACTGAAATGCCGTGATGCGCGACGGGATGGTGGCTGGCAGTGGGTGGGCTGCGCTCGCTTCAGCGGCGGCCAGCAGATCGCCATCGGCGGTGCAGGCGCATAGCTGAGAGCTGTATCCCCAGGGGTGGGCGGTGAGCAGTGCGGTGACGGGGTGGCCCTCAACCGGGGGGAGGGTGCGTCGGCCTGCGGTGAAGCTGTAGAGGTTGTCGATCGCCAGGGCTTGGAGCTGTTGGGCAAGGTGGTAGGTGGGGCGGACTGGTGCGGTCTTGCGACTCTTGATGCGGGCCATGATGTTCTCCGTTCGATGTGGGGCGCTGCGGGTCAGCGCTAAGGGGAGCGGTCAATCGGTTCAGGGTGGGCGGTCAACCCCGAAGAGTCCGCGCCGGGCGGAGCAGGGTTTTCGGCCCGGGTCGATCGCGGGCGCGCAGCGCCCAAGCGTCGACTTCCGTAGGGCCGAAACGGTCACTGGGCCTGCGTAGTTCGGGGTGGGCGCGGGTTGAGCGGTCGGGCCCCGGCCGATTACGGTGCGACCTGTGCTGACCGGCAAATAACCGGTGGCTACGTAGTGCGTAACCTGGAGGGGTGTTCGAAGAGGCGTTGATGCGAAACCTGCTGCAGGACTGCGACCCCGTTCCGGTCCCGGTCATGGCGTGGCTGGTTACTGGTCGGTGGCCGAAGCCGGCGCTGAGTTGTGATGTGGCGTTTGCTCGCGCGGATTGGTCACACCTGACCGGACTTTGACGGTGGTGGCGCTCAGCTGCTGTTGTCGTTGACTGCTTGCAGGCCGCTGGCCAGTGAGGCGAACCTGCCGTATGTCTGGCCAGCAGCGGTGGTTTTCTCGCCGAGCCAGATCCCGATGATTTCGGCGTAGCCGTGGGGGGCCGGTGTCCACACGGGGCCTCCGGAGTCGCCGGGAACGCTGTCGGGCAAGCCGGTGGTCAGGAACTGATCGGCGCCTTGGGCGGCCGTGATTTGGCCGCAGTGCTGGCCGCTGGAGACTCCCGCGCGGCAGACCGATTGCCCGACTTGGGGCTGGGGGTGATTGACGGTGATCGGGGTGTCTCCGATGAATACCGAGGCCACCGAGTACTTACCGAAGTCGATGAGTCCGTAGTCGGGGCCGCCGTAGCGCGGAGATGAGACCACGGCGCGCACGACGTTGCCTGTCAGCTTGGTTTGTGCGTCGCGTACGTATCCTGAATCGCTGTTGCCGCAGTGGCCTGCGGTGACAGCGTAGGTATGAAAGTCCGGGCCGGTGTAGGCGTAACCGATGGTGCAGAACTGGTTGTTGGCCTTGGGGTTGATGTAGTCGACTCGATCGCCGGCGCTGATCATGGGCAGCGCTGCGGTCGCCGGGGCGGGGGCAGCAAGCACGGTGACCGTCAAGGCGGCGATGCTGGCGGCGACAAGCCTGGCTGTGCTGTGCATCAGACGATCACCTCGCGTTCGGCGGTGCGCCCCGCGTGTTGACGCACGCGGCGCTCTGAGCGTAGCTGAGCGCGGGTGGTCAGGCTGTCGATCCAGGCACGTGCGGTGTGGGCGGCCGGCCCGGGCCGGCCAGCGGCTGCGGTGATCACTGCGGCCGCACGGTTGGAGATGACGATTTCTAAACCCATTGTCATGCCGTTTCCTTCAGAGTGCTGCTTACCGGGGTTGCCCATTGGCCTGTGCGGGTGGCGTGCCGATAGTCGTTGTGGAGTCGCTGGCTCAACGCGGTGACGGCCGCGGACGCCGTGGCCGTCACCGCGTAGGGGTGATCGCTGTGGTGGCGCTGCAGATTGCGGGCGGCGTCTTGCACTGTGCGCAGTTGATGGGCTGCCTCGGCAAGCCATCGCGCGGCCGCCCGAGCGCTGCCCGCCACGGTGCCGCGCCGGTGTTGGTGGGCGCGGGCTTCGGCCACGGCGACATCGAAGCGGTGACCGGCGGCGCGGGCTGCGGCGCTGACCGCCAGGGCGTGCAGCTCGTCGCTGGTGACCGCGAGTAGTCCGCCGAACGGTTCGTCGGATCGCCATAGCCGCGCCTCGACGTGCTCGGTCACATCGGACTTGTCGGCCTCAACCGCCGGCAGCAGGACCGCGATCTCTGCGGCAACGCCTTTGAGTCGTCGATACAGGTCGCGGGCGCGCTGGTACCCGGCGCGGTCTCGGTCGGCGACAATGGCCACTTTCACACCGTGGAACTGCGCTATCAGTTCGTCGGGAAAGTTCGCAGCACCTTGGGCGTTGGTGGTCGCCAGCCGGCCCAGCGCGGTGAGGGTATCGGCGTCTTTTTCACCTTCAGCAATCCATATCCACCTGCCGGTTGTCGCGGCGGTGCGCAACGCGGCGGGCCGGTACAACACCGGGGCGAAGCCTTCGGGCTTGCGGTATACCCATTGGCCTGCCTCACGGTAGCGCTGTTGAAACCGTTTGTGCGGCTGGCCATTGCAGCAGCATTCGTGACGGAGGACCTGCTGAACAGGTGTGCCCTCGGCGGTGGTGTAGGTGTAGATCCGCGTGCGTCGCCACACGTGCTGGGCGGTTTCGGAGGCGACGGTGATGCGGGCCGGCAGCGGGCCCGGCGTCCGGATGGGCTTGCGGGTGGCCGCGCGCCGCTGGTGATGGTGGACAGCGGCGCTGGACCCGTCAGGTCGGGCGGGATTGTCGAACAGGTCGGCTATCCGCAGGCCGAGGGCGGCGGCGATGTCGGCGGCGGGGGCTTGGCAGCTAAAGCAGTGCATAAGTACCGCACCGCCCTCGCCTGCGCGGGTGGTCTCGCGCCAGGTCACCGACAGTGACGGGCAGCGGTCGGTGTGCAGGGGGCAGCTGGCCATGAACGCATCGGACCCGCGTGGCCGGATCGTGTGCCCGGCTGACTGCAGGGCGTTGCGCACATCGTCAAGTGCGCTTGCGGGCCTGCGTCGTTGGTGTGCGCCGTTCATTAGGGGGTTTCCTTATCGATCACGGTGTGCACGACGGCGTAGGCGGCGCGGGCGTAGCGAATGCTGTCGTCGAGGAACGTGGCGACGTCGCGGCCGTCGCGGCCGTCGGCGAACTCGGCGTCGTAGACGCTGATGCCACGCAGCTGGCCGATGGTCGTGGCGGCGCGCTGCAGAGCGTGGATGCCGGCGGCCATCTGCTCGAGCAATTGACCGCGCGTTTCACCGATCCGATCGGTGTCGAGGCTGTCCAGCCAGCTCTCAGTCATCAGCCACTCTGGGCTGTCGTCGGTGTGCATGGGAGTTGTCCTTTCGTTGCAGGTGGGCTGTTGGGCTGTTAGGCGGCGATTCCGACAATGGCGTCTGGCCGATACCCTGACCAGTGCCGGCTGGGGGACACATAGACCACCGGAAGGGCGAGATAACCCAAACTCATCACGTACTCGCGGGCTTCCGCATTTTCGGTGACATCAACCGTTTCGTAATGGATGCCGGCCTTATCGAGCGCTCGAAATGTTGCCCTGCATTGGACACAAGCTGGTTTCGTGTAGACCGTGATTGCCGACATTGGGATGATCTCCTTCAAAGAATGGTTTGGTGTGCGGTGGTGATAGTAGAAATGTTACTGGCTGAATGGGCCTTATGCCACGGCCAGCGAAAAAACTTGGGCAATTTTAAGCCTCCTTTTGCAACCATTGCCGAGCGGCATGAGTAGCGACTTTGCATGTCGATCACGGCGGACGGTCATGGCAGCCCCTACCCGCCGCTAGCTGGCCTTTCATAGTCCACACGCAGCTTGACGGGTTCTCCAGCGATCCAATGGGCCACCGGGGACCGCCGCCGCTGATTCACGCGCATTCGTGTCCAGACCGGACATAGCAGGACAGCGGTTGCAAATACCATGTGAAAAGAGTTGACGCGGTTTGTTGTGTCTCTGAGGGCAGCGACATAACCGCTCAATGCCGCGCGGTATCTGAAGCATGGAAGCAGAGCGATTGTCCTCAATACCGTGGTTATGCCGACTGATTATTGTCGCCATTGGTTCCCTTTCCGGTGCTGAACATGTCGACGGGTTGAACGGGGCGGAATGCAGGCCTGGGTGCAGAGTTTTTCTCGCTGCGCGTCTAGGCAACGGCTCTGGGTGCGTTGGCGAAAGCCGAACGCGGCTGGGCCGCTGGGGACGGCTGCCCCGAGTTGATGAGCGCCGATTGCAGAAGTGGGGCCAGAGCCGAAGCCCTAACCCCACCATCTGTCAACTACTGCCCTGCGATGTCAACCAGGTACTGGTCGTAGACCTCGTCAGCGGATTTGGCGTTGGTCACGACCTCCTCCACAGGAGCCAGCGGGTAGTCGTTGTCGGCGAGCCAGCGCAGGTACTCGCCGCTGCCTACGTGGTGGCCCCACCAGACATTGCTGTTGCGCCACACATCCTTTGGCGTCCGCGATTCGAGTGCCCCCAGAACGAGCGCCAAAGTGATCACCTGGGCGCGCGCGTCGCCGTTGGCGGGCAGCTCGGCAACCTGCTTCGCTACCGCCTGGGCATTGTCCACACCAAGCAGCTCAGCGGTCGTGTCCAGCGCATGGTGATTGGTGAGCAAGAAGCTGTCGCGAGCCAGGCAGTCGGCAACGAATAAGGCCGCTCCTTTCGAAGGAGTTTTTCGCGTCAACAGCTTTTTGACAAACTCACGGCGTACACCGAGTGCGGCGTCCCCGAGTCTGTTAAGCGCCAATACCTTGCGCCGCTCACGTTTTTCAGCTTCGGCGCGATCGGCCTCGGCTTGCTGACGCGCCGCCTCGCCTGCTTCGCCGTCGAGATCGACTGCGTGGCCGGTCTCGGTGGCGACCAAGCCAGAACGTTGGGCGAAATAGCTCTCCGGTTGCAGTCCCGCAGCGCGGTAGTCAAGGCAGAAGTAGTCCGCTACGAACATCGTTGTCTCGGTGACCGTGTTGGCGTGGCGCAACCCTTCGTCAGGTGTGGCCTGCGAATCACCTTCGGTGTCCCAGTCAACGCTGTCCTCGTCCACAAGCTCACCGGTCTCGGCGTCGGTGAGCACTGTGTCTTCGAAGAGCACCACAGCCCAGTGCGACGGGTCTGTCACAGCGGCCTCGTCGGCTTCGCTGCCGTCAGTGGTCACCAGGTAGCGCAGCGGTATGCAGGCCGGGTCCCATGCCTGGGGGCGCTGATCCAAGACGGTGAACCCGCGCTCGGTGTACCTTTGCGCCGCTTCGGCTTGGGCCTGTGCGCTGGCGCGCTCCTCGCGCAGCTGTGCGACCGTGTGCTCGAAGCGGCGGGTACCGGCGACACTCATAAGGCGGTCAAGGGCACCGGGCATGTCCTCAAACTCGGTAATCGCCGCCGCTTCAGTCAGGCTGAGCTGGCCGCTGGCCAGCGCGTCCATTGCAGTACTCGATTGGGCAGCGGTGTTGGCGGCCTTGATGGTGTCTTTGGCGACGGACAACTTTTTGGCCACCCTGGTGACCGACATTCCTGCATCGATCATCTGCTGGATGCCGCGTGCCCGCTGGGCGTCGGTGAGGTCCTGCTTTTGATCGTTGGTGACGATCTGGTGCACGATGCGCTCGATGGTCTCCTCACTGGCGTCGGCGGCACTGGACGCCAGCACGTAAACCGGAACGCTGGGTAAGCCGAGTTGGCGGGCCGCCAGAGTGCGCCGTTGGCCGTTGCGCACGCGGACCAGAGCGGGATTCTCGGGGTCGCGTACGCCGGTGATCGGAATGAGGACACCGTTTTCGGCAATGCTGGCGATGAACTCTTTGCTCAGTGCCGCGTCGTCGCGAACGTTGTCGCCGATTTCCAGGCTGGCCGGATCAAGGTGTTCGAGCGTCCCTGTCGGTTGGTCGGTGCTGTTGGCCGCAATCTCGGTGGAGGGCGTGTCGGTCATGGGTGAACCTTTCTGTGTACGGCAGGCGTCCGCTTGGCCGCCTGTTCTTTTTGCCTTCTGGCAATTGAAGATTGGGCCGGCATGAGGGCCGCGGAGCGCAAGGTCCGGGCGCCTAGTTCGCCGCAAGCGAGTATGCGAGCGCAGCAGGCGGACTAGGCGAGCCCTGTGCCCGTAGCGAAGCGGAGGCCGTGGCCTTGAGCGCAGTCGGACCGCCGGCCATAATCGAAAAAGCCAGAAAGGCAAATAAACAAAGGCGTGGGCGCGGTAGCGCCACGCCGGGTGAGCAGCGCCGTAGGCGCTTCAAATGGCAGCGCAGTACGGTGGCAGAATGCGCCTTCGGCCTACCCGGCGAGGCTGGGAAGAACCTCGCCCATCGCACTGTCGTTCCTGCGGCGCACAGTCCGGTCGATACCGTTTTCTAGTGGGCGCGGCACCGTGCAGATGCGGGTCGGCGCACCGTACTCACACGTGCCGCGGATGTCAGAACACAACTTACATCCCGCCGCTGGGTGATTCGTGCCGACTGCATAACCTTGACGGCCGCGGGTCGCAGCTCGATGACAAAGTGGGTCGTAACGCACCTGGCCCGTCCACGCCGACGGACGGTGGTAACGGCGAAATATCTTAAGGTGGTTACTGCGTCAGCGGCCGACATCGCCGGCGCTCATGGTGGGTTGTACACCGCAAGTGCCTGGCGTTTCTGTACGTGGTCAGTACGGTCAGAATGTAACCTTCGAGATACACGACACCGAATGGCTGGTGAGCTTTGTATCCGACGCAGGAATTCGTCGAGCTGGGCGAGTTCGTCCGCGATCTTGATCCCGCGGTCGAAGTGGTCAGCTTCGGTGACCCCGACGTCGCGATCTATGACCCGCGCTCACTTATTGGGCAGATCGCGTTCTCCCGTGCCGTTCTCACGCTCACCAATGCCGATGACCCCGACTGCACCATCATCGCCGGATACATCGACTTCGTCTTGGTCAACCCCGACGATCCCGACCTCGATGACGCGATATCGCTGGCACTGCAGGAACTGCATTACCCGACAGCTGCGCAGTATTGGGCCGAATTCTTCGAAAGCCGAGGAGTGCCCGCTACCGTGCGCCGAAAGCTGGGCCGGCACAAGATCGACGGCTTGGCGATAGTACTTAATGTTTTTGTCGACCCGTGCGTTCGGGGTCACAAACTGGCACCGTGGCTGCTTGCTCACCTGCTGCCGCCGCCTGCGCCAGGCGCACAGTTCGCCATCCTCAGCCACCTCGACGCTGCCGCGCTGCAGCCGCCCGAAGTGGTCGCCACCAACCCGGACGGGATTGGCCACCTCGTCGACTACTGGCAGCGCGAAACACACCTTCGACTCGTGGGGGAGGACCTCCTGGGCGCAGTCAACACACCAGGCAACGCCGCCGCGACATTGGACAAAGCTCACCAACGCGAAGACACCTACATCAAAATCGTCCCGGCCGGTCTGCGGGCCAGATCAGCTGCCGATGACGACACACTTCTTCCGCTGCGCGACGGCCGTGTAGACGAGCAACCCGCCGCCGGCCCACCAGAATATCTCCTCGCCTGCGCCGCCGAAGCCGCCGTTGTTGCCGGCACCGCCGACGAGTACGAGGATGACGACGTCGACGCGCAGGTCGTCACGGTGCTCAGCTTCACCACCTTCACCGGCGAAGGTGGCTCAGCCGAACTGTTCGCCCGGGCCGCCGAATACCTCGAGACCCACCCTGAGCTGCTCGTCATAGGCACCAACTGGCACTCGCGCCTCTGCAACGAAGCCGGCGAGCATCTCACTTTAGACATCACAGTCCGCCTGACGTGAGGTCCGCGTCCAGCCGGGCGTAAATACCCGACGATTAAAACGGCTGCCGCAGGGCGCATTACATGTGACGGCCTATACCAGCGAGCGTGTGCGTGCTGAATTGCGTTTGCATCGCAAGGGTTAAGCAGTACGCAGGAGTCTAGCTGGCATAATAGCTATTATTCTGCTTTGCCTGACCGTGCCGCTGGCTCGATCAGTCCGTAGAGCGGATTTTGTGCGGCGGCGGCTTTCGTCTCTGATCCGGCGCTGATGACATAGCGCTGCGAGGTCGCCAGAGATTCATGGCCGAGCAGTTTCATCAAGCTGTAGACGCTGATGTTGGTGTTGGCCAGTTCGGTGGCATAGGTGTGTCGCAGGGCGTGCACGAGTGCGCCGGGGGCGCGGTGGGCGTCCGGGCCGGCCAATTTGAAGGCGCGCAAGATGCGATATTGCAAGGCTCCGCGGGTGATTCGGTAGCCGTCGTTGCCGACGAACAAAGGTGCGCTGGCCGGCAAGCGCTGGAGTGCGTCCGTGTCGGCGGCACGGCCTCGGCGCGTTTGCGGGAACCGCAGTACTCGAGTCGCGAGGTAGGTACTGAGCACGTCAAACAGGCCGGCCTCGATGGGCACGGGGCGGTCTTTGTTGCCCTTGCCGCGAACGTGCAGGACTGCGCCGCCGTCGTCGGTGGCGCGCAGGTCTCCGATGTTGGCGCCGCGCAGCTCCTGGGCGCGCAGGCCGGCCAGCAGTGCGGTCAACACGATCGCCCGGTCGCGCTCGGGCCAGTCGGTTCTCCGTTTGTTCGACGCTGGGGCGTCGATGGCAGCAAGCAGGGCCTGGGCGGCCGTCGGGGGAAGTGATCTGGGCAGCGTTTTGGCCGGTTTGGGACGTCCGACGACGTCCATCGGGTTGGCTCGCAGGAGATCGGCGGTGAACAGGTAGCTGCACAGCGTGTTCCATGTTGACCAGCAGCGGCGGATGGAGGCAGCTGCGTGCGAGTCGGCATAGGCCGCGAACGCCTGGCGCATGGTGTCTTTGGTGATGCTGCGCGGCGTTAGTGCCCGGATTCTATCTGGGTCGCCGACGACGAGGGCGGCGATCGCGTCGAAGTCGTGCCGGTATGCCTCCAGGGTGTGCAGGGAAGGCTTTCTGGTTGCGCGGTCGGTGAGAAAGGCGCGGAACCATGCTGGGCGTTCGGCATCTGTGCGCGGCGTCCGGGGAGGGTGGGCTGGTCGCGGCCATAATTCATGCATAATAACAATTATGCATGAAACCAGCTAATGTGTGTGTGGCATGTGCGCGGTTGCCCATCAGTATTCGGCGGCCGATAAGGCTGTAACACAACGTGATTCGCCTGTCTTAGAGTGCCGATAAGGATTGGCGCGCCGGGCCGACCGGTTCCGCCGTTTAGACGTGTTCGATTGTCGCCAAACCTGCGCCCGTGCGCCGTCGTCGCGGCGTCTGGTCTGAATCCGGTCCGGTTCGATGGCGGCGACATTTCGCCTCGCGATGGCCTCCGACACCTTTAGCATCGAACGCCGAAACGCATTCTTTCCCTGGTGATTACGTCACTGTGACGGAACTGCGGTGTCTGCCCCGTCCGCTCATGCTGTCACTGAGCATGCGCGTTGCCCGCTTTTCCACGCGTCCGGTGGCATGGCTCAATGACCTGCGACCACTGACCCTTCTTGCCGTGTTGGGTGTTCGGCACGAGGTCCGGATCCCCAGTCGACATCCGTTTTAGGAGCGCGTCCGGCAAGACCGGGCTGCCGAGCGCCGGTAGGTGGCGTGGCAAAGCTGACGCGGCTCTCGGTGTTGAACTTGGAGTGCTTCCAGGGTCGGCCTTTACGAAGTACGGATTGGTGGCTTCCGCGGGTTTTGATCTGCATCAGCGGCAGGCGATCGACTGTAACTCCCAAATGAAGTACCCGAGAGGTACGGAACCCACGAGGGCGGCAACGACGGCGGCATGGAGCATATCCATCAACCAGCTCAGCAGCCCAACCAAATCATTCATATGTTGATTGTCAGGTGCCGGGAAGGTACCTACCTCGATCTTTCACGTAATTCGGTGTTGAAGAGTGTCGTGAACGCGAAAGGTGCACTGCCTCAACGATAATCGACGTTGCAATTCGTTTCGATAATCTAGGCGGGAGTGCACCTTTCAGATGCAGGCTATCACCGAGTGGTCGAAGAGTGTTCGGGTCGAGGTGCGCGGCGACGATGTGGTCGGCCACGCCGGGAACGTGGTCCCGCGGATGCTGGCCGACAACCTGGGCCTAACCAGCGGCTTGTCGGGGGCGCTGCCGCGGCCGGAGGTGACCCACGACCGGGGCGCGGTGATCCGCGACGTAGCGGTCGCGATCGCTGGTGGCGCGGAGAACCTGGCCGGGACGGCGGTGCTGCGGAATCAGGCCAGGTTGTTCGGGCCGGTCGCCTCCACACCGACATTGTGGCGGTCGCTCAACGAGATCGATTACGCGGGTCTGGCCCGGATCGCGCTGGTGCGCAACAAGGTTCGCCAGCGGGTGTGGGAGCTGATCGAGGCGCGCCACGGTGCGATCCCGCCGTCGCGCACCTGCTACGGGGATCTCGGCGACGTGATCGTGATCCGCATCGACGCCTCGCTGATCGACTCGCACAGCGACAAGGAATGCGCGGCAGGGAACTTCAAGGGCGGGTATGGCTTTCACCCGCTGTTGGCGTTCTGCGACAACACCGGCGAGCTGCTGGCGGTGATTCCGCGCAAGGGCAACGCCGGCTCCAACACGGCCAGCGATCACATCGCGATCATCGACGCCGCGATCGCCGCCATCCCGGCGAAGTGGCGCAAGAATCTGCTGATCACCATCGACGGCGCCGGTTCCAGCCACGACGTGGTCGACCATCTGACGAAACTGAATGCGCGGCCGGGCTGGTCGGTGGCCTATTCGGTCGGGTTCGGCCTCGACGAACGCGTGCGCACCGCAATCGGGCAGATGCCTGCCCACGGGTGGTCCCCGGCGCTGGACGCCGCGGGCAGGGCCCGCGAGGACGCGCAGGTCGCCGAGTTGACCGGGCTGCTGCGGGAGAGCGCCGGCGGTGACCGCCTCGACGGCTGGCCGAAGGATATGCGGATCCTGGTGCGGCGGGAGAAGATCGAGGTAGGCGCCCAGCTGTCGCTGTTTGAGCAGCTCAACGGCTTCCGCTACCAGATCACCGCGACCGCCACCCGGGGCGGGCAGCCCCAGCTGCTCGAAGCGCGGCATCGGGTGCACGCCCGCGTGGAAGGGTTCATCCGCTGCGGCAAGGACACCGGCCTG
>Ga0209040_10003432_pt1 | contig 12171 bp, 9 predicted proteins | sample BogFormECP12_OM3_FD_188240 | JGI IMG/M metagenome (GOLD analysis project Ga0209040, IMG submission 188240) | Bog forest soil microbial communities from Calvert Island, British Columbia, Canada - ECP12_OM3 (SPAdes) (version 2) | ecosystem: Environmental > Aquatic > Freshwater > Wetlands > Bog ... | reverse complement strand
GGCAGCCCTCAACATCCAACCCGCAAACTTTCACGGCGAGTGGAACTATACCTTCACTCCCAGGCTGCCTGATCAGTGATGCACTTATTCAGGCTCAGGTCCTTAGGGAGGACGGCGGTGACGAAGCATCTGCCGGGGATTCTGGGTTTTGGACTGGTGTCGCTGCTCGCCTTCGGCCAATCGGCTGGGGCGACCCCGATTGAGAACGACCCTGCGTTCGTGGAGACGTTGACCAACAGTTGCGCGGCCAACTGCATCAGCGTGGCCAAAGCCTTGGATACCCTTAGTGGGATCAGCACTCTGGAGTTTGTTTTCTACAACAGAAGCAATGTGACATCTGGTCACACCGCGATTCCGAGCGTGATTGCCGGGGATGTAAAAATCCGGGAGTTCGGCAGCACGACAATCGGCGACCTGATCCGGTTTGAGAATGTTGGCGGGTCGGCGGTGGCGTTCATATATTCCAACGATACCGCTGGCGGGTTGACGGCCGACGTGGGTCTACCCGGCACGTTCCAAACCAACACCCTCACGATTTCGGAGAATAATGTCGGCTTTGCTGGGCCGTACACCCCGACCTCTGGTCAGCCTGGGTTTTGCGGCTCCGCCGCCGGTTGCTCGACGGTCCCTACATATGCTCTGACCAGCGCGGATATTCCCGAGCCCGCTTCGCTGGCGTTGCTCGGCGTCGGCCTCGCTGGCCTAGGCCTGATCCGCTGCAAGCGACGCTGATATCGAGGGCTGTGCCAGGAATTGCGCGCGCTTTAGCGGGGGTTGGACATTGCCCGTTGGCAGAGTCTGACGCTGCATAGCCTGTGCTGGAGTCGATGTTGCTTGGCGCCCTTGTCCGGGTGGTGAAGTCGATCGATTGAGTCGACGCGGCAATCGGTCATTGCCTCGACCGCCCCGAGCCAGTCGCGCCGACGGGCGCCGTTCTCGTCTTCCGGATGGATTGACGGCGCATGTGGTCCCAGCCGCATGGAGGTCCGGGCGGGAATCGAACCCACATCCGCGGATTTGCAGTCCGCTGCATCACCACTCTGCCACCGGACCAGACTGAGGGAAGCGGCGTATATCGGGTTTGCCGCCCCGCCCGGTCAAGCCCTGCCGCTCGGCAACTTGGCGCCGCGCCCGCCGCGCCTCTATAAGTGCCCTCGTCCCCATCCCGACGAGAGCCCGCCATGGACCGTGCCGCCCAGGCATTCGCAGCAGCCCGCAACCGCATGGTGGATAGCCAGATCCGTCCCAACAAGGTGACCGATCCCCGCATCATCGCCGCGATGCGCCATCTGCCGCGCGAGCGCTTCCTTCCGTCGCATCTCGCGCCGCTGGCCTATGCGGACGAGGACGTGCCCCTGGGTGAGGGCAGGGCGCTGATGGAACCAGCGGTCATCGCCCGCCTGGTGCAACTGACTTCGATCGCCGCCGGCGAGCGCGCCCTGGTGGTGGCCGCCGGCACCGGCTATGGCGCGGCGCTGCTGGCGGCCTGCGGCGCCAGGGTCACCGCGCTCGAAGAGTCCGCGGCGCTGCTGGCGCTCGCACGCCCCCTGCTGGCGGAGCAGGCGCCGTCGGTCAGTCTGGTCGCCGGCCCGCTCGCCGCCGGCTGGCCGCCGGGTGCGCCGTACGACGTGATCCTGATAGAGGGCGCGGTGCACGACATCCCACCGGCCGTCGCCGAGCAGTTGCACCGGCAGACCGGCCGGCTGGTCGCGGTCCTCACCGGCAGCGCCGGCATCTGCCAGGCGGTGCTCGCCGAGGCCACCGCGGTCGGTCTGCGGCCGCAGCCGATGTTCGACTGCGCCACGGCGCCGATCCCCAGCCTGCTGCCACTGCCCGGCTTCGTGTTCTGAACATCATGCCATAAGCTGTTGGCGTCTGGTTGCGCGATGTGGCACATGAGGCCGTGTCGCGCGGAAGAGGGGCGGACATGGTGCCACGGCACGGCTGGATGCTCGGTCTCGGTGTGGCCCTCGCGGCCGCGCCGGCGCTCGGCCAGGCGCCGCCGGGCACGTCCACGGTTACCAAGCCGGCCACCGAGACGCGGCCCGCCAAGCGCGTGACCATCGCCCAGGCGACGATGAGGCCGGCCCCGGCGCTGGCCGTCGCGCCGCCCTCACAGCCTGGCGTCCCTCACACGCTGGCCGAGGCGCTCGCCGCCACCTATTCGAGCCAGCCGGTGCTGTTGGCCGAGCGAGCCAAGCTGCGGGCGACCGACGAGAGCGTGCCGGCGGCCCTGTCGGGCTGGCGGCCGACCGTCGTGATGGCGGGAATCGGTGGTTACGCCGACGGCGTCGCCCGGGCCGGTTTGGGCTCAACCAATAGCTCTAAAGTGCAGACCGATCGGCTGCTCGGCACGGCACAGGCGACGCTGACGCAGCCGCTCTATAACGGCGGCAAAACCCAGGCCAGCGTGAATCGCGCCAAGAACCAGGTGATGGCGGAGCGCGCCAGTCTGATCAATCAAGAGCAGAACAGTTTCATCAACACGGTGATCGCCTATGTGGGCCCAGCCCTGCCAGTCACCGCAAACCAGGTTAACCAGGGAGTGATCGAGACGCAACAGCTTCTGGCCCTCGCCATCAACAACGAGCAGGTGCTGGCAAAGCAGCTCCAGGCGACTAACGACCGGTTCCGGGTCGGCGAGATCACCCGCACCGATGTCGCACAGGCCGAGGCCGCACTGGCGCAGGCGACGGCACAGCGGCAGACCGCCGAAGGCAACCTGCAGTCCGCGCGGGGGCTTTTCCAACAGCAGGTCGGCTTCCTGCCGCCGGGCGATCTGATCGCGCCGCAGCCGCTCGCGCTGCCGGTGAAGACAGAGCGGGATGCCACAGCGATAGCGGCGAACAACAACCCGACGGTGGTCGCCGCGCTGTTCAACGCCGCCGCCGCAAAGGACCAGATCGACGTCGCGTTCGCCCAGCTCATGCCACAGGTCAGCTTCCAGGGTCAGGTGTTCCAGTCAAACAACGCGACTTTGCGGAGTACCCAGTCAAACGGCTACCAGGCCGTCGTGCAGCTCTCGGTGCCGATTTATCAGGGTGGTTCGGAGTATTCCGCGGTTCGACAGGCCCGACAGAGCGCGCAGCAGACCACGCAGCAGGTGGACGATGCGCGCCGCGCCGCGGTGCAGAACGCGGTGCTATGGTGGGAGACGCTGCTGGCGGCCAAGGCCTCGGCCAACAGCACACGCGAGGCGATCCGTGCCAACGAGATCGCCCTGGAGGGTGTGGAGCGTGAGGCAATCGTCGGCAGCCGGACCACGCTCGACGTGCTGAACGCGCAGCAGACCTTGCTGAATTCACAGGTCCAACTGGTGCAGAACCTGGCACAGATCGTCACCGATTCTTACTATGTCGCCTGGGCAATCGGGCGGCTGACTGCGCACGATCTGCACCTGCCGGTGCCATTGTACGACGAGACCGCCTACTACGAGGCGGTGAAGAACAAGTGGGTTGGTCTGGGCGACTACGCCACGGACCAGCCGGGCCGTTGAGAAGACGAGTACGATGAGCGGATCGCAAACACCTCCTGGTCCGGCCGCCGGCGCTCATCCTGGTGGTGCTCCGGGGGGCGATCCATCGATGGAGGACATCCTCGCCTCGATCCGCCGTATCCTGAGCGAGGACGAAGCGCCGGCGGCGGGCGGCAATCCGCCGGCGTCGCAGCCGCCCGGGGAGGCTGGGGGCGATGGTGTGCTGGTGCTGGATCCCGCCATGATGGTCCCCGATCCGGCACACGAAGCTGAGCCCCTGGCGCCCGCTCCGGCGGTCGCGCCGCGATCCGTGGAGCCGGCACCGTCGGCCCTGGTAGCACCGGAGGCGGCGGCGGCGGCGGCATCCTCGGTCGGAAGCCTCGTCCGCACTCTGGCGGAGCGTACCATGCGGGTACACAGCGGCGGCCCGACGATCGAGGACATTGTGCGTGAGGAACTGCGGCCACTGCTGAAGGCCTGGCTGGACACCAACCTGCCGCCGCTGGTCGAGCGTCTGGTGCGTGCCGAGATCGAGCGCGTCGTAGGCCGCGCCGTACCCTGACCCGTATAGTCATCGTCGGCCTCCTGCGGCATCCGCGTGAGGCCGCAGGAGAGCGAGATGCTGGACAAGACCTACAACCCCTCGGAGATCGAGCCCCGGTTGTATGAAGGCTGGGAGCGGGCAGGGGCGTTCGCCTGCGACCCGAACTCCAACGCGGTGCCCTACACCATCATGATCCCGCCGCCGAACGTCACCGGCAGCCTGCACATGGGACATGCACTGACCTTCACCGTGCAGGACACGCTGGTCCGCTGGCGCCGCATGCAAGGGCGCGACGTGCTGTGGCAGCCGGGCACCGACCATGCCGGCATTGCCACGCAGATGGTGGTGGAGCGGCTGCTGGAAGAGCAGGGGACAGATCGGCGGGCGCTGGGGCGGGAACGGTTCGTTGAGCGCGTCTGGCAGTGGAAGGCGGAGTCCGGCGGCACCATCACACAGCAGTTGCGCCGGCTGGGCGCGTCGCTGGATTGGCCGCGCGAACGGTTCACCATGGACGACGGGCTATCGGTCGCAGTGCGCAAGGTGTTCGTCGATTTGTATCGGGAAGGGTTGATCTATCGTGACCGGCGGCTGGTGAACTGGGATCCGAAGCTGCAGACCGCGATCTCCGATCTCGAAGTGGAGAACCTCGAGGTGAAGGGGTCGCTGTGGCGCATCCGCTATCCGATCGAAGGTGCGCCCGGCCATTTCATTACCGTGGCGACGACGCGGCCGGAGACGATGCTGGGGGACACCGCGGTGGCGGTGCATCCCGAGGACGAGCGCTACCGCGATCTGATCGGCAGGCACGCGATCCTGCCACTGGTGGGACGCCGATTACCAATCGTGGCGGACGAGTACTCCGACCCCGAGAAGGGCACCGGCGCGGTCAAGATCACACCGGCGCACGACTTCAACGATTTCGCCGTCGGACAGCGGCACCGACTCCCGATGCCATCGATCCTCGATCAGCAGGCGCGCGTGACGCTGGCGGAGATCGAGGATGTGCTGGGCGCGGACGCCACGTTCGCGCGCACGCTGGAGGGCATGGACCGCACCGTCGCGCGCAAGGCGATCGTAGCTGAACTGGAACGGCTGGGCCTGCTGGAGCGGACCGAGCCGTACACGCATCAGGTGCCGCACGGCGACCGCGGCGGCGTGCCGATCGAACCACGGCTGACCACGCAGTGGTACTGCAACGCCAAGGTGCTGGCGCAGCCGGCGATCGAGGCGGTGGAGACCGGCAAGACGGTGTTCGTGCCGAAACAGTGGGAGAACACGTTCTTCGCGTGGATGCGCGACATCCAGCCATGGTGCATTTCGCGCCAGCTCTGGTGGGGGCATCGGATTCCGGCGTGGTACGGTCCGGATGGCGCGATTTTTGTCGCGCATACCGAAGCGGAAGCGAAAGCGGAGGCGCGCGCGAAATACGGCCGCGACGAAGTGCTGATGCAGGACGAGGATGTGCTGGATACTTGGTTCAGTTCCGGACTGTGGCCGTTCTCGACGCTTGGCTGGCCGGAGCAGACCAAGGAGCTGGCGCGCTACTATCCCGGCGACGTGCTGGTCACCGGGTTCGACATCATCTTCTTCTGGGTCGCGCGGATGATGATGCAGGGTATCCACTTCATGGGCGAGGTGCCGTTCCGCACGGTCTACATCCACGGTCTGGTGCGCGACGAGCGCGGCCAGAAGATGTCGAAGTCAAAGGGCAACAGCATCGATCCGCTGGAGCTGCTCGATCGCTACGGCGCCGATGCACTGCGCTTCACCATCTGCGCGCTGACCGGCCCCGGGCGCGACGTGAAGCTGGGTGCGGCGCGCGTCGAGACCTATCGCCGCTTCGTCACCAAGCTGTGGAACGCGGCGCGGTTCTGCGAGATGAATGCGATCCGCCCGGATGAATCGTTCGACCCTTCGCGCGCCACGTTGCCGCTGACGCAGTGGATCCTGGATGCGATGAACCGCGCGATCGAGGACGCCGGCGCGGCGCTGGAGGCGTATCGCTTCGATGAATATGCGGCGGCCTGCTACCGGTTCACCTGGGACACGTTCTGCGACTGGTTCGTCGAGTTCGCGAAACCCGCGCTTGCAGAGAGCGAGGTGCGTCAGACAGCAGCCTACGTTCTGGGCACCATCCTGCGCCTGCTGCACCCGGCGATGCCGTTTGTCACCGAAGAGCTATGGGATCGGTTCGGCTATGGCGAGCCATGCAGTCTGATCCGCACCGCCTGGCCCGAGCCGATCGTGGTGCCGGACGCAGCGGCGGCGCGCGAGGAACTCGGTTGGGTGGTGCGGCTGATTTCCGAGGTGCGCTCGGTGCGCACCGAGATGAACGTGCCGCGCGGCACGCTGACGCCGATCCTGCTGCGCGACGCCACGCGGGATACGCTGGCGCGCGGCCTGCGCTGGATGGATGCGATCCGACGCCTGGCGCGCGCGTCGGAGCTTAAGCCGCTGACGGGGGAGATGCCGAAGGGCTCGGCGCAGCTTGTGCTCGACGAGGCAACGGTGGTGCTGCCGCTCGCCGATGCCATCGACGTCGGCACGGAACGCACGCGGCTGACGCGCGAGCGCGACAAGGCGGAGGGCGAGGCACGCAAGATCGCACAGAAGCTGGACAATGCCGACTTCGTGCGCCGCGCGCCGGAGGCAGTGGTGGAAGAGAACCGCGAACGCTTCGCCGCTGCGCAGGCGGACATCGCGCGTCTGGAGGCGGCGTTGCAGCGGATCGAATGACCGTTGGCTTGATCGTCGCCATCGCGGTCACCGGCGTCGTGATCGGCATCGCCATCGGCGCGGTCGGCATCGGTGGCGTCCTGCTGGTGCCCTTCCTGACGTTGACACTCGGCATCGACGTGAAGCACGCAATTGCCGCTGCCTTGTTGAGTTACGTGCCGAGCTGCGTGGTCGCCGTCGTGCTGTATGCAAGGCGCGGTTCCATCCCTTGGCGGGAAGCGGCATTTCTGTGCATGGCCGCGCTGCCCACCGCCTGGCTCGGCGCGCACGCCGCGCAGCAGGCGCCCGCGGGACTGCTGGAAGCAGCGATCGGCGTGCTGCTGCTGGCGGGCGGTATCTACGCACTGCTGCCGCCGCGAGACGTCGCGATCGCCAGGCGAATGCTCGCTCCGGCGACGCTGCTCGGCCTCGGCGGTGGCACCGGCTTCGTCTCCGCGCTGACCGGCGCGGGCGGCGCGTTCGTTCTGCTGCCGGTGCTGCTGCTGCTCGACACACCGGTACTGGCGGCGATCGGCCTGGGCCAGGCGATTGCGCTGCCGATCGCTGGTCTGGCGAGCATCGCCAACATCGCCGCCGGCATCATGGATGTCGGGCTAGCGGCCGGCCTGGCCGTGACACTGACGCTTGGGATTGCGATCGGCACCCCGATCGCGCATGCATTGCCGCAGCGTCTACTGCGCCGCCTGCTGGGTTCGGCCGTGCTGCTCGCCGGGGGTGCGATGCTCGTGCGTACGGCGGCACGGCTGTAACGCGTAACGACAGGAATTGCACGAGATGAGCAGCACACCGATCCGCGGCGCCGACATCGTCATGCGCACGCTGGAACGCGCCGGGCACCACACGATCTTCACGCTGTCCGGCAACCACATCATGTCGCTGTTCGACGCCGCGATCGATACCCGGCAACGGCTGGTGCACACCCGGCATGAGGCAGCGGCGGTGCACATGGCTGATGCCTGGGGGCGGCTGACCGGCGAGCCTGGCATCGCGATGGTGACCGGCGGTCCCGGCCATGCCAACGCTGCCGCCGCGCTGATGACGGCGCTGGGACAGGAGTCACCGCTGGTGCTGCTGTCGGGTCATACCGAGACGACGCAGCTTGGCCGTGGGGGCTTTCAGGAACTGCGTCAGGCCGAGGTGGCGGCGCCGATGGCGAAGGCGTCGTGGACCGCAACATCGGTGGCGACTCTCGGTGCCGAGGTGGCGAAGGCGATCCGCATCGCGCGCTCCGGCCGGCCTGGGCCGGTGCATCTCAGCCTGCCGTCGGATCTGCTCGATGCGACGATTGCGGGCAGCAATGTCGTGTGGCCGGAGCCTGCAGCGTTTTCAGCGTCGCCTGTGGTGCTGAGCGACGCGGCGGCTGATGTGGTCCTCGACATTATAGCGGCGGCGCATCATCCGTTCCTGCTTGCCGGGCCGGCGATGGCCAATCGGCCGGGACGCGATCTGCTGACGCGCATCGAGGCCGCGACGCAGGTTCCCACCGCGATCATGGAGAGCCCACGCGGTTTCAACGATGCCACTCTCGGCGCCTTCGCCAATGCAATCCGCCGTGCCGACCTCATCATCCTGCTCGGCAAGGCCTTCGACTTCACGCTGAGGTTCGGCGAGCCGCCTGCTATCGACGCCGCCTGCCGCTGGATCGTGATCGATCCCGAGGCGGCATTGGTCGATCGCGCAATCCGCGAGAAGGGCGACTGCGTCGTGTTTGGCTGTGTCGCCGATACGCGCCCGGCCGGGGAAGCGCTGATCCGCCGTGCCTCCGGCAAGCGGGTGTCGAGTGAGGCGTGGCTCGCCGAAGTGCGTGCATTGCTGACCGATCGGCCGGTGTCGTGGGCGACACTCGCCTCGAAGACGCCGGGCAAGCTGCATCCGATCGAGGTGTTCCGTGCGCTGAAGCCGCATGTTGTGAAGCATCCCGATACGGTGCTGATCTGCGATGGCGGCGAGTTCGCGCAATGGGGACAGAGCGTGCTGCCGGTGCTGCCGCGACGGCTGATCAACGGCGTCGGCGGCTCGATCGGTTCGTCGCTGCCGATGGCGGGCGCGGCGCGCGTCGTCGAGACCGAGGCGCCGGTGTTCGTCGTGCTGGGCGACGGCACGTTCGGCTTCCACATGGCGGAGTTCGAGACCGCCGTGCGCTGCAATCTGCCATTCGTCGCGGTGGTCGGCACCGATGCGCGCTGGAACGCCGAATACAATCTGCAGGTTCGCGACTATGGTCCCAACCGCACCTTCGGCTGCGAGCTGCTGCCGACACGGTATGATCTTGTGGTGACGGCACTGGGCGGGCACGGCGAAGTGGTGCAGAGCGCGGACGAGATGCCGGGTGCGATCAAGCGCTCACTGGCCAGCGGCAAGCCGGCGTGTATCAACGTCATGATCGAGAGCATTCCGGCGCCGGTGGTTAGTCCGGCAACTCTTGCGCCAGGGTCCCTCAGATAGAACAATGAATAGCGACACAACAAATTCGCGGTCACGCCGACAAGGGGAGAGAATGCCATGGACCTAGGGTTGCAAGGAAAGCATGCGATCGTGACTGGCGGCAGCCGGGGCATTGGCAAAGCCATCGCGCGGGAATTGGCTCGCGAAGGTGTCGATGTGGCGATCGTCGCGCGCACCAAGGCGGATCTGGAGGCGACAGCTCGGGAGTTGGCTGCGGCGACGAACCGTCGCATCGTTCCTTTCGCAGCCGATGTCACCAGCAAGGAGCAGGTGGACCGCATGGTCGCCGAGGCGGCACAGCAACTGGGCGGCCTGCACATCCTGGTCAACAGCGGGTCAGCGCCAGGGGGCTCGGCCACCGCGACCGGCCCGATCGAAACGGTCATCGACGAGGATTTGCTGCAAGATTTCAACGTGAAATATGTCGGAGCGCTGCGCTGTTCCCGCGCTGTCATTCCGTTCATTAAAGAGGAGGGCTGGGGTCGCATCATCAACATCAGCGGTGCCAACGCCCGCAACGCCGGCAATCTCAGCGGCGGAGCACGCAATGCCGCCCTGGTGCACATGACGAAGACGCTGGCGGTCCAGTTGGGCCGTTACGGGATCACGGTCAACTGCATCCATCCCGGCACCACCCGCACCGAGCGCACGCCAAGCCTGCTCGCTGCTCGCGCCACCCAGCTCGGCGTAACCCCGGAAGATGCGGAGCGACAGGATTTCGCTCCCGACTCTCCGCGCGGCAATGCCATATGCCGCATGGTGGACGCCTCCGAGATCGCATTCGTCACAGTATTCCTGGCCTCGGATAAGGCCTGGGCGGTCTCCGGCGAGCTTGTCGCGGCAACCGGGGGGGCTGGGCGGACGGTTCATTACTAAGGGTACACAGCGGAATAAGTGAGGCATCTCCGCGTCTGGCTCGTGCTTCATCGTCATGGCGTGGCTTGGCCACGCCATCCACGTCTTTGTTGCCGGCATCAAGGCAAATGGCCGGCCTTCGCCGGCCATGACGACGGGGGCGCCGCTCTATCGTCCGAGACTCAGAACAACAAATGGGAGGCACCATGCGCCGTCGCGACCTGTTGAAGGCAATACCCCTGTTGATGACGCCCTCGCTGGCACGCGCCGACACGCTGCCGCTGCGGTTCATCCCGAACGCGAATCTCACGTCGCTCGACCCGATCTGGACCACCGCGTTGGTGGCCCAGGCGCATGGTTATCTGGTTTACGATACGCTGTACGGGATCGACGCCAGCAACAGGTTGCAGCCGCAGATGTGCGCGGGGCACGACGTCTCGGCCGACGAGTTGACCTGGACCTTTACGTTGCGCGATGGGCTCGCCTTCCACGATGGCGAAAAGGTCCTGGCGAAGGACTGCGTGATGTCGCTGAAGCGTTGGGCCTCGCGCGATTCGTTCGGCCAGCAATTGACGAGGGTGGCGAATGAAATCGTTGCCCTCGACGACCGGCGTTTCCAGATCCGGTTGAAAAGGCCGTTTCGTCAGATGCTCTACGGACTTGGTGCGCGAAGCTGCTTCATGATGCCCGAGCGCATGGCGAAGACGCCCGCCTCCGAGCAGGTCAAGGAAACAATTGGATCGGGGCCGTTTCGGTTCCTGCCCGGCGAGTGGGTTTCCGGCGCCCGCGCGGGTTACGCACGCTTCGATGGCTACGTGCCGCGTCATGAACCGCCCAGTTTCTACGCGGGCGGCAAGGTGGCGCATTTCGAGCGGGTCGAATGGATCGTGCAGCCGGACTCGGCGACCGCGGCCGCCGCGTTGCAGCAGGGCGAGGTCGACTGGATCGAGCAGCCGCTGATCGACCTCTGCCCGATGTTGCGGACCGTGCCCAACGTGGTGGTCGCGGTGAACGATCCGTTCGGATGGCAGCCGATCATCGCGCTCAATCACCTGACCGCGCCGTTCGACAACCCGAAGCTGCGACGCGCGCTGCTGCCGGCGCTCGATCAGAAGGCCTTTGTCACGGCGGTGATCGGTGAGCAGACGGAACTCGGCCGTGTGCCGGGCGGCTTTTTCGCCGACGGCCAACCGATGGCGTCCCACGTCGGGCTCGAGGTGCTGACCCGGCCGCGCGATATTCCTCTGGCGAGGCGACTGGTGGCGGAGGCGGGCTATCGCGGTGAACCGGTCGTGTTGTTGTCGCCCAGCGATCGGCCGGTCTACAGCCAGGTGTCTTTCGTGGCCCGCGATCTGTTGCAGAAGCTTGGTCTGACTGTGGATTTCCAGGCGATGGACTGGGGTACGGTGGTCACCCGGCGGACCAGTAAGAACCCGACGGACAAGGGCGGCTGGAGCGCTTTCATCACCGCCTTGGATGGCGTCACCGTGTCCAATCCCGGCGGCAACTTTGCGTTGCGGGGCAGCGGCCAGAAGGCCTGGTTCGGCTGGCCAACGGATGAAAAGTTGGAGGAGCTGCGCGATGCCTGGTTCGATGCCCCGGACCTGGCGTCACAAAAGGCGATCGCCGAGCAAATCCAGCTTCGGGGCCTGGAAACTCTGCCCTACATCCCGCTTGGCCAGATCTTTCAGCCGACCGCGTTCCGCTCGGACATCAAGGACATCGTGAAATCGATGTTCCCGCTGTTCTGGGGCGTGCACAGGGGGTAGCAACCTTCTAATATATAATTCGGGGCGCCATGGAAATCCGCCAGAGCCTGCGCGGTGCAACCGGCAGGAAGCCCGTGCCGATGCGACTTCGTTGGCATATTGGCACGCTGACGTTCGGCGATCATCTCGTGCGGTCTTGGTCAGGTTCCCCGTCCGCCGTTGGCGCCAACTGTCCTAGTTGGTGCCCGCCGGGGAATAAGCGCTTCAACTGGCGGGGTGCGGCACCCCTATCGTCATGGCCGGCGAAGCATGCCCCGGCGTAGGCCGGGGGCCGGCCATCCACGTCTTTCCTTCATGCCACCAGCAAAGACGTGGATGGCGGGGCCGAGCCCCGCCATGACGATGAG
>Ga0209040_10003431_pt1 | contig 12171 bp, 11 predicted proteins | sample BogFormECP12_OM3_FD_188240 | JGI IMG/M metagenome (GOLD analysis project Ga0209040, IMG submission 188240) | Bog forest soil microbial communities from Calvert Island, British Columbia, Canada - ECP12_OM3 (SPAdes) (version 2) | ecosystem: Environmental > Aquatic > Freshwater > Wetlands > Bog ... | reverse complement strand
CGCAGGTGGTGAAGCGGGGTGTGTGGGAAGCGGGGGGCTACCCAGTCGAGCTGCCTGCATGTCGCTCGGCGAGATCATGATGAAGCCGACGGCCATGCTCTACCGCAATCTGCTGTCCATTGAGACCCAGGAACTGTTGCGCAGCAACCCGATTGATGGAGCGGTGCTGCTCGGTGGGTGCGACAAGACCGCGCTCGGTCGACACCCATCCGCTATCAAATGTTCACGGAGCGTGTCGAATGCCAGATGACATGGAGGACTTCCGTGCTCTGGATCCATTCTTTCGGATCATCGAGCAAGGTCTTGCCGGACTCGTGGACGGCGACCACTTCTTCGACCTTCTCGCCGAGGACGTAGTCTTCGATTTCGTCATCACGGTCCCGGATTACCCGCGCCACGTCGTCGGCCGTGACAACCTCATCGAGCTCTACCGCGGGTACGGCTCAACGTTCTTCCTCGACAGCTGCTACGACCTGTGCGTGCACCACTCGCAGGCAACCTCCTCGGTCGTACTCGAGTACTCCTCCAAAGGCAAGGTCGTGCGCACCGGCCAGCCCTACAGCAACCGATACATCTCCGTAGTCGTCATCAAGGACCGCAAAGTGTCCGAGTGGCGCGACTACCTTGACCCGCTGCGTGTCTTTGCCGCCCTCGAAGGACGCCCCTTCGAACCGGACACCCGTTGAAACGAAGTGACTAGGCCTGGTCCCGACGCCATCTGCCGTCGACGGCGTGGGGGCCGTCTGATGTCCCGAAACCGCCGGCGTATTCGACAGGCAGGGTCGAATCTCGTTCCGCGTCGCATTTTCTCGACTGCCATGTCATATCCGGCGCAATCGCTGACATATCGCAGGTCGCAGATGTGCGATTATGCGGGCGTCTGAGGAAACGAAGCGATGCGTGAGACAAACGGGCCCGCCATGGTCGTGAGACAACTTCGAAAGGCGCAGGTCGTGGACGTCGTGAGATGCCATCTGCGGTGAGAAGCTACAACCACCACCACCACCCCACAACCACCACCACACCACCACGGCGGCCACCACCCCACAACAACCACGTGGACATGGGGGCCAGAACGGCATGAACGGCTGCGTCGCTCACCGACGGCCGCCGCCACCACCACCCACTGCTCCTGCTGTGTTCACCACCGGGTGTAGCTTCGCAAGTTTGACTGCATTTTCTCACGTTCGGCTGCATCAAGACTGCATTTGTGCAGTGAGCGTGAGACGCGCCGGTCAGGGATACGCTGGATCGTGTCCGTGAGGTGAGACCGTGAAGGAGTGTCCTGTAGCTGACGATCCGCTGACGCGACGGTGTCGGTCATTCGCAGGGATCCCTTGTCCGAGACCACGGTGCGTCCTGTGGGGTGTTTGAGAATCGGCCCCCCTAGGGTCAGCTTTGCGAGCGAACCCTGGACCTCGTAGCCGACTGCTCGCCCCGGCTCCATGGAGAACGGCTGATGTACATCGAACGCGTCGTGGTGCAGAACTTCCGATGCTTTGGCCCCGCACCCATGAGCATCGACCTCGACGCGGGGCTGACCGCGATGATCGGCGGCAATGGCGCGGGCAAGACGGCGATCTGCCAGTCGTTGCTGAGGTTGTTCGGCCTGACCCCCGAGCAGCGTCAGGTGCGCATCAGCGACTTTCACGTGCCCGCCCAGGAGCAGACGGCGCCACCGAGTCGCACCCTCACCGTCGAGGCGATCCTGGCTTTCCCCGAACTTGACGTCACCGCCGACGTCACCGAGCCCATCGTGACCAGCGCCTCCGTGCCTGAGTTCTTCCATCAAATGGCGGCAACGGTGGATGGGAAGCTGAAGTGCCGGATCGCGCTTCACGCAACGTGGATCGACGACGGATCCATCGACGGAGCCGTGGAAGAGCAGCGCCGTGTCATCCACACCTTCGACGACGACTACGGTGAGCAGTGGTCGCCGCTCCGGGGCGGAGACCGCAACAGGATCCAGATGATCTACGTCCCGGCCTCGCGCGACGGCGCGCGGCAGGTCGGCGCGTTCCTGCGGGGCCGGTTGTGGCGAGCCAGCCGCTGGTCGGACGAACTGCGTGACCACGTAACCCATGCCGCCGAAGACCTCGTCGAGAAATTCCGCGCCGAGTCGGTCGTGTCGGCCATCGAATCGACGCTGGCCCAGCGCTGGCAGCAGCTGCATCACGCCGACACCAACGCCGTGCCGTCCTTCGAACCCATCAGCAACGACGCCCGAGAACTGTTTCGCAACGCAGAGTTGATGTTCGAACCCAGTGACACCGGACGCAAGAACCCCGCCGACGCCCTCAGCGACGGGCAGCGCTCGCTGCTGCACCTCGCCCTCACTGCCGCGACCATCGACATCAAGACCGAACTGGCGAAAGGTACACACGCCGAGAAGTTCGAGTTGGGCGCATCGAGCTTGCCGACGCTGACCCTGCTGGCTCTCGAAGAACCCGAGAACCACCTCTCGCCGTTCTTCTTGTCCCGGGTGGTGGCGCAACTTATCGAACTGTCATCCGGTCCGCGCACCCAAGCCATGCTGTCCAGCCACTCCGCGAGCGCCCTGGCGCGCGTCGAACCGACCCAGGTTCGCTTCCTGCGCCTGGACACGGCCACCCGGACCAGCTCGGTCACCGCGATCGAACTCCCCGAAAACGCCACCGAGGCCGGCAAATACGTCAGAGAAGCCGTCCGTGCCCACCCCGAACTGTACTTCGCCCGTTACGTGCTCCTTTGCGAAGGCGACTCCGAAGAACTGGTCATTCCGCTGCTGGCCCAGCACCGTGGCGTGCCGATCGAGCGGTCCTTCGTGGCCATCGTGCCGTTGGGCGGCCGGCACACCAACCACTTCTGGCGGCTGCTGCGCAGCCTTGAGATTCCCCACGCGACACTGCTGGACCTGGACTGGGGTCGAGATGGCGGCGGCGTCGGCAGGATCAAGACCGCCTGCGAACAACTGCAGCTGCGCGGCGAGGATCCCTTCGGCGGCATCGACGGCTACGCAGACCTTGACGACCTGGCGAGGCTGTCGAATGCTGACACTGGCGAAATCAAGAGGTGGATGGATCATCTGCGCAATTGGCGGGTGTACTTCTCTACCCCGCTGGACCTCGACATGGCCCTGCTGCAGCACTACTTCGAGTACTACACCACCACCCTGGAACCTGGTGCGCGCGGCCCTGACCTGAACTCTGATGCGCGAAAGGCGGTGCTCGGCGAGAAGCCGGCCGACCTCGACTACTGGAAAACGAAAGACGCTGCAAAACAGTTGGTCTGGTACCGCTACCTGTTCACCAACAAGTCCAAGCCCGCCACCCATCTGCGGGTCTTGACGGCCATGCCTGACACCGAGCTCGCCGCACCACCGGAGTGCTTGGCTGACCTGATCGACCACATCAAAGGACAGCTGCAGGTGCCGTGAACTTCGTGACACCGGAGGCGTGGCAGCCCAACGGCATCGATGACCTCGAACTCGCAGCCTGGGAAGCGCTTCGTGAGGAGCGCAGCACCTCGGTGGCAGCCGGGCCTGGCGCCGGCAAGACCGAATTCCTCGCCCAGCGCGCCAGCTACCTGCTTGAGACCGGCCTGTGCCCGCCACCGCGTCGCATCCTGGCGATCACGTTCAAGCGCGACGCCGCAACCAACATTCGTCGACGGGTCGCCCAACGCACCCCCGAGCACGCCGCGCGGTTTACGGCCATGACCTTCGATGCGTTCACGAAGAACATCGTCGACCGGTTCCACGCCTTGCTACCCGAACACTGGAAGATGCGCGGCCCCTATGTCATCCGATACGCCACGGCCCGCCAGATCGGCGAATTCCTCGACAACATCGCCCGCCACGCACCGCCGCAGCTCGCCCCTGACGTGCGCGCCATCCCGCAGAACGATTTCATGACCGCCACCATCGGCAAGCGTCCCTTGCCTTCGTCACCGGCGCAGCCCACCACCGCCACCGGATACGCGATCCAGCAGTGGTGGCAACGCAGCTATTTGGGCCGCGACGTACCGGCGGTCGATTTCGTGATGCTCAACCGACTCGCCGAGTTGATCATCCGCTGCAGCAGCCCCCCGCTGCAGCGGGCACTACATGAAACCTACCCCTTTGTATTTGTCGACGAATTCCAAGACACCACCTACGCCCAGTACACCTTTCTACGATCGGTATTCGGACGGCACACCACCGTCACCGCCGTCGGTGACCACAAGCAACGAATCATGGGATGGGCAGGCGCCCTCGACGACGCGTTCGCCGAATTCAAGGCCGACTTCAGCGCGACTCCCTACGAACTCACGTGGAACTTCCGGTCAACGGAAGCGCTGGTAGCACTCCAGCACCGGTTCGCCCAGCTGCTGGACCCCTCCGCCGAACCGGCTGCAGCGCAGGCAGTCTCTGACATCGACGACCAGCCAGCCAAATCTGGTCCTTCCCCAGCCAGCAGCACGAAGCCCGCACCGTCGCGGCGTTCATCGCTGCCGACCTCGCCGCCAGTGACAGGAGTCCCGCCGATTACGCGCTGGTGGCCCGCCAGAAGGTCGCCGACTTCGAAACCGAGCTGCGACAGGCATTGGCAACACACGGTATTGCCCTGCGCAACGACGACGCCATGTGCGGTCAGATGCGGCTGCAAGACTTGCTCAAAGACCCATACAGCGAACTGCTCATCGGCTTTCTTCGCCTCGGTGCGCGCAGCGGACATCAGCAGGGCAGTCCGCGTACCTGGATCGAGGTGTCGACCACGATCACACGATTGCGAAGCGGCGACGACCTCGCCGACGAAATCGCCGCCCACTACGATGACCAACTTTCCGTGCACCTACACACTCTGCGGACCTGGTTACGCTCCCACTCCTGTAGCACCGACAACGTTGCCGATCTGTTCCAGCAGCTCACCGCCGCCCTCGTGGACCTCACCGATGGCCACCTCGGTGGTCTGGTCGATGTCCCCGACGACCTGGCTATCCGGGCCGAAGCGTTCCAATCGCGGCTGAAAGCGGTGGTGGCGCAAAGCACGTCGTGGTGGGAAGCAGCGCATGCATACGAAGCTGCCGACGCGGTCTCTTTACTCACCATCCACCGCAGTAAGGGCCTGGAGTACCACACCGTATTCTTCCTCGGACTCGACAACGACCAATGGTGGTCTCATGCGCGCGACACCACCGCCTCGACCGCGACCTTCTTCGTCGGACTGTCCCGCGCGGGGCAACGCGTCATCTTCACCCAGTGCGACCAGCGGGGCGGGCAAGCCAACATTGCCGACCTCTACGCCGTCCTCGAGCAAGCCGGACTAGCGGTCCACCGCTTCCAGTAGTGCCGCCCCGGAGTACGTTCCCGCCCTGCAATGACCAGACCGGTCCACGCTGCGGACGTGACGCGCTGTCTCGTCTCGGGCTTGCCGACGTCGACGGAACTGGGTCAGCGTGCACGGCATCCAACCCGGCATAGACGAGTCCGATCGCGAAGTGCTAAGACAACCGAGACAGACGCCGCGTGGCGCGGGCAGGGGCCCGCGTTGTCGGAGCATCGTGGCATCGTGGGCAGCGAGGAGGGTGCTATATGTACGACGAGGAAGAGGAGTTCGAATTCGAAGATCGAGTCGATAGGGGCGAGCATCAAGCCCTGCCCCCAAACAGAGCACGCATCCGACACCAGCCTCGTGGATGGCGCGGGTAATCCACTCGTCGAACACAGAGGTGCGAACGATCACCCCGGAGGCCACCAGCCGCGACGTCAGCTGTCGGGCAAGGGCTTGTCCGCGCGCACCGGCTAGCTGAAGCGCATATCGGTCATCAAACAGTGGTCGCTGCCGACGTCCCTCCCATCCGCGATGAGCCGCCGTGATAAGCGCTGTATCGGACACATCGCGCAACACCGCGTCCACGTTCTTGGTCATCGCCCTGCCTCACAACCGGGATTGATCCGCGGGATTGATCCGGCTTCGTCGCTCAGCGTGGCTGGGGGCACATGCCGGCGTCAACAGCCGTCGGCCGATCACCCGCCGGTTTTGAAACCTTTACCGGCGAGCGCTTCGGCCAGCCGATGCGAATACCTTCGGTCCCGGGGGTGCGACCTGACCTGGCTCACGTTTTCGTTGTCGGTGGGGTGACGGTCGCTTGACCTGGTGTTTTGCCGGAGTTGTTGGGCTGATTTGTGCACTAAACGGTGGCCGTAGGCTGCGGTAGTGGCGTATGTGCGCACCGTGAAGACGGCCTCGCGGGCCACGGCGGTGCAGATTGTGTGGTCCTCGCGGCGCGGGTCACGCACCATCGAGCATGTCGGCTCGGCGCACGACGAGCAGGAATTGGCGGCGTTGAAAGCTGCTGCGGCCGAGCGGTTAGCGGCGGGGCAGGCCGAACTGGACCTCGGTGTCTCGGTGGTCGGGTCGGGACCGTTGCCGATCGTCTCGTCACGGATGAGCTACCTGTGGGACGGGCTCTGTGCGACCTACGAGGTGTTGGGATTCAATTCAGCTACCCAGGGCGACGGTGGTGAAGGCGCCAAGTTTTGTCTGGCGGTGCTGCAAATGCTGCTGCGTTATTCTGCTCGAACACGTGCGTCAGTTGTCTTCACCGGCCAGGTGCGCGAGATCGCCGAGGTCCTCGGCCGGCCCAGCGTCCACGGTGTGCCGGGCACCCCGCAGCGCCGCTCGCTCAGGAATGCGTCGCGCAGACGAATAACGCAGCCACCCAAGCAAATTAGCGGTACCCAAGCACAACGATGTGGTGCGCTGCTGTTGGTTCCGTTGTCGCACGACCACAGCAACACTGGCCGCTCCGCTAGCCCGGCCGCCTCGATTCGCGACGAGCTTCATCGCCGCCGCCGGCGCCGATTTGCGTTGGGCCGCTTGAGCCGTTTCGGATTTCGCCCGCGGCTGTTTGCAGGCCGCCGATGACGCCGTTGGCCACCGCGCACGTCAGCGCCGTGGTGACCTTTGTAGTTCTGGCTGTAGTTTTGACGACGACGCACACCACGTCGCGGACGATGTCCATCCCGGTTCCCCTGCCTTTGCGCGTTAGCCCCGCACTTCGGGTGAGATCGATGTGCTCGGACGTTTTAGACGGTGGGCGTGGCGCCCAGTGCCCGCTGCAGGTCGGGCTTCATGGCCTGCAGCTGAGCACCCCAGTAGCTCCAGCTGTGGGTGCCGGTGTCGGGAAAGTTGAACAACCGTTTTTGCCGCCCGCGGCGAGGTAGTTGTCCCTGAAGGTGAGGCTGGTGCGCTTGGTGAAGCCTTCCAGGAACTTCGCATTACCGAGGTTGAAGGCGTCCGTCCCGGCGTCGAGGTCCGACGGGGTGCCGGCGCCAATGGCTATTGGCGCATGAGCTGGCAGCCCGGCAAGCAGACATCCTGGTTTCCCGATTGGTTTCGATCTAGCCGTATGTGAAGGAGAACGCCTGGAGTCCTTTGCTGAGATGTACTTCGAGTTGCCCGCGTTGGACCTGGTCGCCTGCCACAATCTGGTGGAAGGTGGGCGGGCCGCTGATCGGTACCGTCGTGTTCTTCCCGTCCCGGATCACCGTGACGGTGCCCTCGCCGCCGGCCACGATGTAGACGTTCTTGGCGTTGTAGTTCAGCTCGATGCCGGACGTGTCGGCACCGGCTGTGACGCCCTGGTAGTCCAATGTCCAGGGGCCTTGGAGGGCGAATGTGTCGTTTGGCAGTGTCGGCGGGTAGTCGAAGGTGGCATCACCCTCGTCGTAGGTGCCGGTGCCGCCGTAGTTAACCACCTTGCCGACCGAGAAGTACGTCTCGGGGGTCTGGCCAGTCTGGGGTGTGGTGTCGGTGGAGTCGCTGGGCGGCGGCAACTTCACGCCTGGGTTGGCCTCGGTGAGGAGCTGCCGGATCAGGTTCTCGGTGACGTTGTAGTCGCCTTCGCCGACCTTGATGTGTCGGACTGTCCCGCCGGCATCGATCAGATACTCCGCGGGCCAGTACCTGTTGCGGTAGTTCGTCCACGTCGACAAGGTGTTGTCCAGCGCGATCGGGTACGTGATGCCCAAGTCGGCGGCCCCGCTGACCACATTGCCCGGGACCTTCTCGAACGCGTACTCGGGGCTGTGCACACCGATGACCTCGAGGCCGGAGTCTTTGTATTTGTTTGTACCAGTCGGTGACGTGTGGGATGGCACGCTGGCAGTTGATGCACGAGTAGGCCCAGAAGTCGACCAGGACAACCTTGCCGCGCAGTGCCTTGAGGTCGACCGGGGTATTGCCTGGGGTGTTGAGCCATCCGGTGATGCCCTTGATATCGGGTGCGGTGCCGCAGCTTTCGAGCTTCGCACCGCCGTTCGTGCAGTTCGACAGCTGTTTGTTCTGATCGTTGACGATGCCGCCGAGATTGAGCTTCGCCGCGATCTCGTCGGATCCGGCGACCTTGCCCTGCAGTGCGCTGGTGTAGTCGGGGACTATTCGCTGCAGCGTTGCGGGCAGATTGAAGGCGATCGCGATCGCGAACACGAGCATGACGGCCCCCCCGACGATACGGATCTGGCGCTGACGGCTGCGGAAGGCTCCGATCCGTTGGGAGACCCGTTGCCCGGCGAGGGCGAAGACCAGCAGCGGTACCGCGGTCCCGATCGCGAACGACACGGTCAGCGCAATAGTGTTGATGCCGATGGATCCGGTTGCGCCGGCCACCACGATGGCGGCCAGCACCGGCCCGGCGCAGGGCACGAACAACACCCCCAGGGCAAGGCCGAGGCCGAATCCGCTCCTGCCCTCACTGGCGTTGAACTGAGGAATGCGGGCGAACGGCTTTTCGAGGATCTGCTCGAATTGCGGAAAGATCAGCCCGATACCGATGAGGGTCAGCGCGATGATGCCTGCCCACCGGAGCGCGTCCTGTGGCAGATGCAGAAGCGTCAGCAACGCCGACCCGGCCAGGGTGACCACACTGAAACTCAGGACCAGGCCGCTAATCACCCGATACGGGCGCAGCGTTTCCGAGAGGGTGGGCTTCGGCTTGACCGTGGTCGCTACACCGCCCTCACCTGGCTCTGGCGCGTCGGACCGGACGCGGCGGCCGGTCTGTGCTCCGGAGAAGAAGATCACCGGTAAAACGGGAAGGATGCACGGCGAGATGCCGGTGATCAAGCCGCCGAGGAAGCCGATGAGCACGAGGGTGTACATGATCTGCATTCGGAGTCGGACCCCTGCCGGATGGGTTGTGGGGATGTAACCAAATCGGCCCCATCGTGACGGGGCAGATGCCAGTGAACGTCGCAACACCGGTTGCGAGCCCAGGGTGGAAGTTGTTGTTGGCGGGTGAGGTTCGGACCGGTCGCTGCACTGGGCGATTGGTGTGCACTGCCTAGTAGTTTCCGGTGGAGCGGGTGATCACGTCGAAGAATGTCTGGCAGCCCCAGCCGTCACCGCGGCAGCCGGACCCCATCGGCTGAGGAAATCGGTGCTCCCCACAGCCCATTGGCGGATGAACGTTGGATCTGTCCCATCCGGGTTGGGGTTGGCGTCGAATACCGGGTGGCAGTACTCAATAACTCACTGCGGCGGCATCAGTCCGTCGATGGCAACGAAGGAGTCAACCTCAATGACAGTTCAGAAGAAAACGATGAAGACGATGGCGGCCGCCGGTCTGATGGCGGCCGCGGTGATGGGTGTGTCACTGGGCAGCGCTGCGAGCGCTACCGCGGATGCGGCGGCCAACCTGGTCGGTTCGGGATGTGCGGCATACGCCCAGCAGGTGCCGAGCGGGCCTGGGTCGGTCACCGGGATGGCACAGGACCCGGTCGCGGTGGCCGCGTCGAACAACCCGCTGCTCACCACGTTGACCGCCGCGGTGTCGGGCAAGCTGAACCCCGGTGTGAACCTGGTGGACACCCTCAACGGTGGCCAATTCACCGTGTTCGCGCCGGTCGACGCGGCATTCGCGAAGATCCCGCCGCCGACGATCAATTCACTCAAGACCGACGCGCCGGCTCTGTCGAAGATCCTGACCTACCACGTGGTGCCCGGTCAGCTGAGCCCGAGCCAGGTCGTCGGAACGCACAAGACGGCCGAGGGTGGGTCGGTGACCGTAACCGGGTCCGGGAGCAACATCAAGGTCAATGGCGCCTCGGTGATCTGCGGCGGCGTGCAGACAGCCAACGCGACGGTCTACTTGATCGACACGGTGCTGAGCCCGCCGGCTTAGTAAGTTCTTCCGTTGACAAAGGAGGGCAGTTTGGCCGGAGGGTCCAAACTGCCCTCCTTTATCGTCAAAGGTGTTGAGCTGTACTAGTTTTCCTTGATGTACGAATTTTCCTTGATGTACGAACCGATCCGGCGCGGGTCTGACTCCGAATACCCACATGTACGTCTGCGGGATCGACACCTCGCGCCGCTCCAGACCGAGTTCGACCCGCCGCCGAGCAACGTAACGCGACACCGTCACCTCCGACAAACCTGGTGTTTGAACCCGTGCAGTAGAGAAAGGGCCGTATGACCACCACATCCACCGTCCATGACGTCATCGTCATCGGTTCCGGTCCGGCCGGCTACACCGCGGCCATCTACGCCGCTCGCGCCCAATTGGCGGCACTTGTCTTCGAGGGCACCCAGTACGGGGGCGCTCTGATGACAACGACCGAGGTCGAGAACTACCCGGGATTCCGCTCCGGTATCACCGGACCGGAGTTGATGGACGAGATGCGCGAACAGGCGTTGCGGTTCGGCGTGGACCTGCGGATGGAGGATGTCGAATCGGTGTCCCTGGACGGACCTGTCAAGACCGTGACCGTCGGCGATAAGACGTATCACGCCCGGGCAGTGATCCTGGCCATGGGTGCCGCCGCGCGCCACCTCGGCGTGCCGGGCGAGGACAACCTGCTGGGCATGGGTGTCAGCACCTGCGCAACCTGCGACGGCTTCTTCTTCCGCGACCAGGACATCGCCGTCATCGGCGGCGGCGACTCCGCGATGGAGGAGGCGACCTTCCTGACTCGGTTCGCCCGCGGCGTGACGCTGGTGCACCGTCGCGACGAGTTTCGGGCTTCGAAGATCATGCTTGAACGGGCCCGCGCCAACGACAAGATCACCTTCCTGACCAACACGCAGGTCGTCGCCGTGGAGGGCGACAAGAAGGTCACCGGACTGCGCCTTCGCGACGCCGGAACCGAAGATGAGCGCACGCTCGACGTCACCGGCGTGTTCGTCGCGATCGGCCACGGTCCGCGCTCGGAGCTCGTCCGTGGCATCGTCGACCTCGACGACGCAGGCTATGTCCTGGTCAACGGCCGCACAACCGAAACATCGGTGGATGGTGTGTTCGCGGCCGGGGATCTGGTGGACCATACCTACCGGCAGGCCATCACAGCAGCAGGCAGCGGCTGCGCGGCCTCCATCGACGCCGAACGCTGGCTTGCTGACGCAGACGACGCCGAGACCGTCACTAAGACCGCCGAGAGCACATCCGACACGTACCTGGTTGGAGCCCCCCTATGACCGAAACCGAGAAGACCGGTTCGACACTGGCCATCACCGACGACTCGTTCGCAAAGGACGTGCTGTGCAGCAGCACGCCGGTATTGGTCGACTTCTGGGCCACCTGGTGCGGTCCCTGCCGGAAGGTCGCCGCCGTGATCGAGGAAATTGCGACCGAACACGCCGGCTCGATCACCGTCGGCAAGCTCGACGTCGACGCCAACCCTGAGACCGCCCGCGACTTGCAGGTCTTCTCGATCCCGACGATGATCCTGTTCAGCGGCGGCGCGGAAGTGAAGCGGATCGTCGGCGCGAAAGGTAAAGCAGCGCTGCTGCGCGAACTCGCCGACGTCCTCTAGCCAAGGATTTACGCGTCCGTCGATTTCTCTAAACGTCCGCGCCGCGGTGACGGCGGTGAGGACACCGCAGTCGAGAGGCTATACGAAGTTTGTTCGTCGCTCACGTTGTCGACGATATCCGGCCCGCGACGCGCCGTGGAATGTACTTAAGGCAGTAGCTAATGCTTCCGGCACAGGCACTTGAGATTGGACGGGTGGGTGAGGCCCAGTGGCTAGTTCAGTCGACGCGCACCATAATCTGGAAAGTCCCGTCATCGGTGGCCGCAAGGTACTCGCGAGCGTGAATGCGAACTACGGGAATTGCTGCAATTGGCATGTCGGCTGGGTAGAAGTTGGTCGGCCACGATGCTGTTACGTGCCAACCGAATACGTCCACACACCATGCCCCTAGGCTTGGCCCC
>Ga0209040_10003430_pt1 | contig 12172 bp, 13 predicted proteins | sample BogFormECP12_OM3_FD_188240 | JGI IMG/M metagenome (GOLD analysis project Ga0209040, IMG submission 188240) | Bog forest soil microbial communities from Calvert Island, British Columbia, Canada - ECP12_OM3 (SPAdes) (version 2) | ecosystem: Environmental > Aquatic > Freshwater > Wetlands > Bog ... | reverse complement strand
TTTGTCCTTGGATTCACGCCCCGCCTAGCCGATCTCGCCGACACCCGCAGCGATGACGTGGGGCTCCAGCTTGAAGAAGAGCGTCTTCCTAAACGCATCCGGAAGGCTGGCACGGCGCGAAATTCGAAATGACGGATCCAAGCCTCTTCGTGTAGGTGAGCGATATCCGCAATGAGCATTATGCGATCACCCGGTACGGCCTTGCCGCCGTGCTGATCGTCATGCTGCTCTTCTGGATACGCACGCAGCGGCACGGTAGGGTGGGTTAGCTGTACAAGTCGGCCGCAATGGCGGCCGACTGAGTGGCGTAGCACGCGGTTGGAAACGTGTATGAGCCCGAGTTCCAGTTTTCAAGCATCCAGGGGGCTGACGGCGGGCAAGGCCCCTGCATGACGTTTTCCACCATGAAGACGTCCGCGTACTGACCCAGGTTCACCGTGGTCGGTCCTGTCAGTGTCCCGTAGCCCGCGCCGAGCTGGCTGAACTTGAGATTTGTCATTCCATTGGCCGGATCGGAGCCAATGTTTACGTTCGCGGCGCCGGACGGGGTGCCGAGGTTCTGCGGCTGATAAGTCCAGGTCGCCATGGAGCTGTAGGCGTTGGCGGCGGCTCCGTTCGCATACGGCAAAACATAAAGATTGACGGTCTTGTAGTACCATCCCTTTGCGCCAATCAGGTTGAGCGTCAGGGTCTGCGGCCACAGCAGGTTCGCGCCGGCGGTCGCCGAACTGGAAATCGTCTGCTGGCCCGGGCCCCCCAAAGCCGCGATATTGTTGAGAAGAGGCGTGTAGGTGACGGAGCCCTTGGTATAGAACTGCCCAACCTGCAAAGTCGTTCCGTTGGCCGTCGTACAGTCGCCGCCGGTAACCAGGCAGGCGTGAAAATCGGCGACCGTCGAGTTCGCGGGTCCGTTCGCCGTCAGAAACTGCTGGGCAAACGATCGCAAGGCGGCGACGTTGTTGATGTAGGTTGAGGGGTTTTGTGCGCCTTGCTTCGCTACAGCGAGAGTCGCGGAATCGACCGCGGCCTGGAGGCGTGTCCGAGTCCACACTCCGTCCGAGTAGTCCAAGGCGGCGCCTGTCAGGATGACCGTCGTCAGGAGCCCCGCCGCAAACATCAGCGATGTTGCGCCGCGCTCGTCCTGCACGAAGGATTGCGAGAGTTTAGACACTTCTTGTTTCATGACCCGGCCCCTCACTCGAAGCGAAGTTACGGGCAAGCTTTGCGCCCGTGGTGGATGTCCTCGAATAATAGACTGAAATCATTACCCGTCCAGCAAGACTTGACGCTAATCTTAAATTCTCGTGATGCGAGTGCACATTAAGGTTGAAAATAATTCTCGCTATTTCGCGTTAAGGTTGACGCTAAAATGCACTCGATCTGCCTGAATCTACAGCCGCTCGTCCAGAATTGGCTAATGAGGACTTATCCCCAGGGCTTGAGAACCGGTTTCGAGCCGAAGCGAGTGGTCTGAGCATGTCGGTTGGTTCGCGGTCGGGATCGGGGGTCTCTGGTATTCTGAATTTCACGATGAAATGCTTGACATATTCCTAAGAATAGCTTATTGTTCAGCTTTCCCGAAGAAAATGCGGAGGCAGAGGACAAGTGGCCGCTCAAGCAAGCTATGCAGAGCGAACGATAGAATAAAGCGGGCCCATCGCGCGCCCGCGAAAGGCGCTTCAATGCGGAGGAAGGCGCGGAATTTTTTTTCGCAGAAGTCCTCTCGTACCCAATTGAAAACATTGGATTCGGACGAGAGAATCCAAGGAAATCCAAGCTGCTTTTTGACGCTTTTTTGAGCCGCTTTCGGCATGATCCAAACACTTCCAAACGCGGCTTAACGGCGGCCCAAATCGAGCCGCGTTAGCCCGTCCGCTCCCGCTCCTGGTAGCGCCGGATCGCGAAGGGAATGGACACAAGATAGGCGAGCGTGACCGCGACCAGGCTTTGCATTGGAAAGTTGAACACAAGCAGAAGCGCAGCGGCGACGCCGACAAGCGCGACGGCGAGATGCTCCCGCGGCACCCGGCCGAGCGACTTGCCCGAGAAGTGCGGCACGCGGCTCGCCATCAAGAGCGCGATCCCGAGGACGAAAAGGCTCTCGAGAAACGCCGCGCGCGGAGCGGGGGGACCAAGCTCCAGAGCCGAGCGCACGTAGATCGGCAGGAGCCCGACGATCGCCCCCGCCGGCGCGGGCATGCCGACGAAAAACTCTTTCCGCCATGCCGGTTGGTTGGGGTCGTCCAGCATCACGTTGAAGCGGGCCAGGCGCAGCGCGCAGGCCATGGCGAAGAGGAGGGCCGCGACCCAGCCAAAGCTCCTCACGACATGCAGATCGGCGATATAGAGGACGAAAGACGGCGCCACGCCGAAGTCGACGAAATCGGCGAGCGAGTCGAGCTCGGCGCCGAAGCGCGACGTTCCTTTAAGCGCGCGCGCGATGCGTCCATCGAGGCCGTCCAGAACGGCCGCGCCGGCGATGGCAATGATCGCCCATTCGATCGATCCCTCGGTGGCCAGGCGAAGTGCGGTAAGACCGAGGCAAAGCGCAAGCAGCGTGACGACATTGGGCAAGAGGACCCGCACCGGCACCGCGCGGAAGCCCCGATGGCGGCGCTGCTCGCTGGAAAGCGGCGCGACCGGCGGAGGGACGGCGTCGTTCACCGAAATCAGCTCCGCAGAAATGGCCGCGTTTCCGTCGCTGTCGAAATCTGGGCGATGACGGTTTCGCCGGCCACCGCACGGGAATCGAACCCAACAACGATTTGCGCCGACGGCGGCAGATAAACGTCCACGCGTGAGCCGAAACGAATGAGACCGATCCGCTCGCCCGCGGCCAAATGTGCGCCCTCATGGGTGAAGCAGACGATGCGGCGCGCGATGAGCCCAGCGATCTGGACGACCCCAAAACGTCCGCAGGGAGCTGAGATGAGGATGCTGTTGCGCTCGTTGTCCTCGCTGGCCTTATCCAGATCGGCATTGAGAAAAAGGCCGGGATGGTAAACGATTCTCTCAACCCGCCCCTCTATTGGCGCGCGATTCACGTGGCAGTCCAGCACCGACATGAAGATCGATACGCGCTGCACGGGCGCCATGCCGAGGCCGAGCTCCGGAGGCGACGCGGCGAAGCCCGCGAACCTGACGATCCCGTCCGCCGGCGCGATGACGAGGTCGCTACGCTGCGGCGTAACGCGCGCGGGATCGCGAAAAAAGAACGCGCACCAGAGGGTCGCAATGAGGCTGAGCCAACCGAGCGGCGACCAAATCCACCACAGGATCAGAGTCGCGACAGCGAATCCCGCGACGAACAGGTAACCTTCGGGATGGATCGGCGCGGCATTGCGACGGATCGAGTTGAACAGGTTCATTGGGCGCGACTTAAGAACAGCGCGGGCACTCATGGCGCCGATCGTGAGGAATGTCACGGGTCGAACGGCATTGCGCGCGGATCAAGCGGGCCGAACGCGGTCTCGGCAGCTTCTATTTCTTCTTCCTCGCCAGCCCGTCGCAGCGTCTCTTCGGCCGCGTCCACCTCGCGTTGCCGGCTCCACAGCGCGGCATAGATGCCGCCCTCCGCCAGCAGCTCTTCGTGCGATCCCCGCTCCGCGATAAGCCCCTTGTCGAGCACCAGAATTTCGTCCGCTCCCACCACCGTCGACAGCCGGTGTGCGATGACGATGGTCGTGCGTCCCCGCGAGACGCGCTCGAGCGCGGATTGGATTTCCCGCTCAGTGAGGCTATCCAGCGCCGAGGTCGCTTCATCCAGCACCAGGATCGGAGGCGCTTTCAGCATCGTTCGGGCGATCGCGACCCGCTGTTTCTCTCCCCCGGAGAGCTTGAGGCCGCGTTCGCCCACCTGCGCGTCGTAACCTTGCGGCAGGCTGCGGATGAAACGGTCAATCTGGGCGTTTTCGGCCGCGCCGTCAACCTCGGCCTGGCCCGCGCCGTCGCGTCCGTAGCGAATGTTGTAAGCGATCGTGTCGTTGAACAGCACCGTGTCTTGCGGAACCATGCCGATGGCCGCGCGCAGCGAAGCCTGCGTCACTTTCGAGATGTCCTGCTCGTCGACGAGTATGCGGCCGCGCCTCGGCTCATAGAATCGAAAGAGGAGCCGCGAGATGGTCGATTTACCGGCCCCCGAGGGTCCGACAATCGCGATTGTGCGGCCGGCCGGCGCAACGAATGAGACGCTTCGGAGGATCGGCCGCGCCGGATCGTAGGCGAATTCAACGTTCTCGAACCGAACCTGCCCTGTCGTCACCTCAAGCGGCTGCGCGTCGGGCGCATCCTCGATCTCGGGGTGCTGATCGAGGATCGCATACATTGCCTCGATGTCCACAATCGCCTGTTTGATCTCGCGATAGACCATGCCCATGAAATTGAGCGGTTGATAGAGCTGAAGCATCATCAGGTTTAGGAGCGTGAAGTCGCCGACCGTCCTCTGGCCGCTCCTGATCTCCTCCACGCACATGACGAGGACGGCGATCATGCCGAGCGTAAAAATGATCGCCTGGCCGGCGTTGAGAACGGCAAGCGAAACATAGGTCCGCACGCTCAGCCGCTCGTAGCGCGCCATCGCACGGTCGTAGCGGGCCGCCTCTCGCGCCTCGGCGCCGAAATACTTGACCGTTTCGAAGTTGAGCAGACTGTCGATCGCCTTGGTGTTGGCGTCCGTGTCGCTCTCGTTCATCGAGCGACGGATGGCGATCCGCCAGTTCGTGGCGATCGTCGTATAGACCAGGTAGGCGGCGACAGTCGCGTTGATCGCGGCGACGTAGCGCCAATCGAAAGACAAGAACATCGCGCCGACGATCAGGAAGAATTCGACGACTGTCGGAGCCGCGGTCAGCATCGAGGTCCGAATGATGGTCTCGATGGCGTTGCGGCCGCGCTCGAGCACCCGCGTCAATCCTCCCGTTTTACGCTCGAGGTGAAAGCGCAGCGAGAGTCGATGCAAGTGTTCAAAGACCTCAATCGCCAGACGCCGCACCGCGTTCATGGCAACCGAGGCGAACAACGCGTCGCGCCCTTGCTGCGTAGCCGCCATGAGAATGCGGAGGACGGCGTAAATCACGGTGAGCGACGCCGCTCCGGCAAAGACGCTCGGCAGAGGGACAGCATCATATCGCAGCTTGCCCGCCAGCGCGTCGGTGACCCATTTGAAGGAATAGGGAATGGCGATTGTAATGAGCTTCGAAATCAGCATCAGCGCGACTGCCAAGACCACTCGCAGCTTCAGATCCGCTCGATCCTTCGGCCAGACGTAGGGCAAAAGCCGACGGACAGTGCCGGTGAGATTCGCCTGAATTGAACCGGGCTTGCGCGCGGCGATGAAAGCTGAGGAAGTATTATGCCGCATGGGACCCGTCAGACCGATTTTTGGAGATTGCTCCGGATATAGTGGCGATAGCGACGGCCGACATCCTCATAGCCGCCATATTCCTAAACGTATCGAAATTGGCGGAAAGCAAGCGGCTCTTGCGTAGACCATGCGCGGCGCGGATTTGCGCCAGGTCCGACGCTTCGCTCGTTCGTCCGCGTTTCGCCACATGCCGATGAACAGGGCGGTGCGGGGCAAACCCTTCGCACATTGACGATTCGCTAGGCTCTCGTGGACACGCGTCCACTCTTCTGTCAAGAGTAGCGGGCGCCTTTTCTCACGAAACTCAGCAACGGGTGCCTTTCGTTGCGCTGGTATTCGAAGGACATTCTCTATGCCTTAGTTGAAAAACTTTCGCGAAAGTCTTGTGCCATGTTTTCCAGTGCGCTATATGACCGACTGTCCAAGTCGCCATCCTGGCCCAAAAGAAACGTGACATGCGTCATGGCCCTGCGACCACGATGGCTTAGACAAACGAGCGCAGTCAGGCGGTTTTGTGAGGCAACCGTTCGGAGTACCACTAGAAATGAATGAATCAGCCAACCACATCGAACTCGCGGCGGAAATCGTTTCGGCCTATGTGTCGAACAATTCCGTGCCGTCAAGCGAGTTACCGGCGCTGCTGAGCGACGTGCACGCCGCGATCGTGCGTGTCGCGACAGGCGCCCAGCCAGCGGTCGTCGAGGCAGCGAAACCGGCTGTCCCGCCGAAGAAGTCGATTACTCCGGACTACATCATCTGTCTGGAAGACGGACGCAAGTTCAAGTCTTTGAAGCGCCACCTGCGGACCCAGTACAATCTTTCGCCCGAAGAATATCGGGAGAAGTGGGGTCTTCCGTCGGACTACCCGATGGTCGCTCCGGCTTACGCCAAGGCCCGTTCCGCTCTCGCGAAGCAGATGGGACTCGGCCAGCAGCGCCGGCGCCGCAAGTGATCGAAAGACCGGCTTCAGTCGAGCCGGGTGCGCGGCAAGGTCGGCGGCGCGGGGAACGCCGTCCCTTCCGCACAAATCAGACTTGTTGACGATGCGGCCGGCTTGCTGAAGAGGTTCGCCGCGAGCGCTACTTCGTACCGAACATGCGATCCCCGGCGTCGCCGAGACCCGGGACAATGTATCCGTGGTCGTTGAGCCGCTCGTCTATAGCGGCGGTCCAGATCTGAACGTCCGGATGGGCCCTGGTCAGCCGCTCGACCCCCTCGGGCGCAGCCAGAAGGCAGACGAAGCGGAGGTCCTTGACCCCGCGCCGTTTCAGTCGGTCGATGGCGAGGACGGCTGAGTTGGCGGTCGCGAGCATCGGATCCATGACGATGACCAGCCGGTCGGCCACGTCCACGGGCGCTTTGAAGTAGTACTCCACCGCCTCTAGCGTTTGCGGATCGCGATAGAGGCCGATGTGCGCGACGCGCGCGCTCGGCACCAGGTTGAGCATCCCGTCCAGAAAGCCGACCCCGGCGCGCAGGATCGGCGCGAAGACGAGCTTCTTGCCGGAGATCGTCGGCGCCATGGTCGTCGCAAGCGGAGTCTCGACTTCCACCAATTCGAGCGGCAAGTCGCGCGTCACCTCATAGGCGAGCAGCATGCCGATTTCATTGAGGAGCTGCCGGAACCCTTTCGTTGACACGGTCTTGTCACGCATGAGGGTCAGTTTGTGCTGCACGAGCGGGTGGCGGACGACGTGAACGTTCGACATGAAGAAGCTCCAAAACTTCGCAAGAACTGTAGACGATGTCGGGCAGGGGTGGAGTCCGGGACCGCCCCCTTCCCCAGCTTTGCGCCGCGAGCCAGCCCGTGGCGACGGCTCTAGCGCTATTGACGGGCCGAGGACGACGTTGTCAGGTGCGATGGAAATGGCCTCCTCGATCACTCGACCGATCAGCCGCAACTGGTCGCTGCCGAACGTATTGACATACGGGCGGGTGATCGCGGTTCCGCTGGTGGCCGGTCTTTTGTTCTGGCCGCATGAGCCTTGGGCGCGGTGGACCGCGCTCGCGATTTTCGTGGCGGCCGCGATCACGGACTTCTTCGACGGCTATCTCGCCCGCGCCTGGGCGCAGCAGTCCTCGCTCGGGCGGATGCTCGACCCGATCGCAGACAAGCTGCTCGTCTCGGCGGTGATCCTGATGCTGGCCGCGGACCACACGCTCATGGGGCTGAACTTGTGGGCCGGCGTCATCATCCTTTGCCGGGAAATCCTCGTCTCGGGGCTGAGGGAGTACCTGGCGGAGCTGCGCGTGCCGGTTCCGGTGACGGCGGTCGCCAAGTGGAAGACGACGGTTCAGATGATCGCGCTCGGGTTCCTCATCGCCGGCCCGTCCGGGGAAGCGGTCATGCCGGGGGCGGTCGCGACCGGCATCGTGCTCCTTTGGATCGCCGCGATCCTCACGCTTTACACCGGCTGGGATTACATGAAGGCGAGCTACGACAACGTCGGGAGCGACTGAGCCTTTCCCATGAAGGCTGTGTATTTCGCCTGGGTGCGCGAGCGGATCGGCAGGGCCGAGGAGGAGCTCAACCCGCCGCCGTCCGTCATGACCGTCGCCGACCTTGTCCGATGGCTGTCGGAGCGGGGCGGGGTGTACGCATATGCGTTCGAGAAGCCGGCGGCGATCAGGGCCGCGCTCGATCGCGTCCACGCGCCGCCGGAGGCTAAGATCGCGGGCGCGAAGGAGGTCGCGTTCTTCCCGCCGATGACGGGCGGCTGAGCCGCCCATGGCGACCATCCGGGTGCAGCGCGAGGATTTTGAGGCAGGCGCCGAGGCGGAGAGGCTCACGCGCGGGCGGGCGGGTGTCGGCGCGGTCGTCAGCTTCGTCGGCTACTGCCGGGACGAAGGCGGGCGCCTGGCGGCGCTCGAGCTCGAGCATTACCCTGGCATGGCGGAAGCGGAGATGACGCGCGTCGCGGAGGAAGCGGAGAGGCGATGGCCGCTCCTCGGCCTGACCGCCATCCATCGCTACGGCCGGATCCTGCCCGGCGAGCGGATCGTGCTGGTTGCGGTCGCGGCGGCCCACCGCGGGGAAGCCTTCGCCGCGGCCGAGATGCTGATGGACTACCTCAAGACCCGCGCGCCGTTCTGGAAGCGGGCCGTGCGCGCCGACGGCGTCGCCGAGGGCTGGGTTGAGGCCCGGCGTGACGACGACCGCGCGGCCGCGCGCTGGGAGTCGGACGGCGGCTGATCCGGCGTTTGGATTTGCTTCGCGCGCGCTCTTTAAGCGCCGTTTTGGCCTCCAAAAGCGGTTTGGATTTCCTTGGTTTTTCTCGTCAGAAACGAGCCTTTTCAAGGACTTGCGGGCGAATCTGGCACGAAATGTAACTCCCAAGGTGGGCCTCCCGACGGTGCCAGGGCAGTACCCCTCATCCTGAGGAGCGATGCGAGAGCATCGCTTCTCGAAGGATGCTCCAGAAGGCCGCCATCGTTAGTCCTGGAACGTCCTTCGAGACGCGTCGCCTCCGGCGCCGCTCCTCAGGACGAGCGAGTGGTAGACCGGCAAGAGCCGGACGAGCTGCAGCCGCGCATATTCGTCGCCCTGGTCGATCACCCGCTTGGCGAGCGCCTCGGACACGATCTGCCGGACGCGCTCGCCGCTGATCTTTTCCTCCTGCGCGATCTCGTCATAGGCCCAGCCCTCGCTGAGGCGGGCGAAGATGCGCTTGCGCCGCTCGGCTCGGCCCAAGATGTTGAGCCGGCGGCGTTTGGGTTGGGTCTGCTCGTCCATGCCGTCCTCGCTATTTGCGAAAAACCGAATGGTAGCATGAATTTCTGATGAAGAGAAGAATTGGTTGGCTCTTATGGGCCTTAACTGTGGGTCTGGGCGAAGCCGGTGAGCTTAAGGCTGCCCTCTTCCGTCAAGCCCGGCCATAGCGGGTCGGTGTTTGGACCCCGGATAACCGACCAACAGCTAACGCGATCAGCGCAAAATGGTCCTATGCGGCGCTCCTCGCGAGACGGGCCGCCGGAGCCGACTTCAACAAAAGAGCGGGCGCCGCCAGGACCTCCCTAACTCAAGTCTTTGGGTTGATCATGTAGATAGCGCTTGATGCCTCAACAATTTTATGTTTCTCTTCCAAAGGACACGTTCGTCGGAAGTTGCGGCAGGTTGTGCTGGCACAGCTATCTTTCCCTGCTGCTTTATTTGAAAAGCGCTAAGCGAAATTCAAATTGCCGGGAGAGCGCCTTGAGCCAAACGCCGACTCCAAGTCCGCCGCAAGGAATAGGCGAGCGTATATGGGCAGTCATAACAAGCCCGGCGTTTTTGGGATTGCTCATATTTTCCTTGTCGCTTCTCGGGACCGGCGTTCTGATTTACGCGGTCGTTAAGAATATATCCCCAGCATCTTCTGAATTTGGGCTGCCAGTTCTGGCCCTTCTGAGCGTATTGCTCCTCTTGGGCGCCTTGCTTATTTTCACAACGCTCATCCACGTTATTGGACTGTCTGACAAGAACAACGCTCTCGGTCTGCCTGAGGGATCGGTCAGGGCTCTTCTGGCGCTGGCGCTCCTTGGTCTTTTCGCAATCCTCGTCTCCTCGGTTCTGGTCCGCCCGGGAGCTGACGAATTCGCCAAGCAGATGCTGACGCTCGTCGGCACGCTCATGACCGCGGTCATTTCCTTCTATTTCGGTTCGACGACCGTGGCGTCGTCTACGGGACAACTCCCGGCGCCGGTGGCGCAGGGGGCGGGAACAGGCCCAGCCGGCCCGGTTGCGGCAAATCCCGTCGCTGTCTCGCCAACGACGGCAAGAACCGCGACATCGCAAACCTACAAGATCGCAGGGACGGGCCTTGGGGGCGTCACGAAAGTCGAAGCGCTGCCGCCCGGCGGGGGAGCGCCAGTCGCGGCCACAAATGTGAAGGCGGCGAACGCGGAGGTCGCGTTCGACCTTTCTCTGCCCGCCGCCGGCGCGTGGACGATTCAGATCACGTCAGGCTCCGCCGCGCCGGTCGCCGTGCCGGTCGCGATCGAGGTGACGGGCGCGTAGCCGAGAGGCTTCACTACAGCACGTGGCTGCCGTCGCCGGCGCGTTTGGCCGCCTTCTGGAATTTCTTGATCACCCGGTCGCGCTTGAGCCTCGAGATGTGGTCGATGAACAAAATCCCGTCGAGGTGGTCGATCTCGTGCTGGAGCACGGTCGCAAGCAGCCCGTCCGCCAGCACTTCCTTCGCCTCGCCCTTCCGGTCGAGATAGCGCACGCGCACCGAGACCGGGCGCTCGACCTCGGCGTAATATTCGGGGATCGAGAGGCAGCCCTCCTCGTAAGTCGAGCGCTCGTCGGACGACCATAAGATCTCCGGATTGACGAACGCCTGCGGGTTCGGCGGCTCTTCCTTGCGCGCAACGTCGACGACGAGGAGGCGGATCGGCTCTGCGACCTGAATCGCGGCTAAGCCCACCCCCGGCGCGTCGTGCATCGTCTCGATCATGTCGTCCATGAGCGTCTGCAAGGGCGCGTCGATGCGCTCGATCTTCTTGCTGACGAGGCGGAGCTTGGGGTCGGGCAGGGTGATGATGTGGCGGAGGGCCATGCGGGACTTTTGGATATGGGGATCGCGGGTCAGTTAATCGTCTGGACGGGCGCGGTCAAACATGTTCTATTTTTGTTCGACCGTCGGGTCCAAAGCGTTCGTGCCGACGCCAACAGCCTCGTCGCCGGGCTCTACAGCCGTGACGTCTCGCGCGATCAATCTTGCCCGCGGCGCCGGGTCGATGACCATCCACACCTGCTGGGGTAACGGCGTGGCGGCGCTGTTCGGCGGGCGGGGCAAATCGGGCTGAGGACGGGACAAGGCCCGAGAGGCTTTCCAACCGCTGTACGGTGACGAGTATACGCTTCCGGCTTACACGCGCCCGTGGGCGGTCCTTCGCGTCGATCGACGATGCCGGCGGAAACGGCGGTGCAGCTCCGCCGGCGAGGCACGTGCGTACTCGTCCTTTGCCGGTCCGTACTGGGTCTACTTATCCAATCTCGGCAGCTCACTTCGCTTTACGCGCTGGCCAAGCTCCCGGAGTGGGCGCGGGGGTAGCAGCCCGCGACTGTAGGAAGCCGGAGCCGCTCGGTCCGCCAGCTAGAGCCGGAACTGTGGAGGTCGGTTGAGCCGGAGCTAAGTTGGATTTGTTTTGTAGAGTCTCTGGAAATAGATAAATAGGACAGTTCTGCCACTGCTGTATTCCTGACAAAAGCTGCTTTTGAATCTGAGTGTATGCAGATCGCAAAAGCGGATCATTACTTTGGGATACAAGATCCAAAGCTCTTTTTGAGTGTTCAGCGGCATCAGTACACTTACCTGCACCCAAAGCAATCATAGTTCTTGTCACATACAGAAGGGTGCGGTCATAAGTAACTGCGGAAGCTAACATGTCGTTGCCCTTTGCCTCCATTAACGCTTGTTCGGCCTATGCTAACGCCGATTCCGCGTCGGCGGCACCGGAGCTTCCGTGCACTTGCATGATCATGACAGCTTTACTCCGAAGAGCCTCGCTCTTAGTGTGCAAATTATCAGCTGCTGTGACTGCCCAATCGGCAAAACTTAATGCCGATTGCAAGTTGCCGCCCTGGTAGGCGGCTTGACTTAGAATGTTGTAGTCGTATGAACCTATAAAATATTTTCCCCCTTTCCTTTTTGCCGACTCACCAATAAGCGAAAGAAGCCGTTGCACATCCTGTAGGATCGATTGCTTTTTCTGATTACTGTAAGCAATCGAATAATCGGCGGTTGCTGAATTTATTGACTTGACCAATTCTTCATCTACCGAGATGAGTAGACGAACGTCTGTCTTAAAAGAGTTGTATTCTGC
>Ga0209040_10003428_pt1 | contig 12173 bp, 10 predicted proteins | sample BogFormECP12_OM3_FD_188240 | JGI IMG/M metagenome (GOLD analysis project Ga0209040, IMG submission 188240) | Bog forest soil microbial communities from Calvert Island, British Columbia, Canada - ECP12_OM3 (SPAdes) (version 2) | ecosystem: Environmental > Aquatic > Freshwater > Wetlands > Bog ... | reverse complement strand
CCGGATCACGTGGTACTCAACATGCGCCGCTGCGAGGTGTTGCAGAAGTACACCGACGAGGGCCTGTATCCGCCGGCCCGCGCATGGATGAACTGCACGTTTGAGCAGCGGATCTCGGCACCGTTCTTCCCCGGATGCAAACTCGACATCAACCTGCCACCCAAGGACTTCAAGTTTGCACAAGGCGAGCCCTTCTGCGTCTGGACCTACACCCGCGGAGCAGAAAATCACGCGGCCGCTGCTGCGGCACCCGACCCCCGGGCGAGTGCAATGAAGAAGATCCCCATCATGCCCGTGTCGTCGGGCGCAGGAGCACCGACCTCGGAGTAGATGCGCGAGCAGGCGGGCCTTCGTCGATGCAGCCGGTGTCTGACGCCAACAGCTGTGGTCGACAGGGCCCACCTTTCTGCCTTGAGGGCGCTGTGGAAGTACATGCCCTACGCCAAAAAGGGCCCATCTACGCTCTACACGACGCTGCGCCCCTTGATGTTTCGGTCGGGGCCCGGCGGGCTGAATGTTCGGATTCGCGGTCGCGGGCGGCTCCAGTGGCGGCAGTTCGGACTTACCGTCGAGGCTGTGCACCGGCAGCTGCTGAGACTACGGGTAGTGCAGGCTGAACGCCACCAGGTCGGTGCGTTCGGCGACCGGCAGATGGCACATCGCGAGCACGGTCTCCGCTAGATACTCGACCGGCTCGGTGAAGAACGTCTCGGGGATCAGCGACGACGCACCCTGTTGTTGCGGGTGCTGCCCGAAACTGACCCGAGCACCGTCGCACGCTTCGAAGACGAGCTGTCCTCGATGCCCCGCTGCGTACCGGCCATCCGGGCGTGGCAACTGAGCCGTGGCGACGATGCGATCGGGACATCGCGGTGGACTCACATGTTCGAGCAGGAGTTCAGCGATGTCGAAGGACTGATGGGCCCGTATCTGATGCACCCGATCCACTGGGCGGTGGTGGACCGCTGGTTCGAACCGGAATGCCCCGACGTGATCATCCGGGATCGCGTGTGCCATAGCTTCTGTCACTGCTACGAATCAATGCTGACCCAGGGCCAACCGTAGTCTTCTCTCAGACCTCCGCCATGACGGTGTCGACCCATACCTGCCATTGCTGAAGCCAGCCGGGGGCGCGGAAAGATGTATGTCTTGCGGTTGGCCATGCCGTCGATGACGAGTTGGCCGATCTCGTCGGTGCAGATGCCCTGTTGTTCGATCGTGCTGTCGTGGCGGATGGACGTGGCGGTGTAGGACGGGCATAGTACGGCGACCCCGATGTGGGGGTATTCGATGGCGAATTCGGCTGCCAGCGACTCCGAGAGGGAGACGACGCCAGCTTTGGAGACGCTGTAGGGCTCGAGGTAGGGCCCGGTCAGGACGCCGGACATGGAAGCGGTGTTGACGATATAGGCCTCCTCCTGGCGAGCCAGGATCGGCAGAAATATGCGGCAGCCGTTTAGCACACCAAACAGGTTCACCCCCACAGTCCAGTCCCACGTCGCCAAGCTGGTCGTGTCGAATCGCCGAAACTCGCCGACGCCAGCGTTGTTACATAACACGTGGACGGCACCGAAGCGATCGACGCTGGCATCGGCGAGTCCCTGCACGGATCCGCGATCGGAGACGTCGGTCTCGACGGCCAGGACATTGCCCAGCGGCCTCAGACTCTCCTCGGCGCGGGCAAGGTCGTCGGTGGCCTTGTCAGCGATCACTACGTCCATGCCTTCTTTCAAGAAGCGGGTTGCCAGACCCAGCCCGATCCCATTGGCGGCACCGGTCACGACGGCAACGCGGTCTCGTAAGTCCTTCACCTGCAGTCCTCTCTGGAAGTAACCGTGGCAGCATTGTTCAAACGCTCGCGAGCCAACCCGAGCGCATCCCTATACTTGCTGTACTCCTCTGTGTTTCTTGATGTTTCGGTCACGGCCCGGCGGCCTGAATGTTCGGATTAGCGGTCGCGGGTGGTTCCAGTGGCGGCAGCTCGGACTTACCGTCGAGGCTGTGCACGGGCAGCTGCTGCGACCACGGATAGTGCAGGCTGAACGCCACCAGGCCGGTGCGTTCGGCGGCAGGCAGATGGCACATCGCCAGCACCGTCTCGGCCAGGTATTCCACCGGCTCGGTCGGGAAGGAGTCTGCAATCAGTTGTGCCGCACCGGGTGTGCGAACAGCCGTCGAAGGGCCGACGCAGTTCACCGCGATGTTGGCGTCGAGCAACTCGGCGGCCACCCCTTGCGTGAAACGATGCAGGGCGGCCTTGCACGAGGCATAGATGACGTCACCGGAGGTCTTGTTGTACTCACGGTAGGGCCGCACCGGGGCCACACCGGTGACCGAGCCGATGTTGACGATCCACCCGCCACCCTGTTCGCGCATGTGCGGCACCGCAGCCTTGGTCAGGACGAACGGCGTCCGCAGATAGTGCTCGACGGTCCGATCGAAGGTCTCCAGCGACATGTCCTCTATCAGCGCGTAGTCGGCGAAACCGGCGTTGTTGACCAGGATGTCGATGCGGCCGGTGCGGCCCAGCACCGCATCGACGAGGCCGTCGCGCGCCGCGGCGTCCTCGAGGTCGGCGGCCAGCCCGAACGCGGCTCCCCCAGTCTTCTCGATCAACGCGATGGTCTCCTCGATGGTGCCGGGCAGCGCGATGGAAGCTCCCGCACGGGTGGACGGCGACGGCTGGTAGGCGCGCGCCGTCACCGCGACAGTCGCCCCCTCGGCGGCCAGCCGCTGGGCAATCGCACGTCCGATCCCCCGGCTGCTGCCGGTCACCAAAGCTGTTTTGCCAGTTAGCAATTGGTTCATCGCAGCGTGAAATCCTCTTCGATCGGCGCCCGATGCTGATGCCAGACGTCGACCAGCCGATACGGCGTGGCCACGACCACTCGGCCCGAACCCGACCGGTAGTAGGTGTGCGCATTCGGCGTGTGACACCACACGGTGCGGCTCATCGCCTCGTCGATCGCAGCGACGTAGTCCTCGTAGGCCCGTCGGGCGACCTCCATGGTGGTGGCGCCGCGCAGCGCCATCAACTGCAGGCATTCGATGATGTAATGCGCGAGCACCTCCATCGAGAAGTTCGCGCCCGCACCGTGGCCGGGGCTGTAGTTCGGCGCCGACATGGTGAACAGGTTGGGGAAGCCGGGAACCGTTCCGCCGCGGTAGGCGCGGGGGCTGTCACCCCATTCGTCGGCCAGCGTCTTACCGTCGCGGCCACGGATGTCGATGGTGGACAGGAAGTCCAGGTAGTAGCCGGTGGCGTAGATGATGACGTCGAGGTCGATCTGCCGACCGTCTTGGGTGACAATGCCTTTCGCGTTGACCTCGGCCGGTTCGCTGGCCTCCACGTCGATGTGGTCGCGCGTCAACGCTGCGTAGTACCCGCCCGGATCGCGAATGATCCGCTTGCCATATGGTGCGAAGTCCGGGGTGACCTTCTTCGCCAGCTCCGTGTCCTTGCCGAAGGTCTGCTCGATGTATTCCAGGCACATCTGGAGCAGCACGTCGTTGGCTGGTGAGATGGACAGATGGTCCTTGTCCCACTCCGGGTCCTGCAGGATGATCGGGTAGTTGTTGTCTGCCGTGCCCCAATAGGACTTCAGCCGGTTCCACTTCGCGTAGTACGGCAGGTGCCGGCCCAGGTAACGCCGATGCGCGGGTACGTCGTCGGTCAGCCGTTTACGGGGTGCCACCCAATGCGGCTGACGCTGGAATACCGTCAGGTGCTCCACCTGGTCGATGCATGCGTCGACGATCTGCACGGCGGTGCAGCCGGCCCCGATGATCGCCACCTTCTTACCGGTGAGGTCCAACGACGAGTCCCACAAGGCTGAGTGAATGCTGTTGCCCGCGAACGTGTCCCGGCCCTTGACATCCGGCCAGCGCGGGCGGTTGAGGTAGCCGGCCGCGGTGACTACGACGCTGGCGTAACTGATGTCGCGTTGTCCGTCGGCATCGACCGAATGGATCTGCCACTGTTCGCGGTCGTCGTCCCACCACAGCCGCTCAACCTCGGTGCGGAACCGGCTGTGCTCGCGCAGCTTGTGCTTGTCGGCCAGCGCCACCAAATAGGCCTGATACTCCGCACCCTGCGGGTAGTAGCTGCTCCAGTCCGGGTTCACCTCACGCGATAGCGAGTAGTACGCCGACGGCGTGTCGACACCGATGCCCGGATATGTGGTGGTGTACCAGGTACCGCCTACCTCCGCGTTGCGGTCGAAGATCTCGTAGGACACACCATCCTCGGCGGCCGCCAGCGCGACGCTGATCCCGGCGATCCCTGCACCGATGATGGCGATGTTCATCGTGTCGGGGATCGGCACGGTGCGTGGCAACGTCGGCTGCGTCCGCTGGAAGCCACCCTGCTCGAGCAGCAGGTCCACTTGCTCGTCGTCCACCGCTGAGCCCAGTGCCGGGGGCAGCAATCTGGCGAAGAAGTCACGGTCCTCGGCGGGCATCGCGTCGGGGCGCCGGGGCGCGTCCAGCGCGTCGATGATGGCGTTTACCAGCGCCTCGGCAGTGTCGGGGTCGGTGACGCCGGCCCGCTCGGGCGGGTCGGGGATGTGCGAAATCTTGGGCGCGTAGGTGTTGACCACCGACGGGTCGCCGGTGAGCTGAGCTAGCACCGCCACGAGGACGCCCGGATCAGCCTGACGCAGGTTGTCCCGCAGTTCGTCGGGGTCAGGAGGGGCGGGGCCGGTGGGCGACGTCGATTCGGTGGCGGCGGTCATGACATCGAGTATCGAAGCGGACAGCCAAGTCGGGCAGCGGTCTGTCTACTCAGCGGGACGCGGGCAGTCCCGAGGCGGCACCCGGGTCCTACCCTTCGGCACATGCAACGGGCGCACTCCGACGACTGCCGAGGCACCGCGATCGCGGAGGCGCGCCGCCATACGCTCGGCGATATTCCGCGCCGATCGGCCCGCAGGCATCCGGATAAGACAGCGATCATCGACGGCGATGTCGTGCTGACGTTCGCCGAGTTCGAGAACCTGGTGGACCGAGCCGCCGCGGCGTTGCACAACGCGGGCTTCGGGCCCGGAGATCGCATCGCGCTGCTGTCGCACAATTGCTGGCAGTACGCCGTGCTGGCGTTCGCGACCGCGCGCGCCGCGGTGGTTCTGGTGCCGATCAACTTCATGCTCACCGCCCAGGAGATCTCCTACATCCTCGGCCACAGTCGGGTCAGCGGATTCATCGTCGAAGCCGAATTGACGCAGACGGCCGAAGAAGCAATGGGGCTGGACGGGGTGGTGACGACCAAGGTCGCGCTGATGCCCCCCGGGGGTACCGCTCCGGCCGGCTGGGAAGATTTCGCACAGTGGTTGGCGAGCACCGCTGCCGCCCCGAACCCGCGTATCGACGATGACCAGCTATTGCGCCTGATGTACACCAGCGGTACGGAGTCGCGCCCCAAGGCGGTGATGCACTCCAGCCGCAGCCTGATGTGGCAGTACGTCAGCACCATCGTGACCGGCTCAATGAACGTTGACGACATCGAGATCCATTCGCTGCCGCTCTACCACTGCGCGCAGCTGGACAACTTCCTGGCCACCGATATTTATCTCGGCGCGACCAGCATCATCCTTCCGCGTCCGGACCCTGAACTGGTCCTGCGCACCATCGAGCGGCATGGTGTGACGAATTACTTTGCGCCGCCAACGGTCTGGATCAGCCTGCTCCGTTGCCCGGTCTTCGACGATGTCGACCTGTCGAGCCTGCGTAAGGGCTACTACGGCGCCTCGGCGATGCCAATCGAAATCCTCAGCGAAATCCGGGCCCGGCTGCCCAACCTGAGATTGTGGAACTTCTATGGCCAGACCGAAATGGCACCTCTGGCGTCAGCGCTTGGACCCGACGAGCAGGACCTGCACGCCGGTGCAGCTGGACATCCAGTCATCAACGTAGAAACAACGATCCTCGACGAGAACGCCATCCCCGTAGCTACGGGTGTCGTGGGCGAAATCGCCCACCAAAGCCCCCATTTGATGCTGGGTTATCTCGACGACCCAGAAAAGACCGCGCAGGCTTTCAGAGGTGGCTGGTTCCATTCCGGCGACCTCGGCTACTACGACGAGCACGGCCTGCTGCACGTCGTGGACCGCAAGAAGGACATGATCAAAACCGGTGGCGAGAACGTCGCGAGCCGTGAGGTCGAGGAAGTCCTGTACCGGCATAGCGGTGTACACGAAGTCGCGGTGTTCGGCCTGGCGCACCCGATCTGGGTGGAAGCCGTGGTGGCGGCGGTAGTGCCCCGCGACGGCGTCACCCTGAGCGAAGACGACCTTCTCGCCCACTGCCGACAGCACCTAGCCGGGTTCAAGACACCCAAACAGGTGTTCTTCGTCGATTCACTGCCCAAAAACCCGAGCGGCAAACTGCTCAAACGTTCGCTGCGAGATCGTTTCAGCCCCGAATCCACCAGACACTGAAAGGATTTTATGTCCGTGTTTAAGGGACGTATCGCGCGGTTCGACGCGCCCGGTAAGCCGTTCGAGATCGAGACGGTCAGCCTGCCGGAAGTGGGTGCCGGCCAGATCCTGATCAAGGTGTCCCGCACCAACATCTGCGGTTCGGACCTGCATGCCTGGCACGGCACCTTTGCAACCCGCGGCCTCGGTGGTCAACTGCCGACCGTCCTGGGCCATGAAATGGTGGGCGCGGTCGAGGCGCTCGGCGACGGCGTAAGTGCGGACTCCAACGGCATGCCGCTGGAGATCGGCGCCCGCGTGGTGTTCCCCTACTTCTTCGTGTGCCACCAATGCCGAAACTGCCTGGCGGGCAGGCGCAATGCATGTCTGAACTTGAAAATGGCGATGCTCGGCCGCGCCGACGAACCGCCGTACTTCGTGGGTGGTTATGGCGACTACTTCCTGCTGCCCGCCGGTGCTGTGGTGTACACCGTGCCGGACGCCGTCCCCGACGAAGTGGCCTCCGGCGCGAACTGCGCGCTGTCGCAGGTCATGTACGGCCTTGAGCGCGTCGACCAGCAGCTCGGTGAGGTCGTCGTGGTGCAGGGCGCCGGCGCACTGGGCTTGTATGCGGTCGCGGTGGCAAAGGCGCGCGGCGCCGGCCTTGTCATCGCGATCGACGGGGTGCCCGACCGGCTGGAGCTGGCAGGCGCTTTTGGCGCTGACGAGGTGATTGACATCAGTGAAGCGGCCACGTCGAAGGATCGGGCGAAGATCGTGCAAAAGCTGACGGGCGGTCAGGGCGCCGACGTGGTTGTCGAGGTGGTCGGCCACCCCTCGGCCATCGATGAGGGCCTGAAGTTGCTCGGACAGTTCGGTCGTTACGTCGAGATCGGAAACATCAACATCGGAAAGACCTTCGAATTCGACCCGTCCCGCTTCGTGTTCGCCAACAAGATGATGGTCGGCGTCTCGCTGTACGACCCCGCCGTGCTGTCGCGGGCTTTGTCTTTTCTCGAGCAGCACCAGTACACGCTGCCACTCAGCCGGATGACGGCAGCGTGCTACCCGCTCGACAACATCAACGAGGCCTTCGCCGCCGCCGAGGGCAAGCGTGACGTTCGCGCCAGCATCGTGCCTTAACTACAGAAAGCAGACGATGACCATGCATGACTACACCCGCACAACGCTTTTCATTGACGGACAGTGGGTGACATCTGCCGGCAGCGACGTCATCGACGTCATCGATCCCTCGACGGAAAAGGCAATCGGTTGCGTACCGGGCGGCACCGTCGCCGATGTCGACGGGGCCGTGGCTGCGGCTCGACGCGCTTTCGACCCTCTCGTCAGTGTCGCCGAGCGCCGCGAACGTGTTACCGCGGTGATCGAAGCCATGGAGAAGCGGCTACCGGACATCGCCGAGACCATCACGGCCGAGATGGGCGCGCCCGTGCGCATCGCGGCGGGCGTGCAAACGCAGGTTCCGCTGGCGGTGGCCCGCGGCTTTGCCGACCTGCTCAACACCTTCGACTTCGAAGAACGCGTGGGCAATTCGCTCGTGATCCGGGAACCCTACGGCGTCGTCGGCGCGATCACACCCTGGAACTACCCGCTGTATCAGGTGGTCGCGAAGGTGATACCGGCGATCGCGGCGGGCTGCACGGTAATCCTGAAGCCGAGTAACGAGGCGCCGCTGTCGGCGTTCGAGTTTATCGAGGCCATCGAGGAAGCCGGTCTGCCCGCCGGCGTGCTGAACCTGGTGTCCGGCAGCGGCCGGGTGGTCGGCGAGCGCATCGCCTCGCATCCCGACGTGGATTTCGTGTCGTTCACCGGCTCGACCGGTGTTGGACAACGGGTCGCAGAGCTCGCTGCGCAGTCGGTGAAGAAGGTGGCGCTGGAACTAGGCGGCAAGTCCGCCAACGTCATCCTCGAAGGCGGCCACCTTTCCGCCGCGGTGAAGGTCGGTGTGGGAAACGCGTTCCTCAACGGCGGCCAGACCTGCATGGCATGGACGCGGATGCTGGTGCCGCAGTCCCACTACAGCGAAGCCCTCGACCTGGTCGAAGCCGCGGTCTCGAAGTACACCATGGGGGACCCGTGGGATCCGGCCACCCGCATCGGGCCGTCGGCGTCGGCATCGCAGTTCGAGACCGTGCGCGGTTTTATCGAGCGCGCCCAGCGGGATGGTGCGCGGCTGATCGCCGGCGGCGCAGAGAAGATCCGCGATGTCGGCTACTACGTGGCACCAACGGTTTTCGCCGACGTCGACCCAGATTCGGAACTGGGCCAGGAGGAGGTGTTCGGTCCCGTGCTCGCCGTCATACCGTTCACCGACGAGGCCGACGCACTGCGGATCGCCAATGGCACCCGCTACGGCCTGTCCGGCGCGGTGTGGGCGAAGGACATCGACCATGCCATCGCGTTCGCGCGCGGCGCGCAGACCGGTCAGCTCGACATCAACGGCGGCATGTACAACCCGATCGCGCCGTTCGGCGGCTACAAGAAATCCGGCATCGGCCGCGAACTGGGGCGTGCCGGTTTCGAGGAATTCTTGCAAACCAAGTCCCTACAGTTGCCAGCATGAACAACCCGTTGGAGATAACCGGCACCGACGCCACCCAGGTCTGGACGATCAACCTGTCCCACCTGGGCAACGCGATCACCGGCAAAGACTTCATCGCCGCGTTCGAGGCCGCCGTGGACAACGCCAACGCCGACACCGCGATCCGCGCCGTGATTCTCACCGGGGAAGGCAAGATCTTCTCGGCCGGCGGCAACGTCAAGGAGATGGCGGACCGGGACGGGATGTTCGCTCTGGGCGCGCTCGACCAGCGGTACGCCTACGTCGACGGAATCCAGCGCATACCGCGGGCACTGGCCCGGCTCGAAGTGCCGTTGATCGGTGCGATCAACGGGCCGGCCATCGGCGCCGGCTGCGACCTGGCGATGATGTGCGACATCCGCGTCGCGTCGGAGCGCGCGTCGTTCGCCGAGAGCTTCGTACAGCTCGGCCTCATCCCCGGTGACGGCGGCACCTGGTTTCTGCCCCGGGCCGTCGGCTACGAACGCGCCGCCGAGATGACGTTGACCGGTGACCGCGTCGACGCAGCGACCGCGCTGGACTGGGGCATGGTCAGCCGCGTGGTGCCACACGATGAATTACTCACCGCCGCACAGGCTCTCGCTGAACGCATCGTCAAAAACCCTGCGCACTCGTTGCGCATGGCCAAGCGCCTCCTCGAGGAGTCACGTACCGGTTCGCTCGAGTCGACGCTGGGGATGGCCGCGGCCATGCAACCGCTGGCGCATCGCGATCCCGAGCACGTGCGGCTCATCGCAAAGTGGAAGACCCGTTAATGGCGGCGCTGCCCAGGCTGGTTCCGCCCGCGACCATCGACCCCTCGTCGACCGATGCACTCCGCGCCGCGGTCCGTCAGTTCCTTGCCGAACAGCTCGCCGCCGGCGCGTTCACCCCATCCGTTGATGCCTGGCTGACAGGTTGGGACGAGAACTTCACCGTCGCGCTGGCGACGCGTGGGTGGGTGGGTATGACGGTTCCTGTCGAGTACGGCGGGCATGGCCGCTCGTTCCTGGAGCGGTTCGTCGTCACCGAGGAATTGCTGGCGGCCGGCGCGCCCGTCGCGGCGCACTGGGTCGCCGACCGCCAGATCGTGCCGTCACTACTCAAGTACGGCACGGCAGCGCAGAAGTCGGAGTTCCTGCCGCGGATTGTGCGGGGCGAGTGCTTTTTCGCCATCGGCATGAGCGAACCGGACTCCGGCTCCGACCTGGCCAGTGTGCGCACCCGGGCCGTGCGTGTCGACGGTGGCTGGTCGCTGACCGGCACCAAAGTCTGGACGTCGGGCGCGCACCGCGCACACGCATTCATCGTGCTCGCCCGCACCGCACCGGTGGATCCAGAGCATCGACATGCCGGCTTGAGTCAGTTCATCGTCGATCTGCACGGGCCCAACGTCGAGATCCGCCCGATCATCTCGATGAACGGTGCACACCACTTCAACGAAGTGATCCTCGATGCGGCCTTCGTGCCCGACGGCATGGTGTTCGGGGAAATCGGCGACGGCTGGCGGCAGGTGACGTCGGAGTTGAGCTTCGAGCGCAGCGGCCCTGAACGCTTCCTGTCCACCTTCGTGCTGCTCCCAGAGGCCGCCGAAACCATGGCAGCGCAACGCATTTCCCGGGACATCGAACTGGGTCGCCTGGTCGCGCGCATCACCGGCTTGCACCAGATGTCGACCGCGGTAGCAGGTGCGCTGGAGCGGCGCGACCCAGCCGACGTAGCCGCTGCAGTGGTCAAGGTGCTCGGTACCACCACCGAGGGTGACATCGCCGACTTCGCCGACCTGCGCGGCGGTGTCGATTCCGCATTGTCGCAACTGGTGACCGCCGCGGTGGACCAGCGCCCGGGCTTCACGCTCCGCGGCGGCACCAACGAGGTGCTGCGAGGTGTGATCGCGCGCGGATTGAGGATGCGATGATGGCTCCCGCGATCGGTGTCGATCCGGCGTTGGTGGAGATGATGGACGCGGTTTTCACAGAGTACCGCGAGATGCGTTCGCCCGCGGGCACTCTCGAACGTGATGTGGACCTATGGCGGCGCCTCGACGATATCGGGCTGGTGCGGCTGACCGGCGCGGAACATTCCGGCGGCAGCGGGGCCGGCTGGTACGAGGCTGCCGAGCTGCTGGCGGCGGCTGTCCGCCATGGGGTGCGAATCCCGTTGGCTGAGCACGATTTGTTGGCGTGTTGGCTGCTGGACGCCAATGGACTGGCTGCCGACGGTGCGGTGCGCACCGCGTGTCTGCTGGACGACCACGGGGTGGCGAAGGGCGTACCCTGGGGGGCGGGCGCCGACCGGATTGTGGTCGTGTGGCAAGCCGGTGGCGAGTACCGCACGGCAGACGTCGACATCGCCGCGCTCGAGATCACGCCCGGCGCCAACATGCTTGGCGAGCCGCGTGACACGGTGTTCACCGACCCCGCCACGCTCCCAGGCGTGCCGGTTGGGGCGTCTCTGGTCACTCAGCTGCGGCTCAAGTCGGCGCTCGCGCGGTCGATCCAGGTGTGTGCCGCAATCGACCGGATTCTGCAGCTGTCGATCGAGCATGCGACGTCGCGGATCCAGTTCGGTCGCCCGCTTTCCCGGTTCCAGGCGGTGCAGAACCTGATTGCGGACATCGCCGGCGAGGCCGCGCTCGCCCGCGCCGCGACCGAGGCCGCGCTCACTGCGGCAGTCAGCAGCGAGTGGTCGGCGTCGAACCTCGACTTCCTTGTCGCGGTGGCGCGTTCGTGTGCGGGCCATGCCGCCTCGGTCGTGGTACGAAACGCCCACCAGGTCCATGGCGCTATCGGCACCACGCGGGAGCACCGGCTACACGAGTTCACCCGGGCCGCGCTCGCCTGGCGTTCGGAGTTCGGTTCGGTTCAACACTGGGACGACCGGGTCACCAGCGCGGCGCTCCGCGCGGGCGGTGCAGGGCTGTGGAGCCTGATCACCGGCTAATAGTGTTCCACTGACCGGTCATCAGCCCTGTCACCCGGGCCACACCGGGGTTGACTCGCTGTCATGCGCAACGACATCACGCTGCCGGAATTGCAAGAGTTCGTCGCCGGCTTCTGGTACCACTACGACGAGGCGCACTACGACGAGCTGGCGGCGCGCTATGCGGAGAACGTGCGCTACGCGAGCCGAAGCGATTCGGGCGCAAGCCCTTTCGAGGAACTGATGTCGCCCGAGCT
>Ga0209040_10003427_pt1 | contig 12174 bp, 15 predicted proteins | sample BogFormECP12_OM3_FD_188240 | JGI IMG/M metagenome (GOLD analysis project Ga0209040, IMG submission 188240) | Bog forest soil microbial communities from Calvert Island, British Columbia, Canada - ECP12_OM3 (SPAdes) (version 2) | ecosystem: Environmental > Aquatic > Freshwater > Wetlands > Bog ... | reverse complement strand
GAGCGCGGTCAGGCGATCACGGATGCGAACGGGTGGCCACAGTTGGCGGCTGTATCACAGTGTCGGACAACCCGACACGTTCCTCGAAAGGTTCACCGTGGCGTCCTGGAGTGAATTTGAGCGCCAGCGCACCGAGCGTTGGTTAGATGTCGATACTGACGGCGTCAGGAAGGCGATCGGCTATACCGTCGACCACACCCGTCGGCACGGGTACTACCTCGCTGTGCGTGTGCACCGATGAGCCGAGCAGAGGTATCAGGCCGCGTTGGCGGTTGCCGCAGGTCGGCGAGAAGGTGTGGGGTGTCGCGGCAGATGCTACAAACCCGGACCGCGGGCCCTTCTAATGGCCCGTGCTGTGGGCCAGATCGACGTGGCTCCCGTTGTGCGCCAAGTCGATGGCGAACTGATTCACGAAGGTGCCTGCCGGCGGATCACCTTTGTCGCAAGTTCCGTCGGACTCACCGGGACGTTTGATCCACAAGTAGGCGTCCGCGTGCGCGCCCCCGGTCGCCGCGGTAGGCGGAGTACCCAGTGCTCGGCCGCTGGGGTTGCACCAGTCGAGCTTGGCGGCCGGCGCTGGTCCGGCGCCGTTGCGCGACGTGTCGATCACGTAGTGCGAACCGTTGGTGAGCCCCGAAATCGCCTCGCCGTAACCGATTTCGTCCTCGGTAGTGAAGAAGTTCGCAATGTTGAGGCTGAAGCCCCGCGCGTGGTCGACACCAACCTTGTTGAGCCTGGCGGCCATGTCATCGGGGCTATGCCAGCGCACGTGCCCAGCATCGACGTACACGGCCGCGGCCGGATTGCGCGTCAGCGTGTCGACTGCGTAGCGAATCAAGTCGTAGCGTTCTTGGCGCTGATCACCCGACAGGCAGTCGGCCATGGCGAGGGCATCGGGTTCGACGATGATCGCCGCCCGCCAAGCGCCCACTTGGGATGCGATCCCGTCGATCCACCCGCGGTAGTCGTTGGCCGTCGCCAAGCCACCCGCCGCGAAGCTGCCACAGTCGCGGTGGGGGATCCCATACAGCGCCAGCACCGGGATGGCGCCCGCAGCCTGCGCGTCGCCGGTGTACTTCGCGACCGTCGCCGCGGAAGAGCCCGGGACGATCCAATACGCCTGCGGCGTGTTGGCGATGGCGGTCAACTCGGGACTCGGCGGATCGGCATGCTGGGCGGCGCGCATGGCCGCCGAGGTGGGATTGACGTAGAAGGGCATGCCGGCCAACGGGTTGGCCGCATCGGCCAAGCGCACCGCCGGCGCGGGACCGACCTGCGCCGGGTCGGCAACAGAACCCATGCCGACAACTACCGCAAGAGTTAGGAAGGGGGCGATCCACCGCGCGACTGCACCAGCAGCTGAGAACGTCACCTCAGGAAAGTTAGTGCATTGAGTGCCGGTCGGCGACGGCAGGTGATGGCGCGCCACTCGCCGACGGCAGCCGTCCCGCTATCGACGGTTCGGCGCGAAGAACTGCCAGATGGTGTCGGTGGCGTTGAGCGCCGTCGACGGTGCCGGGATGTCGCCGACCCATTGCGCGAGCGGGCTCGGGTCACCGCCGGGCCACTGGTGGCCCGCCCCCTTCACCGAGATCAATTCCACCGTGCGCGCGTCGGCGCACCCCGCCGTTTGGGTCGTCACGTCCCCGGCGGTAGTCGAGTTGGGCTGTCCGCACCCATCGATCCCACGCCACGTCGCGTTGACCGCCTCCACCGAAGGGCCGTCGACACGCGCCGTCCCGTCGTGTGAAAACGCCTTGCCCGGCCCGCCGTTGTAGGGGACTCTGTCGTCGGCGGTGCCATGTATCTGCAGCACCGATGTCGGCCGCGCACCCGAACAATCGGTCAGCAGCGTGCCCGCCACGGGGGCGATCGCCGCGAACGTGTCGGTCTGACAGCCCAAGCGAAGCGCCATCATGGCCCCGTTCGACATGCCGGTCGCATAGACGCGCGCCCGATCAATCGGCATCTCTTGCTCGATGGCGCCGACCATGGCGGTGATGAATCCGACGTCGTCGGTGTTGCTGCGCTGCGGCTCGCCACAGCAGGACCCGGCGTTCCAGGCGCGCATCAGGCCGTCGGGGTAGGCGACCAGGAAATGCCCGCCGTCGGCCTCGCTGTCCCAGTGGTACGAGTGTTCGGCCTGCGCGCCGGTGCCGAAGCCGCCGTGCAGCATCACCACCAGTGGCGCGCCGTCCCCCAGGCCTTGTGGCCGGTACAGATGGAAGGTTCGGCTGACCCCGCCGAAGTCGATGGTCTGGGAGGACTGCCCGACCGGGATCGATTGAGAGCCTGGTGTTCCGAGCGCGTGACCGCCGCCGAGGCAGCCCCCGAGCACCACGACCAGGGCTCCGAGAAGACATACGACAAGTACCCGAAAATGTCGAGATCGCATGCCCCCATCGTGGCAGTCCGGCCGATATTTGACAAGCAACTTGTCAATTGTGACGGGAGTGGCACACTTTAAACCCATGCGAGGTGTTCAAGACGCCAAGTGGGAGCCCACGGTGCCGGCACTGGTGAACCTGGTGGCTGCATCCGGGGCGCCCCGCTTGCGGGCGTCTTTCGCGGCCGCGGGGCTCGACGGGATCCGACCGGCACAGGCGGTCGCGCTGGTGCCGCTGGCGGCCGGCGGGCTGCATGCGTCGGAGCTGGCCGACCGGCTCAGGGTCAGCCGGCAGGCGGTGGCCCAGGCGGTGGCCGCCCTGGAACGCCACGACTACATCGTTCGGGGGCCTCACCCCTCCGACGCGCGTGCCCGGATCATCGAGCTGACGCCCCGGGGCCGCCAGGCATTGCGCGTGATGCGTTCCAACGCGCTCGATGTCGAGAAGCGCTGGCGTGATGTTCTGGGAGAACAGCGATTCGGGGAGCTGCGGGAGACGTTGTTGGCGTTGCTCGCGGCTGAAACCGGCGAGTCCTCAGGACTGTGAACCCATGACGACCGAACAGCTCGGTAGGCCGGAGAGCTTGTCCAAGAAGCGCTTACCGTGGTTGGTGGCGGCGATCGTCGTCGCTTTGGTGCTACTAGCTCTGATCATCCGCAACGCCCGCTATGGCGCGGTCTCTCCACGGATTCGCAACCCCAATGACGCCGGTGGCCCACACCCGCTGTCGGATCCGTTGTTCGGTTACGGCCACTGGATCGTGACCATCGAGATATTCAGCTACCTCGCGCTTGTCAGCATCGTCGCGCTGATCGTCGTCCTGTGGCGCCGCTATCCCAGGCATCCCTACCTGCTGATGACGATTGCGGTCACCACACTCGCGTGGCTGGACGCCCCGATGAACTGGGTAACGTTCGCGGCGTACAACCCCGATTTGTGGCACTGGCCCGAGGACTGGCCGATCGTGTCGCTGTCTCCGACCGTCGAGCCGCTATTCATTGCCGCGATATCGATGTTCGTGGTTCCGCCGTTCTTCCCGGCAATCTGGTTGCTACGGCGCCTGCAAGCGCGCGGCTCGTCGGATTCGTTCGCGTCGCGGCATCCGCTGATCAGCTTGTCCGGTCTGGTCTTCGTGTTCGGCTTCGTCTACGACTTCGCGATGGAGGAGTTGTCTTTCTCGGCACGCGCTGGCAGTTCCCCTTGTTGTGGCAATCGTCGCTGATCAGCATTTTGATGATTCCTGCCGCGGTCATGATCTACCGGGATGACACCGGACGCACCGTGGCCGAGAGGCTGGCGCGGCGGGCCAAGATCCTGCCGACCCGGCCCGTGCTGGGTTCGTTCGCGGTGATGCTCGTCGGCGTCAACCTTGCGTTCATGGCCTACGGACTGGTGTACACGGCCGTCACTCGGTGGTCGGGCGCGGCAACATCGGTGGTGTGCCCGTGGCCATGGCCGAGTGCCAAAGTGTATGACCCGCAAGGCTTTTACGAGCAAAACGGTGTACCGGGGCCGTTCTCGGCGGGAATCTGGTCCAGATGGGAGAGCGGTCAGCCCGACGGGCGCCCAGTGGTGCAGGCGCCACCGCGTGGCGGTCCTTGCACGCCCGGCCGTTAGGCCAACGGTCTGCTGTGTCTCAGTAGGGAGAGGCGACGTTCGCAGTCGCCCAGGCCTTTTCAACCTCGGAGCCGCCCGGGGGAGGCACCAGCCCATTGATCATCCACAGGTCCTCGCTGGTCTCGTCGGCGTGGAACTCCCAGTGCAATCCCTCATGCTTTTCCGTGAAAGGACGCAGGATGCGCCGGATCCAGCGGGTGATCAGCTCTCGGCTTTCCTTATCGGTGCCGCGCCGGGCGATGTGGTCGATGACGATGCGAACCCCGACCGGGAGCTGTTCGCCTCCGACATAGAAATCCTCGGGTCGCGTCTCGTTGAAGATCGTGACCACGTAGAACCGGGGCAACCCGATCTGCTCGTAGTGATCGGTGATCCGCGATGCGAGTTGGTCTTTCTCCTCCTGGCTGAAGATGCCTGGCGTGTGATGAATCGTCCACAATGGCATGACAGTTCAGTCCTCCTCGGATGCTGTGGTCAGTGGGCCAAAGCGAAGGTCAGGCGTTCCACCGGACCGGACAGCGCAGCCTTGACGCTGATGGTGATGTCGTCGGTGAGAACCTCCACGGCACCGTCTTCGAGCCCGTCGACGATGCGCTTGGCGACGTCGGCCGGGGTCATCTTCGGTATCGGCATGGCTGAGACCATGTCGGTGTCGATGAACCCCGCGTGCACTCCTAGGACCTGGGTGTTTTGCGGCTCCAGTTCGGCACGAAGGGAATTCGTGACCGACCATATCGCCGCCTTGGAGGCGCCGTAGGCGCCGGCGCCGCCCAGCCAGGACAACACCGAATGGATGTTGACGACCGCGCCGCCGCCGTTGGCGGCCAGGATCGGCGCGAACGCCCGCGTTACCCGCAGCGGTCCGAACACGTTGACGTCGAACGTCTCGGTGACATGCTCGAAGCTGCCGGTCAGTAACGACTCCGGCAACAGTACGCCCGCATTGTTGAACACGATTTCGGCGTCGGTCGCGATCTCCGCCAGCGCGGCAACCGAATCCGCGGAGCGCACCTCAAGCTCGTGGGTGACCACTTCCTTGCGGTCATCGGTGTAGGCGGCCCGGGCCGTCGAGTACACCTTGCGTGCCCCGCGTGCCAGCACCTCGTCGACCAGTGCCGCGCCCAATCCTCGCCTTCCGCCGGTCACCACGACCACCTTGCCTGCTACTTCGACCATCTCTGCTTCCTTCATGCTGGATAACGATTACGTTAGTAAGATACAATGGCACCCTGAGTAATGCAAGCGTTAGTTATAATCAGGATGTGGCGATGGAGTTTGAGAGGCTGCTGCGCGACCGGCATAAGTGGGCGGTCGGCGATGCATGTTCGGTGTCGAGGGTGCTCGATTTGTTGAGCACCAAGACGGCGTTTCTGGTTGTTCGTGAATGCTTCTATGGCACAACTCGGTTCGAGGACTTCATGGAGCGGATCGGTACTTCGGCGCCGGCGGTATCGCGCGCGCTCAAACAATTGGAGGCGGCGCAGATCGTGACAAGGGTGCCGTATCAGGAGCCGGGGAAGCGGGTCCATGATGAGTACCGGCTGACCGAGGCGGGTGAGGATCTGCTGCCGGTATTGCTGTCGCTGATCCAGTGGGGCGACAAGTATCTGCAAGATGGCCGGGGTCCGCTGTCGTTCGTCGATGCCGACACTGGCCGGACGGTGAGCGTCCACGTCAGCGCCGACATCGATGAACCCGCGACGCGGTCGGACGAGATCGAGATACGGTTTAACCCGCAGTCGGGATACCGGTCTTCATCGCGAATGACCCGGAGTTAGGGCGTAGGCACGTATCAGTCAGACCGGTCCGAGCTACACAAAGGTGACATCAGAGCCTGCTCAGCTTGCTAATCGTTTGAATTTCACTGTCCCGGTACGGCCGGCCATCGGGTTGGAGCAGGTCTGCAAACCAGAGCTTCGGAGCCGTCGAGTACGGGTGATCCCAGGAGTCCCATGGAAAGTAGGTCTGGGTCTTACCAGCGACCAACCCCCAATTGATCGCACCAACGTTGTGCCGCTTGGCAACTGGCAGAACCCCGTCAACCGTGCTGCCCAGCGACCGTGCAAGGTACTCGGTGCAGAGGATCGGCCGCCCCAACGTGGACAGTTCGGCGATCCGGGCCTCGAAGGCCGCTGGTTTGTCATAGCAGTGGAAGGTGATCACGTCGGAGTTATCCAGTTGGATGTCAGCGATCTCGCTACGCCCCAGGGGATCTCCCCACGCGCCGTCCCACACGCCACTCGTTAGCGGTTGACTCGGATCAACCGAACGTGCCCACCCGAACACCAGCGAGAGCAGGTCGGCGACGCGGTCCAGCTTGTCTTTCCTCTCGACCTTGCGATACTCGCGGGCTGGATTGTCGGGCTCATTCCACAGGTCCCAACCCAACACGCGGTCATCCGTGCGGAATTGGGTCAGCACTCCCGTGACATAGTCGAGCAGAGTGCGACGGTAGTCGAGGTTATCGAGGTGTTCAGCACCTGGGCTTTGCACCCAACCCGAGTTATGGATACCCGGCTTCGGCGCACGCTGCCGTCCCGGTTTGGGGAATGGATCCCAACATGAGTCGAACAAGACGAAGAGTGGTTTGATGCGGTGGCGCGCGGCAATGTCGACAAACTGCGCCAAGCGGCTTTGGAAGCCGCGATGGTCTTGGGCCCAGAGCTGATCATGGAGGAAGACCCGCACCGTGTTGAGCCCGTGCAACTGCGCCCAGCCGAGCTCGGTATCGATGCGCCGGGGGTCGAAGGTGTCGGCCTGAAACATCTCGAGCTGGTTGATGGCGTTTGAGGTGATGTAGTTGGCGCCGACTCGCCAACCTTGGGCCTGATACCAACGGTCGGCCCGATCAGGCGACCATGGGCTTTGCTCCGCGACGGCGCGGGGTATTTGGGTGAGCGCAGGGCCTGCCGCCACCAGCAGGGGTAGCTTCAGCACCGTTCGACGCTTCACGCAGTGACGATATGTCCTCGGTGACTTAGGAGGTTGGGAAACGTCAGTCCGAGCCGGCTAGACCTTGGCCATGCCGCCATCGACGCTCAGTTCGGCACCAGGCCGATACCGCTGCTGCCGCCGGTGATCACAGCGACCTTGCCTTGCAGTCGTGACATGCGTGGATCCTTCAAATTCGTCCTGAGTGCTGGACGGGCACGTCGTGTCAGGCCCGGCTGGGGAAGGTGTCGCCGAACATCGGCAGCCCGCTTTGGGATTCCCCGGCGGTGGCTTCGTCCTGAATGACGTCCCAGTGTTCGGCGAGCACGCCGTCTTTGATTCGTACGACGTCTGCGACAATCCAGTGGGCGGGTTGGCCGACGTTGGAGAATCGACCGTGCAACATCACGTAGTCGCCGTTGGCGGTGATCAACCCATTCTCGTAGCGCATGTCTGGCGATGAGGCCCTGACAAGCTCGAACAGACCGTCGCGTCCCGGTGGGATGTGTGCGCTGTGCTGAATGTAATCAGGTGACCAGAATTGTTGGGCAGCAGCGTAATCCCGCTTGTTGAATAAGGTCTCGAACGCCTCCAGCACCAGCGCCTTGTTGCGCTGCTCGGTCTCAGTCATGGCTTTTCCTTCTGTGCAGTTGGTGGTTAGGGGTTATACCGAGATCGTCACGACGGGGTGTCCGGACTGTGGTGGGTTGCCGGGCCCATCCGGCCGCCGTCGACGGGCACGTTGACGCCGGTGATGTAGGAGGCCCGCGGGGACGCCAAAAATCCGATGACCTCAGCGACCTCGGACGGTTCCGCGGCCCGGCCCAGCACGGTGGTCCCGGCCAGGGCGTCGAACAGGTCCCGTTCGGCCGCGTTGGTATAAACGGGTCCGGGCGAGATCGCGTTGACCCGCACGCCGGCGGGTCCGTATTCCGTCGCCCAGGACCGGGCGAAGGAGGCCACAGCCGCTTTGGTGGCGCCGTAGGCGGCGGTGTTGGGCTGACCGACGATCCCAGCCCGGCTGGCGATGTTGGTGATCACGCCGTCGCCGCGGGCCGCCATTTTCGGGCCCAGCACCGACACAAGCAGATACGGGGCTTGCACATTGGCGGCGAACAACTGAGCCAGGGTGTCGACGGGCAGCTTTGCCGATGGGCCGAACCAGGCGAATCCGGCGTTGTTGACCAAGATGTCGACGTCGCCGACCTCCTCGGCCAGCCGCAGCGCCTCTGTCGGTTCGGTCAAGTCTGCACCCACGAACCGAGCTGTGCCTCCGATGTTTTCGAGCTCGGCGACGACTGCCGCGCCCCGGTTGGCGTCACGACCGTGCACGATCACCGTGGCGCCTTGGGCGGCCAGCTGCAATGCCGCCGCCTGACCGATCCCCGATGTCGCGCCGGTCACCAGAGCGACCTTGCCTTCCAAATCCCGAACCGCCGTGGCGCTTGTCATGAGCACTCCTGAAGTCTTTTGCACTGATCCGTCTGGATCTGTCATGGCTGAATTTAGACCGATCAGTCTGAATATGCAACGTCGTCGTTGGACGCTTTCTTGTGAGCCGCGTCATTGCCGCGACTGTTGAAGCGCAAGATTCAGACCATGGGATAGTGCGCCTGCCTGAGGTCTAAGGAGATTCGAGAGGCCGGACTGGCCGGACGCATAGGCTGGGTTTGAGGTTCCCTTCCAGAACCAGCCGTCTGCGGGACGTCCTAGTAGACCTTTTCAGACAAGTCTGTCTGATACACTGACCGGGTGCCAGAGCCGACAGCGAAACGGCCGTCCCCGCGGGAACGGCTACTCGCCGCGTGTGATGAGCTCTTCTACCGCGACGGGGTACTCTCCACCGGAATTGACGCCGTCATCGAGAAGGCGGGCGTGGCAAAAGGTTCGCTGTACTACATCTTCGGCGGTAAAGACGAACTGGTTGCTGCTTATTTGCGTGGGCGCCTGGAGGGATGGCAGCAGATCGTGGAGGCGGCGCAGGCCGGCATCGATGACCCGGACGCGAAGATCCTGGCGGTTTTCGATGCGATCGCCGACTACGTGTCGCGTCCCGACTATCGGGGCTGCCCCTTCCATAACGCCGCTGCCGAAGCACCGACAGGGGAGGCCCAGCAGCTGGCGATTAAGGAGTACCGCAACTGGTTGCGCCGTTCGTTTGGTCAACTTGCCGCTGAGACAGGCGTATCCGACTCCGAGGCGCTGGCCGAGGCGCTGATCGTCCTGTATCGCGGGGCGCTGGCCACCACCGGGACGGACGAGCCCGCGCGCCCCGCCGCAGTGACAGCAAAACGCATCGCGCGGCTCACGCTGGCGGCCGCGCGAGCCTCCAGCTCGGGCTAGCCTGAACGCAGATGTTCATTGTCGGGTCTAAATCCCAATAAGGAGATTGAACATGACCGTGTCCGCCAAATCCTCGTCACCGGGACCGGCGATTCCCGAGTCGCAGACCCCTGATCGCGACTATCCCCAGATGGCGGGCAATCGGGGCCTTGTGGAGCCGGCCCCCCGCCGGGTGCGCGGCTACGTTGACGGCGCACTCGTGTTCGACACGACCCGCGCCCATTACGTCTGGGAAATTGCCTACTACCCGCAGTATTACATTCCTGCCGCCGATGTCCGCATGGAACTTCTGCAGGACGAAGACCATGTTCAGAAACTGCAGCTCGGTTCTTCACGGCTGTTTTCGTTGAATTCGGCTGGGCGCGTGCAGAAGTCGGCGGCGCGGCTGTACGACTCAGGTCCGGTCGCGGGCAGCGTCCGGTTCGAGTGGGATGCACTCGACTGGTTCGAGGAGGACGAACCGATCATCGGTCATCCCCGCAACCCCTATGTGCGGGTCGACGCGCTGCGCTCTCACCGCCACGTCAAGGTCGAAATCGACGGCGTGGTGCTAGCCGAGACACACAGCCCGGTCCTGCTTTTCGAGACAGGACTACCGACCCGCTACTACATCGACCGCACCGAGATCGCGTTCTCGCACTTGGAAACAAGCGAAACCCAAACCATATGTCCCTACAAAGGAATCACCTCGCAGTACTGGAACGTCAGAGTCGGCGAGAAGGTGTATCCAGACCTCGTTTGGACGTACCACTATCCGCTGCGCGAAGTCGCGCCAATCGCCGGGATGATCGCTTTCTACAACGAGAAGCTCGACATCTTTGTCGATGGCACCGCGTTGTCGCGGCCTCTTACGCATTTCACCTAGAGGCAGAGTTATCCGAGCACGCATCGTCGTACATTCGTACAAATCGAAAGATGACGCCGGAAAGGCAACTCATGGGCGATGACCTCACAGGCGAGGACCTGTTCGATCCAGCAATCCGGGGAAGTATTCGAGTGCTGGTCGAGTCTGAGGTCGCCGGCACGGCAGCGGCCGCATTCGCGGAACGTCACGCCCGCAACGCGCAAGAACGTGAGATCTGGGCGGCGTTGCGCGAGCTCGAGGAGCAAACCCGCATTGCGGTGTACGACCAGCTTGGCGGGGCTGCCGCGCGGTTCGCCACCACCGAGCGGCTGGCGAGCATGGTCGGGCCCGCCAGCGGCGCGGCCGTTACGGTGCTTCCACATCGGCTGCAGATGCGATCGCTAGTTATCGCTACAAAGCCGTTCATGCGACACTTCCGCAAATTGGACGCACACTTCGCGAACAGTTCCCGAGCTGCGTTTTTCAGTTACGTGCTTGCGCACGAAGTTGCCATCGCCGAGCTGGGCAGGCGCGTGCTTGCCCACGACGGAAACCCGCTCGCCCCGGTCGAGGCTCTGCTAGGCAACGTGCCCACGTAGTCCTACGCCGAACACCCCGTCAGTCGGCCCGGGCCACAGCGCGAAACTGCTTCTTTTCGATCAATCCACATTCCAGCGCAACGGCTAAGAGTCGCGATGCGGTGATCACGCCGTGCAGTTTGCCTTGCCTCATCACGGGTATCAGGGGACTGCGCAGCGTCTCCATGATCGTGGCTACTTCGATGATCGTGTCGTCTGCGTCGGCGGCGGGCAGCGTGCGCTGGCGCTGCGGCAGCAGTTCGCGAATCGTCTTGCCGCGCAGCCTATCCGCGGCCCGGTCGGCTATCGACTCCGCGAGCACGCAGGCCAGCAGGGGATCGTCCTGCACGTAGGTAGGTACGATGAAACGCACTACTTGAGAGGCAGTCAGCACCGCATACAGCTGCTCATCCGCGGTCACTACGACGATTCCGGGCAAGCTGTGTTCGGCAACTAGCCGGGCGGCTTCCAGGGCAGACGAGTCGACGTCCACCACCGGGAACTTCTCGTCGATCTCCGCTGCCCTCACCAACCACCTCCAGGCTCGCTAGATGGTCCGTGCAACGGGCACCGCGGTACGGACCGGGGTAGAACGAGCGAATGGAGGGTTAACACCACTTGAGCGTGCGCCGGCTTAGCTGCCCGGACGCGAGCGTTAGCGGTCTCTTGACAGTCCAGTCCAGCCCATTAACGAGATCCTTACGGCTAGGGGACCTCGGGCTCCGGCGGGATGCCCGGCCTACGGCCAAAAGCAATCAAGTGACGGTTGCGTTCGGTGTCCTCGGTGAGGTCATGCGCCCGGGCGGCGAGTAAGTCCTGCCATTCCACGTGACCTTCGTCGGTTCCGTCTGGCGACACGACCCGCAGCGGGCGGCCGCCGGCTTCGGCGAGGACATTCGCCGCATGTCGCAAGGTATCGCGAGTGGTGACGGTGCCGCCCACCGGAGCGTCTGAGGGCTCGGGGCGCATCACGTCGGCGACGAAGAAGGTCTCCAGCGGGTCGGTGGTGTAGTCGCGAGTCACGTGGAGTCCGCGTCGCGCGATCTTCTCGGTCAGCACCGATCGGTCGAGCAGCAGCACCGATACGGCGTAGGCCGTGACCGCGGCAATGATGAGGGGAAACAGCGCCGGCCAGGCATGGGTCAGTTCAAGGGTGAACACGATTCCGGTCAGCGGCGAGCCCAGAACGCCGCCGACCACGGCAGCCAGGCCCAGGATCGCCCAGAATCCCGGAAATACATGTGGAAAGCCAAGTCCGACAAGGGCACCGAGCGCGCCACCGATCATGAACACCGGGGCGAGTACACCGCCGGAGGTGCCCGAGCCCAACGACAGCGACCAGATCAGAGTCTTCACGATAAGAATGCCGACAATCACCTCCAGGCCGGCCTGGCCGGTCAGCAGCGCGTTGATCACGTCGTAGCCGACGCCCAGCGCTCGAGGCTGGATCAGCCCGCCCACGCCGATGATGACG
>Ga0209040_10003426_pt1 | contig 12176 bp, 7 predicted proteins | sample BogFormECP12_OM3_FD_188240 | JGI IMG/M metagenome (GOLD analysis project Ga0209040, IMG submission 188240) | Bog forest soil microbial communities from Calvert Island, British Columbia, Canada - ECP12_OM3 (SPAdes) (version 2) | ecosystem: Environmental > Aquatic > Freshwater > Wetlands > Bog ... | reverse complement strand
ACGCGATCCCCCCTGAGCGACCGCTGACCCGCCCTCAAATTCCGACTTACCCACTCCTTTCAGCGAGGAGCCAGATAAAGCCCCTGCCGCTGCACCACCTTGCCGCCGGCGCAGCGCTTGCTCTCGACAATGCTCCAGTAGCGGTGCTCCTTGCCGTCCTTGAAGCGTCGATTCGGGGGCAAATACATGGCCAAACAAATCTACGCCAAACAATTCTTCTGAAAAGATACTTGGTCTTCACTACAGGCGAATTTCGAAACCTCATCGTTGAACCGACTCGCTTTTCGCTCCCTCCCAACCCCAAAACTCGCCGCCTGCCTGCCCCAGTTGAGAAAGTCGGGCTAGGCCGGCGGCCGTGATCCACTGCGCGATGTCGAACAGGAGCACGATCAGCCCGGCCAGTGCGAGGGCGGCGGCCAGCCCCAGGTAAGCTCCCGCGTTCGACGCGGCCGTCAGCTTCTCGCCTATTTCCGCCCGGGCAAGGCGAAACTCGGTTTGGAGGAGATACGCGAGGTCCGACGCGACATGCGTCATCAGGGATACGATCGGACGCGTTGTCTCTCTTGTCGCCATTGGTTTCGTCCTAGCGCAAAGTGGGTTCATACGAAGTGGGGTAACCGGAAGAAATGGACCGGTAAGAGGTAGAACCGCCGTGGCCTGAGCCGGACCGCTGCCGGGCGCTGCTCTTGAGGAAGCGGGCGAGTGCGAAGCCCGCCGCGACCGCTCCACCGATGCACAACGCCGGCTGGGTGCGCGCGAACTGGGCGGCCGAATCGAGGAGCTCGTTGACGTTGCGGTTGGCAAGCTGCTCCGACAGGCTGTCGACGCGCCGCGCCGTTTCGTGAACCGTGCGGGCGACCGACGGCGACTGACCCTCCAGTTCCAATGCTGCGCTGTCGATTGCGCGCGCGAAACTGCGGATCGCCGCGACGCCGCGCCTTCTGCGCTTTGCCGGTGCTGGAAAGCTCGTGGCCGACGTCCTCCGCAAACCGCGCCGTCTGCTGACGGACCGCGTCCGCAGCCGTCTGCGCGGTCTCCTTCAACCCCGAGCCGAGCGAGGCGGGTTCCTGTGCGCCGGCGGAGGCGGAGCCCTGCGAGTGCCGACCGGAATGCTGGCCTGCAGAGGTCTGTGGGGAATAGCCGCCCGAGGGCGTTGCGACGGGAGCTCCGGTTGCAGTTCCAGCGACGGGTTCAGAAAGCAACGCGCTTCGTCAGGAAGCTGACAGCGCGTCTCGGCTGGTTGAAGGTTCGGTCGCCTCGAGGGCGGCCTTCGCCGCTTCATCGACGTTTTCGAGCCAGACGAACGTCAATTGCTGGCGGACTTCTTCGGGGATGTCTTCGAAGTCCCTTCTGTTGCGCGCCGGGAGCATCACGCGCTTGATCCCCGCGCGGTGCGCCGCGATCACCTTCTCCTTGATCCCGCCCACGGGAAGCACGAGTCCCCGCAGGCTTATCTCCCCGGTCATCGCGGTGTCGCTGCGGATCGTGCGATCGGTCATCAGCGAAACCAGCGCCATGAACATCGCCACGCCGGCGCTCGGGCCATCTTTGGGCGTCGCGCCCGCCGGCACGTGGATATGAATGTCGGTCTTCTCGAAGCGGCCGACCTCGATTCCATACGCGGCTGCGCGGTTCTTGACGATGCTGAGCGCCGCCTGGGCGCTCTCCTTCATCACGTCGCCGAGCTGGCCGGTGAGAATGAGCCGGCCGTTCCCCGGGGAGGCGGTCGCTTCGATGAACAGAATGTCGCCGCCGACCGGCGTCCAGGCGAGTCCGGTCGCAACCCCGGGGACGCTCGTGCGCATCGCGACTTCGTCATAGAAGGGCGGAGCGCCGAGAATGGCGGGGAGGTCGCCGTCCGAGATCGCAATCGGACCGTTTTCGCCTTCCGCGATCCGCATGGCGGCCTGCCGCAGCGCCCTGCCGATCTCGCGTTCGAGGTTGCGCACGCCGGCCTCGCGCGTGTAGCGCTCGATGATTGCGCGGAGCGCCTCGTCGTCGATGGTGACCTGGCCGGGCTTGAGGCCGTTCGCCTCCATTTGGCGCGGAACGAGATAGCGGCGCGCGATCTGGAACTTCTCGCTCGCTGTGTAGCCGGGAAGGCTGATGATCTCCATCCGGTCGCGCAGCGGCCCCGGGATCGTGTCGAGCATGTTCGCTGTGGTGATGAACACGACCCGGCTGAGATCGAAGGGGACGGCGAGATAGTTGTCGCGAAACGTGTTGTTCTGCTCGGGGTCCAGCACTTCGAGGAGAGCGGCGCCCGGGTCGCCCTGGATGCTGGCGCCGAGCTTGTCGATCTCGTCCAGCATCATGACGCAGTCGCGGGCCCCGGCTTTGCGGATCCCCTGGATGATGTTGCCGGGCAAAGCGCCGATGTAGGTTCGGCGATGGCCGCGGATTTCCGCCTCGTCGTGCACGCCGCCGAGACTGACCCGGACGAATTTGCGACCCATCGCGCGCGCGATCGACTGGCCGAGTGAAGTCTTGCCGACGCCGGGAGGTCCGACGAAACAGAGGATCGGCGCCTTCCCGCTGGGTGCGAGCTTGCGGACGGCGAGATATTCAAGGATCCGGCGCTTGATCTTCTCGAGGCCGAAATGATCCGCGTCGAGGATGCGGCGGGCGGCGGCGATGTCGATCGGCGTCTCTTCGGGGAGGTTCCAGGGCAATTCGACCAGCCAGTCGAGATAGGTGCGCACCATCCCATACTCGCCGGCGGCTTCCGGCATGCGCTGCAGGCGTCTGAGCTCCTTGCGCGCCTGGTCCTCCACCTCCTTCGGCATTTTGGCGTTGGCGATCGCCTTCTCGAGCTCGGCGATTTCGGCCGCCTTTCCTTCGTCGCTCTCTCCAAGTTGCCGCTGGATCGCCGCCATCTGCTCGCGCAGCAGAGCCTCGCGGTTGCGCGCGTCGAGCGAAGCCTTGGTCTCCCGGCCGATCTCCTGGGACAGCCGAAGCACCTCGATCCGATGCGCCAGCAATTGCGAGACCCGCTGCATTCGCGCGCCGATATCCACCGTCTCGAGGATTCCCTGCTTCTCGTCTGGGGTCGCGTCCATGAAGGTCGCCACCATGTCGGCCAGCGCGCCGGGCGATTCGACGTTCTGGACCGTGGCGAGCAATTCGTTCGGCGCCTGCGGCAAGAGCTTAATGGCCTCGACCGTCTGCGCCTTGAGATGGACGAAGCGAGCCTCGATCTCGTCAGACGACGGAGTAGGCTCCGGAATCCTCAGCGCCTGGGCGACGAAGAACGGCCAGCCGGTGAGATAGTCGACGACGCGGAACCGCTGCTCTCCCTGGCAGATGAGATGATGCGTTCCGTCGGGCGCGGTGATGTAGCGAACAATGTTGGCGACTGTTCCCATCCTGTGCAGGTCGGCCGGAATCGGGTCGTCGGCCTCGACGTTCCGCTGCATGACGATGCCGACCGGCTTCTGCTCTCGCACCGCTCGTTGCGCAGCCAAGATCGAGCGGGGGCGATTGAGGGCGATCGGCAACGCCACCCCGGGAAACAGCACCATGCCGCGCACGGGCACAATGATGAGCGAGTCCGGCAACAGCGGCAGCGTCTGTGCGCTGCCGGCGTTCTCTTCCAAGGCGGTCGCAGCCGCTGCATCAGCCATTGGGAGCCCCCGATTTTTCCAGCGTGACGACGAGGCAACCGTTGGACGCCGATCGGTGAACAGCGCCGTAGCGGCCCGGTGGAAGCCGAATTCGGCGTTCGAACCGGCCTTGCGGAAGCTCGAGACGGTGGATCGTCGCGGTCATGAATTCCGCCGGGTAGGTCCGGGTCCCCGCAACCAGGAGTTCGCCCTGATTGATGAGCGCTTTGACCTCCTCGAGGTCGACCCCCGGCAGGGCGACGAGAACGAGCACCGCACGTTCGGTCTCCAGCACGTCGACCGGCGGCTCCCACGAGGCGGAGCTCGACGGCTGAAAAAATTGCCGATGCATCCTTTCGGCGCGCGCGAGCATCTCGAACGCTTCCGACCACATCCAATAGCGCGGAAAATCCGTTCCCATCGTTCACCCTGCCCAAACATCGAACTTCATCGACGATCCATAGCGCAATTCCGGCCGTGGCACATGCGAGCGCCGCGGGAATGGCTCATGCCAGGCTGGCGAGCAACCCGCCGGCCGCCGACCGCACCAGCCTCTTCTCGGCGTCCCATCGCTCCGCGCCATCGAGGTCGGCGAGAAATTGCGCCTTGCCCCCCGAAAGCGCCGCGACCGGGACGCCGTCGCGAAAAACGAGGCGGTTGCCGGTCAACGCCGCCAGCCTCGGTCCCGGCGTCAGGACGCCGACGAGATTGAGCGGATCGGCGGCCGACAGCGACACCCATTGGTTGGCTGCCGGGCGGCGGCGGATTTCCCGCAATGAACCGATCGCCTCCGGCAGAGCGTATTGCTCGCCCGAAAACCCGGCGACGAAGCGGCCGCCGCGAATCTCCCCACGCGCCTCGAGGCGGCGATAGACCCGAAGAAGGTCGCGCCATGGCGGCAGCCACCCGGCTTCTCGTGCGAGGAGGCGCCAGAAAACGACGCCATAGCGGCGCAACAGGACCCGCGCGACATATTCGACGGCTTCGGCCCGCACCTCATCGGCCCTGCCGTTCGCATTCTCGCGGCGGATCAGCGCCCAGCGGCCGCCGCTCTCGATCTCGAACGGCAGGATCCGCCCGCGCCGCTTCACATCGTGGCGCGGTTTGCGCTGGCCGGTCGGAACCAGCAGTGCGCGCAGGCCGGCAAAGCTGTCCGAGGTGACAAGTCCAAGGTTCACGAGTTCGCCCAGCGCCTCTTCGACCTGCGGGCGCAGCAGGCGCGCCGCTTCCGTCAACTCGTCGAAAAACAAGGCGCCGTGGGTCTGGAGGCATTCCAGGACGCCGCCTGCGCGAGGGCTCGGGGACACCGCGCCGAGCGGGGGCGGAAGCGACATCCACAGCGGCGCCCGCCGCCGGTCGATGAGCGCGATCGGCGTCGAGCCGACGGGCGTGCGGGCCCCGCCGTTCCCAGGGGGTGTCAGCCGCGCCCAGGCCGACCGGCCGGCGAGGCATTGCGCGTCCAGCCACGAAGCTTGGTAACCCTTGAGGCGGGCCGGCAGGATTTCCGTCTCCCAAGACTTGGCGGGCGCCTCGAATCCTTCCAGCGCGGTCAGGACGACGGGGAGCGCGTCCGGCCCCTCTGCGCGCGTCTCCGGGCCGACGCGCTGCCAGTCGAACAGGAAGCGCAGGAAATCGCGCGCCGCGACCGGATCGATCTCCGCGCGGAGGCGGCGGATCGTGTAACGATGGATGCGCGCCAGCAGCCGGCGATCGCACCACTGCTCATCGTTGGCGCCCGGGATGAAACATCCGCGCAAGATCGCGCCTTCGGTTTCGAGCGCGATCAGCGCGCTCGTCGTCGCCCCCGGCTCGAGCCCGAGCGCCGCCGTCAACGCGCTTTGTGTGACCGCCCCCAGGCCTTCGAGCCGGCCGCGTAGAATTTCGACCAGGGCCTCCTCTTTCGACCATGAAGCTCCGGCCTGGTCGGCGGGTGGCGCAATCTCCGGCCAAAGCTGCGCTTGCGGCCAGACGGCGCGGAACTGGCTCAATCGCTCGGCCGGAACCCACAGCATCGCCGCAGGCGCCGAGAGGCGCGCGACCCGCTTCTCGCGGGCCAGCGACTCGAGCCATTCCCCCCACGGGGGCAGAACTTCGTCCTCGGTGAGAAAGCCGAGCCACAGGAGGGCGTCATGCAGCTCCTCGGCGTCCGTCGGGTCAGGCCAGGCTTCGGAGCGGACCCGGGCGATCGCTTCGGGGTCGAGCCGGCCAAGCTCGGAGGCGCTTTGCGGATCCTGCCAGCGCCTCGCCATGACCGCCTGGGTCCGGCGCTCCTCGAGCGGCGCGTCGTCGAGATAGGCGTAAGGCTTGGCCGACAGCGCCTCGAGCGCAAGCTGCGAGGGCTGCGTGAGGTCGCAGGCGACGACCCGGATGTCGCCCCGTTCGAGTCGGGCGATGAGCCGCTCGAGCCCGTCGATGTCCATGGCCTCATGCAGGCAGTCGGCGATCGCCTGATTGACCAGCGGATGGTCCGGCACTTCGCGCTCGCCGACCAGATTCTCCGCGCAGGCGATCTGATCGGGGAACACCGCCGCGATCAGGTCCTCCGCCTGCATGCGGGTGAACTGCGGCGGGACTTTCTTGCCCCCACGGAACCGCGGCAGGGCGAGCGCCACGCCGGCGACCCAGCGCCAGCGGGTGATGAACATCGGCGCGTCGAGCATCGCCTGGATCAGAAGCGCCCGAACGCTATTGGAATGAAGGTAGCGCGCGACCTCGTCGAGTTCGAAGCTGTGCGCCGCGGTCAACGACAAGACAATATTGTCTTCCGTCGCCGCCGCCTGCAGCTCGAAATTGAACTTGCGGCAAAAGCGCTTGCGCAGCGCCAGGCCCCAGGCGCGGTTGATGCGGCTCCCATAGGGCGCGTGGACGACGAGCTGCATCCCGCCGGCCTCGTCGAAAAAGCGCTCCAGCACCAGTACGTCCTGCGTCGGCAGGCAGCCGAAGGCCGCCGCGCCCGCGGCGAGATAGTCGACGAGCTGCTCGGCGGCCGGCGCGCCGACGCCGATCTCTTCGGCCAACCAGCGTTTCGCCTCGCTTCCGGACGGGTCCGAGCGCAGCCGGGCCGCCAGGTCGGCGCGCACGCGCGAGACGGAGGCCGAGAGTTCGTCGCTGCGGCCCGGCGCCTCGCCGAGCCAGAACGGGATATTCGGCGGCTGGCCCTCCGCGTCCTCGACCCGGACCATCCCGCGCTCGACCCGGCGGATGCGGTAAGAAACGTTGCCGAGCTGGAAAACGTCGCCGGCCATGCTCTCGACCGCGAAATCCTCGTTGACCGTGCCGATGACATGGTTCTCGGGCTCGAGCACGACCTGATAGTCGGCGGTGTCGGGGATCGTGCCGCCCGAGGTCAGGGCGGTCGTCCGGGCGCCGCGCCGGCCGCGCAACATGCCGTTGACGGCGTCGCGATGGATGAGCGCGCCGCGCCTGCCCAGGCGAGTGGCGAAGCCTTCGGCCAGCATGCGCGCGACTGCATCGAAATCTTTCTTCTCGAGGCCATGGAACGGCCATGCGCGCCGCAGCCGGTCGAAGAGCTCAGCCTCCGGCCAGTCCTGAGCCGCGACTTCGGCGACGATCTGCTGGGCGAGCACGTCCAGGGGTTGGGGCGGGATCGTGAGACGGTCGAGTTCGCCGCGGCGGACGCTGTCGATCAGCGCCGCGCCTTCGACGAGATCGTCGCGGGACAGCGGGAACAGGCGGCCCTTGGGCGTGCCGCCAACGGCGTGGCCGGACCGGCCGACGCGCTGGAGAAAGGCGGCGATCGAACGCGGCGACCCCAGTTGGCAGACGAGGTTCACGTCGCCGATATCGATCCCGAGCTCGAGCGAGGCGGTCGCCACCAGCGCCTTCAGCCGCCCGAGCTTGAGGCGCTGCTCGGCGTCCAGCCGATGTTCCTTCGCCATGCTGCCATGGTGGGCGGTGACCGCGCCATCGCTGAGCCGCTCCGACAGTTCGCGCGCGACGCGCTCGGCCATGCGGCGGGTGTTGACGAACACCAACGTCGTGCGGTGCTCCTCGATGAGGCGCGCGAGGCGATCGTAGACTTGCGTCCACACCTCATTCGACATCACCGCTTCGAGCGGCGAATCGGGCAATTCCAGGCTGAGGTCGCGCGGGCGCTGATGCCCGGCGTCGATGACCGCCGGTTTCGCCGGGGGTCCGCCGGGCGCGGCGCCGACCAGAAACTGCGCCACCGCGCTGATCGGATTTTGGGTCGCGGAGAGGCCGATGCGCTGAAGCCGGTCCCCGCACAGCGCGGCCAGGCGCTCGAGCGAGAGGCTGAGATGCGCGCCGCGCTTGTTCGGCGCCACGGCGTGGATTTCGTCGACGATCACCGAGCGGGCGGTCGCCAGCATCTTGCGGCCCGACTCTGAGCCCAGCAGGACGTAAAGCGATTCGGGCGTGGTGACGAGGATGTGCGGCGGGCGCCGACGCATCCGCTCGCGCTCGGAGGCTGGCGTATCGCCGGTGCGCACCCAGGCGCGGACCTCGACGTCGGCGAGCCCGCTGCGCTCGAGCTCGCCGCGGATGCCCGCAAGCGGCGCTTCGAGATTGCGATGAATGTCGTTCGACAGCGCCTTGAGCGGCGAGACATAGACGACCTGCGTCTCGTCGGTCAGCTTTCCCGCCAGACCCTGGCGGATGAGCCCATCGATCGCGGCAAGGAAGGCGGCGAGCGTCTTGCCGGAGCCGGTCGGCGCGGCGATCAGGGTGTGGCGGCCGGCCTTGATCGCCGGCCAGGCTTCGGCCTGGGCGGGGGTCGGCGCGACGAAACTGTCTTCGAACCAGGCCGCGACTGCGGGGTGGAACAGCTCCGCGAGGCAGGGTTTCAACGCGGGGGCGCGCGCTGGCGCGGGACGGCTGCGGCCGTGGCCAGTTTCGGCATGAAGCGAATTGGACGCGTGGGGCAAGTTGCTTTCGCTCCCGCCGTGTTTCGAGCCATCGGCCTCCCCACGGCCCCGAACACCGCCTGTAGAAACCGCAGACTATATGGCGCCGAACCCTTATTTGGGTAAGGGGCGCCAGCGATCGGAACAGATGTCGCTGTCGGCTATGGCGCCAATCGGGCAAGAACACGTTCGACCGGTTCGGCAAATTCGAGGATGAGGTCGGCGACGGCGGAAATTTCATCGAGCGGCGCGTGCGGCAGGCCCGGCGGCGGGGCGCCGTCGCTGATCAGCGCGGCGATATGCGGGTCCTGCGGATAGAGGAACGGCTTGGCGTTGGCCGCGCGAAAGACCTCGATCTTGGCGATGGGATCGCGCTTGAACCCCTCGATCAGCACGAGATCGACCGGCGCGAGCAGATGCAGGAGCTCGACGAGGGTAGGTTCAGGCGCGCCGCGCAATTCGCGCATGAGCGCTATCCGCTTCTCGGAGGCCACCAGCACCTCCCTCGCGCCCGCGGCGCGGTGCTCATAAGAATCCTTCCCCGGCCGGTCGACGTCGAAGTTGTGATGGGCGTGCTTGATAGTCGAGACCGCAAGGCCCCGACGATTGAGCTCCGGAATGAGGCGGGTAATCAGCGTGGTCTTGCCGGCGCCGCTCCACCCGGCGATCCCGATTGCCTGCATGCGCCGGCTCCTTTCGCAAGAGGCTCCCCTTCCTATATCTATCGCCGCAACGAAAGCGAAACCGATGTGCGGAGAGGCGATCGACCAAGGATCCTCGCCCGCCCTAGATCGGGTCGCCTGACCGGGCCCCGAGCAGCGCCTCGGCGCGCGCGAGGTCTTCCTGCGTATTGACGTTGAAAAACGGGTCCATCGGCTCGACCGCCCATTCGACGACGGCGACGGAAAAGCGTTGAGCGAAGCTCTCGACCCTGCGCAATCCCTCGTCGACCAGCGCCCGGCGCAATTGGGCGGCGAGCTCGACCGGCCATAGCGCGGCGACATGATGGACGCGCCCGCCCGAGGCGGCGACGGCGATTTCGGCCCCGGCCTGCCGCCGCCGCTCGTGCAGGCGCGCGACAAAATCCTCAGGCGCAAACGGCGCGTCGGCCGGCAGGCTCGCAACATGAGTGAGCCGCCCCCCCGAGCGGGCGCAATATTCGAGCCCGGCGAGAACGCCCGCGAGCGGTCCCGCAGATGCCGGCGGATGGTCGGGGAGGACGGGCAGGCCGAAGCCCTGAAAGCGCGTCGGATCGCCGTTGGCGCTGATTGCGATCGCGCCGCACTGCGGGCGAACGCGCTCTATCGCGTGCGTCAGCATCGGCCGCCCGGCGAGCGGGACCAGCCCCTTGTCGGCGCCCCCCAGGCGCCGGGCGAGGCCGCCATTGAGGATGAGGCCGAGGGTCGAACCGCGATCGAAACGTGATCGAGCCCGTTCCGCGTTGACCGCGTCTGCCATCGGAGCTTAGCGTCAATCCTGAGGCCATATTGATAAAGGCCGTCCGTGCCGGGAGGTTCGCATGCCCAAAGTGAAAGTCAACGACATCACGATGAACTACGAGCAGCAGGGAGCGGGGGAGCCGCTCATCCTCATCCCCTATCTCGGCGTCGAAAACGCCTGCTACGCCTTCCAGGTCGCCGACTACGCCAAGCATTTCACCTGCATTTCGATCGACCCGCGAGGCGCGGGCGAGACCGACAAGCCGGAGGGGACCTATTCGATGGAGCTCTTCGCCGACGACGTCGCCGCCTTGATGGCCACGATCGGGGTCGAGCGCGCGCACGTGAGCGGCGTCTCGCTGGGCGCCGCGACCGGGCTTTGGCTCGCCAGCAAATATCCGGAGCGGGTGAAGACGCTCTCGCTGCACAGCTGCTGGCCCAAGACCGACCCGTTCCTGAAGGTCGTGGTCGAAGGGTGGCGTTCCATCGCTAAAGGCCTGGACAGCGTCCCGGAGATGATCATCCAGGGAATCTTCCCCTGGTGCTTCACGCCCGAGCTTTCTGCGGCGAAGCCGGACTATATCGATCAGCTCGCCGACTTCGTTCGCAGCCGGCCGAAGCAACCGCTGGCCGCCACGACGTCGCCACTTCGACCCGCTTCGCCGACGCGCTGAAGTCCGGGATCAAGAACAGTGAAATGATCGTGTTCGAGACCTGCGCGCACGCGGCGATCTATGAGAGCGTCAGCGAGTTCAATGAGAAGACTCTGGGATTCCTGCGCCGCCACGCCGGCTGAGACATGGCTTGGCGGTCGGTCGTAGGCGGCGGCCGAGCGATCGGTTAGGATCGGGGCGTCGCCAACCCGGAAGCACGTTCATGTCCAACCCCTTCGCCGCAATCCGCTCCGAGGTTCTGACCCAGACGCCTCTGCGTGCCGCGGTCACCGCGGCCTACCGGCGCCCCGAGCCGGAATGCGTGCCCCCGCTCATCGATCTGGCAGCGCTGGCCCCTGACCAGTCCCACCGGGTCGAGGCGCTCGCCCGCAGCCTCGTGACGCGCCTGCGCGAAAAAACCGGCTCGAGCGGCGTCGAGGGGCTCATCTACGAATATTCGCTGTCGAGCCAGGAGGGCGTGGCGCTGATGTGCCTCGCCGAGGCGCTGCTGCGCATCCCCGACGCCGCCACCCGGGACGCGCTCATCCGCGACAAGCTGTCGCCAGGCGACTGGCGCGCCCATATCGGCGCCAGCCCGTCGCTGTTCGTCAACGCCGCGACCTGGGGCCTCGTCCTGACCGGTCGGCTGGTGGCGACCAACAGCGAGCAGACGCTGAGCGCCGCCCTGACCCGCCTCATCGCGCGCAGCGGCGAGCCGATCATCCGCAAGGGCGTCGACGTCGCCATGCGCCTGATGGGTGAGCAGTTCGTCACCGGCCGTACGATCGAGGAGGCGATCAATGCGAGCCGGGAGCGCGAAGCGCGCGGATTCACGTTCTCCTACGATATGCTGGGCGAAGCGGCGATGACCGCCGAGGACGCGGCGCGCTACCTTTCCGAATATGAGCGCGCGGTGCGCGCCATCGGCAAGGCCTCGCACAGGCGCGGCATCTATGAGGGCCCCGGCATCTCGATCAAGCTCTCGGCGCTCCACCCGCGCTACCAGCGCATCAAGCGCGGGCGGGTCATGAGCGAACTCTTGCCGCGCATCAAGCATCTGGCGGCGCTCGCCAAATCCTACGACATCGGCCTCAACATCGACGCCGAGGAGGCGGACCGGCTCGACCTGTCGCTCGACCTCCTTGAAGCGCTGAGCCCCGATCCCGATCTCGCCGGCTGGAACGGCCTCGGCTTCGTCATCCAGGCCTATGGCAAGCGCTGCGTCTTCGTCGTCGACTGGCTCGTCGACCTCGCGCGGCGCTCACACCGACGACTGATGATTCGCCTGGTCAAGGGCGCCTACTGGGATTCGGAGATCAAGCGGGCGCAATTCGACGGGCTCGACGACTTTTCCGTCTTCACCCGCAAGGTCCACACCGACGTCAGCTATCTCGCTTCCGCCCGCAAACTCCTCGACGCGCCCGACGCGGTCTATCCCCAATTCGCCACCCACAACGCCCAGACGCTCGCCTCGGTTCTGACCATGGCCGGGCCGAATTTCTATCGCGGCCAATACGAGTTCCAGTGCCTGCACGGCATGGGCGAGCCGCTCTACGAGGAAGTGGTCGGCCGCGACAAGCTCGATCGGCCATGCCG
>Ga0209040_10003424_pt1 | contig 12181 bp, 7 predicted proteins | sample BogFormECP12_OM3_FD_188240 | JGI IMG/M metagenome (GOLD analysis project Ga0209040, IMG submission 188240) | Bog forest soil microbial communities from Calvert Island, British Columbia, Canada - ECP12_OM3 (SPAdes) (version 2) | ecosystem: Environmental > Aquatic > Freshwater > Wetlands > Bog ... | reverse complement strand
CGCAAGGTCGGCAAGCTTCCGGCGGAAACTGTGAAGTTCGATTACGCACTGGAATATGGAACCAACTCGCTGGAGATGCATAAGGATGCCATCCAGAAGGGTCAGCGCGTGATTATTGTGGATGATCTGCTAGCTACGGGAGGGACAGCGGAGGCCACGGCCCGGCTGGCGACTTTACTGGGTGCCGAGATTGCAGGGCTTGGCTTTATCGTAGAGCTCGACTTCCTGCGAGGCCGCGAGAAGCTCAAAGGCTACGACGTGATGTCGTTGCTGCATTACGACAAATAGTAGCTGCAGCCTACTTCCAAGCTCGCGTGACGATCAATCCGATTCCAGTCCAGAAGCTCGCGCTGATGCCAAACGCTACCACCAAGCCGAGCGCTATGCTCCGTTTGCTGCGGTTAGTGCCAGAGTCGCCTTGGGTGACAGAATCGTAGACCAACCATGAACGAAGGAACTTCGCGTCCTTCGAATCTAAATTTACCGGTGGCTCACCCCACGCTTTTTGGATGGGGCCACAGGAGATTTGACCAGTGCTAGATAGGGGGAAGAGCTTTCTAGGGCTCATTATCCGCACCTCCGATAGAGTGATCGAGCAACCCGAATACCATCTCGCCAGAAATCGCAACTGGCTGAAATGAAACGACTTCCACATACTTGCTGTTTGATCAAAAACGCTGACTGAGCAAAAACTCCCAACTCAGCGCGCCCAACGCCGGTCTGTTGCCAACCCTTCGCTTTTCGGCTGGAAAGGATAATGGACCTAGTCTCCGCTAACCTTGGGGACTTCTTCCAGTGACAATTTCGAGTCCTTGGGAAGATAACTCTTGCGCCGAAACCAGTCTTCCATCGCTTCGCAAAGCTTATCCAAAGGAACGCTCGTACCAATCTCCATCAGGCCGTCAGCAATGGGCAACGTGTCGTCAAAAATGCTGGCGTTGGTGAAGTTGCGCATAGCGAAATTGTCCATCCACTTAAGAGGGCAAGGCCGCTTTTGACTTGGATCCTGGAGAATATACTCCACGCGAATCTTGCGAGCAAACATGTTTTGATTTAATCACAGAAGATGAAGCCGGGGGGGTTCGTCTCAATGAGCAGGATCAGCACCAACTCCTCCGTATTCAACAGCATCCCATACTCTTGCTGGCAGAGTGCTCCACTGGTTGAGGCAAACGCATCTCGCCCGGAGATTAATCTGCGAAAGTGCCCTCGGATCGACCGGCTCGCTATGCATTTGTCAATTTTGCTGGTGCTGTTATCCAGTTCAATCGCCGCTTTGGCTCAGCTTTCATCGACCGGTCCGCAAAGCTTCTATGACGGACAAACCGTTACGGCGGTGGACCTGATTGCCAACCCTCATCGGAATGTAGAGCCTTTGCGCGCCTCTGTAGCACAAAAAGTTGGGCAGCCTTATGCGCAGGCGAATGTGAAAGCCGGCATCGCCGCGCTGCAAAAGGCGGGAGGGTTCGAAAAAGTCACAGTCGACGTGATCCCGGATATTTCCGGCCTGCGGCTCAACTTTATCCTCGAGCCCGCATATTACCTGGGCGTGGTGGACTTTCAGGGAGTCCCGAAATCTCTTTCCTATGTGCGCCTGCTGCAAGTGGTGAATCTGCAGGACGAAGATCCGTACGACCAGGCCCGTATTCCGGTCGCGGAAACGGCGTTAGTGCATTTTTTGCAGCGCGATGGATTCTTTCAAGCGCAAGTGCACGCAGAACCGAGAATCGATGACGCCAACCAGATAGTCAATATCACTTTCTCGGCGGTAAGCGGAAAGCAGGCCCGGATTGGCAGTGTAGAACTCCGCGGCCCGCCAGGTTCTGAGCAGACATGGTTGCTCGAGAAGACCCGTTCTTTACGGGCTCGATTCACCGGCGCGCTGCTTAAGCCGGGGAAGCCTTACACGCCCGAACGGATGAAGGCTGCGACATCATTGATTAAGAAATCGCTGGCACGACAGCATCGACTGGCAAGCAAAGTTCAGGAAGTACCGCCGCAATACCATGCCGACACCAATCGCGTGGACGTAGCATTCGAGGTTCAGGTGGGTCCCGTGGTGATCGTTAAGATAACTGGCGCGCGTCTTTCCGCGATCCCCTTCGTATCGGGACGGGAAATGAGGAAGCTCATCCCCATTTATTCGGAGGGCACGATTGATTCTGACCTGGTGCAAGAAGGGCAGCAGAATCTTGCGAATTATTTTCAGAACAAAGGTTATTACGATGTGAAGGTAACTGCCGACCTTCAGCGTCAGGCCGATGGTATCGTGCTCTCATACAACATTGATCGCGGGAGCAGGTACAAGGTCGATCGCATCTCTTTCCACGGCAATAACCAGATAGCGGCGAAAGAGTTAATGCCGCTGGTTCAGGTCAAGCGTTCTCATCTATGGACGCACGGGAAGGTCAATCAAAAGCTGCTTAAGCAGAGCGCGGATAATCTTCTGGCATTTTATCGAGACAGGGGATACGAGGAAGCGAAGGTCACTTCTCACGTCGGGCATCATGAGCGGAAGTTAGATATTGCATTTGAAATTGAAGAGGGCGCGCAGACGCTGGTCGATCACATTCAGGTCACTGGAAATCATGGTGTCCCCGAGGATCAGCTTACCGCTCCGAAAGGATTCGAGCTAAAAGCCGGGGCGCCGTTCTCCTCGCGGCAACTTGCGGACGATCGGAATCGCATCTCTGCAACTTATCTGAATCGTGGCTATCTCAATGCGGAGGTAAAAACCACCGTCAGCCGGCACTCCAACAATCCTCACCTCGTGGATGTCACCTATTCGATTTCCGAGCAACAAATGGTGCGAGTGGACAAGGTCGTCTACCTGGGACAAAAACATACGCGGTTGCCGCTGATTCGAAAAACGGCGAAGCTGCCTCCCGAGACGCCGATGAAAAGAGGTCAGCTGCTGGCAGCGGAGACTCGCCTCTACGACCTGAACATTTTTGATTGGGCGAGCGTGGGCCCGAGAAAGCCGATTACGGATCAGACGGAGGAGGACACCCTTGTAAAGGTGCACGAAGCCAAGCGCAACGAAATTACCTACGGGTTTGGATTTGAAGTTTCCCATCGCGGCGGAAACGTTCCTACCGGCACAGTGGCCCTTCCGGGTGGAGGTGCGACGATTGGACTGGGCAACAATCAGATCGCGCCCAGCCAGGCCACTTATGCCAGTCCACTCGGATCGATCGAATTCACCCGCCGAAATATGCGAGGGCTCGGCGAGACCGCCAGCGGATCGATTCTGCTCTCGCGCCTGGATCAACGGGCGATTACCAGCTATCTGCAGTCGCACTTTCTGGGTTCGGAATGGAGTTCCCTGACCAGTATCTCGATCGAACGCACCACCGAGAATCCACTTTTTGCGGCGAGCCTTGGCGATATGTCATTCCAGGTGGAGAAACTCCTGAGCCGAAAGGCGAACACCCGTCTCCAGCTTCGCTACGATTTCGACAAAACAATTCTGTCGGAGTTACTGGTGCCCGGGCTCGTGCTGCCCCAAGACCAGCATGTTCACCTTTCCACTTTCTCGAGCACCCTGATCCGCGATACGCGGGACAAGCCTCTCGATGCGCACCGTGGCGTTCTTGAAAACTTGAATTTGGGAATCACTCCGCAGACTCAAGGCTCCAGTGCCAGCTTCGCCAAATTTTTTGGGCAGTATGCGTACTACAAACCGTTTCACTCGGTGGTGTTCGCCAACAGCGTGCGCTTGGGCCTGGCGAAAGCCTTCAACGGAAGTTTTGTGCCTACCAGCCAACTTTATTTCTCCGGAGGCGGAACTTCCATACGATCATTCCCTATTGATGAGGCCGGCCCGCAACGGCTCGTTCCTTTTTGCAATGTGCTGAAGGGTCAGACGGGATGCGTTGATGTAACGGTGCCTCTGGGCGGGAGGCAATTGTTCATTGCGAATTCAGAGGTACGTTTTCCGCTTCGGCTCATGAAAAATCTCGGAGGGGTGGTGTTCTATGATGGCGGCAACGTTTACAGCGCCATCAACTTCAACAATTTCACATCCAATTACACAAACACGATCGGTATCGGCCTGCGTTATTCAACTCCGATCGGACCCATTCGCATTGATTTGGGCCACAACTTGAATCCAGTGCCGGGCATCAATCCGACGCAGTACTACATCACTCTGGGTCAGGCATTTTAGGAAACTATGCGGCGGCGAAGAATCATTGGCGGCGTGCTGGCGGTGATTGGCATTCTGATTATTGCCGCGAGTGTGGGCGGATATTTTTTCCTCAAGAGCAGCCGCTTCGCGAAGCTTGCGCTCGGAACCATCGTAGAAGAAACCAATGCGGCAACTGGCGGCCGGGCAGAGATCGGGAGGTTCGACTTCCAGCTTTCCACTCTAACCGCTCATCTTTACGACATCACGCTTCATGGCAGCGAGCCTGGTGACGAATTTCCCCTGCTCCACGTCGACAAAATAACGGTGGAACTGAAGATTCAATCGATCCTTCGCCGCAAAATCTCGCTGAGCCAACTCTTGATTGAGCATCCTGTGGCAAACGTGCAGGTTGACCGCAACGGCAAGAGCACTCTACCGCAGTCTTCTCACCCACAAAGCGGCGGCAGCCCCAGCGTGTTCGATCTCGCCGCGCAACATGTGCTTCTGACTGATGGCCAGGTCAACTACAACGACAAATCGATTCCGGTCGAAGCCGATCTTTACGGCTTGAAAACGGAAATCCACTTCGTGCCGGAGACACGCTATCGGGGGTCGATTTCGTATGACAGTGGGCGGGTTCGCTACAAAAATGATCCCGCCTTCGCGCACAGTCTGGAAGCGAGGTTCAACGCGACTCCCGCAGAATTCTCGCTGGAATCGGCATTGGTCAAGGTGGGATCGTCTGCGCTCTCGTTGAAGGCGGAGTTGAGCAATTACGACCATCCGACGGTCGAGGGTCGCTACGATCTCCGCATTCACACCCAGGATTTGTCTGCGATCTCGCGACCGGTGACGACGGCTGGGGATGTTTCACTTTCCGGGACGATTCACTATGGGAGCACCAATGGTGGGCAGCCGTTACGAAATATTTCGATCGATGGCCGGGCGGTCAGCGATTGGCTAGCCGTATCGTCAACTGAGGGCCGGATGGATCTGCGCCGGATTCAAGGGCGCTATCAACTGCAGGACGGGAACTTTCAGACGCACGACTTCGCTCTCGAAGCTCTCGGCGGAAAAGTCTTCGCGGAGATTGAGCTTCGACATCTGGATACAACCGTGGTTGGCCAAGTCCGAACCACGTTGCGGGGGATCTCGCTGCAAGCGGCACAACAAGCGGTTCGCCAGGAGGAGGTGAAGCATGTATGCCTCGCAAGTGCCATCGACGGCACCGTCGAAGCTTCCTGGACTGGCAGCCTGAATGACGCTCTTGTTCGCACAGACCTGACATTAAAGAGCGCTCCCACTCCCGCGATTCAGCTCTCTTCGGAAGCGATGCCAGTGAACGGATCTATTCACGCGAGCTATGACAGCCAGAGAAACGTCGCTGCTTTTCGCGACACTTCATTTCGCGTTCCCACTGCGGCCATTACTGCGCAAGGCGAGGTCAGCAAGAATTCAACGCTGCGCGTGGAAGCAGAGGCGAGCGACCTGCACGCGCTTGCCCGCATGATTTCAGACTGGAGCGGTAGGCCACCCGCATCCCCGGAGATCGCCGGATCTGCATCCCTGCAGGCACTTGTTCAAGGCACGATTCAGAAACCTCATTTGACGGGACAGTTCAGCGCGCAGAATTTGAAAGTGCAAGGCAGCGAGTGGAGCACCGCGAAATTCGGTTTTGAGGCCAGTTCTTCGCGGATCGCACTGCACGACGCGGCTCTGGTGAATGCACATCAAGGCAAAGCTTCCCTCAATGCCAACGTCACATTGCTAGACTGGTCGTATCGTCCATCGAGTCCGATGGCTGTTAGTTTATCGATACACCGGATGGCGGTCGCCGATTTGCAGCGACTGGCGAACGTGCACTACCCGGTCTCCGGCGATCTCTCCGCGGACGTTTCGTTTCGCGGATCGCAAAATAGTCCTTCCGGCAGCGGCTCGGCAAGGCTCGACCATGCACGCGCCGGTGACGAGCCGATTCAGCATCTCGGGGCGACGTTTCGCGCCGACAAAAACTCCGTGACTTCAACGCTTGAAATCAGCCTGGCGGCGGGTTCGGCGAATGGGACTCTTTCCTATACGCCTCAGACCAAGGCATACGTCGTACGGTTAAATGCTCCGTCGGTGGCTTTGCAGAAGCTGGGGATGGTACAGGCGAAGAACTTGGGAGTTTCCGGAATTCTATCTATTTCGGCGAGCGGATCAGGAACTCTGGACAACCCGCAATTGACGGCGGCGGTACAGGTACCTCAACTACAGATCCGCGATAAATCGATCTCGCAGATAGAAGGGCAGATCGGAGTGGCGAATCACCAGGCAGAGTTGACGCTGGAGTCGCAGGTCGCACAAGCCTCCATCCGGGCTCATGCGAAGGTCAGTCTTAGTGACGGCTACTACACCGAAGCTGCGATTGATACTGCTTCGGTCTCGTTGGATCCGCTGCTTGCGCTGTACTTATCTGACGCACCGCAAGGCCTACGCGGCGAGACGGAAATCCACGCAACATTGAAAGGGCCGTTGAACGACAAATCCCGGATCGAAGCACAAATCACAATTCCAACCCTCAAGGCCAGCTATCAATCGTTGGAGATCGGCGCCGCCAGCCCGATCCGCGCGGATTACAGGGACTCCGTAGTCACTCTTCAGCCAGCGGACATTCGCGGCACGGGCACGTCGCTGCGATTGCAGGGCACGATTCCGCTAGGCGGCACAGCCGCGCCGAGTCTTACTGCGCAGGGCTCAGTTGACGTTCGTACTCTTCAAATGCTGGTACCGGACCTGCAAAGCTCAGGAACTTTGTCGCTCGATATACGAGCATCCGGGACACCGACAGACCCGGCGGTCCAGGGGCAGATTCATATTCAGGACGTGGCCTTGTCCACACGCACGGCTCCGCTCGGCGTGCAGAGGCTCAATGGAACGCTCGACGTCAGCGATCGAAGCCTGCAGTTCTCCAGCCTCACGGGTGAAGTTGGAGGCGGACAAGTTTCACTTGGGGGATCCGTTTCTTACCGTCCTGATTTGCAATTCAGCCTTTCGCTGCAGGGTCAATCGGTTCGGCTCCGCTATCCGGACGGAGTTCGAGCCCTTCTGGACGGCAATCTGGCTTTGAGCGGAACCAAAGACGCGTCCACGTTAAATGGGCGTGTGCTGATCGATTCACTCTCGTTCACTCCCGATTTCGACCTCACAAAATTCAGCGATCAATTCAGTGGAAATGTTGTTCCTTCGGAACCGGGATTGGCCGACAGCGTCAAACTTGCGGTCAGCGTGCAGTCCAAGACGGACCTGAGTGCGACGAGTTCTCAGATCAGCCTCGAAGGACAGGTGAACCTGCAGGTGGTGGGCAGCGCAGCTAACCCCGTGGTAATCGGGAGAACTGACCTGACTTCCGGAGAACTGTTCTACCGGAATGTGCGCTACCGACTTCAGCGCGGAATCATCAGCTTCAATAATCCCAACGAAACCGAACCCGTGCTGAACATCTCAGCTACAACCACGGTCGAGCAGTACAACCTGACCCTGACGCTGCGCGGACCTTTCGATAAGCTGACTACGTCGTACACGTCAGATCCGCCGTTGGCCACGACCGACATCATCAATCTGATTGCCAATGGCCAAACCACGCAGGAAGCGAGTGCCGCCGGCCAAAGCACAGATTCGATCCTGGCCTCACAGGTTGCGAGTCAGGTCACCGGCAGCATTCAACATCTCGCAGGGATTTCCAGCCTGCAGATTGATCCATTACTCGGCGGCAACAATCAGAATCCGTCGGCCCGTGTAGCCATCCAACAGCGAGTGACCAAGAATTTTCTATTTACTTTTTCGACCGACTTGTCGCAGCCCGGAAGTGAGATTGTGCAAGGAGATTATCAGATCAACAAACGTTGGTCGGTGGGCATGACTCGCGACGAAGTTGGAGGAGTTTCCGTAGACGGCAAGTATCATACAAAGTTCTGAATTCTAGGCCTGTTTCAACTTCTCTCGATTTTCGGGCTTATCTCTCTCGCGCAGCCGCTCGATGTTCGTCTGCCTCAGTAATTCCGCATTGAATTCACCGCCCGCCAGCAAAATAAGGTGTGCCCAGTACAGCCACGTCATCAAGACCATTACTCCACCCAGAGTGCCGTAGGTCCGGTTGTAGTTCTCGAAATATCGGAAGTAGATCCCGAGGAGATAGGAGAGTCCGACCCAGCAAGCGGTGGAAAGTATTGCGCCGGGCAGGGTGGCACGGAATTGTTGTTTGATATTTGGTGCGAGGAAATAGATTGTCGCGGCAGCGAGGACGGCGAAACTGGCGGCGATGCTCCGGTGAACAAAGGGCCAGAGTGCTACGAAGACCGTAGACAGAGACAATCGGATTGCGAGCCAGTCACCCACTCTTGGGCCAATTACCAGTGTGGCGATCGCGCATATTAGCAGGACCCCAGCCACAGCCGCCAGAGCCACAGCCAAGAGACGGGTTTTCCAAAAAGGACGGCGGTCGCTGACGCCGTAAGCCGAATCCAGCGAATCAATCAGTTCGTCGAACGCCGCCGACACTACCCAGATTGTTCCGAGTGTGCCCAGCGAAAGCCACGTACTGGAATTCTTGCCTTGGATGTCATTGAGGACCGAGTAAATCACCGGCATACTGCCCAAGGGCAATACGTGGCTAATCCCCACGAGTACATCGCCAAAAAAGTTCGGCAAAGGCATATGTGCCACCACGGCAGAGAGGAAGATCAGAGCCGGAAACACGCTCAGAATGGAATAATAGGAGAGCGCCGCTGCCGCTTGCAGTGTCTGGTTCTCGAGGATGTGGTGGCAGGTATTGCGAGCCGCTCGAATTGTGCCGGCAAATGTCACGCCCACTTAGATGACAGGATCGGACCGCAAGGGTTCGCTACAGGTGTGAACGTGCTCCCGTCGATTCGGGTTTGTAGTAAAACAGTACTTAGGTTGGAGAGGTGGCCGAGTGGTTGATGGCTCCGGTCTTGAAAACCGGCATACCCGAAAGGGTATCGGGGGTTCGAATCCCTCCCTCTCCGCCAGCACTCTTGACTGCGTAGAATCCCGCCAGCCTTGCTGCAAAAAGCGGACAATGTCTACTTCGCGTTAATTCCGAACCAGGGAGGAACCGCTTGATTCGACCGACAATCCTCGCGATGTTCGTGGGAAGCTGTGTGTTCGCGACCGCGACCGTGAGCCTGGCACAGTCCAAACGCTTTTCTTTGAATGATGAACAAGCCCAAAGCGAGGCGGTACATTTTCTGGCCGACCTGGTACGAATTGATACTCAGGATCCTCCCGGTGATGAATCGAAAGTCGCACAGTATCTGGAAGGCGTGCTGAAGAGCGAAGGAATTGAATCGGAGATCCTGGAACCAGTGCCGGGTCGGGCCAGTATTGTTGCGCGGATCAAGGGCAAAGGCAAGAAACGACCGTTGCTGCTGATGGGACACGAGGATGTTGTTCCCGTCGATCGCTCGCACTGGACGGTTGACCCATTTGCTGCCACCGAGCGCGATGGTGTGATCTACGGCCGTGGGGCGTCCGACGATAAGGCGATGGTGGCCGCCAATCTGGAGGTCCTCCTGCAATTGAAGCGCATGAAGGTGCCGCTCGATCGGGACGTCATTTTCCTGTCGGAAGCCAGCGAGGAGATGTCTTCGCCCGCGGGTATGGCCACCATCGTCGAGCGATATTGGGACAAGATCGACTGTGAGTTTGCGCTCAATGAAGGAGGCGGATCGCTGGTCGAGAATGGAAGGGTTAAGTACTTCGGCGTCGCGACCGCAGAGAAGCTCCCGAGAGGTCTGCGTCTGGAAGCTACGGGCAGCAGCGGACACGGGTCGGTGCCCCGAGTCGACAATGCAGTCGTCCACCTCGCGGCTGCAGTTGCGAAGGCCGGAACCTGGGATACTCCCGCGCGTCTCAATGAAACTACGCGCGCATTTTTCGAGCGACTGGCCACAATTTCAGCGCCCGAAGAAGCCGCGTGGTATCGAAATGTGCTGGACCCGAAGGTGCAAGAAGAATTAAAGCGCAAGAAGCCGCAGTATTACTCGATGGTGCGAACGTCCGTCGTTCCCACCATGCTAAAGGCCGGTTACAAATCCAACGTGATCCCGCCATCCGCGGAAGCGACGCTCGACGTACGAGCACTGCCCGACGAAGACCTCGGAAAGTTCCGCGAGATGCTGGCGGAGATCATCAATGATCCGCAAGTAAAAGTCGTGGCCGAGGATGTGTCGCTTTCCATGCCCGCGGCGCCTCCCAGCAGGTTAGGCACGGAAATGTTTGCCGCTTTGGAGCGGGCGCAAAAGGAAGTCAGTCCCGAGGCCATTACCCTACCCACGATGACGACGGGGGCTACTGATTCCTCGTTTCTGCGAGCAAAGGGCGTTCAGGCCTACGGGATCGGCGTGCCCAAGACCGAGGAAGAGAATCGGGGCGTTCACGGCAATGACGAGCGCATCGAGACTAAGCAACTCGGGCTATTTGTGCGCTATCTTTTTGCCGCAGTTACTGGAGTTGCGGCACCCTAGCACCTCCAGTAGTGACCTTGCGGAATTGACGCGGCGTAACCCGTGACGGCGGCCATCACGAGGGAATAGCCGCGGAATGGATCAGCCACCGCAAAAAAATCTTTGTATCCCACAGGGCTACTCAGATCATCCCATGGTGTCGACAGGGAGAAAATCTATGTCCCACCATCTTGATTCCCCAATCGCACGGCAGGATATCCGCCTCGACATCACAGACCTATATGTATTCCGCGGTGAGACGGGTACTGTGTTCGTGATCAACGTGTGCCATTCCATTTTCGGTCCCATCCCTGTGCCGGGCTACCATCCCGAAGGCATGTACGAATTCAAGGTCGATCTCAATGGAGACGCGGTTGAGGATGTCACTTATCGTCTAACGTTCGACGAGCGCGATAAAGCTGGGAAGCAGCGTTACGTCGTGCGCTGCATACGAGGAGCAGCGGCACCCGATCCAAATGCAGCTGGCACGATCGTCGCCGAGGGAACAACGGATGAAACTGTAACCACCAAATCCGGCCTGCGTGTGTGGGCTGGCAAGGCAGGCGATCCATTCTGGATCGAGCCGGACGTGCTGCATGCGGTAGGTCACTCATTCCAGGACGGCAAAGTCGTGGACCTTTCCGGCTGGGATCCGAAGCACGCGAAGAACCTCTTCGCCGGCCACACCGTGCATTCAATTGTCTTGGAAGTACCCGATCAGGAGTTGCTGGGTGACGGAGGCGACAACCGCCGTGTCGGCGTGTGGGCGGTGTCGACGCTTGCCACGGACGCTGGAGGATGGCGCTCCATCAATCGCGTGGGACTTCCGATGATTCACCCGTTGTTCACCCAATACAACGAAGATCTTGGCAATCGCCTGAATGCCGGCGTCCCGGAAGATGATTTCGCCACTTTTGGAAAAACCGTCATCAAGGCAGTTGCAGGCGCTGTGGCCGCAAAAGGTACCGCAGAAGATCCTCAGGCCTATGCGGAGAAAGTCGCACACCGATTCTGTCCCAACATCTTGCCCTACGTGGTGGGCACGCCGGCAGTGTTCGGCTTCGTGGAATGGAACGGGCGCTCAATGACCGATAACGCGCCGGATGTCATGTTCTCCATAGCGGCGAACACCCCAATCAGCCTCGGGATCGGCAAGGAGTCGGTCACGTCTAAGCCTTCCAAGAGCTTTCCGTACGTGCCCGTCGCTTTAGAAGAGACGCAGGCTTCTGCGGCGTAGGAATCGGTTGCTGCAGACGCCGACGGAGGGATGGCAGCCGAGGGATTAGTGCCGCTGCCCTTCGTTCGTTCCCGTAAATTCCTTGAAGAGTCTTTCGGCATTGAGGTGATATACCTTTTCGAGCACCGGATCGGGAAGTCCAATTCCATAGATCTCCCATCGTCCCTGGCCGGGGTAGCCCCAAGGGTCGAAGGAATCGTCGCTGGTTTCGAGCCAGCGGAAATAGTTGCGATACATGCCTTCTTCCATTCCGCCGTCGGTTCCGAACATGATTCGATCTTGATATTTCAGGAATAGCTCGCGGGTCCG
>Ga0209040_10003423_pt1 | contig 12182 bp, 10 predicted proteins | sample BogFormECP12_OM3_FD_188240 | JGI IMG/M metagenome (GOLD analysis project Ga0209040, IMG submission 188240) | Bog forest soil microbial communities from Calvert Island, British Columbia, Canada - ECP12_OM3 (SPAdes) (version 2) | ecosystem: Environmental > Aquatic > Freshwater > Wetlands > Bog ... | reverse complement strand
AGCTTCGTATCGCCGAAACATGTAAAACAAATGGCCGACAGCGAAGAGGTAATGAACCAGCTCACCGCTTCCCTTCCCGATGGCGCAACCATGCCGGAAATCATCGGCATCGTGGTAAATGAAAAAGGCCTGGAGCGCGCGCTCGCAACTCCCGGCGTCAGCACCATCGGCTATCCCTACTCCATCTCCGCCTATTTCCGCCGCGCCAATGCCAACATGTCTCGCGACGAATCGCGTAAACTTGTCGAAACCCTACGCAAGGAAACCAGTGCCGCCAATCGCGACTTGGTGGTGTACATTTCCATGGCCTTCGGCAATCCCTACGACGAACCCTGGGGCGCCGAACTGGTCGGCGAAACTTTGGAATGGCTGAAGGACATTCGCGTGCGTACCGTCTCTCTCGCCGACACCGCAGGCGACGCCACTCCGCAAATCGTCGCCGATGTCTTCAATAGCGTCAAAGACTACGTGGCCGGCATCGAATTAGGTGTGCATTTACACGGTAGCCCCGCCGACGCCGAAGACAAAATCCTGGCAGCCTACGCCGTCGGCTGCCGCCGCTTTGACTCTGCACTCACCGGCCTGGGCGGTTGCCCCTTTGCGGGCGACGATCTGGTAGGCAATATTCCCACCGAACGCGTACTCGCCGCACTAGCCAAAGTTGGCGCGCAAACGGAAATTACCGAAGCCCAGCTGACCAAGGTTCTGGCCATGACCGCTGAGCTTCGCGCAAAATATGTACATGCCGCACCTGTAAATTAAACGGGCAAGCAAAGAGGAACTGAGACCGTCCCATGTACTCGACACTGTTGCTGGACATCACGGGAGAAATCGCCACCATAACGCTGAACCGCCCCGAGAAGCGCAACGCCATCTCCCCGCCAATGATTTCCGACTTGCTCTCCGCGCTCGACGCTGTGGAGCGCAGCAAAGTGCGCGTGGGCATTCTAACGGGTGCGGGCAAATCCTTCTGCGCCGGCATGGACCTGGAGATGCTCACGGCCATCGCGCGGCAATCCGCCCAGGAAAATCAGGAAGACTCGCGCCGCATGGCTAAAATGTTCCGCCGCCTGTGGAGTTTTTCCAAGCCCCTGATCGCGGCGGTGCAGGGTGCCGCGCTGGCCGGCGGCAGTGGCATCGCCACGCTGTGCGACTTCACCTTGGCCACGCCCGAGGCCAAGTTCGGCTACACCGAGGTCCGCATCGGCTTTCTGCCCGCGCTCGTATCGGTTTTCTTGACCCGCCAAATCGGAGACAAAAGAGCTCGCGATCTTTTGCTCACGGGACGCCAATTGAGCGCCGCCGAGGCCAAGGAACTAGGACTGGTTAACGAAATCGTTCCCGCGGAGTCCTTAATGGCGCGGGCGCACGAACTTGCCGCGGTGCTCATCGCCGCCAGCCCCAGCAGCCTGACCCGCGCAAAATGGCTGCTTACCGCCGCGGCAGCGCAGAGCGTGGACAACGACCTCGAGCGCGCCATCCTGGAAAACGCGCGTATCCGCTGCACTCCGGATTTCAAGGAAGGCATTGCGTCGTTCCTCGAAAAGCGCAAGCCGGTCTGGGCCGGCGAGACGGGAAAAGATGACGACTGCCCATAAGCCTGCCGCGAGTTCTACACAACCTTTTCACGACGCCACCGTCCGCGTCCGCTATGCCGAAACTGACCAGATGGGTGTCGTCTATCACGCCAACTACCTCATCTGGATGGAAGTCGGCCGCGTCGAACTGCTGCGCTCGTTAGGAGTTGAGTACAAGCACATGGAAACCGCCGACGACTGTCATATCGTGGTAGTAGAAGCGCATTGCCGTTATCTTAAGTCTGCACGCTACGACGAGGTCCTGCGTATTCGCACCCGCGTTTCCGAGGCCCGCAGCCGTAGCATCCATTTTCACTACGAAATCTGGCGCGACGCCGACCAGCAGCTTCTCGCCACCGGCGAAACCAGACACGTGATCTGCGGAAAGGACGGGCGGCCCAAGCACCTGCCGGAAAAATACCGCAGCCTGTTCTCCGCCGCCGCACCAGCGACCGTACCCGCATGATCGAAAGCAAAGATCAAAGCATGAATCAGACCGGGAGTCTTGCATGAGTATTGCCCTGAGCGGCAACGATCTTACCTTTGAACAGTTGTACGCGGTAGCCATGCATAACGCGGCGGTGGAGCTCGCCCCCGTCGCCGTCGAACGCATGAAAGCTTCGCGTGCGGTCGTCGACCGCCTGGTGGCTTCTGGAGCTACGGCCTACGGCATCAACACCGGCTTTGGAAAACTCGCCTCCGTGCGCATTTCCACCGAACAGGTCAAACAGTTACAACTAAACCTGGTGCGCTCGCATGCCTGTGGTGTCGGCGCCGCCCTCAGCGAGGCCGAATCGCGCGCCATGATGCTACTGCGCGCCAACGCCTTGGCGAAAGGTCTCAGCGGCGTGCGCCCCGTGGTGGTCGAAACACTCTGCGCCATGCTCAACGCCGGCGTACATCCGCTGATTCCCTCGCAAGGCTCGGTGGGCGCTTCGGGCGATCTCGCTCCGCTGGCGCATCTCGCGCAGGTGGCCATTGGCGAAGGCCGCGCCATATACCACGGAAACGTCATGCCCGGCGGTCACGCGCTGCGGTCCGCGGACATTCCACAGCTGGAACTTCAGGCCAAAGAAGGGTTATCACTACTCAATGGCACGCAAGGCATGCTTGCGTTGTTGAGCCTTGCGTTGGCGGAAGCAGACACTCTGGCGGACACCGCCGATGTCGCCGCGTCGCTCTCCCTCGATGCCCTGCGCGGCAGCCCGGGCGCTTTCGACGCCCGCATCATGCATGCCCGCGCTTATGCCGGCGCCGCACGCACCGCTCGCCACCTCGCCCATCTTAACGAAGGCAGCCAAATCCGCGAGTCCCACCGCTCCTCCGATCAGGATCCCCGCGTGCAAGACGCCTACAGTTTGCGCTGCACCCCGCAGGTGCACGGCGCGGTGCGCGATTCCCTGGCGCAAGCCCGTGAAATGGCCGCCGTCGAACTAAACAGCGCGACGGACAATCCGCTGGTCTTCGTCCGCGAAAGTGCCGCCGACCAAACTAACAAATTTGGCGGCGACATCATCAGCGGAGGAAATTTCCACGGCCAGCCGCTGGCCATGGCCGCCGATCAAGTCGCCATTGCCATCGCCACCCTCGGCGGCATCTCCGAGCGCCGTGTCGAGCAAATGACCAATCCGCTCACCAGCCTGCTCCCCGCTTTTCTCACTCCCGAACCCGGCCTCAACTCCGGCTTCATGATCGCCCAAGTCACTGCCGCCGCGCTCACCAGCGAAAACAAGGCCCTTGCCGCTCCGCATTCCGTCGACTCGATCTCCACGTCCGGCAATCAAGAAGACTACGTCTCCATGGGCATGAGCGGCGCGCGCCGCCTCTCGCGTATGTTGCAAAATCTGCGCCACATCCTCGCCATCGAATTGCTCTGTGCCTGCCAAGGCATCGACCTACTGCATCCTCTAAAGACCGGCACGCTCGCCACGCGCGCCTACGACATGGTCCGCGCCAGATCCTCAATGCTCGTCGACGATCGCCCGCTCTCCGAAGAAATCGAAGCCGTCGCATCGTCGGTTGCCTCCGGCGATTTCGCCAAACTTCTCGCGTGAGCTCTTGATGGCACAGACTTCAGTCTGTGCGCCGTGACCACCGCAAACCGAATTTGTAAAACTACGGGAACCCGCCACGGAAGCGCTAAAATGGAATCATGCAGAAACTTCTTCTCGAACTCGGCGCCCCGCTAGTCATCGCCTTCGTATTACTTGCTGTTGCGAAATTCGTCCGAGGAATGATCGATCGCTTCAGGGGAACCCAGCCGGAGCGCGAGCCCGGAAACGAGCAAGATCGCACAGAATGAAATCGGTGATCTACGCCAGCGCCGACCGCAAAAACGTCAGCATCCGATACCCCGCGATATAGCTAAACGGCGCCAACTCCAACGAATAGTGCCCGCAGTGCAACTCCACAGTCTTCGGCGCAGCCCCGTGCCGCCGCAGCGAATCCAGCATCTGCTCCGTCAACGCCGGCAGAAATGTCGGATCGTACTTGCCGTAAACCATGAACGCGTTCTTCCCCGCCCCCATCCCGCGCTCCACGTACGGCATCGGACTGATCGGCGCCCAGAACTCCCGCAGCTCGTCCACCGTCACGTGCGCGCGCATGCCTTCCCACACGTGATTCGTCGTCATCCCCTGACTGACCACATCCGCAAAATAAGTCGAAACGTGAAAAAATCCACCAGCGCGCAAACCTTCATCGTGTACCAGCGTGATGTATCCGACCGACGATCCAATACTCGTCCCGAGAATCCCCAGCTTGGAAAACCCGCGTTGCTCCAGCCAGCGCAAACACCGCCGCGCGTCCTGTACCGCCTGCCGGTTCGCCTGCAGCGTCAGCCCAATATTCGGTCCAACCAACTGGTCCGCGCGTTCGTGCCCCTTGGCCATCCGCCGGTTGTGATAAGGCAAACTCAACTTCAGCGCCGTGATCCCCAGCCGCTGTAGCCACTCGCACAACCCATCCTGCCCATGCCACTTAGCGTTCCAATTTGGCAGCACCAGCACCGCCGCATCCTTACTGCGCCCCGGAAACAGCCGCGCGTACACCGTGTCGTTCTCCGGCCAAAGCGACTGCAAGCTGCTGCGGAACGTCAGCACATTATCCGCGTCCAATCGATAGTCATCCGCCGGCGTGGTGGCAAACCATTCGTGGCTATGCTCAATGGCCCATCGAGCATACTGGCGCACATACGCCACGGGATCAGGATCGTTCGGGTCTCCACCAATATGCTCCAAGCCCCAGGCAAAAGGCTGCACCCGCCGATTGTCATCGGTAGTCCAGCGGCGATGCTCATACCGTCGTATACGTCGTTCAAACCAGTGCATAGGAATCGACCACTAACAGTTTACCGTGGTGTTGGGTTTTCGTAGCGACGCCCTTTAGGGTGACACCCGCTGGCAAAGGCACGGCCTCCGTGTCCAATGGCAAACCCCACGCAATGTTAGGCATGCGACACGCCGCAGCCCGCCTTTCTTGAGCCTCCGCCGCGTCTGTGTCACATTCCAGACGTGATCATTTTCATCTTCTTCCTCTTCGGGATCGTCATCGGCAGCTTCCTGAATGTGTGCATCTCCCGTATTCCAGAGGATCTCTCGATCGTTTCGCCAGGCTCCCGCTGCCCGCGCTGCCTCACGCCCATCAAGCCCTACGACAACGTTCCCATCCTGGGATGGCTCTGGCTGCGCGGCAAATGCCGTTCCTGCGCCCTGCCTATTTCTCCCATGTACCCCATCATCGAATTGCTTACTGGTCTGCTCTTCGTCGCCTGCTATCTCACCTTCGACATCACCCAAGCCACGTTTAAGTGGCTCTTTTTCATCTGCCTGATCCTCATCCTGGTGGTTACCGACCTGCGCGTCCGCATGCTCCCCGACGCCGTCAATTGGCCCGGCTTCGGCATCGGCATGGGCCTTGCACTCTTTCTTCCTCCCGACGATGGCACAGCCTTCATGCTCTACGTGCGCCTCTTTCACCGCGTTCCTCCGCGCCCGGTACTCGGATTGGTTGACGCACTGCTCGGCGCAGCCTTCGGTAGCCTGCTGCTTCTCGCGGCCGCCGCCCTCTACAAATTGGTCCGCAAGCGTGACGGCATGGGCATGGGCGACGTAAAAATGATGGCCATGGTCGGCGCCTTCGTCGGCCTGCGCGGCGCCTTCCTTACCATTTTGCTCGGCACGCTGCTCGGCAGCCTTGTCGGAGTATCCATCATCCTCGCGCTGTATCTATCCCGCTGGAAAATTGACGTCGCGCAGCGCGCCGCCCGCCGCGGCCTGGGCGCCACCCGTGAATTGCATTGGGCCTTGGTAAACAAATACCAGCTCCCGCTGGGCACCTTTCTCGGATTCGCCGCCCTGCTGGTGGTATTTTTTGTGCAATCGCCCTTGGTCAGCTACCTGCCGCACTGGCGCTGACACCGATTTTCTCCGGAGAGGTATTCCGTCGCTGATGTTCGCCGCGCTCCAATCCGAAAGCTCCCAACACCTCTGGACGGTGGCCGTCGCCATCGGCATTGCGCTCTTTGCCCTGGTCGGCATTATCGTGTATTTCATGCAGCGTTTTTTCCAGGACACGCGCGCCGAACACTCCCGCAGCCTCGCCGCTCCTCCGCGCACGGAAAATCCCAACGCCTTCATGGCCGCCTCCATGCAAGGCGTCATCCAAACCCTCCGCGAACAGGAAAAGGAACTCGCCCGCCTCCATCGCATCGAAAAAGAGCGCGCCGAGCAAACCGAGCGCCTCAGCGAAGAAGTAACTCGCAACATGCCCGCCGGACTGCTAATCGTCAACGCCAACGGCATCATTTCCAGTGCCAATCCCGCCGCCGAGCACGTACTGGGCGTTCGCGCCCTCGGTTTCCGCCGCTACAGCGAAGCCCTCGGCGAGGATTCCGAACTCACCGCCCTCGTTACCCAGTGTCTCAAGGACGGCAAGATCTTCCGCCGCGCCGAGGTCAAACACTCCGCACCGGGCGGCGAAGCTCGTCGCCTGGGCGCCACCATCTCCCCCATCCGCCGCGGCGAAGGCAAAATCAACGGCGCCATCTGCCTGCTCACCGACCTCACCGAACTCGCCGCCCTGCAGCAGCAAGTACAGCTGAAGGAAAATCTTGCCGCCCTCGGCGAACTCTCCGCCGGCATTGCCCACGAATTCAAAAACGCCCTGGCTACCATCTCCGGTTACGCGCAAATGATCCGTTCTGAAACCGTGGCGGGCGAAGCCCACGATTACGCCGAAAACATTCTGGAACAAACGCGCAACATCACCCACGTGGTCGCCGAGTTTCTCAAGTACGCTCGCCCGCTGGACATTTCCACCGAGACCGTCGTCCTGCAAAACGTGGTCGAAAAAGTCGTCAGCGAGATCGCCGAGTCCATGCCGGAAATTCGCATTCGCCAGGAAGGCCCCTTCGGCAACGTCGCCGGCGACGAAGGCTTGCTCCGCCAAGCCTTTCTCAATCTCGCGCGCAACGCCGCCGAAGCCAGTCTTGGCGCCGCCAACGGCGGCCGCGTCCTTCTCCGCGGCGAAGCCGTGCGCGGCAACGACTCATCCTTCCAGCGCGTCACCATCTTCGATAACGGTCCGGGCATTCCCTCCGACGTCCGGGAAAAACTCTTCCGCCCGTTTTTCACCACCAAGGCCAAGGGCACCGGCCTCGGCCTCGCCGTAGTACAAAAAATCGTTGTCCAGCACGGCGGCCAGGTCCGCGCCCGCAACCGCCCCGAAGGCGGCGCCGCGTTTATCGTTACGCTACCCCTCAGCACCGGCGTCCCAGAAGCGGTAGAATCGAATCAGGCGGTAGTCTAGCCATTGGCCTGAGCCCGGCCCGGGAAGGCGTGATCTATGCTTGGGAAAAGCACCATTCGATGGGCGGCGGTGTTGCTCGCCGCTTCGACCCTGACATTGGCCGGTTTATCGTTCCCCGCTCGCACTTGGGCGCAAGACCCTTCGCAGTCTGGCGGCAGCATCGCCGATGCCGCCCGCAAGTCTCGCGAAGACAAGAAAAACGCTCCAAAGAACACCAAAGTTTATACCGACGACGACGTCAAGCCTGCTCAGCCGGAACCCAAGCCGGCTGACGCCACAAACTCCGTTGCCCCGGCCGGGGGAGAAAAACCTGCCGATGGTGCTGCGCCTCCTGGCGAAGGCGCCAAGCCTCCCGCCGATGGCGCGGCAGCTCCAGCCGACAAGAATGACGAAAAGACCTGGCGCAAGCGCTTCGCCGCCCAACGCGAACAAATCGCCCGCGCCGAAAAAGAACTGGATGTCTTGCAGCGCGAACAAGACAAATCCCAGGTTCAATATTATCCCGATCCACAAAAAGCCCTCGAAGAAGGCTACAGCCGCAAGGACATCAACGAAAAAGACGCCAAAATTGCGGCCAAGAAAGACGAAATCGCCAAGCTAAAGCAAGGCCTGAGCGACCTCGAAGACCAGCTACGCAAAAGCGGCGGCGAACCTGGCTGGGCCAGCGAATAACTCTGCCAAGAGTTCCTGGTAGGGGCCTCCGCCTCCTCGGACTGCCTCCAGGCTTGCCGACGAGTAATAGTTCCATTTTTCCGACCCTCGTTCCCCGGTTCCCCGTTCCCTCCACCACACAAGCCCCTGACGGCGCACCCTACGCCCGCTCGGAACCGTGTTAAAAACAAATAGATGGATCCTCTACTCCTCGTCGAAGACAAAACCGAGTTGCGCGCCATGCTCCGCAAGGCCCTCGAGCGCGCCGGATACCTCGTCGACGAAGCCCCCGACGGCACCGCCGCCATTCAAAAAGTTCGCGCCCGTCGCTACCTGGTCGTCGTCACCGATCTAAAGATGCCTGGCGCATCCGGCCTGGACGTTCTTCGCGCCACCAAAAGCGCCGACCCCACAATACCCGTCCTGCTTCTAACTGCCTTCGGCTCCGTCGAAGAAGCCGTCACCGCCATGAAAGAAGGCGCCTTCGATTTCCTGCAGAAGCCCGTCGATCTCGATCACCTGAAATTGTTAGTCGAACGCGCCGCACGCCAGCAGGAACTCCTCCGCGAAAATCTCCTCCTCCGCGAAGAATATTCCACGCGTTACGGTTTCCCCAGAATCGTTGGCGAGCATCCCTCCATCCGCGAAGTCAGCCAACAGCTCCAGCGCGTAGCCGCCACCGATTCCACCGTCCTCCTCCTCGGCGAAAGCGGCACCGGCAAAGAGCTTTTCGCCAGAGCCGTCCACCACCTCTCCCCGCGCCGCGACAAAGCCTTCGTAGCCCTGAACTGTGCCGCCATCCCCGAATCCCTGGTCGAAAACGAACTCTTCGGCCACGAGCGCGGTGCCTTCACCGGAGCCGCCGCCCGCAAGGTCGGCAAAATGGATTTAGCGCACCACGGCACTTTATTCCTGGATGAAATGGGAGACTTGCCTCTGGCCATTCAGGCCAAGCTCCTGCGCGTACTCGAAGAACGCCAATTCGAACGCGTCGGCGGCACGCAATCCATTGACGTCGACGTCCGCATCGTGGTCGCCACCAATCGCAATCTGCAACAACTCGTCGAACAAAAATTGTTCCGCGAAGACCTCTACTTCCGCATCTCCGCAGTCCCGCTAACCATCCCGCCACTCCGCGATCGTGGCGAAGACGTTCTCCTCCTCGCCAACCATTTCCTGGAAAAATTCAGCCGCGAATTCTCCAAGCCCGGCCTCGAACTAAGCGACAGCGCCAAGGACCGCCTCCTCCATTATCGCTGGCCCGGCAACGTCCGCGAATTGCAAAACACCCTCGAACGCGCCGCCATACTCGCTGACGGCCTAAGCATTCAAGCCGACGTCCTGCAACTCCCCACCGCAAAGCCAGACGCAGCGCAACTCCCGGCCGGCCTGCTGCCACCAAATTTTAGTTGGGAAGGCACCCTCGAAGACGTAACCACCCGCGCCGTAAACCACGTCGAGCGCGCCCTGCTAGAATCCACCCTCCGCGACTGCAAGTGGAACAAGACCCGCGCCGCCGAACTCCTCAACATCAGCCCCAAGACCCTGCTAACCAAACTCCGCGCCGCCGGCCTCGAAGAATAAAACCCGCAAAACAAAATCGAATGTAGGTTCAGGTTCTGAAACGAAAAAATCGAATGTACTCTGAGAAATCGCAGAAGAACTAGCGCCGTAGGCGCGGCACAATTTAGCCCAGCCCAGAAGGGCTGGGTGGGTACGCCGCGAACCCACGAGCGCTGTAGGTGCGGCACATTCCGCGCTCGCCGCTCACCTCAAATTAACCCGCTGCTCCCAACTCTCCGTGTCCTCTGTGCACTCTGTGTTAAAACAAACATGAACATGCGACGCGACTCTTCGCTTGCTCTACGCACCCGGTCTTTTCCCCAGATGCAAACAAACCGTACTAAACGTATAAGTCTCGAACTCCACCGCGCCATACCCAACCGCGTTCATGAGGGACGACAATGCCCCAGGCCGCAAGAACCGCGAAACTGACTTAGGCAAATACGTGTAGGCCCCCGGATCGCCCGACAACAAACCCCCAATCCGCGGCAAAACATTACAAAAATACCAGCGATACAAATTCCCAAAGAAATTATCCGGCGGCTCCGTAAACTCCAGAATAGCGATCGTCCCGCCCGGCTTCAGTACCCGGTAAATTTCCCGCAGTCCACTCTCATAATTCGCCAAATTCCGAAATCCAAACGCGGTCGTCACCAAATCAAAAGAACCATCGCCAAACGGCAAACCCAAAGCGTCCGCCTCCAAGAAAGGAATCGCAGCCTTTGAATTGCCCGCCGCTTGCTGCGCCGTTTTCTCCCGCGCCCGCACCAGCATGGGATGCGCAAAGTCCGCACCAATCACCCGCGCCTTTCCTCCGCGCGCCAGCGACAACGCCAAATCCCCAGTACCACAGCAAAGATCCAGCACCACCGCGTCCGCTCGCCCCAAAATCGCCCGCAGCCGTCGCGTCGCCCGCGCGCGCCAAAGCCGGTCCCGATCCTCCGGCTTAGTAGTCCAGGAAAAACCGGCGCCGCCATGCTCGGAGGCGATCATCTGAACCATCTTCGCCTGCTCTACCACGCTATGCTCAGTGCCGTGGAATTCGAGCCACAATGTCGGTGTGACCGGAAGCTCGAGCTTCGAGTACTTGTTAATCGCGTCCATCTGCACTGCGTCGGCAAGCTCGATTCGCGCCACCGGGACGCCCGCTTGGATGGTCTTGATCACGACATTGACAGCGGCCTCGACGGTGGGGAAGGAGCAAACCGCCGACGAAATTGCTGCCGGTACGCCGTAGAGCCGGACCGTTACCTCGGTGATCACTCCCAGTGTTCCCTCGGAGCCGACAAAGAGCCGCGTCAGGTCGTAGCCTGCAGCGGATTTCCGCGCCCGCCGCGCCGTGCGAATCGCGCGCCCGTCTGGTAGTACAACTTCAAGCAACAGCACGTTTTCTCGCATCGTTCCGTAGCGCACCGAATTAGTGCCTGAAGCCCGCGTGGCTGCCATGCCGCCGATGGTCGCGTCGGCACCTGGGTCGACCGAAAAAAACAGGCCGCTACCGCGCAGATGCTTATTGAGCTGTTCGTGGGTCACGCCCGCCTGCACAGTGGCATCGAGATCGCCCGTGCTAACCTGTAAGATCCGGTTCATCTGCGAGAGATCGAGGCTCACCCCGCCTCTTAGCGCCACGACATTGCCCTCTACGCCCGTGCCTTTTCCAAAGGGGATCAGCGGTACTTTGTGTCGCGCACAAATCTTGACGATCTCGCTTACCTCCTCAGTCGATTGCGCGAAGGCAACAGCGTCCGGAGGCACACACGGATGATAAGACGCATCTTTGCCGTGTCCCTCGCGTATGGAGGCGGCGGTTGACAAACGATCGCCCAGCAGTTGCTGCGGCGATGCGATCGCGGCCTCGCGCGCGGCAAGCGTAGCCGATCCGACGTTGGCGGGTAGACTCATAACGATCTTTTTTCGGGTTGGTGCGCTTGTCCAATTCACTTCGCCGAAAGGCCGATTGGGCCCGAGGGCGGATGAACGCGGTGCACATGATGGCCTCACAGGGCGGAGTGGCGCTCGGCGGGATCCTTTGGGGCGGGGCGGCGACTTCTCTCGGGCTTGGGAAAACCCTGGTAGGCGGCGCCCTTCTTCTGACGGCCAGTCTGGCATTGGCCATCCCGCTCTCGATCCACTTTGCGCATTCCCTTAACCTCGATCCCGCACCGCTAGAGGCCGCGCACGATTTTCCGTTGGCGCCTAAGCCGGACGACGGACCAGTCACGGTTACGGTGGAACCCCGCTCATACGGACCGCCCGGTTTTCTGGCTGTTAGTTGGACCCATGCCGTTGGCTGTCGGTTTCACGTTAATAACGTTTAATTTTGTATTTTAAATAATCGCAAATATTGAACTACAGTCTCAATCCCCCATTTACGCAGATTACCTGACCATTGATAAAAGATGACTCGTTACTTGCAAGAAATAATGCCGTGTTGGCTACTTCAATAGGTTTACACATTCTTTTCAACGGAGTTCGTTCAATGATCGGCTCAAGAATCTTCGCAGGTATGCTCTTTGCCATTTCCGTTTCCACAATATCCGGAGCCAGAATGTTACAACGTATCTCACCGCCTTTTAAGTTCAA
>Ga0209040_10003422_pt1 | contig 12187 bp, 7 predicted proteins | sample BogFormECP12_OM3_FD_188240 | JGI IMG/M metagenome (GOLD analysis project Ga0209040, IMG submission 188240) | Bog forest soil microbial communities from Calvert Island, British Columbia, Canada - ECP12_OM3 (SPAdes) (version 2) | ecosystem: Environmental > Aquatic > Freshwater > Wetlands > Bog ... | reverse complement strand
TGTTACAGAGCCGGACGAAATCGGAACCGAAATCGTCCTGCACGTGGAGCGGCTCGGGGACCGGAGCTTCCCGGGTCGGGGCTGGGTCGGTAATCGGGGTCGCAAGCTGCGTATCGAGGCGTTCAGCATCCGGCCCGCTGAGACGCTGGCGGCACGGGACATCGAGTTCAAGGCGTTGGGTCCAAACGGCCGGCAGACGCCCTGGGTCACCGACGCCAAGCTCTGCGGCACGCGCGGCCAAGGCCTGCCGTTGACCGGGTTCGCGATACGTCTGGCGCCGCATGTCGGCGACAGGTTTGACGCGATTTATGAGGGCGCTTTTTTTGAGAGCGGCGTCGCAGGCCCGCACCGCAACGGGGCGCTTTGCATCCCGGCCATTGCCGACGATCCGCTGGAAGCGATCAATGTGCGGGTGATTCGGCGCGCCGCTCAATAGGGTTCGGTAGCCAATCCGATGGCGAACCCTCATTCGTCGGCACCTGCGCATAAGACCGTATTGAACGTCGGTTGCGGCTATCCGGCGCGGCAAAAGCTGCACCGGCACTTTCACGGGCCGGAATGGCGAGAGATCAGGCTCGATTTGGACCCTGCCGTTCACCCGGACATCGTTTGCTCGATGACCGATATGAGCCCGGTCGCCGCCGAGACGATCGACGCGGTATGGTCCTCGCACAATCTCGAGCACCTGCAGCGCCACGAAGTCCCGCTGGCGCTGCGGGAGTTTATTCGGGTGCTGAAGCAGCATGGTCTCTTGCTTCTGACCCTTCCCGATTTGCAGCAGGTGGCGCAACTCGTCGTGGATGACAGGCTCGAGGATCAGGCCTATCAATCCTCGAGCGGCCCAATCACCGCGCTCGACATGCTTTTCGGGCACACGGCATCGCTCGCCCGCGGCAATCCGTTCATGGCGCACCGCACCGGTTTTACCGCGCGGACATTGCAGAAGGTGCTGGTCGAGGCCGGCTTTGTCGAGGTCAGCCTGCGCGCCGGCACTGCCTTCGATCTGTGGGCGACCGCTTACAAGCCCGGGCGCTGAGCGAGCCGGCGCGATGAAGTTCCTCTTCGTCCATCAGAACTTCCCCGGTCAGTATGTTCATATCGCGCGCCATTTAGCGCAGCGTGGGCACCAGGTAAGCTTCATCACTCAACCGCGCCCGGTCGAAATCGAGGGCATTCGTAAAATCGAATACCGGCCGATGCTGTGCCACTCCGATACGCATGCCTATCTGCACGAGCTGGAAAATGGCGTGGCGAACGGCCTGGCGGTGGCGGATGTCTGCCATTGGCTCGACCGTGACGGGTACATTCCCGACATCGTCATCGGTCACAACGGATGGGGCGAGATCCTCTACGTCAAAGACGTGTGGCCGCAGGTTCCCTTGCTGGGCTATTTTGAATTTTTCTACCGTGCGCACGGCTCGGATGTCGATTTCGACCGCGAATTTTCGCTGGAGTCTGACACCCCGGCGCGGCTGCGCACCCGCAACGCGATCAACCTCTTAGGACTCGACGCCATCGATCGGGGACAGAGCCCGACCGAATGGCAGCGATCCCGGTACCCGCAGCGTTATTGGGATCGAATCACCGTCGTTCACGAGGGGGTCGATTGCACTGTGGTGAAGCCGGACGCGTCGGCGCGACTATGGCTGAGCAGTGGCCGAAGCCTGTCTCGGGCAGACGAGGTTGTTACATACAGCGCCCGCAACCTCGAGCCCTATCGCGGTTTCCACATCTTCATGCGTGCCCTGCCGAAGGTGCTCGAACAGAGGCCGACGGCGCAAGTGCTGATCGTCGGCGCGGACGGTGTCAGCTACGGGCGGCGATCCGAAAAGGCTGCCAGCTACCCGGCGCAACTGCTCGCCGAGCTGGACGGCGAGCTCGATTTGCGGCGGGTGCACTTCCTCGGGCACCTGCCATATCAGCAGTACTTGACGGTATTGCAGATCTCCCGGGTACATGTGTATCTGACCTACCCGTTCGTACTGTCTTGGTCACTGCTGGAGTCGATGGCGGCTGGATGTCTCGTCGTCAGCTCCCGCACACCGCCGGTAGAGGCAGTGATACGCGACGGGGAGAACGGACGGTTGGTCGATTTCTTTGACGTCGAAGGGCTGGCGGACCGCGTCGCCAACGCACTCGCCGGCGATAACGACAGCGTCGATAACGGCATCCGAGCGGCCGCACAGCAGACGGTCATCAGAGATTATGATGTGAATACGGTCTGCATTCCAGCCTATCTAGACTTGCTCCGCTCGCTGCTGCCGGCCCGCAAGGGCTTTTGAGGGAAGCGCGCCTCAAAAAGAAATGAAGGCAATCGGCAAGCGGCGTTGCGACCCCTCGCTCGTCGAGCCCGAGTCCCGCCTCGCGATCCTCGGGCCGCCGGCGATCACCCGCCGGATGTTCGAGCTGTGGCGGGCAGATCAGCGGCTGCAAGCCCGGTTCGATCTCAGAAATCCACTCCACCGTCGTGATTATCTGCTCTGGCTCAGCGAGGAAGGCCGGTCGGTCGGCCTCGATGAAGCATCGATCGCGGCGGCGGTGGCGATCATGCGGCGGGGGACCTCGCTTGTTTGCGCGCCACCGCGATGGCCATCACAGGCGAAGCGGGCGATCGTGCCCCCTAACGAAACGGTCGACGCATGGTTGGCGGAGCCGATCCCCTGGGAACTCGAGGCGCAGCCCAGGGGCATTCCGATGCCGCGTGTGCTCGCGCTCCTCTGGGAGCTGAGACAGGATGTGCGGCTGCACTTTCCCAATCGGACGCCTGCCGATGTCCGGAACTATCTAGGCTGGTGCCTGACGCAGGGTGTACGTGACCGATGCGTACCGGTCGATTTGACCGAGCCGGGCCTCGCCGCCTTCCTGGACACGCCCGATCCCGAACTCGCCGGCCACGCCGTCGCCGATCACCTGCCGGTGACCCGACTGCTGCGGATCGTGGCGCCGCTCTATGACGGGCCGTACCCCGAGATCGCTCGGCAATTCCCGCACACCCGGCAGGCGCGCTTTTGCATCGGAATATGGGTTTGTGGGGCGATGCGCCGGCGCTTCGGCTGGCCTGAGAGCTTTCTCGATCGGCCGTTGCAGTGGCTGTCGAGCACCGCCCTGGCGGCGTCTGACGCGTTTGTGAGGCTCAACAACCTGGTTCTCGGACTGTGGGAAATATATCCCGATCTGCAGGCCAGATACGATCTCGGCACGCACGAGGGCCGTTCGGCCTTACTCGAGTGGTTCTTCGCCGAAGGAGTGAGAGAGGTCGAGCTCGACGATATTTGCGCGGTGGCTTCGGATCAGGCGGCCACACAAAAGCCGCCGTCGCAAGCCCTCACCCACCCAGCCCTGCGGGCTGGGTCCCCCCTCTCCCGCGATGCGGGAGAGGGGCTTCGAGACTGTGCGGCTTGCAGCCCCTCTCCCGCAATGCGGGAGAGGGTGCCGACCCCCGGATCACAGTCCGGGGGGAGGCGGGTGAGGGTTCCTCCGGCACCAGGCGTTCGGTTCGCTCCGCGAGCGGACGCGCCGGCCATAGCGCGCAAGCTGGGCTTGATCGGATATGCCGACCTGGTCTCCGGTCGCGCCGAAGATTTGCGCATGAGTGCTCTCGCGCTGCGGCGGCAGCGCCGTGGCTGGGCGATGCTCGACCGCCTTTCCGGAAAGATCACGACCGAGCGCGGGGAGGCCGCTGCGGCCTTCGCCGAGGCCCCCGCCATAAATCTCGTGCACCTCAATGCCGACACCGCTTTTTTCGACTACCTCTTTCTGCGCGAGAGGGGGATCGAGAGGGCCTATACGATCGGCTGTTGGGCTTGGGAGCTCGCCAAGTTTCCGGCCGAATGGGTCTCTTCTTTCGCCTTCGTGGACGAGGTCTGGGCCACTAGCCGGTTTGCTTATGAAGCGATCGCGCCGGCCGCGACGAAGCCGGTCTTTTTGATGCCGATGGCCGTCGCGCTCCCCGCCGCGGAAGCAGGCCTCCGGCGCGCCGATTTCGGCCTGCCAGAGGACAAATTCGTCTTCTATTTCAGCTTCGACTTTCGTTCCTACGTCAGTCGCAAGAACCCGCTGGCGGCGGTCGAGGCCTTCCGGCATGCGTTTCCGCGACGCGACGCCCCGGCCGTCCTGCTGTTGAAGACGATCGGCTCCGAATGGAAACCGGAAGAGCGCGACAACTTATTGGAGGCAATACGCGGCGACCCGCGGATCCTGCTGATCGATCGCGAGCTCACCCGTCCTCGCGCGACCGCGCTCCTTGCGCTGGCGGATTGCTTCCTCTCACTGCACCGCTCCGAAGGCTTCGGCCGCGGCCCGGCCGAGGCGATGCTGCTGGGCAAGCCGATCATAGTCACCAACTATTCCGGCACAGCCGATTTCGCGGCGCCAGAGACGGCACTCCTCGTCGATTACAAACTGGTCCCAGTAGGGCGGGAGAAATATCCTGGCGCAAGCGGCCAGGTCTGGGCCGAACCCGACATCGATCAAGCCGCGGCGGAGATGCGTCGCATCAGCGAGGACCCGGTCTTGGCCCGGCAGCTGGGCTCGTGCGGGCAAGAACGCATCCGCCGACAGTATCACCCGAACGTCGTCGGTGCGCAGTATATACAGCGCATCGAGGCGATTGCTAGAGCGATATGAGAGAACCCCATTTTCGTCGGTTCCCGGCAGCCCTTCCCTGCAAAGGTTCACTAAGATGAATTATTACGTTTTTCGCGGCTAACTTCAGTGAAATCCGTACGGAATGACAACCTGGTACCCGTTTGTTCATTGGAAAATATTAATTATTTCGCGGCAAGCTCTCGCTCGGGTTGAGGGGCGTGGCGTGGCTCATTGCAGTGTGTTTGATGCCGAAGGCCGCTCCTCTGAGAAAAGCGGAATAACTTCCCTGCCGCCACTGTCTAATCGTGAACCGCGGTCAGTCTTTGAAGAGGGCTAGATGGCACGAACTCCACCGCTCGGGAAACGACAGGCAAAGACGGGAGCCGCACCCGATCAGGGCCCCGCGGCAGCAGGAACAGCTGCGTTCTCGGTGCAAGAAACCGTGGCTGCGGCGACTGCATCGGCATTAGCGCTAATGTCGACCGAACCTACTGCCGACTCTCGGGTAATGGCCGGAAACACTCACCCGCGTCCGGTCCTCGATAATGGCGACGATGCTCGCGCGAACGGCCATGAAAATCCCGCAGCGGCCGACCAGGAGACACCGTTTGCGGCACGGGAACGCTCAGCGATTGTCAATCTGCTATGCCGCGAGGACGGGGCCACCGCTGAGACCGCGGCGGCGCCACTCCAAACCCACCGCAGGCTTGAAGGTCATATCGACACGGTGGACTGGGCTGCGGTCAACGGCTGGGTTTGGGATCCAAACACGCCCCGGAAACGGATCCGGCTCGAGTTGGTCGACGGCGAAACCCCCCTGGTCACAACGATCGCGAGCGACCATCGGCCGGAGCTAGTGAAGCGCGGCATCGGCGATGGCGGGTACGGGTTTACTATCGAACTTCCGAACGAAATGCTGGCTGCAGGCCGCCATACCCTGCATCTCCGCTGCGCGGATAGTGGCGCGACCGTGCCGGGCTCGCCAATCAATCTCGACTACACGAGACTCGCCAAAGCACCTGACGTGATTACTGACACGGCAGCATCGCTTGCTTCGCGGACTCTCCCGCGTTCGGCGCCCGTCGTCGGCACGCGGATACTGTTCGACATATCGGATCTCATTTACTACCTCGGCGAGCACGCCAATCTCACCGGCATCCAGCGGGTCCAATCAAGCATCGTCCTCTCGGTCCTGAGCCACGGGGTACTGCCGCAATCTGCGCTGACCTTCCTGAGCTTTAATGCGAAGAGCAGGAACTGGGTGGAAATCCCGACGGGGTTCTTGTTTGCGTTGCTCCAAGACCTGTTCCTGCCGATGGCGCAACGATCGGTCAGGTTCCCGGCCGAGGATGCCCGATACGGAATACTGCCTGGAGCCAAGGAATTCACTGGGGTCGGCGTGCTCGACGGTGGCGGGGCCTCGGTCCTCTGCCTGCTCGGGGCAGCCTGGGTTCACCAGGACTACATCCATCGCGTCCTCGCGCTGAAGCGGCAGTTTGGCACCAGGTTCGTCATGACGGTGCACGATTTGATCCCGATCTATGCGCGCGAAACGTGCGACCAGGACACTGCCGTCGTGTTCGAGGAGTTTATGCGCCGGGCGCTGAAACACGTCGACCACATTCTCGCCGTGTCGGAAAATACAGCCAATGACATCAAGCGGTATTCCTCCTCACTGCAGATCCCGGAGCCGCCGATTACGGTGACCAAGAACGGTTCGTCCTTCACGGAATTCCTGCCGAGGGGCGAGTCCCCGGGCGAGTTCGCCCTAGGAGAGCTGCCGGAGCGGTTTGTACTGTTCGTCGCTACGATCGAAGGACGGAAGAATCATCAGCTGATCCTCAACATCTGGCGCCGCATGATCGACGAGGGCGACGATCCGCCCCATCTCGTCTGCGTCGGCCGTTTGGGCTGGAAATCTACCGGGTTTATCAGCACGGTTGTCGAGAGCGGCTACCTCGGCGGCAGGATTCATCTATTGCGCGAGATCTGCGATGCGGACCTCAGAATGCTGTACAGCCGGTGTCTGTTTACGCTGTGCCCCTCTTTCTACGAGGGATGGGGCCTGCCGGTCGGTGAGTCGCTGGCGATGGGCAAAATCTGCGTCTGCAGCGACCGCGCTTCGCTGCCCGAGGTTGCCGGCGAGTTTGGCGTGTATATCGACATCGCCGACCGCGACGGCTCGCTGGCGGTCATCCGCGGATTGCTGAGCGACAACGCGGCGCGGGGTCGATTGGAAGCGAAAATACGACGCGGCTACAAACCGGTCACGTGGCATTCGGTGGCGAAGAGCGTGGTGGCTGCCTGCCAGAGCGCCCCCGGGGTCATTTGGCAGGAGCCGTACCCCTATACGGCCATCCCCTATTCCAGCGAAATAAGCTTCGGCAAGCTGGACCGCGACGTCGATGGCACCGGCGAACTCGTGTTGACCCGGATCGAACGAACAAGGGGCGGGCTGTTTCTGGGTGAACTGCTGCAAGAGCAGAATTTTCTGAGGGGGGAGGAAATCCGCTCACACGGGTTCTGGGCCTACCCGGAAGATTGGGGCACCTGGGCTTGCCACGCCGGCGGCGACATCGTCATCGCGCTGGAGCCGAACGACAGCGTGCTCTTCGACGTGTTTCTCCGGGTACGGGTCAGCGGCCTCCTCACCGACCACCCGATAAAGCTCTCCGCCAACGGCCGGCCCGTGTGGAGCGCAGCCATCGGTCAAGGGTCGCGCAACATCCATTTCCGTGTGCGGAAACAGACCCTCGGGACCGGCAGCTGGCGGCTGCGGATCCGCGCCGAGCTCGCTCTGTCTGCCGAACTGCGCAGCCAGATCGCCGCGCTCGACGCCCGGGTGCCGACGATCGGCTTCGAGCGGTTGGTGGTCGTGCCGGAAAACGATCTAAAGACGCGGGTGGATATCCTCTACACGCTGCTTCTGTGAACAATGGCAGCGCCCGTGCAATCGCCGGAATTGGATTTTCCACTGCGCATGAGCCATGCGGAAGCGGCCCTCTTCGCGCAACTGTTGAGCACCGGAAAGATCTATCTGGAATGGGGATCCGGCGGTAGCACGCTTGCTGCGGTCAGGTCCAAAATTCAGCAGATCGTGTCCGTCGAAACCGACCGCACATGGATCGAGCGGTTAAAGAAAACCGAAGAAATCTCCCGCGCAATCACGAGTAATCGACTAATATTGCGCCTCGTTGATGTAGGCCCGGTTGGCCAGTGGGGTATACCGATCGGAACGGAAAAGATACGCAACTGGCCACTATATGCGCTCGACCCATTCGTTGCGACAGACTTCAATTTCGATCTCATTCTCGTCGACGGCCGGTTTCGCATCCACTGCCTCCTGGCTGCCGCAAACTGCGCCGCCGACGGAGCAACGATATTTGTTCATGATTACGCGACCCGCCACTCATACACGGTCGCCGATAAGTATTTTGACACGGTCAATCAGGTGGAATCTGCGGTTATTTTAACAAAACGGCACAATATCAACCGTCGTGCGCTCTACATTGATTTGATCAGCTCCCTTTTTGATGCTTGACCGACGAGCAGAATTGCGGTGACCAACATAATCATCATTGCGGTGTAAAGATGGAGCCGTCAACCAGAGACTCGCCCACATACCCTATTGCGGTCATGTCTTTCGACAGGCCCCACTATCTCGAGTCAGTCCTGCATACTCTTAAAGCACAAACAATGCCGATTACCGCAACCGAGATTTTCTTATTTCAAGACGGCTACCGCTCCCGAAATGGCCACCAACTCACTGATCCCCGTCGCGTTGAGCGCTGCATAGAGTTATTTGAAACCATGTTTCCCGGCAGCAAGACGTTTTCGTCTACTGAAAACCTCGGTGTGGCGTTGAACTTTGCGCGCGCCGAGAAATATTTTTTTGAAGAAATTGGAGCGGAGGCGGCGTTCTTCTTCGAGGATGATCTACTAGTTTCACCGCACTATTTGACGGTCCTGTACGCATTGACGGCGATCGCGCTTGAGGAAAAGCGAATCGCCTATGTCGCTGCCTATGGAGATCATCGCGCGAGCCCGGCCGAACAGAAATTATCAGCGTCGAAACTCATTTTGATGCGCCACAAATGGGGCTTCGCTCTGACGCGGCGTCAATGGCTCGCACAGTGCGATATCCTGGTGCCATACCTGGAGATTTTGGCACGCGGTGATTATCGGTCACGAGATCACGTCGCAATTCGCCAATATTTCAAAAAACTAGGATTTGCGAGCAATGGTACCTCCCAGGACGGGATGAAGGATGTTGCATCCTGCGTCCTAGGCACTGTAAAGATCATGTCGGCTGCCTGCTTTGGAAAATATATTGGGGAGGTAGGCTTGCACTCAAATTCTCGCCTTTACCAAGATGAGCGATACGGCCAGACTTCAATGTATGCCGAGGAAGTTTCTTCATTCGACACTCCATCCAGCGCCATCCTGGACAAATGGGTGGCTAGTACCCGCGCTGAAGGTAAAAAGGCCTTGCGTTCGATAGAATTGAGCAGTCTCCCGCAACTGCGTGCGGAAGCGGCCACACAACCAGCCGGCCACGATCCATCAAATTCCGAACCTGGAGAAACAATGCCTAACGACTCAGCCGAAAATATCGTACGTGCACTCTATCACGTTTTGCTGCTGCGCGAACCCGACCCTTCCGGTCTCGACTCGGCCATTCGCCAACGCCAAAGCGGAAAAAGCTTAGAAGACCTGATGGTATGGTGCCTCCGCTCCCGGGAATTTGCCGAGAACTGGAGGAAATTTCTCCGTACCTACGTTCCAGCTGAAATGCGTGAACTATCCGCAAGTCCGCAAGAATCGAATGTTTCAAAAGCGGTCGAATATATGAACGGCCCTTGTGCAACGAGCGGTGAAGGCCGAGGTGGTGCGGCAGCAAAGGGGCCAGTCTTCTGACTGCTGATGCGAGCGTGAATTGGCATCCCTAGCCTTCGAAACCCCGCATTGTCAGGCGTTGTACGATGACCGGGGCACACGAACCCTACTTGTGACATTCAGCGAGCTGTTTTTCGATGCTAATGGCAAGAACTACTGGGGTGAACAACTCGCGAGAGCTATAGGACTATCGTGCTTGGGGCTTGTGTCAAAGGGTAAGAATTGGTTTCCGGCCGCGGGATTGTCGTCTTACCAGGAACGAATCGACCACATAACGAACCAATACGATACCGTTATAACATATGGCTTCAGCCAGGGAGGATATGCTGCAATTAAGCACGCTCGGAGATTTCATGCCAATATCATACTTGCATTCAGCCCACAATTTTCGATAAATCCAGAAGTTAGCAAGCATGATGCGAGATGGGTTGAATATTACAACTCCGAAATTCATCAACAGATGGAGCCCAACCGTTCCGATACATCAGGACGGGTAATCATCGTAGTAGATCCTCACGATCGCTTGGACTTGTATCAGGTGGAACGGATTGGCGCAGAAATTCCCTCTATCGAGGTAGTTAGGTGCCATTATGCTGGACATGCCACCGTGAGGGTGGTGAGTTCTTCTAAAATATTTGCAGATTTATTGCAATCTGTGTTACACGACCAAAGTGTCAAATATCTTCAATGGAGATTGCGGGAATATAAGCGCAGAAGTCACGGGTTTTATTTAAGATTCGGAAACCATTGCTTATCAAGGCGACACCTTAAATATGCCGACTTCCTTTGCAAGAAGGCGACCGAACTCGCACCAAAGCATCCAGAGATCGCCGCGCTCCGAGCGTCTATAGACAAGATACTTCCGGGCCAGAAAGCGGGAGTGACCCCCTCAATGACTACCGCCAAAAGCGTGTCACATTTCTCGGAAGAAGCCTTCGCTCGTGCGCTATATAGGGTCTTTCTCTTTCGGGACCCCGATCCCGCCGGCTTTGACTCTGCCATAAAGCAGCTGCGGAGCGGACGAACCGTCGAGGAGTTGTTGAACTGGTGCCTCCGTTCTCCGGAATTTGCCGCAAGATGGCAGCGGTTTATCGAGACGTACGTCGGACCTCCGGCCGCGCCTGCGCAGGGGCAGAGTGGGGCACTGTTACGGTATGTCCCCCTCGACGCCCCAGTGACGCACGTCGAATGTCATGCCCCGGGCCGGGCAAACATTGCGCCAGGAACCAACCCTAGCTAGCTAGCGTGCCTTCTTTAGCGCTCGGCTCGCTTGGCCAGCGAGACGGAGAAACATGTCGCTGGTCGCGCCCCGACAGCCGTCGGCATCGAGCGGGAGCAGATCGGTGCCGACTGGATCCTGGTTCGGATCGGCGGCGAGTTTGAAGATAGCCGTGCCTTCGTTGATCTTGTCGAACATCGCTGTGTACAGCATCTGCGCGCTCGGATAAACTGGTCGCTACCCAATGATCAATCACTGCTGCACGAAGTGTTGGGAACGGTCCAACACGTTGAGAAGCACATCGTTGTAGACCGTGCACATCCGCCGCTGCTCAATTATGCAGGGCGCTTCATAAAGGAGGTCCTGCGCGTTGTTGGCAGCCTCGAGGAGAGAGGATCGGTTGCGCGCGGAAATCGTTCGGGTCCTCGGACACGTATGACCTGGGCAGCTCTTAAGCAGCGGAGATCTCCCATGCTATTGACATCGTTCATTTGTGGGCTGCGCCCTGGTTTCGTCGGCACCCAATTTTCGCTCAGAAAACGGACAATTTACCGCTACGTTTTGGCGGGTCTTTTTGTTGTCACCACGTCTCTCACCGCGCTACCTCGCGTCGTCTGTGCTGCGAGCGTTGCACCTGAGGTCCTGGCGTTCTATTACGGGTGGTATGGCAATCCGCAGGTAAGCGGGCAATGGCGCCATTGGAAAAATGTCGATCCGGTCAACAAGCGGGTCGAGAACGCGGCGGACTTTCCGGCATATGGCGCCTACGACAGCCATGATCCGGCGATTGTCGATCGGCAGGCGGAGACGGCACGCGCCGCCGGAATCACCGGCTTTATTGCCAGCTGGTGGGGGCGCGACAGCTTCGAGGACCAGGGGATGCCGTTGCTCCTTGCCGCCGCGGGCAAACACAATCTCTCGGTCTCCGCCTATTACGAAAAAATTGCGGGCGACAATGCCGCGAGCCGCATCAACGCCGCGGTTGCCGACATCGATTATCTGCTGACCCATTACGGCGCCGACAAGGCATGGCTGCGCGCCGGCGGAAAGCCGGTCCTGTTCGTTTACGGCCGTGCCTTGCAGGAGCTTTCGCCATCCTATTGGCCGCAGGTCATCGCCCAGGTGCGGCGCGACAACCCGCGTGGCGTCGTGCTCGTCGCCGATTCACTGGACAGCAGGTTTGTCTCGGCATTCGACGGAGCGAGCACCTACAACATCACCGGCCAAACGCAGCACAAATTACCGTCGGAGATTCGCGCCTGGGCATATGCCGCCTATCCGAAAATGGTCGCAGCGGCAGGCCCCGGAAAAATATCGACCGTGACTGTCATCCCCGGCTACGACGACCGAAACACCGGGCGCCCGCCGCCCCGCCCAGTCACCGAGCGTTGGAGCGGGGAGACCTACCGGGCGCTCTGGCAGGAGGCAATCGCCGCGGCACCGGATTATGTCTTGCTCACGTCATGGAACGAGTGGCACGAAGGC
>Ga0209040_10003421_pt1 | contig 12189 bp, 12 predicted proteins | sample BogFormECP12_OM3_FD_188240 | JGI IMG/M metagenome (GOLD analysis project Ga0209040, IMG submission 188240) | Bog forest soil microbial communities from Calvert Island, British Columbia, Canada - ECP12_OM3 (SPAdes) (version 2) | ecosystem: Environmental > Aquatic > Freshwater > Wetlands > Bog ... | reverse complement strand
GTCGTAATGCGCCTTGGCACCGCCCATCATGCCCTGGCGCCACCAATTCTGGATGACGGCCTCCGAGGCTTTCGCGCCCGGCCGGTTGTAGCCGTAGAACGGCCCAGCCGCCACGTCGCGATAGAATATCGAACGATTGGCGGCGAGTTGCGCCTGCAGGTCATCGAACACGTCCTTGGGAAGGCCGAGCGGATTGGCTGGCGTCTTCACCATAAGCGGCGGCACCGCGCTGATCAGCGCGGCCTTGGCCACCCTGCTTTCGCCGTGCCGACCCAGATAGTGCGTCACCTCGCCGCCGCCGGTGGAATGGCCAACATGGATGGCATTTTGCAGATCGAGATGCGCCGTCAGCGCCGCCAGATCGTCGGCGTAATGGTCCATATCGTGGCCGTCGGCGGTCTGGGTCGAGCGGCCATGGCCACGGCGGTCATGGGCGATCACGCGATAGCCGTGATGCAGGAAGAACAGCAACTGCGTGTCCCACTCATCGGCCGACAGCGGCCAGCCGTGGCTGAACACGATCGGCTGTCCCGAACCCCAGTCCTTGTAGAACAGCTCGATGCCGTCCTTGGTGGTGATCGTAGGCATGTGGCCTCCTGCGCAAGGGGTGACTGCCGTTCCAAATTAGAGCACGTCAAAGCGAGCGTCGAAAGGGAACGAATGCTACCCGAACACCCGAGCGAAGATCCGATCCACCGCCTTCAGATGCATCCCCGCATCCATCGCCGCATCCAGTTCCGCCGCCGACACAGACCGCGCGACCTCAGGATCCGCCAATAGGTTGTCGCGGAAACTCCGTCCCTCCGCCGTACCCAGCTTCTGCCACGTCGCCATCGCGTGGCTCTGCACGATGGCATAGGCGTCCTCGCGCGAAATCCCGGCGCGAGTCAGCACCAGCAGCACCTCGCCCGAGTGCACCACGCCGCCCAGGCTCTCCAGGTTCGCCGCCATGCGCTCCGGGTACACCACCAGCCGCTGCATCATCCCGGCCAGCCGCATCAGCGCGAAGTCCAGTGCGAGCGTGGCATCCGGCGCGATCACCCGCTCGACACTGGAATGGCTGATGTCGCGCTCATGCCACAGCGCGACGTTCTCCAGCGCCGGCACCACCGCGGCGCGCACAACGCGCGCCAGGCCGGTCAGGTTCTCGCTCAGCACCGGGTTGCGCTTGTGCGGCATCGCGCTGGAGCCCTTCTGGCCGGGATGGAAGAATTCTTCCGCTTCCCGCACCTCGCTGCGTTGCAAATGCCGCACCTCGGTCGCCAGCCGCTCGACGCCGCTCGCGATCACCGCGAGCGTGGCGAAGAACATCGCGTGACGGTCGCGCGGGATCACCTGGGTGGAGATCGGCTCAGGCTCCAGTCCGAGCTTCGCCGCGACGTATTCCTCCACCCGCGGATCAAGATGCGCGAACGTCCCCACGGCGCCCGAGATCGCCGCCACCGCCACCTCGGCCCGCGCCGCCACCAGTCGCGCGCGATCGCGGGCAAATTCGGAAAAATGCCCGGCGAGCTTCAGCCCAAACGTCGTCGGTTCGGCATGGATGCCGTGGCTGCGGCCGATCGTCAGCGTGTATTTGTGCTCGAACGCGCGCTGTTTGAGCGCTGCCAGCACCGCATCCAGATCCTGCAACAGCAGATCGGTCGCCTCGGTGAGCTGCACCGAAAGGCAGGTGTCCAGCACGTCAGAGCTGGTCATGCCCTGATGAACGAAGCGGCTGTCCTCGCCGATCGCCTCGGCCAGCCAGGTGAGGAACGCGATCACGTCATGCCGCGTCTCGCGCTCGATCGCGTCGATCCGCTCGATGTCGACCTGACTGATCGCCGCAACCTTCGCACCACCCTGCTCGCGGATCGTGCGCGCCGCGGCTGCAGGGATCAGGCCATATTGCGCCATGCCCTCGGCAGCGAGCGCCTCGATCTCGAACCAGATGCGGTAGCGGTTGGCCGGCGCCCAGATGGCCTCCATTTCCGGTCTGGTATAACGGGGAACCATCGCTGCCCTGTCCCGTGCTGGTGCAAGGCCAGCTAGACCGCCGCGCCGGTGGCTGACAAGGGCCATTTCCGCATGGACCAGATCTCGCTGACCCATGACCTGGTGGCCCTGGCCCAGGTGGTGCTGATCGACATCACACTCGCCGGCGACAACGCCATCGTGGTGGGTATGGCCGTTGCCGGCCTGCCCGACCGGCAGAAGCGCCCGGCGATCATACTCGGCATTCTCGGCGCCACGGTGATCCGCATCGCGCTGGGCGCCATCGCGCTGCAACTGCTGGCGATCATCGGCCTCCTGCTGGCCGGCGGGCTGTTGCTGCTCTGGGTGTGCTGGAAGATGTTCCGCGAACTGCGCCACGCGCGCGGACACACACAGCGGGACGCGGCGAGACGCAAGACGCTCGGACAGGCAATGACGCAGATCATCCTGGCCGATCTGTCGATGAGCCTCGACAACGTGCTTGCCGTGGCGGGCGCGGCGAGCGGCCGCACCTGGATCCTGATGGTGGGCCTGCTGCTGTCGGTGGTGCTGATGGGGGTCGCGGCCAACCTGCTGGCGCGCGTGCTGGAGCGGCGGCGCTGGGTCGCCTGGATTGGCCTGCTGATCGTGCTCTACGTGGCGGTGGCGATGATCTGGCATGGCGCATTCGAGGTGGCTGACGCCGTCTCGACCTGATCGCGCAGTCTTGATCCCACATTCGGCGCCGTGACGGAACTCACGACAAAGCGACCGCCGGCTGACGAATTTTCGCCACGAAATGCAGGCCCTCCTTGGCATGTCGCAACATGCACCGTGACAGCGGGGGAGTGAGCATCATGCCGAACCGGAGACCTATCCTGATCGTCGAGGACGACGAGACGCTGCGCAACATGCTGACGGAGTGTCTCGACGACACCAACGAATTCGTCGTGACCGCCGCGGCGGACATCGAGGCCGCCGACAGGGTCCTTGCCAATGAGGATGCCCACTTCGATGCGGTGATCCTCGATATCAGACTGCCCGATGGCGACGGGCGCGATTACTGCGCGAGGCTGCGGCGGCAGGGACACAGCATGCCGGTCATCATGCTGACCGGTGCCATCGAGGAGACGGACGTGGTCCGTGGTCTCGATTCGGGCGCCGGCGACTACATCGCCAAGCCGTTCCGCGCCAGCGAGCTGCTGGCCCGCCTGCGGGCACAGCTTCGGGCCTTCGATCACAGCGAGCAGGTCGTATTCCCGGTCGGGCCATACACGTTCCGACCGGCAAAGAAACTGCTGCATGACACCGCGAAGAACAAGCGCATCCGCCTGACCGACAAGGAGACGGCGGTGCTGAAGTACCTGTATCGCTCGGAAGCAGCGGTGAACCGGCAGATCCTGATGCACGAGGTGTGGGGATACAACTCAGCGGTGACGACGCACACGCTGGAGACGCACATCTATCGGCTGCGCCAGAAGATCGAGGCCGATCCGTCGAATCCGGCGCTGCTGGTGACCGAGGGCGGCGGCTACCGTCTGCGCCCGGAGCCGGCGCAGGTCGAGCGCTGGTGACCGGGGCGCGACCGGGGCGCATCCATAGCGGGTAAACTCGTCATTCCCGCTCGCGCGGGAATGACGAGCCATGGTTGCCGAAGGCCGGCGAATCGGGCAGATGGGCGGTAGCTTCCCGTACAAATCGCAAGGCCCTTCGGGACGATGCGCGACATCCGCTCGATCATTCGCCGTATCCTGCTGTCAGTCTTCCTGCTGGCGCTGATAGTCGGCACCGGCGCCTTCTACTTCGTGCTGCACGACCGTGCAGTCCGCCAAGCCGAGGAACAGGCCCGCACTCTGCTTGCGACAGCGCTCGCGGTGCGGGGCTACACCACCGAGCATATCCTCCCCAGGCTGTCGCATCTGCCGTCTGACGGCTTTGTGGAAGAGACGGTACCTTCATTCGCCGCGCAGACGGTGTTCCGCTCGCTGATCGGCCAATCCAAGGGCTACATGTATCGCGAGCCTGCGCTGAACCCGACCAGTCCCGCCGACCGGGCGTCCGCCTTCGAGATCGACCTGATCCGCCAGTTCCGCGAGCAGGATGGTCTCGCCGAGCTGACCGGCGTGCACGACAGCGGGCAGGAGCGACTGTTCTACCTTGCCAAGCCAATCCGCCTGGCGAACGCGGCCTGCCTGGGCTGCCACGATACGCCGGAGCGGGCGCCGCCGGCGATGTTGACCCGTTACGGGAATACGAACGGCTTCGGTTGGCAGCTCAACGAGGTGGTCGCCATCCAGCTCCTCACCGTGCCCGTCACGAGGCAACTCAGCGGTCTGATGGAACTGACCTTCTATCTGGCCGGCGGCCTGCTGCTGATCTTCGTGATCTGCTACTGGGCGCTGACCGTCGCGTTGGACTTGCAGTTGGTACGGCCGCTGAAATCGCTCGCGGCTGCGGCGGACACGGCGAGCGTGTCGGGCGGCCCGGCAGTTGTCGTTGCCAATGAATCGACCGCCGAATTGCGGGCACTCGGGCAGGCGATCGAGCGCCTGCGCCGCAGTCTGGCTCGCAGCATGGCGCGGCCTGGCCGGGACGACAACGAGCCATGAACGACGGTGCGCGCACCTTCTCGGGCTGGCCGATCGCGCTGGCCCTGGTCGCAACCGCGGCCTGGCTTCTGTCGGCGCTTGGCCGCACCGACCCCTTGCTGGGGCTGCCGGAAACGCAGGCGACACTGGACGTCATCACCACGGTTGCAGGAGGGGTTGCGGCCGTTCTGTTGTTGGCCCGACTGGTGCTGGGCGTCGCCGCGCGCCAGGCGACCGGCTTCCACCGCGCGGTCATCTATCTGGTGCTGACCTTCGTCGCGTCGTTCCTGGTGATGCGGCATTTCGGCTTCGACCTGCGCGCGGTCCTGACCACCTCCGCCATCCTCACCGCCGCGGTCGGCCTTGCCATGCAGCCCACCCTGGGCACCATGATCGCCGGCTTCGCCTTGCACTTCGACGGCATCGTGCGGCCTGGCGACGGCATCATGCGCGACGGCGAGCTGCTGCGTGTCGATTCGCTGAACTGGCGTTCGGTCACCGCGGTGCGGTCCAGCAGGACGCTGGTGATATTCCCGAACAGTCAGATCTCCGATCATATAACCGAGGTGATTCGCAGCGGCACATCGCTGCGGATCACCAGCACCTTCTACGCGCCGCTCAATGTGCCGCCGCAGCGCCTCACTGCCCTGGTCACCGATGCGGTGTCGGACTTCGCGCTGGTCGACGCGAGTCAACCGGTGGCCGTGGGGCCGCTCGGGTTCGAGCTGGCGCATGCCGCGATGCAGTACCGGCTGCGTTACTCCATCCTCAACCCGTTCGAACGAGCCGAGATCGAGATGGAGCTGCTTCGGCGCATTTGGTACGTGTTCCAGCGCAACGACATCCTGCTGCCGGTGTCGCGTTTGTTCGGCGAGCAGCGCGGACTTGCTCTCCCGACCATCGAGCCTTGGGTGCTGGGCGGGTGGACACGCACCGCACTGGCCGCCGGCGGTGCCGCTCATCTCGACGTGGACGCGACGATTGCCGCGGACGTGCTGCAACGCGAAAGCCGGTTGCTGCTTTATGCCCCGGACGAACGGATCATCCTCCCCGACGGCATGGACGACTGGCGCTTCCTGCTGGTGCATGGCGAGGCGGTGGATTCCCACGAATACGGTCTCGACGTGGCTGATCCGCAACGCCCTTCGCTGCCCGCCTGGTCGCTCGGCCCCGACGCCTCGGTGCGCCGCGTGGCGGAGCGGCTGGCGCGGCACATTGGCCCCTATGCCGAAATCGCCGTGCGCCGCGCGGCGCGCGCCACGTCCGACCTGGCGGCACTGTGCCAGGCAGTTGCGACGGAGATCGAAGACCCGAACGAGCGCGCCCGCTTCCTGGCCGAGGTCGCGCCGCAAGGTGGGGCGCGATACAGCCCAGGGCTAGTGTTCCGCGCCCGCCGCAATGCGGCCGGCGCGTTGATCTGCCATCTGGCCTTGCGTGCCTTGGGAGAGGTCGCGGTACTGGGCATCCGTCCCGGCCTGTTGGAGGCGGACCGCCGCGCGGCGGACTGAGCGGGGCGCACGCTGACACGCCGTCCCTGGCGTCCTATCTTCCCGCCAGACACCGTCACCGCCCGCACAGGCGCGGGCCAGGCAAGGAGGAACCGCCATGCTGAACCCAACGTCTCCACTGCCACTCACGGACCCAACGCTGTTCCGGCAGGCCAACTGCATCGACGGCAAGTGGGTGCAAGCCGACAGCGGCCGCACCATCGTGGTGAAGAATCCGGCGACCGGCGAAGCAATCGGCGAGGTTCCGGCGCTGGGTGCTGCCGAGACGCGCCGCGCCATCGAGGCGGCACATCGGGCGCAGGCCGGCTGGCGCGCCATGCTGGCGAAGGACCGCGCGGCGATACTGCGCAAGATCAACGACCTGATGCTGGCGAACGCCGACGACCTCGCGGTGATCATGACCGCCGAACAGGGCAAGCCGCTGGCCGAGAGCAAGGGCGAGATCGCGTATGCCGCCAGCTTCATCGAGTGGTTCGCCGAGGAGGGCAAGCGGATCTACGGCGACACCATCCCGCAGAACGCCAAGGGCCGGCGCATCCTGGTGCTGAAGGAGCCGATCGGCGTGTTCGCCGCGATCACGCCGTGGAATTTTCCGAGCGCGATGATCACCCGCAAGGCCGGACCCGGCTGGGCGGCGGGCTGCACCGGCGTGATCAGGCCGGCCAGCCAGACGCCGTTTTCCGCGCTGGCGCTGGCGGTGCTGGCCGAGCGCGCCGGCATGCCGCCGGGCGTGTGCAACGTCATCACCGGGCCGTCGGGCGCGATTGGCGCCGAACTCACGTCGAACCCGCTGGTGCGCAAGCTGACGTTCACCGGGTCCACCGAGGTCGGCGCCAAGCTGCTGGCGCAATGCGCGCCGACGATCAAGAAGACCAGCATGGAGCTGGGCGGCAACGCGCCGTTCATCGTGTTCGACGATGCCGACCTCGATGCCGCGGTGGCGGGCGCGATGGCGAGCAAGTACCGCAACACCGGCCAGACCTGCGTCTGCGCCAACCGCATCCTGGTGCAGGACGGCGTGTACGACGCGTTCTCCGCCAGGTTGAAGACGGCGGTGGAGGCGATGAAGGTCGGCAACGGCATGGAGCCTGGCGTGAGCCAGGGGCCGCTGATCAACGCCGATGCGGTGAAGAAGGTCGAGGAGCATATTGCGGATGCGGTGAAGCGCGGCGCGACCGTGGTGACCGGCGGCAAGCGGCATCAGCTCGGCGGCACCTTCTTCCAGCCGACGATCCTCGCCAACGTGCCGAACGACGCGATGATCTTCCGCGAGGAGACGTTCGGCCCGGTGGCGCCGCTGTTCCGCTTCAAGACCGAACAGGAGGCGATCCGGCTCGCCAACGACACCGAGTTCGGCCTGGCGTCGTATTTCTATGCGCGCGACGTGGGGCGGATCTTCCGGGTGGCCGAGGCACTGGAATACGGCATCATCGGCATCAACGAGGGGATCATCTCGACCGAGGTGGCACCGTTCGGGGGGATGAAGTCGTCGGGGCTGGGGCGCGAAGGGTCGAAGTACGGGATCGAGGACTATCTGGAGATCAAGTACGTCGCGCTCGGCGGGATCGGGACATAGGCACGCGAGTTCCGGTTCCCGCCGTGTCGCGTTAGATTGTCCGCCATGGTCAATGAATGGTTGAGCCAATCTCATGCCGACGGTCGCGCGGCTCGGCAATCTCCGGGTGGTCATTTATCCCAATGACCATCGGCCTCCGCACGTGCACCTCTTCGGTGGTGGTCACGAGGCAATCTTCATCCTCAACTGCCCTGAGGGGCCACCCACGCTGCGCGCGAATTACGGGTTCGATCTGCGAAGACTGAATGACATGGCGGACCAACTTCAGAGAATGATCGCTTCGATCTGTGACGAATGGGGCAGTTTCCATGGCGCTTACTGATAAAGATCTGGCTAGAGCCGATGCGGAGATGGCGAGACTGCGGCGGGCGACGGCAACCGCCGTTGTTGCCCGTTATGACCGTCGGATCGGTCGCGTGGTCGTCCAGCTAAGCAGCGGGCTGGAGATCGCGTTCTCGCCACATGATGCGCAGGGCTTGGAAACGGCGAGACCCGTCGATCTCGACACGATTGAGGTCAGCCCTTCGGGGTTGGGTATCCATTTTCCAAAGTTGGACGCCGACCTATACGTTCCAGCTCTATTGGAAGGTCTGATGGGCTCACGTGACTGGATGGCAATACGGGCGCATCACCCACAACGCAAGTCGCGAAGGAAGGCAGCAGCTTCATCGTGAGGCCGAGTGCAGCCCGAGGCGCTGGCATACGGCATCATCGGCATTAGCGAAGGGATCATCTCCACCGAGGTGGCACCGTTCGGCGGCATGACGTCGTCGGGGCTGGGGCGCGAGGGATCGAAGTACGGGATTGAGGATTGTCTGGAGATCAAGTACCTCGCGGTGGGCGGGATCGGGACATAACCACCATTGCCATTGCTAGGAACATGGCGACGAAGCTATCCGGCCATGTGAAGTTCAAGCGGCGCACGCGACGAGCAACATAACGATGCGCTCGTGCCGCAGGCCGTGTTGCGCGAGCGGTAGCTGTTTTGACAGTATATTAACCGTACCCCGGCAGCTTGCGGATCGGACACTTTTGACCGATATTCCGCATGAGGCCCGCTGATCTGATGCGTCGCTTGCGCCGCCTCGCCACGCAGCGCCGATGGAAGCTGATCGTTGTGGAAGGCAGCCGGCACACGAAGGTGACGCTGAACGGCAAGCAGACCGTGGTCCCAAGGCACGCGGCCGATCTGCCACCGGGTACGCTGCATGCAATCATGCGGCAGCTCGCGATTGGCCGACCCGATCTGGAGAACTGAAATGCGCTTCGCCTGGCCGGTGGACGTTCTGGAGGAGCCCGAAGGCGTGACGATCACATGCCCAGATGTGCCGGAGATGGTGACGTGTGGAGCTACCGTGGATGCTGCTATGGCAGAAGCACCCGACGCGCTGGTCACGGCGCTGTCTTTCTATACCGACGGCGGACGGCGATTGCCGCCGCCATCCGCTGCGCGTGGCCGTGCTGTGGTTGCGGTCCCAACGCTGGCCGCCGCAAAGCTGGCGTTGCATCAGGCGATGCTGGACGCGGATGTGTCGAACGTCGAGTTGGGCCGACGGCTGGGCATGGATGAGAAGGCAATCCGCCGGCTGCGCGACCCGACCCATCGCAGCAAGGTGGAGTCGATCGAGGCTGCGCTGCACGCGTTGGGGCGACGGCTGGAGGTGGTGGTCAGGCCGGCAACGTGACCGACACAGGCTGCGCCGACCACTCATTCGTAATGTTCTTGTAACTCAAACCCAACGCTCAAATGCCGGCAGATCTTTCGCGTGGCCGAGGCGCTGAATTACGGTATCATCGGCATCCCCGAGCAGGGGCGATAGCTGAACCAACCCAGCCTGCTGCTGGGAGGCGATCACCGCTGCCCAGCCGCAGGCCCAATCGGACTTCGGACTGTTGCTGACCCCGGGATCGCGGCCTACCGTGCACAGGGATTCAATGCTAAGGCCGCTCGTCGGCAGAACCCGGGCGACAACCGTGGGGGAAAGTCCACATGGCTACCTGGCCCTTGCGCCCGACGCCGCAGGACCTTGACCGCATCCGACAGGACGTGGCGGCGATTGCTGACCTTCAGCAGCAACTTCTCGATCGCGATGCGGCACTGAAGAAGCGCGACCGCGTTGCGCATCAATATCAGATAGCGGGCGGCAAAGTCGTGCTGACCATCGCACCGTCGCTGCCCGCGAACCTGGACAGCGTCGGCCTGTTCGAGCCCGCGGCGACGCATATCGGGATCGGGCGGGTTTCCACCGGGCTCGGATGTCCGCATGCGGAAACCAATCCGGATTTCCTCGGTCTTCGACTGGCGTTCCAGACCAAGGCGGGGGGCCGTGTCGACTTCATCGCGATCAACGACCCTGCGTCGCCGACCGACACCCATGCACAGTTCATGAAGCTGCTCGCTGCCACGGCGGCGGGCGCCGGCAAAGGGGTCTTTCCCAGCGGTGCGCAGCTTCTAACAGGTCTGATCGGCAGCCTTGGGCTTGCGCAGGGCGGCAGGATTTCCGCGCACGTTCTGCGTCAGACGTCGCGCGCGGCACTGTCTTCCACCGCCTATCAGACATACTGGACCGGAATCGAGGAAACCGGCGGCATCGCTGGGAAGTTCGTGATCGAGCCGGTTTCCCAGGAGAACCAGCACCGTGCGCTGTCAGCCGGTGAATATCACCTGACGGAGGAGTGGCGCGCGCGCCAGGCACGCGGGCCCGTGCTATTCGACATCTACTGGATCCCGTTCATCGACGCGCAACATACCTCGCTCGATGAACTGACCAGTGCCTGGCAGGAACAGCGGCATCCGGTCGGCACCATGACGTTTCCGCAATGCGATCCCTCCAGCGAGGACGCGGGCCTCTGGGCAGCGCTCGCCGCCGAGATGGGGGCGAACCCGGGCAACTGGGTTCACGACCAGGGCAACACGGTCCGCGAGCCCTCGACCGAATTCGGTATCGCCCGCAAGATCGCTTATCGGAACAGCCAGGAGGGACGCGATGTGCTGCCGGAGGCGAGCTATGCACAGGTGTTTCGCACTGGCACGATCGATGGTGTCTTGGCTGCAGAGCTGAAACGCCGGCGCGCCGGAAAGCAGGACATCGGCCACATCGACGCGGCACCTTAGGCGCTCTGATCGAACCAGGGGGCAACCACACGATGACGGACAGCGAGAGCTACGCGGTCATACCCTATCCGCCACCGGTCGCGCTTCGGGAGAAACTGCTGCTCGCCCTCCACCGTGCGCTTGAAGTGGGACTGCACTTCGAGCGCCGCCTCGAGCCATTCTTTCGCCGCGGGTTCAACCAGGCATTCCGTGAGCCGCTTGCCTGGCTGCTGCAATACCTGATCAACCGCAGGCGCCCGAATGAAGGGCTCAGACTCGCCGAGGAGCGGATCGCGCCTGACGAGCCGGAATGTCTGGCCTCGATCAGCGAGGCATTCGGCGGCTACATGAAGCGCACCTATGCGCCCGGCAGCTTTGAACGCGGCGGCAATACCAAGACGCATGGCATCGTGCGCGCCGAGGTCATCATCCGTGACGACTTGCCCGCGCACCTGCGGCACGGCGTGTTCGCCACGCCGCGATCATTTCCGGCCTTTGTGCGGTTCTCCGGTCCAGGGCCCAATCTCCCGCCGGATATCAAGGATGTCGGCTTCGGCAGCATGACGATGAAGCTCATGGATGTGCCGGGGTCGAAGCTGATGGACGACGAGAAGTTCACCCAGGATTTCCTGACCGTCTCCACGCCGAGTTTCGTCACTCCGAACACACACGAGAACGCCAAGCTGCAGTGGTGGAGTTTTCGCGCCCTGCCGGTGTTCTATTTCCTCAATCCGTTCGACACCCACCTGCTGGATTTCTTCATGCAGGGTCTGTGGAACGAGACGCTGTACAATCCGCTCGGTACTCGTTACTGGAGCTGTGTTCCTTACCTACTTGGCGAGGGGCAGGCGATGGTGTACTCTTTTGCGCCCAAATCGAAGGTGATCACGCGAATTCCTGGCGTGCCGTTCGGGCGGGTACCGCCGAATTATCTGCGTGACAACATGGCAGCGACACTGGCGCAACAGGACGTGGAATTCGATCTGCTGGTCCAGGTGCAGACCGACCCGCACTTGATGCCGATCGAGAACGCGTCAGTGCGCTGGCCGGAGAAGCTGTCGCCGTTCATTCCGGCGGCGACGGTGCACATACCGAAGCAGAGGATCGACACGCCCGCCCACGAGGCGTTCGCCAAAGTGTTGTCGCTCAATCCCTGGCACGGCCTGCCCGAGCACCGTCCACTCGGCAATCTGAACCGCGCACGACGGCAGATGTACTCGGAGTTGTCTCGCCTGCGCCAGGACAGGAACCACACGCCGCATATCGAGCCCACAGGGAACGAACTGGACGGGTAAAGCCCGTGCCGCGCGCCGCGCCCCTCCCCGTCATGGCCGGCGAAGGCCGGCCATCCACGTCTTTCCTTGATGCCACCAGCAAAGACGTGGATGGCGGGGCCAAGATGCTATGGGGGTGGGCGGTCGCAGCAGCATGTATCCTGCCGGTTGTCCAAAACCTGTAAGGAACGATGCG
>Ga0209040_10003420_pt1 | contig 12190 bp, 10 predicted proteins | sample BogFormECP12_OM3_FD_188240 | JGI IMG/M metagenome (GOLD analysis project Ga0209040, IMG submission 188240) | Bog forest soil microbial communities from Calvert Island, British Columbia, Canada - ECP12_OM3 (SPAdes) (version 2) | ecosystem: Environmental > Aquatic > Freshwater > Wetlands > Bog ... | reverse complement strand
CGGACCGATGAGGGGCGCGATGCCCCGCACAAGAACATGACCACCTTCCTGATCGAGAAGGAGCCGGGCTTCGGCCCCAACCCCACGGTCCCTGGCCTGACCGTGCCAGGGAAGATCGAGAAGATGGGCTACAAGGGCGTCGACACTACCGAACTGCTCCTGGCTGACGTCCGCATCCCGGCCAGCCGGGTCCTCGGCGGCGCCCCCGGCCAGGGCTTCTACCAGATGATGGACGGCGTGGAGGTCGGCCGGGTAAACGTCGCCGCCCGTGGCTGCGGAGTCGCCCTCCGCGCCTTCGAGCTCGGCATCGCCTATGCGCAGGTGCGGCACGCCTTCGGCAAACCCATAGTCGAGCACCAGGCCATCGCGTTCAAGCTGGCCGAGATGGGCATCAAGGTTGAGGCCGCCCACCAGATGATGACGGTGGCGGCCCGCAAGAAGGACTCTGGCCAGCGCAACGACCTCGAGGCCGGCATGGCCAAGTACCTCGCCTCCGAGTATGCCAAGGAGGTCGTGGAGGACTCCTTCCGCATCCACGGCGGTTACGGCTTCTCCAAGGAGTACGAGATCGAGCGCCTGTACCGGGAGGTGCCGATGCTGCTGATCGGTGAGGGCACCGCGGAGATCCAGAAGATGATCATCGGGCGCCGGCTGCTGGAAGAGTACCGGATCCCCGGCTAGCAGGCTCCCGCGGGCCGGGGGCGGGCCGCTAGGACCGCGAGGTGCAGCGACACGAGCGTGTCCTCAAGCGTCCCTGCGTGCTGCCGCTTGCCAGCGGGCGGAACGTGGCATAACACCCGGTGTGGACTCACGACAGGGCCGGCGTTCGCGGCGGCTGATCCGCCTCGGGCTGCTCGGCACCGCCGTCCTGCTTGTCCTGTCGGCCACGATGGCCGTCATCGCGGACTCCCGGCCGGACGGCACGGCCCGGCACGGCGGGGACGGCTGGGTCACTAGCTGGAGCGCCAGCCCGCAGGTCGCCGCGCACGATACGCTCACCGTCGCCGGCTTCGACAACCAGACGGTCCGCGAGGTCATCTTCAGCAGCGTCGGCGGCGATCCGATCCGGCTGGAGCTGACCAACGCCTTCGGCGCCTCGCCGCTACGGGTGGGCCACGTGACGGTGGCGGTGGCGGGCCCGGGCGCCGCGGTGGCGCCGGGCACGATCCACCCGGTGACCTTCGGCGGCAGCGCGTCGGTCCAGATCCCGCCTGGCGTGCAGGTGCTCAGCGATCCGGTGGCCATGCGGGCACGGGCGCTGCAGGATCTGGCGGTGAGCGTGTACCTGCCGGGTCGGACCGGCACGGCGACGGTCCATCCGTACGCCCAGGAGGTCAACTGGGTGTCGGAAGCCGGCGACCACACCGCCGACTCCGATGCGGGTGCGTTCACCATCCCGACCCTGGCGTGGTACTACCTCAGCGGCCTCGTCGTGCGATCGCCCGGCGCGGACGGGACCGTGGTGGCGTTCGGCGACTCGATCACCGACGGGGTGGGCTCGAGCCTCGGCGCCGACGCCCGCTGGCCTAACGACCTGGCCCGCAGGCTGGACGCGCTAGCCGACCCCACGCTGGCGGTGGCCGACGAGGGGATCGGTGGCAACCGGGTGCTGGCCAGCGCGCGGTGCTGCGGTGCCAGCGCCGAGGCGCGATTCGGGCGGGATGCCCTGGACCAGCTGGGCGTGCGGGACGTCATCGTGCTGGAAGGGATCAACGACATCGGCTTCAGCGCGGCCCTGCCCGGCCCGGGCGTCAGCGCGGCCCAGATCATCGCCGGGTATCAGCAGCTGATCGCGCAGGCGCACGCCCGGAGCCTGAAGATATTCGGCGCGACCCTGCTGCCGTTCCAGGGAGCGAGGCCTTATACCGCAGCGGGCGAAGCCACGCGCGAGGCGGTCAACACCTGGATCCGCACCAGCGGCGCCTTCGACGGCGTCATCGACTTCGACGCGGTGATGCGCGATCCGGCCGACCCGCTGAGGCTGAACCCCGCCTATGACTCCGGCGACCACCTGCACCCCAATGACGCCGGGTACCAGGCCATGGCCGACGCCATCAGCCTGAAGATGCTGCTGCCGGATTCGTCTTAGGCAGGCCAGATTCCCCTTGGTCCGTGGGCAGCTCACGCGAGAAAGTTGAGACCAGGGCTTGACCTTGACCCAGGGGCAGGGTTCGAGCATGGGTGGAATGAACGCACTGACCAAGCACGCGACGCGCGCCGCCGTTTCCGCGACCGGCCTGCGCAAGGCGTACGGGGAGAAGGTCGTCCTGGACGGCGTCGACCTGTCCATCGACGAGGGCGAGGTCTTCGCCCTGCTCGGGCCGAACGGCGCGGGCAAGACCACGACCATCCGGATCCTGTCCACCCTGATCGCGGCGGACGCCGGCACGGCCAGCGTCCTGGGGCACGCCCTGCGCGGCGAAGCCGGCGCGGTGCGCGCGGTGATCGGGGTCACCGGGCAGTTCTCCGCGGTCGACGACCTGCTCACCGGCGAGGAGAACCTGCTGCTGATAGGCCGCCTGCTGCATCTGCCGGCGGCCGAGCGGCGGGCCCGGGCCGCCCGGCTGCTTGAGCGCTTCGACCTGATTGAGGCGGCGAGGCAGACCCCGGCCATCTACTCCGGCGGCATGAAGCGCCGCCTCGACATCGCGATGACCCTGATGGGGCGGCCCCGGCTGATCTTCCTCGACGAGCCCACCACTGGCCTGGACCCGCGCAGCCGCCACATCATGTGGCAGCTCATCCGCGACCTCGTCGCCGAGGGCGTCACCATCCTGCTGACCACGCAGTACCTGGAGGAGGCCGACCAGCTCGCCGACCGTATCGCCGTGCTTGACCGGGGCCGCATCGTCGCCGTGGGCACGCCCGCCGAGCTCAAACGGCGCATCCCGGGCGCGCACATCCAGCTGCGCTTCGCCGATGCCGCCGCGCTGGAGGCGGCCGCCCGGGCGCTGCCGGAGGGGACGCGTGACGACGAGGAGCTAGCGCTGCGGGTACCGAACCAGGGCGGCATCGCCTCGCTACGCGACGTGCTGGCCCGTCTCGGCGACGGCGCCGCCGTCGAAGACCTGTCCATCCACACGCCGGACCTCGACGACGTGTTCTTCGCCCTGACCGGCAACCCTGCCGAGGAGCCGGCTAAGTGACCACGCTGACCATCCCCGCCCGGGACTCCGCCACGATGCTGGGGCGCGAGTTCAAGCACACCATTCGGTTCCCCTTGCTGCTCGTCGGCTCGATCCTGGTACCGGTCGTGCTGCTGCTGTTGTTCGTCTACATCCTCGGCGGGCCGATCGGCCACGGGCTCGGTGACGCGGCGCGCGGGGCACCGTACATCGACTTCCTTGTGCCCGGCATCCTGGTGATAACGGTGGCGGCGGGATCGGGGACCACGGCGATCAACGTGTGCACCGACATGACCGGGGGCATCTTCGACCGCTTCCGCACGATGGCGGTGAGCCGCGGCGCGCTGCTGACCGGGCACGTCGGCGGCTACGTCCTGCGCACGCTCGTCACCACCACCGTCGTCACCGGGGTGGCGCTGCTGGTCGGCTTCCGGGCGCAGGCTTCGGTCGCGGACTGGTTCGCGGCCGCCGGCCTCGTCGCGGCGTTCTCCTTCGCGCTGGCCTGGCTGTCGGCCGCCCTCGGCCTGGTCGCCAAGAGCGTCGCCGGCGCGAACGGCTCGACCCTGCCGATCCAGTTCCTGCTGCCCTTCCTGTCCAGCGCGTTCGTGCCTGTCGCCTTGATGCCCGTCGGCATACGCTGGTTCGCCGCGCACCAGCCGTTCACCCCGGTGGTGGATTGCCTGCGCGCGCTGCTGGCCGGCGCGCCGGTCGGACACACCGCCTACCTGGCCCTGGCCTGGTGCGCGGCGATCGCGCTGGCCGGCTACCTGTGGGCCGGGGCCGCGTTCGGTCGCGGTACCCGATGACAATATGAACGTGGTGGATGGCGAGGTGGCCGGAGGGAGACCGCAGCACATGATCACCATCGGCCAGCTCGCCGACTACGCGGGCGTGACGGTCAAGGCCGTCCGCCATTACCACCAGCGCGGCCTGCTCGCCGAGCCGCCGCGCGACTCATCGGGCTACCGGCGCTATAGCGCCCAGCACGCCATCGACCTGGTCAAGATCAAGACGCTCGCCGAGGCCGGCGTGCCGCTCGCCCGCATCAACGAACTGCTCGCCGCCGACCCCGGCCGGTTCGCCGCGGCGATCTCCGAGATCGACCGCAACCTGGCCGAACGAGCCGAGGAAATCCTCCGCACCCGCAAGCGGATCGCCCAGCTCAGCGCCGGCGACCGGCTGTTCGTCTCGGCTGAGGTCGCCGACTACCTCGACCGGCTGCACGACCTCGGCGTGAGCCAGCGCACGGTGCAGATGGAGCGCGACCTCTGGATCTTGATGCAGTCGGTCTCGCCGGAGCAGGCGGCCATCTGGATCGGCGACAAGCGTGACGCGATCGGCGACCCGGAGTTCGGTGCCATCTACCTCGAGTACGACGCGGCGTTCGACTGGTCCCCGGACGACCCGCGGTTGTCCGCGCTGGCCGATCGCACCGCGCGGTGGATGGCCAGCCGGTACGGCAGGTCTGCGGGCACACCGCGGACGGCCCAGGACCCGGCCATCGCCCAGCTGGTCACCACGCCGGTCGGCGTGTCGTCGCCGGCCTGGGACCGGCTCACCGAGATCGCCAGGCAGCGCCACGCGGGCCGGTAAAGAGGCGGGGCGCATGCGGCCAAGCCCGTGGCCGGCGCGGTGCGGGCTTCACCCAGGAAGCTGGCGGGTCCGCCTGTTGGCGGCACCCTGCTGGCGGCATCGGTAGGGCCGCGGATGTATCAAGTACGGCGCTGGCCGCTCCGTGCTAGATGACGACGGCTAGTCCAGGGGCGTTGCCGGTCCGGCTCGACCGGTGGCGGCTTCCGGAACCGATCCGCCAAGGGGCTGGCCTGATCGGAGGAGGAACCATGACCGACATCAATCTCGGCCCGGCTTTTTCGCTGCCCAGCGGCTTCAGGTTCAGGGAGGTGTCGAACCTCACCGCGCCCAGGGCAGTCGCTTCCTCGACACCCAGCCTGGGCCCGCTCGCCGCCTTCGCCGGCACGTTCAAGGGCCACGGCTTCAACACCATCTTCCGGCCGGACAGCACGGCGACGCCGACGCCGCTGCCGGTACCAGTCACCGGAAGCGACAACGTGCTCGAACTGAACCTGACCCTCGAGACCTTGTCGTTCTCGCCGAGTCTCGGTTCTGTTCCCAACCGGGGTTCGGGAGCCCAGGCTGACATCTTCCTAAACGGCGTTCCCTACCTGCAGACCATCAGCGACGTCACTGTTCCCAGCCAGCCTGTCGGCATCCACTTCGAGCCGGGGCTCTGGCTGGCCGTCCCGACCACCACCGACCCCACCGAGGGCGCCACGGTCGCGCGCATGGCGTCGATTCCCCACGGCACGACGGTCGAGGCCCAGGGAACCTCGTTCGCCATCGCCGGAAAGCCCACCATAGCGCCCGTGGACATCACCCCCTTTGTGACCGGCGACCCCGCCCACAAGATCACGTTCGCCAGCCAGACGGCGACTGACGACAAGACACCGCGGATCCCGCAGAACCTGGCCCCCTTCATCACCGCCGGCACCATCACGCAGGCCATGCTGACTGATCCCAACACCCTCCTGCGCAACCACATCGCGTCGCAGACCATCACGTCCACGACTGTCATCTCTGTGTCGAGCGACCCGGCCTCTCCCCTGTTCGGCGGGGGTACGGACAACATCGCCTTCCTGCTGGGTGACGCGACTGCTACTAAGCCCAACGCCCAGACCCTGAAGATGGAGGCGGTGTTCTGGATCGAGACGGTCGAGTTCACGATCGAGGTGCCGGTCTACGAACCGGGCCAGCCGCCGCTGGTCGTCCGAGCGCAGACTGGTGCCGAGGGGCAACCCGTTCCCGAGTTCCTCGTGAACCCGCCGATCCGCATCACGGAGCCGCGCCCCATCACGGTCCAGGCGACGCAGATCCAGTACTCACAGCAGGTCTTCCTGAACTTCAATAACCTCACCTGGCCGCATGTCTCGGTGGCCACGCTCGTGCCGGCCAGCCCCATCCCGGTCCCGCCCTCGGCCTGGACCTGAGTGAATGAGCCGGACTCAACGCCGGTAACGCGGCCGCCGGATCCTGAAAGTAGCCTGCGAGAGTGGTGCGCTCAGGTCCGGTAATCGTCGGCTTCGACGGAACGCCGGCGTCCGAGCGGCCTTGCGCGGGGCAGCCGCCCTGCTTGTTGCCCCGCGCGTGGCCCTCGTGGTGGTCGTCTGAGAAGCGTGGCGCGCCTTCGAGGCCGCCACGCTTCCCGTCAAAGCGCTGGAGGAGCCGCCAGCAGGCTTAGGCGTGCGTACCGCGTTCGAGCCGGAAACGGCCGCGTACCAGGACCCGTCCCCACGGGTGATTACGCCGTGACAGAGAGTGTAAAGAATTACCCACGCCCGAGCCGATCGGAGGGGATGCCGGTTCGGTGCTCACTATGAGGCCGACCGCGCCGATATGGTTGACCTGCGTTCCGACTGGCCGAGGTCCGCTTTGCGGCGATCGCCGCCGATCTGTTCGCCGCCTGATTGGTGCCCGCGCTGACAGGCAGGCAGGGAGCGGAGTGAAGTGGCCGACTATGTTCCTGAGCGCGGTTAAGGAGCGAGCACATGGCCGCGATGTTCGAGCACCTTGTCCGCGTCAGGTGGCGTGACACGGACGCCCTGGGCCACGTCAATCACGCCGTGTTCCTGACCTACCTGGAGGAGGGCAGGGATGCGTTCTACGCGCAGGCCCTCGGCAGTGATCCCAGCTACGTGGTTGTCCGGCTTGAAGTGGACCTGCGTGCGGAGGTCCGCTATCTAGACCAACAGGTAACGGTGCGGATCCAGGCTGAGCGGCTGGGCACCACGAGCCTGGTTACCCGCGAAACCATCCTCACCTCGTCGGGGGAAGTGGCGGCCGAGGCGCGCATCGTCACGGTCCGCTGGGACGCTAGCCGCCGGCAGCCGATCCCGTTCAACGAGACCGAGCGCAAGCGACTTGCGGCAGCCATGCCCGGATGACCGCCTCCCGGCGGACCACCACCTCAAGGACACGAACCCCACGGCGCTCGTGCCTGGAACGTGCACTCGCCTAAGCGGCCTCGTTTCCTGGCTGATCCGGCTGGTCAGGGTTGCCCGGTGAGCCCGGGGGCTCCGCAGGCAACGCGGCGCGCCGCTGGATGGCCCCGAGGCTGTCATGGAGCGCCTGCCACACGTTGGCGAGGCTGGCGCTGACGGGGAGGTCGCCGCGAATGGTGCCAGGCGGGTCAGCCTTTTCGCCGAGCGCATGAAGCGCGGCGCGGCCAAGGTCGACGATCACTGGGTCGGTTGCCTCGATCGTGAGCTGCTTGTCACTCACGCGGATCAGCATCTGGCGCCGGCCGGCCTCTTCTGGCTGCTCGTCGCTGGTGCCGGTGACGTCGGCGTTGCGGAGTGCCTCTCTGGCCTGGTCCAGGTCAACGCCGAGAGCGGCGAGTGCCCGGGCCGCCGCGGTGTCGGGATCGCCAAGGGCGGCGAGCAGCAGATGGTGCGAGCCGACCGGCTGTGATCCGGCCAGGCGGGCGGCTTCGCTCAGGCTGGTGTCGGCGGCCGGCGTGGTGTGCAGCTCGGCCGGCCCGCCCGGCTCGCCCGGCTCGGGCGCCTCGCCGGGGCCCGCCACGGAGGCCACCCTGCGGCGCAGCCAGCGGCGACCCCGGGTGGCCTCGGTCGGCATGGTGGACAGCAAGTCGAGCACGGCCATGCGGATCGGCATGAGGTCGGCCGAGTGCTGCTTCAGGATCTGCGCGCCGACGCCGTCGCCTTCCCGTATTACTCCGAGCAGGATGTGCTCGGTGCCGATGTAGTTGTGGTGCAGTTGCAGGGCCTCGCGGAGCGCGAGCTCGAGGATCTTCTTCGCGCGCGGGGTGAACGGGATATGCCCGCTGACCGTCGCGTTCCCGGTGCCGACAATGGCCTTGACCTCTTCGCGGGTGCCCTCGAGCGACACCCCGAAGCGCTCGAGGGCGCGGAACGCGAGCCCGCCGGGCTCGCCGAGGAGCCCGAGCAGCACGTGCTCGGTGCCGATGTAGTTGTGTTGCAGCCGCCGGGCTTCCTCCTGGGCAAGCACGACAACGTGCCGGGCGCGGTTAGTGAATCGCTCAAACATGGGACCACCGTGCAGCATGCTGGATACCTAGTCAATACCATGCTATTAATAGGGCTAGGCTGCGCGTTCTCGGAGTGGGAAGGTCATGTAGTCATGGACTGGGAGGACCGGCTCGATGACTGGGAACTCGAACTCGAGCTGGCGGCCCAGCTCGAGAGCTCGGACTGGGTGACGCTGGAACGGGCGGCCACCGACACCGGTGCCTCCCGTGCTGTCCTGCGCACCTGGTACCGCACCGGGCAGATCCCGTCCCGGCTCGTCGACGGGCCGCACGGCCCGCAGCGACTGGTGCCGCTCGCGCTCGTCGCTGCACGCGCCGAGGCCTCCCCTCGACTGCGCCACACCGCGCAGCGACGGCTCGCCGACGAGGCCCAGCTGGAGATCCTCCGGCATCGGGTTGACCAGCTCGAGCTCCGGCTGGCCGCGCTCGAACGGCGCCAGCCATCAGATCCGCCCGGGTGAGACCCGGCGGTGCGTTCCTGCTCGGTCGGCTGATGTGTTACGTACAGGTTTTCGTCTCTGGGGAACAGAACGTGACCTCGGGGTAGCGGGGTGACGGCTGGTCCAGCAAGGTTTGTGGTTTGCTCCGCAGGTGCTGGTCGAAGAAGGCCCGGACGTAGGCGCGGGTGATGTCCGGCCCTGGGCGGCCCAGCGTTAAAACAGCGTGCGAGCCGCGGCGGTCGGCCGATCATGACCGCAGGTCCCTGCGTGAGCTTGCCCCGAAATGGGGTCACGCAGGGAACCTTGCACCTCGGCGGTCCGAGGCGCAGCCTCTCTGGAGCACCGGTCAAGTAGCCATCCGCTCGGGTCAGTGAGCTGTTTACCCCTTTTGTCAAGCTATGTCCGGTTCCTTCTGTGGCTGACCGGGGGCCGATAGGGGGTCTGGCTCGCCACGTGAACGCAACGTCTCGATCGTGACCAGACAGGCCGTGCCCGCGCAGCCCATCTCAGGATCGTGTACATGTACCCCCCATCTTCCGGGGGTACATGTACACGATCAGCGCAGCGGCCCATGCCGACGCCCGCGAATGCCCGGTTCATCCCGTTTCGCCGCCCTCTCCTCTCCACGGGCCGCCGGGCTAGTGCACCGAAGGTGCCCTAGAGTGTCAGGGCACTGGGGAACCTGGTCTGGAAGTCCAGAATCCCCACCCAGCCGGGTGTAATGGCAATGCGGGCCATAGGCTTTCCCCGCAGCGTGCTTACCCAGGCTGCACCCTGCTCCGGCCCGAAATACCGCGCCGCAGCAAGCTCATACTCAGGGCTCACGTCATCAGGCAGTTTCACCGTCGCACGTCCCCGGACAAGCAGGACCTTCCACGGCCAGGCATTGTCGTCGATGGTCAGTGCCACTCGCGGGTCTGCCGCCAGCGCCTTGAGTTTCGGTGCCTTCGGGGGCGATCCGAGGACCAGTTGCTCACCGGTCCAGTGAAACCAGATCGGCACGACTCTCGGGCTGCCGTCCATCCAGGCGTAGGCGAGCCTCGCTGGGTTGACGGAGTCCAAGAGAGCCTTGGCGACAGGATCATTGAGCAGTTCGAGGCTACCTTGCTGTGCCATCTCAACCCTCCGCTACGATCCGGCCGGGACACGGGGATGAGTGCGTCCCATGTCCCGCGTGCCTGAACAGCATCCGCCACCCGGCTATCCTCTTCGCCACCCTGGCCGGGAACGCCCGGGGCGTGCTGGCCAGCACGATCACACGGCGCGTTGCGCCAACGCCAGGGCCGAAGGTCCCAAGGCGAGGGTGATCCCGAAGAGCCGGGCATGGCGGCGACCGGAAAATGGCTGGCAGCGGTCACGGTGGGTTGTCCCGGCGGGCCCCGGGCCGGTACGGAAAAGCCGAGGGGCCCGCCGGGAGGTGGTCAGGAAAGAACGGCCAGGTGGAAGCCGCGGTCGGCAGCTACGCCGGCGGATGACCTGACAGCGGCATGCGCGGTACGTCCGGCCCGCAGCTCGCGGACGCGCAGAATACCCAGATCCGGACGGTCAGCGTCTTGACCGAGAAACAACCGGTGTCCCCACAATTGGGCGGGGATGCGGCCCGGCGGCCTGGTCTGGCTGTTCGTCCTGGCGGAGACTGCGTCGCTGGTAACTAGAGCGTGGCCACGGAACCCGCGGGGCATTGTTGGGGGATGGACAAGCGTCTTCGTTTCATGGCGGACCTCATCGAACCGCTGCGGGTAGCGCCGGGCAGCACTGTCCGGCTGAATCGTGACCACGATCCGGGCAACACCGGCCAGGTGACCCGCGCGCAGGCCGACGCCCTGCTCGCCGAGGGCGTAGAGCTTCTGGCTGAATACCAGGACCGGCTCGCTGCCCAAGACACGTTCGGCGTGCTGCTGCCGTCCGACGTCGAAGCCGCTCTCCGCGCCGAGCGAGATGTCCACCAGGGCCACGTCCGGGCGGAGCTCGCGTGCCTGCCGCAGCGCCTCGGCGCCGTTGGCGGCGACGCCCACCACGGCCATGCCCTGCCGCTCCAGCACCCGACGGGCCACCTTGAGGAATGGTTCGTTGTCATCCACGATGACGCACTGCAGCCGCATGCGGCCAGTGTGCCAGCGCGTCCTCCGCCCCCGCATTTCCGTTAGTCGGGACATCGCAGGACTAAAGTCCTTATCTGACCGGGTCAGCGCCCGGATGGACCATGGCGCCCCACGCACGCACGATGGCATCATGTGGTGATGAAGCCCTGGCTCCGGCAGGGGATCTGGCTTGTCGCGGCCTTGATCGCGCCGGTGCTGCTGTCGCTCGCGCTGCTCCCGCTACGCGACCACGTGAGCGACGTGCTGATCGCCCTGGTCCTGCTGACGGTCTCGGCGGCCGCCGTGGCCAGGGGAGAGCTGCTGCTGAGCCTCGTGGCTGCGACAAGCACCGCGCTGTCCTTCGACTATTTCTTTACGGTGCCGCACGACCAGTTCGCCATCCGCAGCGCCCGGGGCGTGGTGACCACGGTCGCGCTGATCGCGGCGGTCCCGGCACTCGGCACCTGGATCGGCCGGCTGCACGGCAAGGAGGCGGCACGGGAACGGGAACTGCGGGAAAAGGCCGAACGGTACGCCGGGGAGCTGGCCGAACGGCAGCGGCAGGTCGAGCAGCTCGCAGCCGACCTGACCGCCTCCCGCCGCCGGATCCTCGCCGTGGGCGATGAGATGCGCCGGCGGATCGAACGGGATCTGCACGACGGCGTCCAGCAGCGCCTGGTGACCCTGTCGCTCATGCTGCGCGGTGTCCGCGCCGATGTGGACGAGGTATGTGACGGGCTGGCCGGCACGCTCGAGGAGCTCCGGGACCTTTCCCGCGGCCTGCATCCGGCCATCCTCGTCGAGGCCGGCCTCGGGCCGGCCGTCCGCGCGCTGGCCCGGCGCTCGCCGCTCCCGGTCCGGGTGCAGATGCAGGCCGACGGCAGGCTCCCCGGCTCCTGCGAAGCGACCGCGTATTACGTCGCCGCCGAGGCCTTCACCAACGCCGCCAAGCACGCGAAGGCCTCCGCGGTGGACATCCTCATCGAACGGGCCGACGGCACGCTGACCGTCCAGGTCCGCGATGATGGCGTCGGCGGCGCCGACACCGCCCGCGGCTCGGGCCTGGTCGGCCTGCGCGATCGGGTCGAGGCCGTAGGCGGCATCATGACCCTGGACAGCCCGGCCAGGGCCGGCACCGTACTGACCGTGCGGCTTCCCGTCACCACAGAAGATCATTTATCCGAACGGGCAGGACCCGCAACTAGCACACACCCGGCAAGGGGGAGACTGATGGCAGGAGCGCACGAGCCCGTTGCGGTGCTCGGCATTGGAGCGATGGGCCATGGGATGGCGGCCAGTGCTTTGCGTGCTGGCATCCCGACGATCGTCTGGAATCGCAAGCTGGAGGCGACCAGGGACCTGGCTGAGCTCGGCGCGGAGGTCGCCGAGAGCGCCGCCGACGCGGCGCGGCGAGCCGGGATCGTGGTGACGATGGTGACCGACGCCGATGCCGTCATGTCG
>Ga0209040_10003419_pt1 | contig 12191 bp, 6 predicted proteins | sample BogFormECP12_OM3_FD_188240 | JGI IMG/M metagenome (GOLD analysis project Ga0209040, IMG submission 188240) | Bog forest soil microbial communities from Calvert Island, British Columbia, Canada - ECP12_OM3 (SPAdes) (version 2) | ecosystem: Environmental > Aquatic > Freshwater > Wetlands > Bog ... | reverse complement strand
GGCTGGTGAGCAGGCTCGGGAAAGGCTGGCTTTTCGGCCCTCCCATGGCTATCAAGTCGACTGCTGCGCCGCCTCCAGCTGGTTCAACCGAGAGGGAGACCGAGTTGCAAGTGCTGGGGCGATCCGGTCTGTTCGACGAGCAGTTCTACTGCAATGCAAATCCTGATGTCGCCGTGGCCAAAGTTTCGGCGCTTGAGCATTTCGTGTATCGCGGCGCCTTCGAAGGACGGCGGCCGAATCCGCTGTTTGATTCGGCTTATTATCTTAGTACATATCCCGACGTCGCCAAAGCCGGCGTTAATCCTGCCCTGCACTACTTTTTGAGCGGCGCCCTAGAAGGCCGGGATCCGAGCACTGACTTCGACACGAGCTTCTATCTTGAAGCCAATCCCGACGTGGCCAAGAGCGGCATCAATCCGCTTGTTCACTTCCTCCGCTTCGGAGCTAACGAAGGCCGCCTGCCTCTGCCGCCGCAGAGCCTCGAAATCGATCCGCAGCGCGTCCGGCGACTGGCCGCCGCGCGTCACCGACAGGAAAAACTCGATTATCGGCCGCTTCTCTCCGTGCTTATGCCGACCTACAACACACCGCCTGTCTACCTGGAAGCTGCCGTCCGGTCGGTAACAGCTCAAGCCTACACCAATTGGGAACTTCGAATTGTCGACGACGGTTCGTCGAGCACTGCGACGCTCGAAGCGCTCGAGAGAATTCGTTCTTGGGACGAGCGCATCTTCGTCGTCCGCAATGCGCAAAACCGCGGGATTTCTGCTGCTACCAACGACGCGCTGCGAGATGCCCGTGGCGAGTATATTGCAATGCTCGACCACGATGACGAGCTGACTTTCGACGCGCTTTACGAGGTCGTCCTCGCTTTGAACGCTGACCGCACGACGGATGTTGTATACACAGATCAGGACTATGTGTCGCCCGAGGGCAAGCCAGCTGGCCACCTCTTCAAACCGGACTGGTCACCCGCGTTGTTCCGAGGGGTAATGTATGTCGGGCACCTTTTAACCGTGCGGAGGAACCTAGCTCTCGACTCGGACGGTTTCGATGCGGCTTTCGATCTAGTTCAAGACTTTGAGTTTATGCTTCGCCTGAGCGAGCGGACGCGCAAGATTCGCCATGTCCCGAAGGCGCTCTATCACTGGCGCCGAATACCCGTGAGCGTGGCTGGCGGCGGCAAGGCTGACGGAAAGATTGAGCAGCTTCAGGCAGCCGCGGTTCAGGCCCACCTCGAACGCCTGGGGCTTGACGGGTGTGCCAGACCTAATCCGCGTCACCGGCGCCGAGTGGTTATCGAGGGCGGCCGCCATCCGCAAAACACTACTTTCGACGTGATTGTCCACGGCCGAGCCGTCTCGAAAACCGCCGCTATGGCGGCCGCGAGCTCGCTCGCTCGCATGGCCCATCGGGTCGCACGCGTCGTTGTCCCAACGGCTTGGTCCGAGCTGGGCATCGCCAGCGAAGCCAAAGCCGACCTCTCTTTTTACGACGGTGACCGGGACCTTTCCGAAGGTGAGCGCCTTTCCCGATTGCTTATAGAATGCTCTGGCGAGTTCGTGCTAGCCATGTCCGCAGAAGTGGTGATCGATACCGACGACTGGACGAAATCGCTCCTACTAGCTGCCCAGGAACCCGATGTCGCAGCGGTCTGCCCGGCCGTGCTTTCCGCGGATGGTGTCATCGCCCACGCCGGGTTGGTTGTTGGCCGTGACGCCAAGGCCAGGGCAGCGATGCACGGATTTGAACCCGAGAGCGATGGCTATGCTGGGTCCCTTTCGTGTGCGCGAGAGATATCTGCCGCATGGGCCGAAATGGTGTTGCTCCGTCGATCGCTGCTAGCCTCGCTTCTCACGCCAAATCCTGTTTACGTCACCGCCGATTTCTTGGTAGCCGATCTAACCCTCCGGGCGACGACGTCGGGACTGCGCGCTGTCTGCGTTCCATATGTCAGGGCACGCCGCTTGGCGACCTCTGAGGCCGACGCCGACCACCACCTCGACACGCTACTGTTCCAGGATATCTGGGGCGGCAATGCTGTCGGCGATCCGTTTTACAATCCGAACTTCTTAAACGTCTGCGGAGATTATACTTGAAGCTTTGTCGGCTGAGGGCCGAAGATCGCCGTTCCAGGATCTAACGAGCCAATGTCAAGAAATCTTATTTTCGTCAGTCACTGCGACTTCCACGGAAACAGCGCCATGCATTTGTTCAGCATTGCGAATGTGCTGACGGATCTCGGTCATTCTTGCGCGGTCTGCGTGCCCGGAGATCCCGAGTCTGTGCTCGAACACGGCAAGCCGCGGTTTCAGGTTCTCGATTACGACGAAGCGGTGCTTCGCGGCGTGTCGTTTGCCAATCGCCAGGGTCCGAATCTAATCCATGCCTGGACGCCGCGTGAGCTTGTGCGCAAGACAACGATGTCTCTTGCACAGCGCTACAACGTTCCCTACTTCGTCCACCTGGAGGACAACGAGATGGTTGTCTTGCTCGACGAGCTGCCTGCCTGGTCCTTAGAAGAGCTCGAGCGACTGCCAACACGTGCGCTCGACGCCGTGGTAGCGAATCATCGCACCCACCCACATCGCTGGAAACGGCTACTGGCAGGAGCTGCGGGCGTTACGGCGCTGATTGACCGGCTGTTGGAGTTCAAACCCTCGGATGTACCGGGGATTGTATTTTTTCCCGGCTACGACGTTGAGTTCGCAAAGATCGACGGCCGCGATGAAGAGCTTCGTGCAGCGCTGGGAGTCGCGCCGGACGAGCTATTAGTTGTCTATCCCGGTAATGTCCACAAATCGAACGTTCAAGAGGTGCGTAGCCTCCTGCTGGCCATCGCGCTTGTTAACCGGCGCGGTTTTCGAGTGAAGCTGGTCAGGACCGGCTGGAACCATCATATCGAGCCCGAACTTTCCGTTCCGGAAATCGCCCGACACGTAATCGATCGGGGTTTTGTGCCACGTAGTGAAATACCTCGGCTGCTAGCGGCTGCAGATGTCCTGGTGCAACCTGGACGATCCAACGAATTCAACGACTATCGGTTCCCCTCGAAGCTGCCCGAGTTCCTAGCCTCCGGAAGGCCGGTGATCCTGCCGCGTTCAAATGTTGGTCTCCTCCTTAGGGATGGTGAAGAAGCTTTGCTTCTACGCGACGGCCATAGCGCCGACATCGCCGATGCTCTGCAGCGGCTCGTCATCGATCCGCAGCTGCGTGCAAGAGTTGGTCACGGCGGGCGAGTCTTCGCGCTGCGCAATCTGGATTGGGCGAAGAATGTCGCCGCCGTGCCGAGCTTCTACGACTACTGCCTTGCGCAGACGCGTCCGCCAGCCCGTACAATTGCAGCGCAGGAACCTGCGCTTCCGAAACTCGTCGCCTTCTACCTCCCACAATTCCATCCGATCCCTGAGAATGATGCTTGGTGGGGCAAGGGTTTTACCGAATGGACCAATACAGTCGCCGCTCGTCCGAACTTCGAAGGCCACGTGCAGCCGAGGCTGCCGGCCGACCTTGGCTTCTATGATTTGCGACTGCCTGAAACAATGGATGAGCAGGTCGCCTTAGCCCGTCAATTCGGCGTCTTCGGCTTCTGCTTCTATTATTACTGGTTTAACGGACGCCGGTTACTGGAGCGCCCGCTGGATCAATTCCTTACTCGAGGACAGCCTGATTTCCCTTTCTGCATCTGTTGGGCCAACGAGAATTGGACGAGGCGTTGGGATGGCCTGGAAGATGAGGTCCTGATAAAGCAAGAATACGGAGAGGACTTTTCGTTCAAATTCATTCGAGATGTCATTCCCATTCTGAAGGATCCCCGCTATATCAAGGTCCGCGATGGGCCGGTCCTAATGGTCTACCGAGTGACGCTGCTTCCTGATCCGCGCGCCACGGTTGAGATATGGCGCAGCGAGTGCCGGAAGGCAGGCATTCCGTGCGTGCATCTTGTTGCCGTGCAGAGCTTTGGAATCAACGACCCGCGGCCTTTCGGGTTCGATGCTGCGGTGGAATTCCCGCCCCATACGCGCCGCTTCCCCATCGACACCCGGACCTTTGAAGGCGTAAATCCGACATTCGAGGGGTATCTCGAGGACTACCAGAAAGTTGTGGCCGACCAGCTGGCGAAGCCGCTCCCCGAGTACACCCTTTATCGCGGCGTGATGCCCTCGTGGGACAACACACCTCGCCGCAAACAGCGCGCACACATTCTCATAAATTGCTCGGCTGCGGACTACCAAGCCTGGCTGCGACGGGTAACAGCACAGGCCATCGCGTTCGCTGAGGCGCAGGAGCCGCTTATCTTCGTCAACGCCTGGAATGAGTGGGCGGAGGGCGCCATCCTCGAGCCGGATGTCCAGAATGGCTATACTTTCCTGGAGGCCACCCGCGCTGGCCTGAGCGAGGGCTTGGCAGATCAGTTGCGGGCTCGGGGGATCACCCTCGACGAGAGGGCTGTGTCAAATCTTCTTATGCCAGATAACGAAGATGTTATGAGACCCGAACAAATTCAAAACCAAAGCCGGCGTCAGCACAAGACGGAGGCGTGGTTCACCGACGAACAGTTGGCCGGCGTCGTTGCGAAGTATCGCGGCCGATTGAAGACCGCGTCGCTGAGCTATGCCACGGTGAGCGACTTCTGTGATAGCTTCGATCATCTCCGTCCAATCGCGACGGCAAATGGGGACCTCAAGGACAGCCAGAGACCTTGGGTCCTAAAGGCGATTTTGTCCGTCGTGCCGCTTGGCGGCCGGGTCCTTGAAATTGGAGCTGGCGAGCCTTTCATCGCTGACATGCTCGATCGGTTGGGCTACGAGACCTGGGTCGTCGATCCCTATGATGGCACCGGTAACGGCCCTCTCGAATATGAACGGTTCCGGGACGAATGTCCGGGTATTCACTTTGTTCGCAGCTTTTTCGGCGAGCAGGTACTATCTGCACCACCGGGTGGGTTCGACTGCATTTATTCGATCTCGGTACTTGAGCACGTTCCGGCCAAGGCTCTCGAAGGCGTGTTCGCCGGAATAAAGAAGTACCTAGAGCCGAATGGGTGGTCGATCCACGCGATCGACCATGTACACAAGGGCAGCGGTGCGGTGGAGCACTTTGAAAAACTAAAATCCATGGTGCGCTGGTCTGGCTTTGACGAAATCGAGCTGATGAAACTACTGGAGCGAATGGATGCGGATCAAGAGACTTATTATCTCTCGGCGGAGAGCCATAACCGATGGCGTGGTTCCTTGTCTTATGACGCATTCCCCATGCGCGTCTGTGTCAGCATCCAGATCGTAGCCCGGGCTGAACATTTAGGCTTACCAAAGCGGAGTAGTCCTTCTGAAAGGTAGGAATGGGTTCCTACGTGCTTCACCTTTTTGGAGCAGGCCTGAGGAAGCCACTTGAAAGGCCTGCTCCTGGAGCAATGAAGACTGTCGATTTCATTTAAAGCGTAGAATTGAACGGTGTAAAAAAACCGTAGATCAGTCAGAGCGAAGGCGGCGTTGAGCCATCCTCAATTTTCGCGCCGATCTTGTTTTTTAACCAGATCATGTCGGATCGGATAGCTGCGCGCTGTCGGTGTCCAGACCTATATCGGCGGGTGTTTGGACTTTGAGCAATCCGACATAATCCGCAGGCTTCTCCCGACCGGTCATTTGAACCGGCAAGGAGAAGATCGAAGATCATGATAGAAACATTGTTTGCCCGGGCCAGTTCCTGCTGAATTTGTGCGAATTGAACCAGTTCACGACTGAGTAAGAGTAATCCGTTTTGGCGACGGACCTGGCTGTCGAGTTGGCGCCAAGACCAAGGGCGCGATCGCGGTCATTCTATCGGGATGTGAATTTTCCGCTGCCCAATTGGGCGCGCGCACTTTCGTGCGGCGCACTACGGAAGTGAGGTGACGTGAGGCCGGAATGGCTGGTATCTATTTACCCCTTCGACAATACGCTTTCTTAGCCGCGTGGCCTGTTTGTGGAGCCAGCGAATCGGCCAGGTTAGATGCCAACAGATGCTTGCATGGATGGAATCGACTTGTCGTCTCAGCTGTTCGGCGTCGTTAATTCGTTCGGATAGATCCGCCCGTAGTTTGGTCAAATCCGTTTGCAGTTCCGAGATCTGAGTCCCGCGTTCCTCTGCCTCACCGGAGAGGCGCGCAATCGCATCGCGATGAGCGGCCTCAGCAGTTTCCAACTCTTTCACCCTAGAGAGCTGTCTTTCGATGTAATTCTGCGACGGGAAGCTTAGGCGGTCGAGTTCGTTTATGGGTGTGCGAATTTCGTCGAACAAGATGCGAGCGCCGGTTTCATCCCCATTCAAGCCCTGTTGAGCAGCTTGCCAAGCGCGGATTGTGAGAGGGCCGAGAGGTACAGGAGCGGGATCATCCGTGATTTTAAAGTGCCGATGCCCCGGCCGCAAGATGTTCGCCACCTCGTCGGATACCTTTTCTGGTTCGTTCGGCCAAGTGATTCCGAGCCCACGCGAGATCGACTGTGCCGTCATTTTCCGGTCATCCAGCGGCTGGTCAAAGCTGGTCCAAACTCGTACGCAGTTTCGGCTCGCATTTTCTGACTCGATAGTGACCTACGTTATGGATGACCAAAACCTGTTTGCCCAAGGGATCGCTGATCCGTTGATGAAACAGCTCCTGGAACGTTCCTCGATACGCTTTGCAATCTCGGAAACTCTTCGTGCGGGCTACGAACAAAAGTTCGGGAATCCATTTTGGATCATCCCACCGGTGAACGGCAAACGCTTCTTCGCTCCGCCGGGTTTTCGAGCGCCGAACAACCAGCCGCCTCGGGGAGTGATGATCGGCAACGTTTGGAGCCTGGAGATCCTGCAGCAACTCCGAGAGCTAATCAAAGTTTCCGGATTAACGGTAGAGTGGTATGGAAACGCCGGGAAGCCGTTCATCCAGCTTGATCCGACAGAATTGGCGAACGAAGGGATCATTCTTCGCGAAAATGTTGCGGAAGATCCGTTCGTAAGAGAACTTCGGCGGTTTGATTATGCGATCATGCCGAGCGGAACCCTGAACGGCACATTGGAACACGACTGGCTGTTTCGGGCCAGCCTTCCTTCCAGGTTGATTTACACGCTGACAACGGCGCATCTGCCGGTCGTGGTCTTAGGCGATCCCGAAACCGCGCCGGCCAATTCGTCACCAAGTTAGAGCTAGGTGTCGCCTCTCCCTACAGAAGGAACGAATTTCGAGCAGCGGTGTCAGAGGTGACAAACCTAAAGACGGCAGCGAGGATCCGGCGGAAAGCGGCTCAGCTGGCCCCGACATTTGCCAGCGAACCGGTCAGCAAATGGATCTGGCGCTCAGTTCAACTTGGCAAACCATTAGACGATCGGTACGAGAAAGTTTTTGAGCTCTTTCGCTCGACACCAGCCTAACGGGTTACACTCTGGTTAAGAGCAACCAAAATCAGGCGTCGAACTTCACCTGCGAACACTGGAATCTCAATGTCAGAAAGTCTCAGACACAAAACGACTGCACTCGCCCAGCGTGCACTCGCCATCGACGCGCTACACAGGAAACTCGATCTTGCCCTAGGAAAATTGGAAGACCTCGAATTCCTCCCATCGATTATCAACCAACTGGCAACGACAGTCCAAGGCATCGCAGCAACAATCCAAAGCTTCGAGGGAACAATTAATCAATTGGCATACACGATCAATGATGTCGCCTCTAAGCTGACAGCAATCTCTCATCGGACCGAAATGCTGACCGAGTTGAGCGACAATATTCATGCCCGCGCCCGCCGCACGGAAGCTGAATTGCGGAAACTCGAAGAACATTCCGACAGGTTGACGATGATTGTGAGATCATTGGATGAACGGTTCGAATCCTTCGATGAACGGTTCAAATCCTTGGATCAACGGTTCAAATCCTTCGATGAAGGGTTCAAATCGTTGGATGAACGCTTCAAATCCTTCGACGAAGGGTTCAAATCCTTCGATGAACGGTTCAATCAGCGAATCGCGATTTCCGAGCCCTGGTTGCCGGAAGAACATTTCGCGCATTCTGAACCGGAGTACTATCTAGTCGCTTTCCTGTACAACTTTCTACCGAATCGGGTGCTCCTGGATGTCGGCGCCAATGTTGGTGACTTTGCTGAGGTTGTTTCCGAGTCGGGTTACCAGGTCTATTCCTTTGAACCTTTTCCAGCGGCTTTTGACCGGCTGAAGAGAAGAATGACCAATCGCAGCAACGTGAAGACTTTCAACTTTGCCCTTGGTTCGACCGAGACAACGCTCCCTCTCTATGTCGCCTCCGAATCGAGCGAACAGCGGCAGGATGACCCTTCACTGTACAACACGTTTCGGCCGCATTCGTCCGCGAAAGCCTGTCGTTTACAGAAACCGTCGACGTTCCGGTTCGAACCATTGAGTCTCTGGTCAAATCTGGTGAGGTACCCAAATCGATTGATTTCCTAAAAATCGATACGGAAGGATTTGATCTGGAGGTGATCAAGGGACTCGGAGAAATCTTGCCTGCCGTCGTGCAGACCGAATTTTGGGGCGATGAATTTGCATTCGTGCGCAACGCGGAGAATCGTGACAACCTCGTTTCCTCCGCCGAAATCATTCGCGAAATGCGCGACAGAGACTATCTCTGGAGCATAATTGTATTTCGCCGGGAGGCGGAAACGTACGTTCGGTTTGCCACAAACCTGGCTAGTGCGCCGACGATGGCTTGGGGCAACATGCTGTTCTTTCGAGATCATAATCTCTTCCTCGATGCACTTCGATGGTGCCAAGGGGCGCTACCAAGGTTTCAAGCTTTGCCACCGGGTAAATCCGGATTGGTACAAAGCTGGTCACGCGGGTGAGATGCGCATGATCGAGCTGATGAGGAAATGTGACGCTGCCTCTTAAAAAATGGTGACATTTTTACTTCTAAAAAAAGTATCCGCCTGAGCCACGGTTGATCTCAAAAATCAAGGGCCATGAGAAGCACCGTCAGCTGTAATCCGCCCATAAATGAGACGGCTACCATCAACGACGCATATTCCCGGCGGGAGATGTCCCCCCGTGAAAATAAGCAATTTACCATGATAGTAGCGCTAAGGTTCATCTCGCAGAATCAGGCCAGCGTTCGCCGTTCGGCGGTGCGTTTTTGGCGGACGTGCGGTCGTGTGCGGCAATTGTTATAAGCTTGACATTGTCTGAATGCGCTGGCATTGGATGGGGAATCCCCCCTAGATAATTATCAGAGTATTTCCCTTGAACAACATGAGACAAAGCGCTCAGAGAGTTTGGAGGAACGTGATTGCACTTTTCCGACCGATGGTCGCGTTGGGAGGGATTGGATTACTCCTCGTCGGATTCTTGTCGCAATCGCGTGCAGCTACGAGCGTCACGCTGGCTTGGAATCCCGGTGCCTCGTCCGGCATCGCCGGCTACCGTGTGTATTACGGCACTTCCAGCGGAAGCTATCCCCAGATTCTCAACGTCGGAAACACAACCACAGCCACGGTCTCGGGTCTGATACCCGGACAGACGTATTACTTCGTTGTCACCGACTACGACACCGTTGGGCTTGAAAGCCCACCCTCTAATCAAGTCTTGTTCAAGCCAGGCTCCGGCCAGGCGGACCTCGTTTGGCAGAATACGGTCACGGGCGAGCGGTCCATCTGGATCCTAAATTACGGCGTCCTCTCCTACTTTTTCAATCTTCCCACTATCGCCACCGAGTGGAGCATCGCAGGTGCAGCGGACTTTCTCGGCACCGGTCAGACGGACCTCGTTTGGCAGAATACGGTCACGGGCGAGCGGAGCATCTGGATTCTAAATTACGGCGTCCTCTCCTCCATTATCAATCTTCCCACTATCGCCATCGAGTGGAGCATCGCGGGTGCCGCGGACTTTCTCGGCACCGGTCAGGCGGACCTCGTTTGGCAGAATACAGTCACGGGCGAGCGGTCCATCTGGATCCTAAATAATGGCGTCCTCTCCTCTATTATCAATCTTCCCACTATCCCAATTCAGTGGCATATTGCAGCTGCGGCAGACTTCCTCGGTACCGGCCAGGCGGGCCTCGTTTGGGAGAATACAACCACCGGCGAGCGCAGTATCTGGGTCATGCAAAACGGCGTCCTCTCCTCTATTATCAATCTTCCCACTATCCCAATTCAGTGGCATATTGCAGCTGCAGCAGACTTTCTCGGCACCGGTCAGGCGGACCTCGTTTGGGAGAATACAACCACCGGCGAGCGGAGCATCTGGATCCTAAATTACGGCGTTCTCTCCTCCATTATCGGTCTTCCCACTATTCCCACGGAGTGGCAAATCGTAGACTAATAAAAAGCGCTCGCTCATCCACCGTGACATTAGCGTCTCGCCCGTGGTCTTAGTCGATAGAGATTTGGCCGCGTTCGGTAATCGTCGCTTTCGCGTAATGAAACAATCATGTAAATCGCCGACAAGCAATAAGTAACGAAAATCCAACGCCAATTGGACCTCATACAAAGGGCACGAACGTCACGGAGGATTTCTTGGCCATTGTTCGGTCCTTTGATCCCGGTCTCAAGCCGGGTGTCATCAAAATTAAGGAGAATCTCTCAATCACTCCGTGATCACCGTGCCCTCCGTGCGAGACCTTCTCCTTCTGCGTTTTGGGCGCAGTTCCGCTTTCGCCAGCTTTCGGCACCGCAACGGAGCACCCCGCGGCGATCTGACATGTCCTGAGTGAATCGGCAGGGAGTCAGGCACTGTTGGCTGACCCCTCTCCGGCGCGCCCACCAGAAGACAACAACAGATTATCAATATATTGAAATGTATGGTTGTGGGCAGTTGAGGCTCCAGATAAGTTGGGACGGCGGACCAAAGCTCTGCTCCTTAAGTCCGGTCGAAGCGTACTCATTACCCGACCCGTTTCACCGCGATCCGGTTGATTGGGTTCTGGTGGCCACGGCACGGTCGTATCAAGCAACCTTATTGACCGCCGACGAACGAATCCCGGCTTATAATCATGTGAGGACGGGAGACTGCAGGTCGTGAATGGCCGGGCGAGTGAGCAGCGTATTGGAGTAATGCAAAGACAGGACCCCCCACGTGGAAACTCGTCAAAGAACTCAGCAGCTTCTACACCGCCGACAGCGGCGCCATTAGTCCGCTCCTCCAATCCTCCACGTTACTCCGCTACTCCTTCTATCACCCTCCACTCCATTACTTCTTCTCTCTATCTCACCGCCGCTTCGATAATTCTTGACTTTGGAGCGAGACGAAGCAATATCTCCGCCCCTATGGAGCTGGGACTCAGGACATGGAGGGGGTATGCTGTGAGAGATCGGGGTTGAAAAAGTCTCCTTAGTCTCACCATATTAAAGTACTCATGCCCGTCTTTTTCTACGTCCTTAACTACGAAGACGTGATGCTTGTGGCGTGCGCCGCGCCAGTCGACCGCCGACGCCCAGGCGCTGGAGAAACCTCCGGAGGTGACAGAGTCGGAAACCGCCAATCTGCGTAGCGCGCCGGGCAGATAGGATACACCGGCAATCTGAACAACCCGCTGCAGGAGAGCAAAGCGAATGAATTACCGAGTAGAACGAATCCAGAGCCGGCTGGCACGTTTGCGCGAAATGGGCGACTGGCTAACCGGGGGTGGCTTGCGGAGCTTGTCCACAAGATTGGCAACTAAATCGCTCCGTATCGCTATGAGCCAGCCATTTCTGAGGGCCTTCGGCCGCGCCGTGCTGAAACCATTTCCCGGCTTCTCTACGCGCGTTTACCGCCTCGCCACAGCACCGGATACGTTGGCCACGATAGCGGACACTCTGCTCGCCACAGCACCGGATACGTTGGCCACGACAGAAGACAGTGTCGCCACGGCATCGACAAGTCTGCTGCAGCACAGGGATCACTCGCTGTTGGTGAACTCTCTTTACAAAACGGCTTTTGGGCGCGTCGCTGACCCGGATGGGCTTGCAACTTGTTCTCATCAGCTCAAGCTAGGCGTCTCCCTGGAGGAGTTGGCTGAACAAATTGTGACCTCCGTTGAATTTCTTGCGCGGCACGGACCCGACCGAAGGGTAGATATGAAGTATCTCACCTCTCTGTCTCGTGATGGGCTTGGACGCCAGCCAAACCTGGAGAATCTGGCATTTTGGTTGGCACCAGGAGACAGCGGTGTGACGCGGGCGAAGGTATTGGCCGCAGTGGCTGGCTCAGACGAAGCTCTCGAGAAACTC
>Ga0209040_10003418_pt1 | contig 12192 bp, 9 predicted proteins | sample BogFormECP12_OM3_FD_188240 | JGI IMG/M metagenome (GOLD analysis project Ga0209040, IMG submission 188240) | Bog forest soil microbial communities from Calvert Island, British Columbia, Canada - ECP12_OM3 (SPAdes) (version 2) | ecosystem: Environmental > Aquatic > Freshwater > Wetlands > Bog ... | reverse complement strand
GGCGGTTCCGGCGCAGAAGCGACGCGCGCCATCCAATTCTGTTGCATGCCGGTGACGTGCTTGACCAGGCCACCGATCGACAGGGCGCTGGCCGACGGCGTGGACCGGGCCTGCTCATCGGTGAGGCCGTAGGACACCGCGAAGTACGCGCTTTGGTGGTAGGCCAGGTACTCGCGCAGGGCGCTGCGTTCGTCGGACACGGGTCGGGCAAGGGCGGGCATGTTCAATCCTTCCTGTTGTGGACGTAAAGGTCTCGGAGGCAAGCGATTTCAGCACCATGGTGGATCGCTTCCCGGTTGATGTGCAAGACCAGCTCGCCAAGCGAGTGATCCGCGTACGGGCCTTCAGCCGGGCCGCAAGGGCGGTCCAGGTCAGCGGCCGACAACGACCGCACCCCACCGATCCACGCCGCGTAACTGTTGTCGAGCTGCCAGAGCGCGGTGGCGGCGTCAGCGGCGTACTTCCAACTCTGGTAGTCGGCGGGCGGGCCGCCGAAGTGGTGGTGATTGCGCATGGCGAACACGCCGACGATGACGTGGGCCATCCGCCAGGCGATGGTGGTGAACGGCACTGGGTCGGGTGCCGGGAACGCGAAGTCGATCGACCCGTCACGATGCAGGGTCCAGCAGCCGGGGACCGGCTGCCAGAAGTACTCCTCGTCGGTCAGGCCGTCCAGGCGGGGGCGCAGCTGCGCCTGCCAATGCCAGTCCAACTGGTCGGCCAATTGTGTAATGAGGTCCGCCATGTCACCGAGCTTCCCAGCAAGGGGTGACAAACTTTCCGTATGCAGCTGGTTTCGGCGGAATCGACCGAACTTTTCGTTGGCCCGCCGGACGCCGCGCTGCAATTGGCCCGCGTGACGGTCACCGGATGCACCGAGCCGACGTTGATCCGGATCGACGGCGACCGCCTGCGCGGGGAGGTGGTCGCCGAGGTCGGTAGCGAGGTCGTCGAGGTCCCGGTGACGGTGGATCAGCCGGTCGTCGGCCAGCGGCGGGCGGCCCATCTAGAGGCCGGCGAGTCGAGCCTGGCGTTCGAGTTCACCGTGGCCGAGCCCGGATGGACCATGTTCATGGTCAGCCACTTTCACTACGACCCGGTGTGGTGGAACACCCAGGGCGCCTACACCAGCGAGTGGCGGGAGGACCCGCCCGGGCGAGGCCGGCAAGCCAACGGCTTCGAGCTGGTGCACGCGCATCTGGAGATGGCTCGCCGGGAACCGGAGTACAAATTCGTGCTGGCCGAGGTGGACTACCTCAAGCCGTACTGGGACACCCATCCCGAGGACCGTGCCGACCTGCGCCGGTTCCTCGCCGAAGGCCGCGTCGAAGTGATGGGCGGCACCTACAACGAACCCAACACCAACCTCACCGGCCCCGAGACGACGATCCGAAACCTGGTGCACGGCATAGGATTTCAGCGTGACGTGCTGGGCGCCGACCCGGCCACCGCCTGGCTGCTGGACGTCTTCGGCCACGACCCGCAATTCCCCGGGATGGCGGCCGACGCCGGCCTGACGTCGAGTTCTTGGGCCCGCGGACCGCATCACCAATGGGGCCCGGCGGCGGGCGGTTCGCAAGACGGCGGGGTCGACCGCATGCAGTTCTGCAGCGAGTTCGAGTGGATCGCGCCGTCGGGGCGCGGCCTGCTCACCCACTACATGCCGGCGCACTACGGCGCGGGCTGGGGGATGGACTCGTCGCCCTCGCTGGCCGAGGCCGAGCAGTCCACCTATGCGCTGTTCGACCAGCTCAAGAAGGTCGCGCTGACCCGCAACGTGCTGCTGCCGGTTGGCACCGACTACACCCCGCCGAACAAGTGGGTCACGGCCATCCACCGCGACTGGGCTTCGCGCTACACCTGGCCGCGATTCGTGTGCGGGCTGCCGCGGGAGTTCTTCGCGGCGGTGCGCGCGGAGCTGGACGAGCGTGGGTGCACGCCGTCGCCGCAGACCCGGGACATGAATCCGATCTACACCGGCAAGGACGTGTCCTATATCGACACCAAACAAGCCAACCGGGCCGCCGAGAACGCCGTGCTGGATGCCGAGCGCTTCGCCGTGTTCGCCGGGCTGATGGCCGGCGCCGAGTACCCGCAGGCAGCGCTGGCCAAGGCGTGGGTGCAGTTGGCCTACGGCGCCCACCACGACGCCATCACCGGCTCGGAATCCGACCAGGTGTACCTCGACCTGCTGACCGGCTGGCGTGACGCGTGGGAACTGGGCCGCGCGGCGCGCGATAACTCGTTGGCGCTGCTCTCCAGCGGCGTCGAAGGTGACGTGCTGGTGTGGAACTCGTTGGCCCACCAGCGCACCGACCTCGTCACCGCCCGGCTCGACCGGCCCCTGGACGCAGGGGTCAGGGTGCTTGACGCCGACGGCACCGAGCTGGCCGCGCATGTCGAGCCCGACGGTCGGACGGTCAGCTGGCTGGCACGCGGTGTGCCGTCGCTGGGCTGGCGGGCCTACCGGCTGGTCCCCGGCGGCGAACCGACCGGCTGGGAAATCGCGGCCGGTACCGAGATCGCCAACGAGCATTACCGGCTGATCGTCGACCCGGCGCGTGGCGGCGCTGTTGCGTCGTTGGTTCGAGATGGTCGTGAGCTGATCGCCGACGGCCGGGTCGGTAACGAGCTTGCCGTCTACGAGGAGTACTCGTCGCACCCCACGCAGGGTGAGGGACCGTGGCACCTGCTGCCGAAGGGACCGGTGGTCGGGTCCTCGGAGTCGGCCGCCCGGGTGCAGGCCTATCACGGCCCGCTCGGTCAGCGACTGGTCGTGCATGGCCGGATCGGCACGCTGCTGCGCTACACCCAAACCCTCACCCTGTGGAGCGGGGTGGCGCGAGTGGACTGCCGCACCACGATCGACGAGTTCACTGGCGAAGACCGCCTACTACGACTGCGCTGGCCCTGTCCGGTTCCGGGCGCGCTGCCGGTCAGCGAGGTGGGCGACGCCGTCGTCGGGCGCGGTTTCGCCTTGCTGCACGAGGGATCTCACTCGGTGGACACCGCCCAGCATCTGTGGACCCTGGACAACCCCGCCTACGGCTGGTTCGGGTTGTCCTCGGCCGTGCGGGTTCGCGTCGGCCAAGACCCGCACAACCAAAAAAACGCCGTGCGGGCGGTGTCGGTGGCCGAGGTGGTGGCGCCGGCGGAGACGACGTCCGGCCGGCTGGCGCGCGACCTGATGGTCGCGCTGGTCCGCGCCGGTGTCACCGCCACCTGCAGCGGCGCCGACAAGCCGCGCTACGGCAACCTCGCCGTCGACTCGAACCTGCCGGACACCCGGATCGCGCTGGGCGGGCCGTCCCGCAATACGTTCACCAAAGCGGTGCTGGCCCACGCCCCGGAATACGCCGACGAACTGCAGCGACAGCTGGCCGAGACGGGCCGGGCCGGGGTATGGGTGCCGGCCGCGACGCCGTTGGCCGAGGTCTGGGCGCCCGGCGCCGATCTGCGCGCGCCGCGCGCGCTGCCGGTGCTGGTGATCGAGGGCGGGGACGACAAGGAATTCGCCGCCGCGATCGCGGCGCTGGCCGAAGACCTCAGCGATGCCGAGATCTCCCTCACCCAGCAGGTCCCGCCGGGGATGGACCCCTTCCAGGCCCGCACCGTCGCGCTGCTCAACCGCGGAGTGCCCAGCTTCGCCGTCGACTCCGACGGCACGCTGCACACCGCGCTGATGCGCTCCTGCACGGGCTGGCCGTCCGGCGTCTGGATCGACGAACCGCGCCGCACCGCACCGGATGGATCGAACTTCCAGCTGCAGCATTGGACGCACGTTTTCGACTACGCACTGGTCTGCGACGACGGCGACTGGCGAACCGCGCAGATCCCGGTTCGCAGCGCGCAGTTCTCACATCCGCTGCTCGCGGTGACGCCGCGGCAGCAGCGGGGCACGCTGCCGTCGATCGGCTCGCTGCTGCAGGTCGAGCCGGCCGCATCGGTGCAGCTGGCCGCGCTCAAGGCGGCCGGCAACCCGCTGGTCGCCGGCAGTGCCCAGCCGGTCGACCCCGGTGCGGTGGCGCTGCGGGTGGTCGAGACGACCGGAGCCGACACCCCCGTCGTCGTCGGCTCCGGGGTGGGCACGTTGAGCTCGTTCTGGCTGGCCGACCTGCTGGAAAAGCCGCAGGAGCGCACGGGATCGATCGACCTGCACGGGTATCAGGTGGCCACCGTGCTGGCCCGGCTCGAGGTGGACCTCGAGATGCCGGGGGTACTTGCCGGCCACCACGAGTTGGCGCCGCACGCCGAGGCCGCGCAGCCGCTCTACGCGCGCTACTGGCTGCACAACCGCGGCCCTGCGCCGCTCGGTGGGTTGCCGGCCGTCGCCCATCTGCACCCGCAGTCGGCGACCGCCGAGCCGGGTGACCCGGTGGTGCTGCGCATTACCGCCGCCAGCGATTGCAGCGATTCCGCGCTGGACGGCGTGGTCACCCTGGTTTGCCCCGACGGTTGGTCGGCCGCGCCCGCCGAGCTGCCGTTCACGCTGCGCAGCGGCGCACACCTGGAGACCGACGTGGTGCTGACGATCCCGGGCCACGCGGAACCCGGCCTTTACCCGGTGCGGGCCCAGCTGCGCCTCACCGACCCCGAAGCGCCGGCCGCGTGGCGTCAGGTGGTCGAGGACGTGAGCGTGGTGACCGTGGGCTCGGCCTCTGACGAGCTTGTAGAGCTGCTGTACCTCATAGAAAGGCCCGCCGATGTCGAGCTACGGGCCGGCGCCTCGGCCCGCCTGGCCGTCACCGTCGCCACCCACGCCCGGGCCGACTTGGCGCTGGAGGCCCACCTGATCAGTCCGTGGGGAACCTGGGAGTGGATCGGTCCCGCGGCCCTCGGCGCCGTCCTGCCCGCGCGGGGCACGGCCGAACTCGTCTTCGACGTGACCCCGCCGCCGTGGCTGGAACCCGGCCAATGGTGGGCGCTGATCCGGGTCGGTTGCGCCGGACGGCTGGTCTATTCGCCGGCGGTGAAGGTGACCGTGACATGAGTGTTCATCCGGTCGCCACCGTCGCGGGCGCGCCCGTGCCGGTCGACGCGGTCGACGCGCGAGAAGAATTGCTGCGCAACGGGACTCGCGCCAACGCGCTGCCTGCCAGCGGCACCCGCGAGGGACGGCAACTGCGCCGCTGGCTCACCCAGCTGATCGTGACCGAGCGGGTGATCGCCGCCGAAGCAACCGCGCGGGGCCGCACCGCCCGGGACGCCCCGACCGAGGCCGAACTGCTGCCCGACGTGACCGCCCGGCTGGAGATCGGCAGCATCGCCGCGGCCGCGCTGGCGGATCCGCGAGCACGCGCGCTGTTCGCCGAGATCACCGCCGATGTCGAGGTGAGCGACGGCGACGTCGCCGACTACCACGCCCGCAACCCGTTGCGGTTCGCCGAGGCGCGCCCCGATCGTCACGGCTGGCGCGCCCCGCCGGACGCCGGCCCGCCGCTGGAACAGGCGCGGCGTGCGATCACCGCGCATCTACAAGGCGCCGCGCGGCGGCGGGCATTCCGGGTGTGGCTGGACGCCCGCCGCGACGCGCTGGTCGATCTGGCCCCCGGCTACGAGCATCCCGGCGACCCGCGCCAACCCGACAACACCCACCGGCACTGATGCTTACCCTCTGCCTGGACATCGGTGGCACCAAGATCGCCGTGGGCCTGGCCGATTCCGAGGGCACGCTGGTGTACACCGCCAAGGCTCCCACCCCGTCCGGCGTTGGCGCCGAACAAGTTTGGGCCGTGACCGCAGCGCTGATCGCCGACGCGCAACACGCCGCCGGAGGCGCGATTGCCGGGGTGGGCATCGCTTCGGCAGGGCCGGTCGATCTCCCTGGCGGAACCGTCAGCCCGATCAACATCAGAGCGTGGCGCGGTTTTCCGCTGCGCGACCGGATCGCGGCCTTGGTGCCCGGCATTCCGGTACGACTGGGGGGCGACGGCGTGTGCATGGCACTCGGCGAGCACTGGCTTGGGGCCGGACGGGGCGCGAGCTTCGTGCTGGGCATGGTGGTGTCGACCGGCGTCGGCGGCGGGTTGGTGCTCGACGGTGCCCCCTATGCCGGCCGCACCGGCAACGCCGGTCATGTCGGTCACGTGGTGGTCGAACAGGGCGGCGAGCCGTGCTCGTGCGGCGGCCGCGGCTGCGTCGAGACGGTCGCGTCCGGTCCGTCGATGGTGAGATGGGCGCGGGGCAACGGCTGGTCCGCGCCGCCTGGCGCCGACGCCAGGGAACTGGCCGACGCGGCAACGCTTGGAGATGCGTTGGCACTGAAGGCTTTTCACCGTGGCGCCAGAGCGCTGGCGGCGATGATCGCCTCAGTGGCCGCGGTGTGCGACCTGGATCTCGTCGTCATCGGCGGGGGCGTGGCCAAGTCCGGAAGTCTGCTCTTCGACCCGTTGCGTGCGGCGTTGGCCGACTACGCCCGCCTGGAATTCCTGTCCGGCCTGCGCGTGGTGCCCGCCGAACTCGGCGATGCGGCCGGGCTGGTCGGCGCGGCGAGGATCGCGGCGAGCCCGAACCGTTTTGGCTGATCGAACCGGCCCGCGCTATTGTGGTCCCCGATCCACCGAAGACCGTCGGTCACCGAGCAATCGGTTGAAGGTCCGGGAACATCCCGGCGGCCCGCGCAGGAGGACGAGGCATTACCGCCGGCTCGCGCCGGCGTACTTCAACGCCCCGGCCGTTTCCTGCGCCGGGGCGTTCGGCGTTCTTGGACGTTCCAAGAGTGGTTCTAGACGACAAGTCGCACACTTTCAGGAGGTATGCATGGCCAGGGCTGACAAGGCCACCGCCGTTGCAGATATCGCGGAACAATTCAAAGCCTCGGCCGCGACCGTGATCACCGAATACCGCGGTCTGACGGTGGCCAACCTGGCCGAGCTGCGCCGTTCGCTGAGCGGATCGGCCACGTACTCGGTGGCCAAGAACACGCTCATCAAGCGGGCGGCATCCGAAGCCGGTGTCGAGGGTCTCGACGAGCTGTTCGCCGGTCCCACGGCGATCGCGTTCGTCACCGGCGAGCCCGTCGACGCGGCGAAGACCATCAAGACCTTCGCCAAGGAGCACAAGGCGCTGGTGATCAAGGGCGGCTACATGGACGGCCACCCGCTGACCGTTGCCGAGGTCGAGCGCATCGCCGACCTGGAATCCCGCGAGGTGTTGCTGGCCAAGTTGGCCGGCGCGATGAAGGGCAACCTCGCCAAGGCCGCCGGGCTGTTCAATGCGCCCGCGTCGCAGATGGCCCGACTGTTGGCCGCACTGCAGGAGAAGAAGGGCTCCGAGGCCCCGGCCGCCGCAGCTGCAGAGGCACCGGCCCAAACCACCGAGGCGCCCGCCGCTGAACCAGCTTCGGCCGAATAACACCGACAACCCAAACCCGGAAAAAACCCAAGAAACTAGGGAAGGACACACACCATGGCAAAGCTGTCTGGCGACGAACTGCTCGACGCCTTCAAGGAAATGACCCTGTTGGAGCTCTCCGACTTCGTCAAGAAGTTCGAGGAGACCTTCGAGGTCACCGCGGCCGCGCCGGTCGCTGTCGCCGCCGCGGGCGGTGCCCCGGCCGCGGCCGCCGAGGTCGCCGAGGAGCAGACCGAGTTCGACGTCATCCTCGAGGCCGCCGGTGAGAAGAAGATCGGCGTCATCAAGGTCGTCCGCGAGATCGTCTCCGGCCTGGGCCTCAAGGAGGCCAAGGACTTGGTCGACGGCGCGCCCAAGCCGCTGCTCGAGAAGGTCACCAAGGAGGCCGCCGACGAGGCCAAGGGCAAGCTCGAGGCCGCCGGCGCCAAAGTCACCGTCAAGTAGCTCAAGCGCTCAGCTCAAGGCGACCGCCGCCAGCTGTGACTGATGCACCAACTCAGGCGAATCGCCAAGAGCGACAAGCAGATTCGCGGTCATCGCAGCCAGCACGGGTAAGACGGCCGAGTCGTGGTCGCCGTAGAACCCGGCCAGTTCGAGCATCACGAAGCCGTGTATGAACGCCCAGAGCTGGGCTGCGGTTGTCACCACAGACGCGTCGTCGTCTGCGGAACACGCCGTGATCCGGCCTGCAAGCATCGACCGGCGCACCGCGCGGACAACGTGCGCGAAGCTGGGCTCATGCTGCTCGATCTCGGCAAGAGTGAGCGTCAGGACGTTGCCCGTCGGCGCATTGATGCCGTGTGCGCTGGTACTGCCGAACATCAGCCGGTACATATGCGGTCGTTCGATGGCAAAACGGCGATAGGCGGCCTGGACGGCCAGCAGATCGGCCACCGGGTCGTCCGTGTGCGGCACGGTCAGCGCGGCGTCGAATTGCCGCAACCCCTCCTGCGCGACCTCAGTGATGAGGTCGCGCATCCCGCCGAAGTGCGTGTACACGGCCATCGTCGAGGTGCCGGCAGCACCGGCTACCTTGCGGGTCTGCAGCGCGTCGGGTCCGTGCTCGTTGAGCAGTTCCACGGCAGCGCGCAGCATCTCGTCCCGCACGCTGCGTTGCGTCTGCGCAGTTGAATCCCCAGTCATCCTTGCCATCTTCTCATCGATGGCGTACCGTTCCAATAACAACGTAATAACAATGTTATAGGAGTTCAGACATGACGGCGATGAAAACGGCCAAAACCGAGAACCCGTACCTGAGCGGCTTCCTGGCGCCGGTGACCGCCGAAGTGACTGTGACCGACCTGGAGGTCACCGGGCACATCCCGGAGCACCTCAACGGACGTTATCTGCGCAACGGACCCAATCCGGTTGCCGAGGTCGACCCCGCCACTTACCACTGGTTCAGTGGCGACGCGATGGTGCACGGCGTCGCGTTGCGCGACGGGCAGGCCAGCTGGTACCGCAACCGCTGGGTGCGTAGCCCGGCCGTATGCGCCGCGCTGGGCGAGCCGGAGCCGGCGGGATTGAACCCGCGGGCCGGAATGCTGTCGGTGGGCCCCAACACCAACGTGCTGACCCAAGGAGGCCGGACGCTGGCCCTCGTTGAGGGAGGCGGCGCCAACTACGAGCTCACTGACGAGCTGGAGACCGTGGGGTCCTGCGATTTCGATGGAACCCTCTTCGGCGGCTTTACCGCGCACCCGCACCGCGACCCGGCGACCGGCGAATTGCACGCGATGTCCTACTCGTTCGCACGCGGGCGGACCGTGCAGTACTCCGTGATAGACGTCCAGGGACGAGCGCGACGGACCGTCGACATCGAAGTGAGCGGGTCGCCGATGATGCACGACTTCTCCGTGACCGACAAATACGTGGTGATCTACGACCTGCCCGTGACATTCGACCCGGTGCAGATCATGCCGAGGAACGTGCCGCGCTGGCTGAATCGCCCCGCCCGGTTGGTGGTCGAGTCACTGATTGGACGCGTGCCGATCCCCAGTCCGATCAGGGCGATGCTCAACGGGAATCGGCAGCCCATGCACGGGATGCCTTACACCTGGGATGCCAACTATCCGGCCCGTATCGGAGTCATGCCCCGCGAAGGCGGTAACCGGGACGTGCGATGGTTCGACATCGAACCCTGCTACGTCTTCCACCCGCTCAATGCCTACTCGGAGAGCCGGGACGGCGCCGAGACACTGGTGCTCGACGTGGTGCGCTACTCGCGGATGTTCGACCGCGACCTTCGCGGCCCCGGTGACAGCCGGCCCACCCTCGACCGCTGGACGATCAATTTGTTCACGGGCGCGGTGAGTACCGAATGCCGCGACGATCGGCCCCAGGAGTTTCCCCGGATCAACGAGACCCTGCTGGGCGGCAGGCACCGGTTCGGCTACACCGTCGGCGTCGACGGCGGCTACCTCTCCGGCGGCGCAAACGAGATGTCCACGTCGTTGTACAAGCACGACTACGCGACCGGGTCCAGCGAAATCGCCGCACTCGATCCCGACCTGCTGGTCGGCGAGATGTCATTCGTCCCCAACCCGACTGCCGCGACCGAAGATGACGGCGTCCTGATGGGCTTGGGCAGTCACCGTGACCGCGACGCGGGCCTGCTGCTGCTGCTCGACGCGCAGACCCTCGAGACGATGGCCACGGTAGCGCTGCCGCAGCGGGTCCCGATGGGCTTCCACGGAAACTGGGCGCCTTCGAGCTGACGCGCTTGACCCGCCCTGGCGGACCTGCAGCGACCCGCGTGAATTTGTTATCTGTCCAACCCTGATGCCGGGCCCTGGCCGTACGCTACAGTGGCTCAAGCCACACAAAGGGGCAGGTGGCGGGTAACGCGCGTCGACGGAAGGATTCCCAAATGGGCGTCGCAATCGAGGTCAACGGACTGACTAAGTCGTTCGGTTCCTCGAGGATCTGGGAAGACGTCACGCTAACGATTCCCTCCGGGGAGGTCAGCGTGTTGCTGGGCCCGTCGGGTACCGGCAAGTCGGTGTTCCTGAAGTCCCTGATCGGCCTGCTGCGGCCAGAGCGCGGCTCGATCCTCATCGACGGCACCGACATCATCGAATGCTCGGCCAAGGAGCTCTACGAGATCCGCACGCTGTTCGGCGTGCTGTTCCAGGACGGCGCGCTGTTCGGCTCGATGAACCTCTACGACAACACCGCCTTCCCGCTACGTGAGCACACCAAGAAGAAGGAAAGCGAGATCCGTGACATCGTCATGGAGAAGCTGGCCATGGTCGGTCTGACCGGTGACGAGAAGAAGTTCCCCGGCGAGATCTCCGGTGGTATGCGCAAGCGTGCCGGGCTGGCCCGGGCCCTGGTGCTCGACCCGCAGATCATCCTCTGCGACGAGCCCGACTCCGGTCTGGACCCGGTCCGTACCGCCTACCTGAGCCAACTGATCCTCGACATCAACGCCCAGATCGACGCGACCATCCTGATCGTGACGCACAACATCAGCGTCGCCCGTACCGTGCCGGACAACATGGGCATGTTGTTCCGCAAGCACCTGGTCATGTTCGGCCCCCGTGAGGTGCTGCTGACCAGCGACGAACCCGTGGTGCGGCAGTTCCTCAACGGCCGCCGCATCGGGCCGATCGGCATGTCCGAGGAGAAGGACGAGGCCACCATGGCCGAAGAGCAGGCGATGGTTGATGCGGGTCACCACACCGGTGGTACCGAGGAAATCGAGGGCGTGCCGCCGCAGATCGTCGCGACGCCGGGGATGCCGGAGCGTAAAGCGGTCGCTCGGCGCCAGGCCCGGGTGCGCGCGATGTTGCACACACTGCCCAAGAGCGCGCAGACGGCGATCCTCGATGATCTCGAGGGTGCGCACAAGTTGCGGTCGCACGAGGTGTGACCAGAAACTCTCAACCCCCCGGCTGCGTTGGCTTGTCGCCGCGCGCGGAACGGGTGGTGCGGGTTGCGGCGGGTTGCGCGGCAAAGAATTCACGATAACTCGATGTAACTTGCCGCCCGCCCCCTTGACGCCGGGGCCTAAACGGGCCAATCTGTTGGGCAGCATGTGTCTGCTTTATTCAGGGAACGTCGAGATCGCCAGCCAGCGCCACGACTCCCGGGCGACCTGTGCTGGGTATTTGAGGAATGCGCGCGTCTGCGCTATTGTTGGACGTTGCGCTGGCTACTTCCTGCCCACCTCACCCGCCACCTGACGCCGTGGTCTTAGCCTGAGCCCAGTTTGAGGCTCAGCTATTCGGTTGCGTTCGTGAGATTCGGGCAGATCGTTCGCCGGCCAAACCGACACAATTTATTGCGGCGAACAGCCCGGGTGGCCCAGGCTCTCGTTAGCCGCACGAGGTGCTGGAAGGATGCATCTTGGCAGATTTCCGCCAGAATCGCCCGCAAAGTTCCGCTAATACGTCAGTGCCGGGAGCGCCTAACCGAATTTCGTTCGCCAAGCTCCGTGAACCGCTTGAGGTTCCGGGGCTTCTTGACGTGCAGACCGACTCGTTCGAGTGGTTGATCGGCTCGTCACGGTGGCGCGAGTCGGCGGCCTCCCGGGGAGACGTCAAGCCGGTGGGCGGTCTCGAAGAGGTGCTCTACGAGCTGTCGCCGATCGAGGACTTCTCCGGCTCGATGTCGCTGTCGTTCTCTGACCCGCGTTTCGACGAGGTCAAGGCGCCGGTCGACGAGTGCAAAGACAAGGACATGACGTACGCGGCTCCGCTGTTCGTCACGGCCGAGTTCAACAACAACAACACCGGCGAGATCAAGAGCCAGACGGTGTTCATGGGCGACTTCCCGATGATGACCGAGAAGGGCACCTTCATCATCAACGGGACCGAGCGTGTGGTGGTCAGCCAG
>Ga0209040_10003417_pt1 | contig 12194 bp, 9 predicted proteins | sample BogFormECP12_OM3_FD_188240 | JGI IMG/M metagenome (GOLD analysis project Ga0209040, IMG submission 188240) | Bog forest soil microbial communities from Calvert Island, British Columbia, Canada - ECP12_OM3 (SPAdes) (version 2) | ecosystem: Environmental > Aquatic > Freshwater > Wetlands > Bog ... | reverse complement strand
GCTCCGGGCGAGGCGCCTGCCGGTATGGCCTGGATTCCTGGAGGCGAATTCTCGATGGGCGCCGCTGATCCGCCGGACATGGATGTAGTCGGCATGAAGGCGACCATGGATTCGCGGCCCATTCACCGTGTCTATGTCGACGGCTTCTTCATGGACCGGACGGATGTCACCAACGCCGAATTCGCGAAATTCGTGAGCGCCACCGGATATGTCACCGTTGCGGAGCGTAAGCCGAGCCAAGCAGACTATCCCAGTGCGCCTCCCGAAAATCTGGTTGCAGGCGGGGTGGTATTCTCTCCGCCCGATCACCCAGTACCGCTCAACAACTACTTCCAGTGGTGGAACTACATACCGGGGGCTAACTGGCGTCATCCGGTGGGCCCTGGCAGCGAGATCAAAGGCAAAGACAATTATCCTGTGGTTCAGGTCGCTTACGAAGACGCCGTGGCTTACGCGAAGTGGGCCGGCAAGCGGTTGCCGACTGAAGCAGAATGGGAGTTCGCTGCGCGCGGCGGTCTTACCGGAAAGCCCTTCGCTTGGGGCGATGAATTCCGGCCTCATGGCAAGTGGATGGCGAATACCCATCAAGGTCATTTCCCGGACAAAGACACGGGCGAGGATGGGCACGTGGGCATCGCTCCAGTGGCCCAGTATCCCCAGAATGGGTATGGATTGTACGACATGGCTGGCAACGTCTGGCAATGGACGAGCGATTGGTATCGTCCCGATTACTATGCGCATTCGGCGACCCTGGGTGGGGTTGCGCGCAATCCGCAAGGGCCGGAATCGTCGTTCGATCCTGCGGAGCCTGACGAGGCCAAGAAAGTCCACCGCGGAGGATCATTCCTCTGTACCGATCAATACTGCTCGCGCTACCTGGTCGGCACGCGAGGCAAGGGCGAAGTCACCACGGGGACAAACCATCTCGGTTTTCGCTGCGTGATGACACGCGAGCAATGGGAACGAGCTCACGGCACTACAACCTCAGCAAAGGTGATTACTATGCCGGTTCACCAATAACAGGTCGCCGGTAATTCCTGAGGTGCTCGCCTTGTACTTCAGCTCTCCAGGCCATCGTGGTGCTGGTGGGCGTCGAACAAGGCATTTTGCTGGCAATGGTTCTGTCCCAGCTCCGGGTTGTGCGGCACAGCTATCGTCCTCACACTGGAGTGCTCGTCGGAGCCAAGGAAGCACCATGGCATCGATGCCAGCCGCCGGTGCAGTCACCGAGCCGGGGTTGGTTATCTATCGCTTCGGAGCAGCGCTCTTCTATGCCAACGCGAGTCTGTTTGCGAAGGAGGTTCAGGGCTTGGTTGGGCTAGCTCCTTCGTCCGTGCGCTGGCTCGTGGTGGATGCTGAGGCCATCACGAATGTGGACTACACCGCCGCGCGGATGATTCGGCAACTTCATGGTGAACTCGTCCGTCGCGGTGTCTTGTTGGCGTTCGCACGCGTGTCTTCCTCACTTAAGGCGGACCTGGACCGCCACCGTTTGACGGATGGCATCGGCCCAGCGCGACTATTCGACCGCCTGCACGACGCGCTGGCGGCTTTCGGGAGGTGGAGAGAGCCAGCGTCGCCAGCCGAGCGGGATTCGCGACATGAGAGGCAGTAGGAAACAAAGCGCGGGAGCGCCGCGATCCGACGAATCATCGCCTGGTCGCCAACGTGCAGGCCTCGTCCTCACCTCGCTCATTCTGGCCGCGGTGATCTGGCCGCAATTTGGAGCGAAATCGCGAATTCTGTGTCATTCAGAGAATCGAGAGAGAGAAAATCAGGCCTCTGAATTGGCCTTTTTCTCCGCAGGGGTATGTCGAGGTCCGGTTTCGAACTGCGAACAGACCGAGAGTTCGACGTCTCGCTTGGTGGCATTCAGTCCTTTACGAACCCACGACAAATGCTCTACCGAGGGGGTTGGAGGTGAAGACTGCTGCGCAGGCCTAAAATCGGGATCCAGGATGCATGGCACGTCCTTGCGATGCACCGTCGTTCACAGGCCATCAACTTTAAGGAGGGCGTGACGTGAACGTCCGACAAATTCCTCCGGAGCATTTAGCGGCACCGAGATGGGGCGCGGCCATACAGCCCTCGAAGTTCAGCCGAGCAAAAAGATACTACGTAGAAACACTCCGCAACTTTGGAGTTTTGGCTCTCGCTCTTCCAATTGCGTTCCTCGCCCTGCTGGCGCAGCAGGCCGAGGGTCAGGCCGCCACCAGCACCGCTGGTGCGCAGGCGCCGCGTCCATGGGACCAGAATCCCGACGGCATGCACATTTACATATGGGCTGGACTCAAATCGCACTATCCCGGCCAGCACGACTATCCGCAGTTCCTTGCTGACTGGAGCAAGCTTCTGACTGAGCATGGCGCTGTCGTAGACGGAGCCTTGCATGCGCCTCGCGCCGCCGATCTCGAACACACCGACGTGGTGATTATCTATAAGGGTGACGCGGCTTATCTTAGCGATGAAGAAAAAGCCACCCTCGAGGCGTATGTCAGACGCGGAGGCGGGTTAGTCAGCATTCATGATTCGTTGTGCGGTCCCGATCCCGCCTATTTCGCTACTCTGGTGGGCGGCGCGAAGAAGCACGGCGAAGTCAACTACACCCTGGATGCGCCCGTCGCCTATACGGTGGTTGATCCTGCCAACCCCATCATGAGGGGGATGTCCAACCTCACCATCTTTGACGAAGCCTTCTTCAACATGACCTGGGCCCAGAATCCTGGCATTCATGTGCTGGCCACCACCGTCATAGCGAGCACGCCGAGCGCAGGAGCACACAATGGCGAAGTCGTGCCGCAGATCTGGACCTACGAACATACTCTGCCCGGCGGCCAGCCAGCCAGGGCATTTGTCTGGATGCAGGGACATGAACACGCGAACTTTGCCAATTATCAGATTCAGCAGATGCTGCTGAGGGGCATCGCGTGGGCCGGGAAAAAGTCCGTGGATTCGCTGGTCGATTATGTGCCGCCGCATCCTCTGCGCACGCAATCGCCGGCAGCGAACAAGTAGGCAGCCTCTTATTTCGCCGTCCAGCCGCCGTCGATGAGGATGTCGGTTCCGGTTATATACGCAGCAGCCTCCGAACAGAGATAGCAGGCCAACGCGCCAATCTCCTCCACCTTGCCCCATCGCCCAATCGGCACGCTACCGAGAAATTGCGCATTGGCTTCCGGATTGGTCATCACTGCGGCATTCATGTCCGTTGCGAAAGGCCCGGGACTGATGCCGTTCACGGTGATTCCTTCGGTGGCTAATTCCAGCGCTAACGCCCGTGTGAGACCGAGAAGAGCAGCCTTCGCCGACGAATACGCGGTGCGCGCCGGCAACGATACGTGACTCATGATTGACGTCATGTTCAGAATGCGACCGTAGCCTGAGCCTTGCATTCCGGGCACGAATGCTCGGCACATCAGAAATGTCGAGATGAGACTCGAGTCCAGAACGCTCCGAAACTCCTCCAGCGAATAATCCACGAGATTCTTTCGAATATTCGTTCCCGCATTGTTGATCAGGATCTGTGGATGTCCGAATCGCTGGCGCACAGCTTCTGCAAGGCTGGCGACCTCGCTCTCCTGGGTGACATCGGCGACAAAGATGTCCGCAGTTCCGCCCGCTTCGACGATTCCATCGCGGACCTGCTCCAGGCGTTTGATGTCGCGCGCCACCAGCGCGACGCTTGCGCCGGCTTCGGAGAGGGCCTTCGCCATCGCCTCCCCCAGACCACGACTTCCGCCAGTGATTACGGCTGTACGGCCCGTCAGCTTGATGATCATTTTTGCTTATCCTGCAGGCTCCAGGCATAGAGGCTGTCACCTGCTCCGAACAAAATATGTTGTTTGCCGTCCAGCATATAAGAAATTATTCCGCCCGATTCATTCGCGCTGATTTCGTGGTGCCAAAGCAACTTGCCTTTGTCGGCACTATAGATGATTACATTCTTCTGATCGTCACCGGTAATAAGGAGATTGCTCGCCGTCGTCAGGTTGCTTGGTCCAAGCGTGGTTGGCGCGTCGTCGAGGTTTGGATATACATGCCTCCACACTGCATTGCCCGTAAGCGGATCGATTGCCTGCAGCACACGTTGCGCATGACCGATTCCAGTACCTGTTCCACCGTAGCCGGAGGGTTGGGCGCTGTCATCGGTTAGGTAGTAGATAGCCTTGCCTTCAACTGAGTTGACGTAGACCAGTCCGGTTTTCGGATTGTAGGCCGGAGCTTGCCAGTTGGTAGCGTTGACTATATTGATGGAGCCGCCGACCGAAGGATCCTTGTCGGGGATCGGAATGGGCTCTCCTTGCGGCGAGAGCCCAGAATAGTAATCGAGCGGCACATATGGTTTCACCACTAGATATTTGCCTGTGACCCGGTCAAGCGTGACGAAGAAACCATTGCGAGCGGCCTGTGCCACCAACTTGCGCGGATTGCCGTCCACCACGCGATCGAACAGGATCGGAGCCGTTGTATTGTCGAAGTCATGCGTGTCGTGGGGCGAGACCTGAAAATACCATTTCAATTCCCCAGTATCCGGATCGAGTGCCACAATCGACTCTGTCCATAGATTGGCCCCGGGGCGGCCCTGGCCGGCGAACACTGGGTTGGTGTTTCCCGTTGGCCAATAGAGCAGATTGAGTTCAGGATCATAAGTACCCGGCATCCAGGTCATGCCGCCGCCATGGTCCGACGCGGCCTCGTTCGGCCACGTCTTCAGCGCTGGATCACCCTTGCGCGGTGTTGACCACCATGTCCATTGCAGATCGCCCGTCTCCGGATCGAAGGAATCGAGGAAGCCGGGCATGTCCATCGCATCGCCGCCCACTCCTACGATGATGTGGTTCCTGATGACCAGCGGTGCCGATGTGGAGAAGTACTGTTTGCGCGCGTCCGCGTAATTCCTTCTCCACAGTTCCTGTCCGGTATTCGTATTCAGCGCGATCAGCCAATTGTCCGGCGTGAGGAAATAAACCGTCGACTTCCAAATCCCGACTCCGCGCTGCCCAACGAGATGGCCACCGTGGTCAATCCAGTCGTAGTGCCATATGGGGGTTCCTGTGCGCGCATCGAGAGCCCATATGTGATCGGGAATCGTAATGTACAGAACGCCGCCCACCAGAAGTGGAGTGCACTTAATGATGGGATTGGGCGCGCCCCGCTGTGCTCGAAGTCCCGTAATTTTGAAAACCCATTGCTGGCCGAGCTGGTTCAAATTGGCGGGGCCGATCTGGGTAAGCGTGCTATAACGTTGCCCGCTATAATCGCCGTTGAAGGTAGTCCAGCTGGTAATTGGCGTTTTACCGATCGCGTTCGGTTCAAGTGAGACGTGGGGGACAGCGGGCGTTACGCTTGCCAGGATGGCGGTTGCGATCGTCGCGGAAACGCCAACGGCGAATTTCACTTCAGCGTCTCCAGGTAAGCGGTCACATTGTGCATATCATCGTTGGTCAGGGTCATGATCAACTCCCGGTGAGCTGCGAGCGGATCGTTGATTTGCACCTCCACTCCGGCTTCCCGGTTGATTACGCGTGTCTGGCCCGCGCGATCCAAAACCGTGATGCGAAAATCGTTCACCTGGGTGACGTTCCCGGCTATCGTGCGGCCATCCGGCGTCTTCACAGTAGCTGTGATTGCCAATGAAGCATCCCCCGTGCGCGCCGGCCAAATCCAGCCTCGCTGCAGTTGCTCCGGAGAGCGGAATCTGCTGCCGATATGTGCGAAAGTATCCGCCGTATGGCACGACATACAGTGAGCCGCCAAATAGGCCTGGCCCTTTGCCGCATTTCCCACCAGAATATTCAGCACATGGTAGGTCCCGCGATTCGCGACATCTTCGACCTGCAGATGCAGAAACTCGGCAATGTCCTTTAGCTGGTCGTCCGGCATCGTCGCAAACGACGGCATGCCCTTGCCTGGACGTCCGACCTTCAGGTAAGGCGCCAGCTTTTCTCCGTGGTCATCGCCGAGCACCTCGTCTGAGGTAATCAGACTCGGGCCCATTGCTCCGCGCGCCTGCTTCCCGTGGCAGACGGCACAGTTCGCCTGGAACAACGGCGCACCACGCGAAGCGGCGGCCTTATCCGGCGCCGCACCCAGACCCAGAAAGGCTCGCGTCGATGCGGCCCGTTCCTCTGGGGTCATCTTTTGGTATGGCTTCTGTTGCTGTGTACTGTTCTGATCTCCGGTTGGCGCCTCCTGACAGATCACCGTTGTCGCAGAAACTACGCAACCAGCAACGAGTAGTGCACAGAGGGCCGGATATCTCATCTTGCTGGCGGAGGAGGAACTGTCTGAGTGGTAGACCTGGGAAACGATCTCGCCAGGTAAGCGGCGACTTCATCGAATTCCTCGTCGGTAGCAACGGCTCCGCGTGCGGCCATCGCCTGGACAAGGTCGTTCCACTCCCTGGCATCCATGCGGCGGGAGGCCGACACATTCACAGAGTGGCATCCGGAGCACACACGGAACATGAGCTCTCTTCCAGGCCCGGGAAGAAACGGAGATGTCGTGGTCGAGCGCAATGACGCGGCACTATACGTTTCGACAGAAGCAGCGGTGGAGGGTGGTGTCGCCTCACCCGGCAAGCGGCCCTCCAGAACAGACGAAACTGGCTTTGTTCCGGCGAGAGAGTAGGCGATCACAACATCGCTGAGGAGCGGGGCGCCGATAAGGCCACCCCCCGTAGCAACGACAGCTACATACTGGTTACCTCGAGCATCTGCATAAGTGATCGGCGTTGCTTCGGCCGCGGCGGGGAGACCTACCGTCCAGATCTCCTTGCCGGTGTTCACATAGAAAGCGCGGAAACGAGCATCATCCGTGGCTCCGATAAAGACAAGACCGCTCGCTGTGATGATGGCCCCCCCTAGACCCGGACGCCCGGTATTCCGCTTGCTTTCGGGCAGGCTGTCGGTGACTCCGAGGGTGGTTCTCCAGGCAATCTTCCCGGTGTTGACATCCACCGCAACCAGTTGTCCCCAGGGAGTCGGAGTACAAGGCAGGTGATTCTCGGGATTCCAGAAACGCTGCAGCCCAGCAAGCGGGCCGGAGTTGATGTAGCTCCCATCAGGATTACGCACGATCCGCATCGGCTGCGCAAGATTGTTGACGTTCACAACAAACAGGCCGAGCTTGGGATCAAAGGCACCGCCGTAGTAGTTGACGCCGCCCTGCGTGCCCGGCAGAGGGACTGTATAGCGGTCGAGTCTGGTCGGCGTGTACTGTACCTCACCCAAAAGCATGTTGTTATCGTCGACGTACTGTTCGCACCACGCTTTATGCTCCGGGGTGTCTTTATAGATATTCGAGCGGCTCAGCGTAACCTGCGACAGCGGCTCCGGAAGAACCGGAAAGGGCTGGGTGAGTGACGCTTGCTCACCGGGCACGTTACTCTTCGGCACTGGTCTTTCTACGACGTCGTAGATGGGCTTCCCCGTAACTCGATTGAGAATAAACATCAATCCGTTCTTGTTGACCGTGGCAACAGCCGGAATGATATCGCTGCCACGCCTCACGTCGAATAGGGTTGGAGGCGATTCCGTATCTACGTCCCAGATGTCGTGGTGAACGACCTGGAAATACCACAGCAACTTGCCGGTGTCGGCACTGACGGCAACGAGCGAGGTACCAAATAGATTGTTGCCTGGGCGATCCACTCCGACGCGGTCATTGTTCGGGGCTCCGAAGGGCATGTAGAGGATGCCACGCTCCACATCCACAGTCATGTAACCCCAGACGTTTACGCCCGAACGATTCTTCCAGCTATCGCCAGCCCAAGTCTCATGTCCAGTCTCTCCCGGAAGCGGCACGGAGTGGAAAGTCCAGACGAGCTTGCCTGTCCTTGCATCCCAGGCACGCGTGTCGCCTGCTGGCCCGATGCCCCCGTCCTTGCCGCCCGGTCCTTCGCCGGTGCCTGCGCCGGTAATGATCAGGTTCTTGTAAATCACGGGAGGAGACGGCAGGCTATAACTCTTGTCCACGCCGGTTTTCATCACCTCCGGCGTCTTCAGATCAACCATTCCATTGACGCCGAAGTCCCGGTTGAGCGTGCCGGTAGCCGCGCTGATCGAGTACATTCTCCCGCGACGCGTGCCGAAGATGATCGACGGCGGAGAACTGTCACCTCCGGGCCAGTATGACGCGCCTCGTAAAGACGCGTTGTCTCCATCCGGGATCTGAAAAACCCACTTTTCCTGCCCAGTCGATGAGTCCAGAGCAACGACGCGGCTATACGGAGTGACGACATACATCGTTTGCCCGATCACCAGCGGTTGATCTTCAGATTGGTGAAAGCCGGCTCCACTATACGAAGAGTCGCTCCCGGTGTGACTTGCATCTGCGGCAGGTTTCATGTGATAAACCCAGGCGATCTTCAAGTCACGGACATTTGCCGGCGTAATCTGGATCAGCGTTGAATACCTTGAGCCGCCCGGATCGTGACCGACTATCGGCCAGTCGCCGCCGGCATCTACGGTCGTCGATCCGGATATTGGGCCGCTTTGGTCTCCCTTGCTTGAAGCACCGAGTGGGAGGAGCAACAACAAGCAGCCCAGACTGCTCGACAAAATCGTTTTCAGGCCAGGTTGGCGCTTATTGTTCACCAGATCGAGGGTTCTCGTGAATATTGGTATCCTGCCTCGCACTCCTGTCGGCCAATGGAGGAGCGAAGTTCGATTACCAGCCGCAGATTTCCATCTCATCATGTACGCGAGTACAACACTGTACACGATCCAGCCACCACTTTGTTGCGAATGAATCTGCGGACTGCTTCCTTAGAACGGCGCAGTGGTAGTAAATCCTGAACCTCAAAGAGTGAGACGGCCATTTTGGTGCGCATCGATGGTTAGGCCCCAATATGATTCGTTGACTTCAGCTCATTCTTCGCGAAGCAGGATCATCGGATCGACGGCGAGAGCACGCCGGGCGGGGATCAAGGCAGCGACGATGCCGACAAAGAGCATGGTGAGAATGACTCCACCAAGAATGACCGGATCCTTTGGCGTGGCCTGGTACACGATGGATGAAAGAACGCGGGTGGCCAGGACACCGAGGATCATGCCGGCTGCGGAACCAATGGCGAGCAGCCTGAAGGCGCGTCCCAGCGCTGCGCCGAGCACCTTGCTCCGATTGGCCCCGAGCGCGATGCGGATACCGAGCTCCCGCAGGCGTTTGCTGACCGTATAGGAGGCCATACCGAAAATGCCGGTAACGGCAAGCATTGCGCCCAGCAGCCCAAGCACGCCGAGAGAGATTGTGGCCACGCGGGCAGCGAACAGAGCAGAATCCAATTCGCTGTTCCAGGTCTTGATTTCCAGGGGCAGACCCGGGTCGAGGCCGCGCATCGTGCGCTGCAGGGTGGCGGCGACCTGCTGCGGGTCGCGTTGGGAGCGAACGATGATCCAGGTGTCGCTGGAGGCGTGCTGCAGGAAGGAAAAGAACATCGCAGGCTTGGGATCCTCGGTGAGCGTCTCGTACTTGCCGTCTTCCACCACCCCAACCACTTCGGCTCGTTGGCCGCCCCAGAACTTGAAGTGCCCCCCGATCGCTTTGTCGACGGACCCGAATACTTTGCGCGCAAACTCTCGATTGACGATGGCAACCACGGGAGCCTTGTTCTCGTCATGCATGGTCAAGCTTCGGCCGGCCAGAAGTGCGGTCCCGGCGGCTCGGAAGTAGTCCGGCGAAATGTTGAAGTTCTGGGCATCCGCCACCGCATTCGTGGGCCGGAAGTCGGTGGTTGTGTCGGCGAATACGTCGGAATCGCCCCCTCCGATACTCAGCGGAAGCCGGTCGGCAAATCCCACGGCAGTGATGCCCGGGATCGCCGCAGCAGCATCGAGCATGCGCTTCTGCAGCTGCACGCGCTGGTCGCCACTATATCCAGCCATCTGCAGATCGGTCTTTACAAGCATCACTCCCCTGGGCTGAATACCGTAGTTGCTCTCAAGTGAACGCGCCAGTCCGCGCACGGCGACGAGCGAAGCGGTCACCAGAACAGCGCAAATGGCGATTTGCAGACCGAGCAGCACGTCGCGCAGCGTAAAGCGACGCCCGCCGGCAAGGCTTGTAGATCCGGCACGGATGACCTGCCAGGGATCGGAGCGGAGTATCTGGCGGACCGGAACCAGGCCGAAGAACACACCACTGAAGACTGCCAGCAAGAAGGCCAGGAGGTAGGTCGTCACATTCGGATTCACCGGCACATTGATCGGGATATCCGGAATCGGCCGCCACCCGCTGAGGACGCGCAGGATGGCCACGGCTCCTGCCATGCCTACGACACCTCCCGCAAGAGAGACCAGAACGGCTTCGGTGAGGAGCTGGCGAAGGATCAGCTGGCGACGCGATCCGAGAGCCATACGGACTGCGATTTCGCGAGAGCGATCGGCCGCCCGCGCGGCGAACAGGCTGCCGAGATTCGCGCAAGCGGCAAGCAGGATCAGGCCTGCCAGAAGCATGAGCCCGGCCATAAAGGCGCGGGTGGGCCGGCCGAGGGTATTTCCGACGAGTCCGGGACGGGACAAGGAGAATTTGAGGCCGTCATCCGATTTCGGATATGTCTTCGCCAGCGAATTTGCAAGGGTGTTCAAGTCCGAAGCAGCTGCCGCCGGTGTCACTCCGGGCTTTAGGTGCCCGACCACCCAGTCGGAATGGTTGCCGCGTTCCTCCTGCGAATACCAGTCGCGAACCTGGGACGTATTAACGGTGGGAACCCACAGATCCGGCGCGAAGAATAGCTCGGTGCCGCGGAAATCCGGCGGCGCAACGCCCACGATGGTGAAGGGATGCTTATTGATTTGTACGGTGCGGCCCAGCGCGGCGTGGTCGCTGTTGAAGAAACCATGCCAGAGAGCGTAGCTCAGAACGATCTCTGGCATGCTGTTTTTTCCATGTTCCTCGGAAGCATGGATGAAGCGGCCAAGGTAGGGCTGAATGCCGAGAGCGTCGAAGTAATTGCCGCTGACCACGTAGGGCCAGACCACGGCGGGATTCCCGCTGCCGGTATCGAGCCCGACGCCGCCCATGATGTTATAGTCCACCAGCGAATCAAAGCTGCGGTTCCTGTCGCGGAGATCGCGATAATCCGGGTACGATTGCGAGGGAGTGGTTTCTGACCCGTAGTTGCGCTCCACCATGAAGAGATTCTCGGGGTGCGGGACATGAAGCGGGCGCAGAACCAGCGCATTCAGCACACTGAAGACAACGGCATTGGCGCCAATAGCCAGTGCCAGCGTGAGCACAGCGGTCAGGGCAAATCCGGGTGCTTTTCGCAGCTGCCGCAAGGCAAGCCGTATGTCGGCGTTCATGGTGCCCCCTATCTGATGTGGTGAGCCTGTTCTATATCAGTTACTCAGGCTTGCATCGGTTGTACGCTCGTCCATCAGCCGCAGTTCCGTTCCGGCTCTGAATTGTCCTTTTTCGCTGCAGGTGTTGCTGCGGGAAGTGTTGGCATGGTCAACCGATGCTTCGGGGCAGGGTCAGTCTGACGACATCACGTTCGTCGTAGTTGATCTCGAATGACTCTTCACAATCGGGCGTAGCCGTGGCGCAACCAGGCTGCGCTGGGATGTCCGTATACCGCGGAATCAGGAGCCGACTTTGAGAACAGCCCCGCAGACCCTGTCGTTGCGGCAAGACCGGCAGATCAACTTCCCTGTGAGCTACGCGGATAAGACCACAGCGACCCCATCGATGGCTCTTGCGGGCAAAGGCATCGCAGACGACAGCAAGGTCCTGGTGTCGCCGGCTGGCGGCCGGTTCGATGTTGTCGTGATCAAACGCAGAGGCCCTGAAAGTTGCTTAAGATCTGGATGCGAAGGTCTTGAAAATGCCTGAGACCTTCACGGTGGCGCGATGAGATCGACCCTCTCTGCAATCTGTGGCTTAGTTCTTTCCGTTCAAGTAGGCTAGGGCAGGTAAAAGACTTCTTCCATTATCGGAACGCGTTCATTGGGACGAAGATCGTCGAGAGGGGCAAAATAGGCTGACATTGCCTGCTGCCAGCGCAGATTCACTGGATCGTTCTCGATTTTCGCCCACGACTCCTCGAAATTCTCCACGCGCATCGCGAGTACCAGCAGTTCATCGCGACGAAAGATCGAGTAGTCCGAGATACCCGCACGCTTCAGCAACTCCAGCAACTCCGGCCACACTGCTTTGTGCGATTCGTCGTAAGCTGGTCCGGCGTCTTTCTTCAG
>Ga0209040_10003416_pt1 | contig 12199 bp, 14 predicted proteins | sample BogFormECP12_OM3_FD_188240 | JGI IMG/M metagenome (GOLD analysis project Ga0209040, IMG submission 188240) | Bog forest soil microbial communities from Calvert Island, British Columbia, Canada - ECP12_OM3 (SPAdes) (version 2) | ecosystem: Environmental > Aquatic > Freshwater > Wetlands > Bog ... | reverse complement strand
CTAGACCGCTTGCGTCGCACCGGTCATGCAGGTTTTTCCTCCCCGATAATTCCCGAAGTGGCAGTGACAACATTCCTGCTCCCGTCCGGCCGTCCGATCAGCCTGCCGCCATGAGCTCCCGAGCGCCTTCGTACGGCGTTGCCAGCCCGGCCATGTCGTGCCTCGCCTCTGGTCCCCTTCTGATCGTAGGGGTCACTTTTGATACAATACGGCTGAAAACCGGCTTCCGCATCCGCGGCAAGACGCAATGGCTGCACATCGCCTCGCCTATCATCTGCGAGAACTGAAGGCGCTGGTCGAGATCGAGAAGGAAGACTGGGCACGCAGGATGCAACGCCTGTTGCGCCGCGCCTCCCACGCAACGAACCTTGCGCACGAACAGGGCGTGCCACTGAAGCCGGGTCTGATCGCCCTGATCGAGCGACGCTAAGACACGGTTCTCGCGGAAGGCATGGTGTTCCATGAGGCGCAACCCGCATTGGCAAAGCCCCGCCGCCGCGGCGGTCCGCCGCGACGGGTGGGACACAATCTTCTATTGCGCCCAGCACCCGAAAGTCGGACGTCCTTCGGTTCCTCACCGATCCCAGCGCGCCCTTCACCAACAACCTGGCGGAACGCGACGGGCGGATGCTTGAGCCGCGAAGCGGATCAAGGCTGCGTCAGAAGATTTCCGGCGGTTTCCGCTCCGAGGACGGCGCCAGGGATTTTGGCCTGATCAGGTCGCTTCTCTCGACAGCCAGGAAGCAAGGTTGGGATATGCTCAACACACTGACCAGTCAGCCGGGCCGCTTGATCGACGACCTACGGGTGGTTTGACCCCGCTGAACGACCTGGGCTGTTGCGACCGATCTTATAGATCAGCCACCCGGATCCATGCTGCAACCCCAGCGGCAACCAAGGTGCCGACCACGATGGTTACGATGCTATCTACCGCCAGCTCGTGCGCGATCGCCGTCCACAGCACCAGCACGGCAAATCCCACGGCGATGCCGCCGACCAGGCTCGCCTTGCCCTGCTTGATCCGCTGCGAGCCTGCCACCGGGCTTGTCCCGGCGGTCATTCCGCCGCGACCTGCACATGGCCAACACGCGGATCGTCGCTGGTGTTGCGCACGCGCTTGAGATCGCGCCGCACGAAGCGCGTGTCGTAGCCGTTGAACACATGCTGGAGCAACCCGCACGCCAGATCGGAGGTGCCGAAGAACCAGTCGGCGATCGGATAGGTCAGGTTGAAGTTGCGCTCCATCATCAGTGCGGTGTTGTGGTGCGCGATGTGATGGCGGCGGATCGAGTTCACCAGCGGGATGTGGCGGACGATGCGGTCGTCCTTCACGTGGCAGCAGTAGTGGAACAGCTCGTAATTCAGATACAGTGCCACATTGGTGATCAGCAGCAGCCACCCGGCGTTCGGCAGCCCTACCAGTCCGAGCACCGCCGCCGGCGGCAGCGACAGTGCCATGAAGGCGACCAGCGCATAGGGCGGAAAGAACACGATGCGAAAGTCGCGGGTGTTGTCGATGGTCGGCTCGATGTGGGTGAAGAACTGGTGGTGCGCCAGCGTATGGCGCTTGTAGATGCCCAAAAAACCCTTCACCGGCCGGTGCATGACGTAGCGGTGGATCCACCACTCGAACGCGTTGGAGATGCAGAACGCGACCGGGATCACCAGGAATTCGTACCATTCCGGCGCGGCGATCTGCCGGGCGCAGTACCAGATGGCGGCGAAGCCCAGCGCGTAGATCAGCGCGACGTGCGCCCAGCCGAAATAGGCGGGGGCGATGCGGGTACGGAAGTCGGCGCGGAACGCCGCCTGCCGCTGCGACATTTTCTGCGTGTCCATCCCGATTTTCCTTCGCAGCCGGCCAGTGATAGGACGGAATTCCACGTTACGACAAGGGGGAAGCCATGCTGGAAGTGGACAGGCCGGCCGAGATGAAGGCCCATATCGGCCAGCGGATCGGCACCAGCGAATGGGTACTCGTCGATCAGACGATGATCGACATGTTCGCCGATGCGACCGGCGATCACCAGTGGATCCATGTCGATGTCGAGCGGGCGAAGCGCGAGATGCCCGACGGCAAGACCATCGCGCACGGCTATCTGACGCTGTCGCTGCTGCCGCGGCTGTCGCACTCCATCCTGCATATCCGCAAGCGCTCGCGCGGCATCAACTATGGGTCCAACAAGGTGCGCTTCACCGCGCCGGTGCCGGCTGGCTCGAGGGTGCGGCTGCACCAGACGCTGAAGAACGTAGAGGACATCGAGGGCGGGGTGCGCATGACATTCGACAGTCAGATCGAGGTGGAAGGTTCGTCGCGTCCCGCGCTGGTGGCCGAGAATATCGGGTTGGCATTCGATTAGCGGATCAGCGCCGCATCGATATCCGCGCTGGTCAGCCGCCACGCATTGTCCAGCTCGGCCACAACGTTGCGCATGAATTCTTCCGTCAGCGCCAAAGCGCGCTGCGGATCGCCGAGATGGTCGGCGAGCAGCGCCAGTGCCAGTTGCCGCGGGCCGTCGCCCTCATAGGTCCATTCAAACCCTGTGCGACTGAACCGGCGGATGTCGAAGCGCGGATCGAGCGGTGCGCCATCCACCGTCACCACCGCACCCTCGAGGCTGCGGCCACCCTCGTAGACCTTCATGCGAACATCACCACGCTGCGCACGGTCTCGCCGCGCTTCAGCGCCGCGAAGCCGTCGTTGATCGCCTCCAGCGAAATGCGCGCCGAGATCATCTCGTCCAGCTTCAGCGCGCCATCCAGATACGCACGCGCGAGCAGCGGAAAATCCTGCGCCGGTTTGGCCCCGCCGTAGGAGCTGCGGGTAATCCGCTTCTCCTGCATCAGGCTGCCCCAACGGAAGTCCACGGTGTCGTTCGCGCCGGTCTTGCCGAGCCAGACCACCTGTCCGCCCGGCCGCACCGCCTCCACCGACAGCCGGAAACTCTCGGGCCGGCCGGCGGCCTCGATTACCACATCGGCGCCGCGCCCGTCGGTCACCGACCGCGCCAGCGCCATCGCCTCCGCGGGATCGCACGCCGTGGTCGCCCCCAGCGCCTGCGCAAGCTGGCGACGCGCCGGATTGGGATCCACGGCAATGATCGTCTCCGCCCCGGCCAAGCGGCAGCCCTGCACCGCCGACAGCCCGACCGCGCCACAGCCGATCACCATCGCCACCGCGCCCCAGCGCAGCTCGGCAATCCGCGTCGCGGCGCCGACGCCGGTCATCACGCCGCAGCTGAGCAACGCGGCGAGATCGAACGGCATCGCCGCCGGCACGCGCACAGCGCTCTGCGCCGGCACCACGCAGTATTCGGCGAAGGCGCCCAGATACATGAGCTGGTGCATCGGTGCGCCGTCGCAGGACAGCCGTGGCCGGCCGTCGAAGTGGAACGCCCGCGGGCCGTTGGCGAGGAATTGCGCGCACAGGATCGGCTGTGCGCGCACGCAATAGAAGCAGCGTCCGCAATGCGGGTTCCACGACAGCACCACGCGGTCGCCGATGGCGAGATCGCTGACGCCGTCCCCAATCTCCGCCACCTCGCCCGCTGCTTCATGGCCCAGTACCGCCGGCAACTTCACCGCAAGCGAGCCCTCGATCGCCTCGAGGTCGGTATGGCACAGGCCGGCGGCGCGAATGCGCACCAGCACGTCGCCAGGCGCGAGCGGTCCGACCTCCACCGTCTCGATCGTCATCGGCGTCCCGGTCTGCCGCAACACGGCGGCGCGCGCCTGCACCATGGTTCCCATTCCCCGTGCGCCGTATAGCACGGCGGCGACGGTCAGGGAGCCGAACGCGCCGCTCTGTGCGAGGTCGCCATCCTGCCGCGTGCCAGGCGCATCGTCGCCAGCATCATGGCGATCACCAACGCATAGGCGAGCAACTGGGCAGCGTCCGGCGTCGCTGTGTAGCCCATCAGCGTATGCAGCAACCGCCCCAGGATGCTGTCGTCGCTGAGCAGCCAGGACGTGTCCCATAGCGGTGATGCGAGGCCCTGAAAGTAGTCGGCCTGCTGCAGGAAGAACACCGCCTGCGCGCCGAGGCCGGCCGCAAGAAGCGTGATCAGGCCGGTGGTGACGGCGAACAGCCGATGCGTCGGCAGCGCCAGCAGGCCGAAATAGATCAGTGCCGACAGCGCCGCTCCGAGCGCGATGCCGATGGCTCCGCCGGCCAGCATGCCCACGACCGACGTGCCACCGGCGGCTAGAATGCCGTAGAGGAACAGCACTACCTCGGAGCCTTCGCGCAGCACCGCGATGCCGACCACAACGGCGACCGCGGTCAGCGGCCGCTCACCTGTGGCCACGGCGCTGCCGATAGCACGCACCTCACGGGCCAGCTCGCGACCGTGGCTCGCCATCCAGCCGTTGTGCCAGGTCAACATGCCCACCGCGACCAGGAGGATCGTGGCGTTGAACAGTTCCTGACCGGAGCCGTTGAACAGAGCGCCCAGTTCGCCGGCAAATCCGGCGACCACGCAGGCGCCCAGCGTACCGGCAATCACACCCCCCGCGACCCACCAGCCGCGGCGCGGCACCGACCGCGTCGCCGCCAGCACAATGCCCACGATCAGCCCGGCCTCGATGACCTCCCGAAAGACGATGACGAGGCTCGCGAGCATTGGCGCCCTTAGTTGCGAGGAATTCGCAACTGCAGTTAGGCCAGCCCGTGCCGCCGGTCAACTGCCGTCTGATCGGCACTCGCTGTCACGTCCTCTCGCCCGCGGTTGACAGGTGCGTTACGAATGAAACTCCGTTCACGCGCTCTGCGTTTGGCGACCGGACGCACGGAACGGAGATGCACGATGCGCAGCACTTACATTGTCGCCCTTACCGCCCTTCTGGCCGGTAGCCCCGCGATGGGCCAGGTGGTCATCCAGACGCCGAACCCCGACGCAGCCCGGCATGAGCAGCGCTCCATGCAGGATCGCGCCGACGCGCAGTGGGAGCATCAGGAAGCGCAACGCCGGGCTGCCGTCGGTGACTATCAAGGCGCGGCGGAAGCGCAACGCGACGCGCACCGCGACTGGCGTGACTCGCATCGCGAGCAGGATCGCGCGGGGGACGAATCTGGCGCGGTGGTCATCGGCCGCTGATCGCGCTCAATCGCCCGCCGCCGCGCGCTCCTTCTCGAGGAGCGCGCGCTTGCGCGGCACACCCCAGCGATAGCCGGTCAGGCTGCCGTCGCTGCCAATGACGCGGTGGCACGGCACCGCCAGCGACACCGGATTCCGCGCGCAGGAACGCGCCACGGCGCGCACCGCGCTCGGGTTGCCGACCATGCGCGCCAGTTCGCCGTAGGTGCGGGTCTCGCCCGGCGGAATGCGGCACAGCGTGCGCCATACGCGTTGCTGGAACGCGGTGCCGCGCAGATCGAGCGGCAGATCGAGCGCCTGCTTCGGCTCTTCCAAGAACTCGAGCACGGCCCTCACCGCGCCGGCCAGCGCGGCGTCATCGGCAACGATGCGCGCGCGCGGGAAGCGTTGGCGCAGGTCGCCCAGCAGCGCCTCGTCCGGCTCAGCGAAGCCGATGAAGCAGACGCCCCGGTCGGTGGCGCCGACCAGCAGGCGGCCGAACGGGCAGTCGGCGACCGTGGTACGGATCACCTCCCCTTCGCCACCGCGCCGCAGCGCCCCCGGTGTCATGCCGAGCAGTTCGCCGGTCTTCTCGTAGACCCGGCTTTCGGAGCCGTAGCCGGCACCGGCAACCGCATCGGCCACACGAGCGCCGCCCGCCAATGCTTCATGCAGCCGCCTGGCGCGCACGCCCTCGGCGTAGCTGCGCGGCGTCAGGCCGGTGTGGTCGCGGAACATGCGCAGGAAGTGGAACCGCGAATAGCCCGAGCGGGTCGCCAGTGCATCGAGCGACGGGATGTCCTCCGCTGCCTCGATGGCGGCGCAGGCGTCCTGCACCACGGCTTGCGCCAGCCGTGCCCGCTCGCCCTTCGGGTCGCAGCGCTTGCAGGCGCGGAAGCCGGCGGCCTCCGCCTCGCCGCAGGTGCGGAAGAAGCGGACATTCTTGCGCAGCGGGCGCGGCGACGGGCAACCGGGCTTGCAGAACACGCCCATGGTGGTGGCATAGAGGAAGTCTCCGGGCTCCCGGTGGATGACCTGGTCCCAGAGCTGATCGTGCGACAGACGATCGATCATGTGTGTGTCTTTCATGCCGCTATTGTGGGCATCTGCACGACGATCCGCCATCCGCGCATTGCGCTGACTCGGCCTTCGCGGCACAATTCCACGGTTCGGGGGGACACTTACATGCGCGCAATGATGTCCGCGGTTCTTGCCACCGGCCTGCTGTCCGCCGGCATGGCTGTCGCCCAGCCATGCGCGAAGCCCGCCGACGTCACCGCCTTCGACATCGCCAGCCTCAAGAGCAAGCTGATGGTGACGGCGCTTACCTGTAACCAGCAGGCTGGCTACAACGACTTCATCCAGCGGTTCCGCTCCGACCTGATGACGCACGAGCGCGCGCTGCACGCCTATTTCGTCCGCGCGTTCGGTGGCCGCGCGCAGAGCCAGCATGACGGCTATATCACCAATCTGGCGAATACCCAGTCGGAGACCGGGATCAGGCAAGGCACACTGTTTTGCCAGCAGAATGTCGGCATCTTCACCGAGGTCTTGGCGCTGACGAAGGGATCGGACCTCCCGGGCTACGCCGCCAGCAAGCAATTGCCGCAGCCGATCGAGGTTGTCACCTGCGCCGAACCGACCCGCACCGCTCAGGCCGGCACCAGCCGCCGTTAGCCAACGATACCCGTGTCGTGGCAGGATCGTCGTTTGCCAGCGCCGGACCGCCTGCCGCATGCACCAGCTCCTGCTTCTGCGCCATGCCAAGTCGTCCTGGGATGAACCGAAACTGGCGGACCGCGACCGTCCGCTGAGCAAGCGGGGACGCCGCGCGGCCGGTGCCATGCGCAGGGCTATGTTGGACCTCGGGCTGACGCCCGACGTCGTGCTGGTCTCGCCGTCCCGCCGTACCCAGGAGACGCTGGCGGCGCTCGAGCCGTGGGATGACACGCCGCTGGTGGAACAGGTGGAGGCGCTCTACCTGGCGACGGCTCCGCAATTGCTGGCCATCCTGCGCGGCGTGAACGAGACCGTGCGCAGCCTGATGCTGATTGGCCACAATCCCGGCATGCACGAGCTGGCCGTGCTGTTGGCCAGCACATCCGCGGCCAGCGATGCGACCGGCCGAGTGACCGCGGGCTTCCCCACCGCGGCGCTCGCCGAGTTCTCGGTCGCCACGCAATGGCAGCAGCTCGATGCCGCGGGTACCAGGCTGGTGCGCTTTCTGACGCCGCGGGACCTGGCGGAGTCAGCGACCTGAGCGCATGGAACTGGAGCTTGGCCTCGATCCGGACGACGCGTCGCGCCTGACCCGGCTGGCCCTGCTCGCACCGCTGAAAAGCGGCCGGGCGCGCAGCCGGGCGGCGCGGATCGTCTGGCACGACAGCCCCGATCGAGCGCTGGCGCAGCAGGGCTTGGCGCTGGCCGAGCAGCGCCCGCTGTGGCGGCTGGAGCGGCTGCACCCCGGCCCGGCGAACTGGCCGCCCGGCGCGCCCGCGCCGGTGTTGGCGACCGGTCGGACCGCGGCCGAACTTGGTCAGGCGCTGCCCGACCCGCTGGTGCCGCTGGCCGCGTTCGGCGGCCGTGCGTCGGGCCAGGACCTTGCGACGAAGCAGGGTCCGGTCGGCATGACCCTGCTGAACGGCGCAGTGCGGACGTTCACGGGAGAGCACCGCATCAGCCGGGTGCTGCTCGAGGGCGCGGCGGACGCGGTTCAGGCGCTGGCGATCGTGCTGGCCGGTGAACTTTGCCTGGAAGTGCCGCGTGCCGGCCTGGCTGGCGAAGCATTCGCGGCTGCTTCCGGCATGGCACCGCCACCGCGGCGGGATGGTGCACCCGAGTTGCCCGCAGGGCTGTCGGTCGCCGAGGCGTTCGCCTATGCGGTTGGCCATCTGTGCGACGTGATCCTGTACTTCGCCCCGAAGGCGGCCGAAGGAACGGATGGCCCGGAGCCGGTCCACCAGATGCGCGTCGCGGTCCGGCGGCTGCGCTCGGCGATCAAGGTGTTTCGCCACGCCGTGCGCTGCCCGGCGGTGGACGCGGCGGATGCCGGCCTGAAGGCGCTCGCCGCGAAGCTGGCGCCGACCCGCGACTGGGATGTGTTCGTGACCGAGACAACCGCCGGGGTGGCCACCGCGTTTCCCGCCGAGCAGCGCCTGGAGCGTCTGCTGTCCGCGGCGGAGCGGCGCCGGCGCAGCTGTCACGACGAACTGCGCAGCTTTCTGACCAGCGTCGAGTTCCGTCGCATCGGGATCGAGCTTGCCTGCCTCGCCGGCGATCGGGACTGGCAGGCGATGGTGGGAGACGGCGAACAGGCCGGGCTCGACGCCTCGCTCGATGAATTCGCCGCCCGCGTACTGCGCAAGCGGCGCAAGACGCTGATGGCGATCGATGATGGCCTGGCCGAGCTTGAGCCGGTGGCGTTGCACAGAGTCCGCCTAAACGCCAAGCGGCTGCGCTACGCGGCGGAGATCTTCGCGCCGCTATACCCTGGAAAGTTGACGCAGCGCTTCATTCGCGGACTGAGCCGATTGCAGGACCGGCTAGGCACATTCAACGACGCCGCGGTGGCGGCCAGCCTGGTCGGTGAACTGTCGGGCAACCATGCCTTCGCCACGGGCCTGGTCCTGGGCTTCATTGGCGCGCGCAGCAGCGGTACGCGCGAGCAGATCGACAAGGCATGGCTGAAATTCCATGGCCTAAAGCCGTTCTGGGAGTCACACTGATCATCGAAAAGCCCGCATCGACGGGACGGGCCAGGGAGGGTTCGCATGAAGACCAACTTCAGCCGCGTCATGGCGACGATGGCGCTGCGCTTCCGGGACAATCTCGCCATCGTCAACGTGGAGCGCGACCGGCGCTACACCTACGCTGAGTATCACCGCCTCACCAACCGCATCGCGCACATGATGCGGCATGCGCTCGGGCTCGGCACGGGCGACAAGGTGCTGCTGATCCTGGAGAACGACAATCTCAGCCTGCTGCACTTCCCTGCGATCTACAAACAGGAAGCGACATTCGTGTTCAGCAACCTGCGCGACAGCCCCGAGGAACAGGCGCGACAGATCGACCAGGTCAAACCGAAGCTGGTGTTCATCGAGACGCGCCTGGTCGCGTCGTACCGCGACATGCTCGCCGGCCGTGGTTGCACGGTGGTGGCGATGGACCGCTCGTCCGATCTGCCAAGCGATGTGGCGTGCTTCTGGGATTTGGTGGAAGCGGCGTCCGACGCGGACAACGACGTCGAGCTCGACGTGCACGAGCATATCGCCATCCTGCGCTTCACAGGCGGCACGACGGCACTGGGCAAGTGCGCGATGTATTCGATCGACCATTTCATGGCGATGCGCGACAGCTTTTATCTCACCACCGATCTCGCTTACGACGAGGACACGAAATACCTGGCGTTCACGCCGATGTCGCACGCCAGCCTGATGCCGTTCGTCGCGACATTCTTCGCCGGCGGCGCGACCTACACGCTCAACACGCCGGATCTCACCCAGTGGTGCGAGACCGTGCAGCGCGAGCGCATCACGCAATCGCTGATGGTGCCGACGCTGCTGTACCGGTTGCTCGACATGAACAGCAGCAAGACCTACGACCTGTCGTCGCTGCGCACGATGATCTACGGCGCGGCACCGATCGCGCCCGCCGCGGTTGAACGCCTGGTCGCGGAGTTCGGGCAGATTTTCGTGCAGCTCTACGGTGCCAGCGAAACCATCATGTTCGTCTCGATCTTGCGCAAGCACGAGCACCGCTCCGACACCGAGACGGCGCGCGCCCGACTCGCCTCCGCCGGTCGCGTCTCCGCCGGGGTGGAGCTGATGATCGCCGACCTCGACGGCAACGCGCTGCCTCCCGCGCAGACCGGCGAGATCTGGCTGCGCACGCGGGCGACCATCGGCGGCTATTACAACAACCCCGAGGCCACGGCGGCGGAGTTCGAGAACGGCTACTGGAAGTCCGGCGATGTGGGCTATGTCGACGACGACGGCTATCTGTTCATCGTCGACCGCAAGAAGGACATGATCATCACCGGCGGCTTCAACGTCTACGCGATCGAGGTCGAGGGCGTGCTGGTCGAGCATCCGGCGGTGCTGATGTCCGCCGTGGTGGGCATTCCGCATCCGGATTGGGGCGAGGCGGTGCACGCCGAGGTCATCCTGCGGGACGGCGCAACCGCGACCGGGGAGGAACTGATCGCCCACGCGAAGCAACGGCTCGGCAGCTACAAGGCGCCGAAGACGGTCTCGTTCGTGCGTGAGCTGCCGCTGTCGCCGGTCGGCAAGGTGCTGCGCCGGCAGGTTCGGCAGCGCTACTGGGTCGGCCGCGACCGGCAGGTGTAGGGGTCATTCCAGCAAACCAGTCGTCATCCCCGCGAAAGCGGGACGACAATTGGGATCGCAGCAAGCACGCAGGCGCTCCTGGAATTCCTCGGTCTTGAACTCCCCAGCCAGAGACAGCTATTGGCCGTAGCGTTGGGGCAAAAGCATACGCACTGATCAAAGATCGGGATACCTAACCCCGGGAAAATGCCGGTGAGCATTCCAGATTGACTCTACGAGCTCCTCCAAGCCATTGCTGGCCTGATGATCGAGTAGCACGACCTGAGGATGTCCGCTGAGACTCAGCAAGCAATACATCGCTACTTGCCCTCGCTACGCGACCGCGACGCTCAACAGGAGGCTTCCTCATGCCGCCACCCCCTCCCCCACCGGTCCCGCTGTTTCCGCCGGCGCCCACCATCAATCTTGTCGGCAACTCGCAGCTCCAGAACGCCCTGAAGGCCGCGGTCACGGCGGTCACCGTCGCGGGCAAGCCCCCGCCCTTCGGCCTGACGATCGTCGATCTGACCAGTGCCTCCGCCAGCGGCAACGACTTCGCCTCCGCCGGGTTGAACCAGGATGTCGAGCATTACGCGGCGAGTATGCTGAAGGTCGCCTGCCTATACGCGGCGCACGCGCTGCGCGACCTGGTTCAGCGTTTCGCCCGGACGCGAGGCCCGAAGGATTCCGCCACTTTGTTCCAGATACTCCAGACGGAACTGAGCCCGCAGATCGCGGTCTGCTGTCCCACGGTGGCCGGTCGAGCGCCCAAAGTCCTGCTGCCGCGGTGGCAGGACGTGTTCACCGCAAGCGGCACCGGCGCAGGCATGAGCGTACGCTTTACCTCGGGCTACACCGCCTCGCTCGAGCAAATGATCGTGCCGAGCGACAATGCCGAGGCCGGACGATGCATTCGCGGCGTCGGTTACGCCTATCTCAACGGCCTGATGTTGAAACATGGGGTCTTCGACAGCGGCAACAACACGGGGGTCTGGCTGGCCGGCGACTTCAGCGGCAGCGACGTCGTCACCATCCCATGCGACAACGACAAGGATACCAAGCAGGGCACCACCAGTGCGATGATGGCGCGGCTTGGCACGGTCATCCTGGTGGGTAGCGTGCTTCCGGCCGCGAGCCATGGCGAAATGATCGAGTTGCTCAAGAAGTCCAGCCATGGATCGGATTCCAGCTACTTCACGCGCTCCCAGATCCCCACTCATCTGAACGGCACTCAGGTGACGCACGGCAAGATCGGCCTTGGCCCACTTAAGTCTGGCCGGGACGTCTATTCCGACCTGAACGCGATCGCCGATCCGCTCGGCCACGGCGGACGCTTCATCGTCTGCTACACCAATGTCGACTACAATCCTTATGCAATCGATCACGTGCTGTGGGTATTCCGGGAGACGGTGCGGGTCTATCAATCGGCAGCTTCGACAGCGGCGGCTGCACCGGCGTCAACGGCCGCACCAAGGGCGACAGCGACACCCTAGCCGCACTTGACTTTCGCAACCGGCCTATTTGTCGTGTGTGCCCACTTGGCTGTCGAACCAGGTAAGGTCATTACGCAGGACCGCGTTATCCGGTGATCGCGGCATGAGTTGCGCGATGATGTCCCGTCCCCGCTGAAACGCTTTGAGTGCCTCGTCGCGGGCACCTTGCCGCACTTCGATTAAGCCGACCCGACCGTAACTCACCGCTAGGTCGCGCTGCCAGCCGGCGTTGCCGGGGTCCGCTGTCGCCAGACGCTCTCTGATCGCGAGCGAGGCCTGGTAGCTGGTCAGCGCCGCCGCCAGGTCG
>Ga0209040_10003415_pt1 | contig 12202 bp, 13 predicted proteins | sample BogFormECP12_OM3_FD_188240 | JGI IMG/M metagenome (GOLD analysis project Ga0209040, IMG submission 188240) | Bog forest soil microbial communities from Calvert Island, British Columbia, Canada - ECP12_OM3 (SPAdes) (version 2) | ecosystem: Environmental > Aquatic > Freshwater > Wetlands > Bog ... | reverse complement strand
CCGGCCCCGCCGCCGTTGTGACATACGTGCTCTGCGGCGTGCTCGTCGTTCTCGTCATGCGGATGCTCGGCGAAATGGCTACCGCAAACCCGTCGACGGCTTCATTCGCTGACTACGCGCGTGATGCGCTGGGCGGTTGGGCGGGTTTCTCCGTGGGCTGGCTGTATTGGTACTACTGGGTGATCGTCGTTGGCTTCGAGGCGGTCGCCGGCGCGAAAGTCGTGAACTACTGGGTTCACGCGCCGTTGTGGCTGGTCTCGCTGATCCTGATGCTGACGATGACCGCGACCAATCTTTACTCGGTGTCGTCCTTCGGGGAATTCGAATTCTGGTTCGCCGGAATCAAAGTCGCGACCATCTTGATATTCCTTGGCCTCGGTACATTGTTCGTTCTGGGGATGTGGCCGGGTCGGCATCGCGATTTCTCAAATCTGAGCTCGCATCACGGATTTTGCCCGAACGGCGTTGGCGCCATTTTCGCCGCAATCGTCGTGGTGATCTTCTCGATGGTCGGTGCCGAGGTTGCGACCATCGCTGCTAGCGAAACGCCCGATCCTGAGCGGGCAATTCGGCGAGCCACCAACGCGGTGGCCGCTCGCATCGCGATCTTCTTCGTGGGCTCGGTTTTTCTGCTTGTCGTGATCCAGCCGTGGGACTCCGTGGAGTCCGGTGCGTCACCATTCGTCGCGGCGTTCAAGCACATGGGACTTCGCGGCGCGGATGACATCATGAACGCGATCGTGCTGACCGCGGTGCTTTCCTGCTTGAATTCCGGCTTGTACACCTCATCTCGCATGCTGTTCGTGCTGGCCGGCCGGGGCGAGGGGCCGACTCGGTTGATGGATCTCAGCCGACGTGGCGTGCCTTACGTCGCGATTCTGTGCTCGTCGGTGGTGGGGTTCTTGTGCGTCATCATGTCGGGCATCGCGCCGGGAACGGTGTTTATCTTCCTGCTCAACTCGTCGGGCGCCATCGTGCTGTTCGTCTACTTGCTGATTGCGCTGTCGCAGATCGTTTTACGAGTAAAGACGCCGCCGGAAAAGCTGCGCGTCAAAATGTGGTTCTTCCCGGTGCTGTCGATCCTGACACTGGTCGCGATCGTCGCCGTGCTGGTGCAGATGGCGTTCGACCGCACTGCACGTGTCCAGTTTTGGCTCGGCCTGCTGTCCTGGGCCGTGGTGGTCGCGCTGTACTTCGTTGGCAAGTGGCGGCGCGGACCGGTCGGGCCTGAGGCTGCTTCTTCCGCTACCCTCCCCGGCACGTCTTGAGTTGCGCTCCAAGGCTTCTCAGTTCTGCACCCAGTGCGATGATCTGCCTCTCGGCGGCGACGCGATCCTGTGGGGGAAGATCTCCCAGGTTGCCCTGCGCGTTGCTGAGTTCGCTTTGCACTTCTGCGATCTTCTGCTCGATGGGGTAACACTTATCGGTCGTGAATGCCGCGACGGTGGCCAGCGAGTTGGTGCCATCGGTGCCGCCGATCGCGTAAATGAGGCCGTCGGGACCGGTGGTCGCGGCCAGTGCCGCGCGCCCACTCGACATTGGGGGCTGAGTGATCCAACCAGCGTCCGCCGGGTTGTAGCAGTAGACGTTGGGGGTGGGCGCGCCACCCGGTCCGGTGTCGCCCCCGATGACGCAGATCAAGCCATTGGGATCAACGGCTGCGGCAATGCCACACGTCGCAACCGGGAGCGAGAAGGAAGAGGTTGTCCAGGTGTTGGTTTTGACGTTGAAGGTCTCCATCGACGACTGCATCGCGGGGATCCCGCCACCCATTGCGTAGATCAGCCCGTCGTGGCCGACGACTGCCGCGTGCCATGTTCGCGGCGAGTGCATCGACGCTTTGGAGGTCCACTTGTCCGTGGCGGGATCGTATGCATCGACGGTGGCCAGCGGGTTGCCGTCGAAGCCACCGATCGCGTAGATCAGCCCATCGGGGCCGGTCACGGCGGCGAGTATGGCTCGCGCGCTCGGGAGCGGCGCAGCGGTTGACCACGCGTCGTTGGCCGGCTCGTAGACCTCGTGGGTGGTGAGAAAGTTCGAACCTTGGTCGAAACCGCCCAGAACATGGGTCCGACCGGGGCTGGTGGCCGCGGCAACCCCACTGCGGGCCGTTGGCATCGACGGGCGCGCAGACCACTTCTTTTGGACCGTGTCGTAGCCGGCCACCGAAGCAAGGACATTGCTGCTGTTGGTGCCGCCGACCGCATAGACCCATTGACCGGAGCCCGTGGGCGGTGCGTCGCTCACCGCGGCGGCCAAGCCCATGCTTGCGGTGGGTACTGCTTCTTCAGCCATCCAGGCCATGGTTTATCCCCTCGCTGCTTCGCGGCCCCCTGCCGGACCGTCCTGCAGATATCAAAGCGGCCCCGTCGTCTCAACGGGACCGCTTTGACAACCGGGCGCTTAACCGGTCTTGGTCAGCAGGACCGCCTGTTCGAACGGCAACCTGCCGAACATCCGCCGGGTCGCGCCCCTGACGTGCGGCGCCGCCTCCGCCTTGGTCACGGTCTGCGGGTTCGTGACGCCGAATGTCTTGCCGTGTCGTCGCATCTGGCCGCCGCCGGCGGCGTTGAGGTTCTTCAGCCAGTCGCGGTCCGGGCCGTAGGTCAGCAAGATCGCTACTCCCGGCTTGCCGTCGACGTCGGCGTCGAACACCGTCAACGGCGTGCGGTATTGCTTGCCGGAGCGGCGTCCCGCGTGCTCGAGAATGCCGAAGGATGGGGCCCAACCGGCCCACATCCGCTGAATGGGGTTGGTGACGTGTCGATTGAATCGGGCGAGTCGTTGCGGTAGTTGCATGCCGCCATCAAACTCGAAGATCATGGCCTACCTCAAGCCCCCGTGGTTCACCGTCAAGGTCTTCAACCGGATCGCGATGGCGACCGGCGTCAGCAACAGCGAAACGCTTACCGTGACCAAGCGGGGAAGTCGCGAGCCGCAGCACATTCCCGTCGTCACGGTCGACGTCGACGGCACTCGGTATCTGGTCTCCACCCGCGGCGAGTCGCAGTGGGTCAAGAACGTCCGCGCCAATCCCACCGTCACACTGACCAACAAGTCCGGCGCCGTGACCTACGCTGCGCGCGAAATGCCTGCGCCGCAACGCCAGCCGATCCTGACCGCCTACCAGAAGAAGGCCGGGAAGGCGGTTGCGGGTTACTTTCGCAAGTTGCCCGATCCGGCCGACCATCCGGTGTTCGCGCTTACCGAGGCGACGCCCTGACCGGCAAAAGCCTTCGCGACAGCCGGGCCAGCCGCGATGGGGCCGGGTTCCACGGCTGTTGGTCAACTGCGGGCCAGGCGTAGCAAGGGGTCTGGCCGGACAGCAGCTGTCGCAGGCCCGGAGCGTTCAGCTCATTGGCCGACCACGCGTAGAGGCCTTCCACCCGAGGGGTGATGACGCCGATGTCGAGCAGATGTCCCAGTCCGTGTTCGAGCTGCGCGTAGGGCGCGACGTCGTCGCCGAGGGGATAACGGTCGGGTAGCACCCGCGAAAGCGAGAGGAACATGCCGGTCATGCCCAGACGGGGATCGCCGAGCAGCCGGCCGGCGGGGGCCAGCCAGGCCAGTGCCAGCCGCGGCGCGGCGACCATCGCGTGGGTGTAGAGAACCCGAGCCAGCACCACGTTCATGAAGAACCGCTCGACCCGGCCTTCGCGTGCCGCCAGGTGTTCGTGTTCGAGATACCCGCCGACGACGCTCATGTTGTGCGCCCGATACCAGCGTGGGGCACCGGGGCGCCGAATGAATTCCAGCCAGGCGGCGACCGTGGGCGAACTCGGCGGTCCGGGATGGCCGAAGGCCAGCGCGCGTGCTTCGCCGACGTCGCAGAGCAGGCGTTCGTTGATCGCCCGCCACCATGGGCTTCCCGGGGTCACCGAGTCGATCGGGCTGAGCAGTCCCCGCCGCAGTTGCCATCGCATGAAGGCCGACGCCGCTTGCCGGTAGGGAAGATAGCCGCGGTCGACGTCCGGCGGGACCCGATATTGGCTGCGCATCAGGGCCAGCCGTCCACTCGGGTCGTCGCGGATGGCTGCGACGCTGGCGAGTGCGACCTCGCGGGCCGATTGCCGAGACACCCGGATCAGCCGCTCTTGGTGAGCAGCACCGCCTGTTCGAACGGCACCCTGGCGATGATTGGCCGCCATCCGTTACTGACGTGCTGCGCCGCTTCGGCCCGGGCGACCACCCGCGGGTCGGCGATGCCGATTGTCTTGCCGTAGCGGCGCATTCGCGCGTTGCCGGCCGCTGTCAGGTTCTTCAGCCAGTCGCGGTCGGGGTCGTAGGTCAGCAAGATCGCCAACCGCGGCTGCCCGTTGACGTCGGCGTTGAACACCATCAACGGCGTGCGGTACGGCTTGCCGGAACGCCGGCCGACATGCTCGAGGATGCCGTGCGCCGGAATCCAACCGGCGCACAACAACCAGAAGCGATTGGTGAAGTGCCGGTTGAACCGGGCCAGCCCCTGCGGTAATTGCATACCGCCATCCAACCCCCAGGCATCCGACGGCGTGTCATTCCTTTCCCGCACAAAGCCAAGACGAGGTCCGCTCCGAATATCCGACAAGGAGGAAAACAATGACCCATCCCCCCGTCGACGATCTGCCCCAAGAGGCCACCTCCACGCTGCTCGACATCTGTGGGCAGCTGTCGCAGTCGCGGCACGCCGGCCTGGCGCGGTGGGCCGCTCCGGTGTCCGACATCCTGCTAGTCCGGCTGGTGAGAGTGATGGCCGGCGCGGACGTCGAGGTCACCGGCATCGAACCCTGTCGGCCGCTGGCACAGCTCAACGGTGCCGAACTGGAAGGGCTGCATTCGGTCATGCGCGCAGGGGCTGACGCCAGCGACGACGAGTCAGTCGTCGAGTGGTGCACCCGCATGTGCCAGCTCATTGTCGCCGACTTCTGCCGCCGCGGATACGAGCAGGCGGCGATCGATGCCAAGGCCGCCGTCATCGAAGCCGAGGAACGGCGGCTTGCGTGCGAGGCGCGACGAGCCCCCGACCTTCGCGGCGTTTCGCCGCGGCCGAGGGTGTAACTGCCGCCCGACTGGCGTCGATGCTCGACGACAACACCCTGTAATGAAGCCGCTCCCAGCTCCATTGCGGAATCAGGTGCCGCCATCAAACCCGTCTGATATCGCATGCGATAGCGCTTGCGAGATGGATCACCCAGACCTGCGAGGGACCGGTGTGACCAATGTTGCCCACCAACTGACAACTACGCGCTTGATCACAACCTGTCTCAGTTCAGTTTGGTCGTCGACTTAATGGACGTGGCTGCGTGGGTTGAGCAAAGCCACTGCTGAACCCCTATCTCGGATGCTGGCCGTACGATCATCTCGATGACAAGTTCTTCTGATTTGGTAGCGATCGACTTGACGGACAGGGAACGCAAGTTCATTGAGCAGGCCTTGCAGCAGTGGGGTTTGTCGGCGTCCGACGCGCCGTTTCCGTTTCAGGTGCTGGGCTTGTCGACGTGGGACGAATTCGGCGAGCTCACCGTGCGTCTTCAGCGTGCCGTGGAAAATGGTGACCCACTGAGCAATCTGGACTGGGCGCGAGTGCTTTTTCTCACTGAGATCACTTGGGCCAGTGACCTAGTCGGCGCGGCTCTGGACTTCGCGACTATAACCGGGTTTTCCGACACCGAGGCGGTGAGCCTCCTGCGCGGCCTGCAACGGCGCCGGAAAATCGGCGGCTACGAGGCTGGCAAGCTGCTGTTTCCAAACGGTGGCCGGCCGCGCACCGCCGAGGAAATCGAGGAGCTCGAACGGTGGGGGGAGAGGGTGCGGCGGGAGCAGGACGGGCGTGTCTATCCGCCTGGGTTGTAATCCGCACAACCATACGGTGGTAGGTCCCTACTCCACTTCTTCCGTCGGTGTATGCAGGCCACCGATTCCCAATCCGGGGATCTCGCCTCCGCCAGCACCGCCGCCACCAAAGCCCCCTACCGGGGGACCCGGACGTCCGGCTGGTGGCTCAACGGGAGCTGGCTTGGGCGCCGGCGGTTCAACCGGCGGTGGGGGTGCGGGCCGCGGAGGCGGCGAAGGTTCAGGAGCAGGTGCGGCTGCACGGGGTGGTGCCATTTCGCCGGGGGTTAGGGGTGGCAGCCTTCCCGGCGTCGGGGGCGAAAGCGGTTCCAGCGCCCTGGTGTTCTGTTCGAAGTATTCCAACGGGGTCCGCCATTTGTCGCCGGGCCGCGGCTTCGGTATGAAGGCGGTTCCGTAGTCGCCGTCTTGTGGATTGATGAAAATCATGGTTCCGTCAGGCCGCAGCAGCGCCATCCCGCCAGAGTCGATGCTGGTAGCGAACCGCGTTCTGGGGTCTTTCATCGCGTCGTAGATCGACCTGGCCAGGTCGCGCGAGGTCACGCCAGGGAAATGCCTTAAGGCGTGACCGTGGGCGATTTCGGTTGCTACTTGCGCCATTTGCTCATCGGTCCAGCCCGCAAACGGATTGCCCGGCGGACCCGGGGGTGTGGGTGGGTCTTGTTTGAAGGTGTGGTTGTCGACGGCGTGGACCCGGTAGTCCTTCGGCGTCTCCCCGATCGCTGGGTTGCGCGGGAAGGTGCCACGGATACCCGCCACGGCGGCGGTAATCTTCCCAGCGACTTGTTGATCGAGGCCTACCAGTTGGGCAGCGCGCTGACGGATATCGTCGGCTAGCGATTGCGCCTGTGCTTGCCGGGCGGCTCGCTGCGCGAGTGATCCGCCGCCTGAGCGGTCAGTGACCGAGAGGTCTTCTCCTATGTCGAACCCCGCGGTGCGGGCGTCTGCAACCGCGTACTCCATTCGTGAGCGGGCGATGTAGAGATCTGACGCTCCGCTGCGGGCGACTTTGGCCGCCTCATGCAGCTGGTCGGCTACCGCGCTGGTTGTCGTCATGTCGGCGTGAGTCACGGTGCGCAGCGCGTCGGCGGCTTCGCCTTGCCAATCGACCGATGCCGCGTCGCGCCAGACCTGGTTGGCCAACCCATAGCTGCGAGCGCCGAGGGTTTCCCAGTGCTCGGCCGCCTCGGTGAGATGTTCGGTGGGCCAAGCCAACAGCTGCGACAGGCTGGGAAACCCTGCTACGGCCACCATCTGCTACACGCCGGTCACCGGATCGGCCACAGCGGCCAACTCTTTGCAGGAGTTAGCCTCAGTGGCGACGTAGCGGCTGTCGGCTTCGGCGACACGGGTTGCGCGGACGCCCACCCGCGTCGCCAGCGTGGCCGCGAAAGCTGTGACGTCGGCGTGGGCTGCGTTAACGGCCGTCACGCTTGCCTGACAAGACATGCCGAGCCCTGTCGGAGCCGTCGTTTCGCTCAATTCGTCAGCCGACTGACCCCAGCAGCTGGCCATCGCCTGCACACCAGCGGTGTCCACACGCAACTGTTGCTGCATGGCGGAAGCCTAGGCAGGAACGTCACCGGCCTGCCAGTCACCGCGGTCGATCGGGCGACGGACAACTACACCCTGTAGTGAAGCCACTCCCGGCGGCTGGGACACTGGTCTACGTGTGCAGTACCCGTACCGACGTCTCGGCGAAGCTGTTCGACGACGCCTGCGCGGTCATACCTGGCGGGGTGAACTCACCGGTGCGGGCCTTCAAGGCGGTCGGCGGCACGCCACGCTTCATCACCGAAGCCCACGGCTGCTGGCTTACCGACGCCGACGGCAACCGCTATGTCGACCTGGTCTGCTCGTGGGGACCGATGATCCTGGGTCACGCGCACCCGTCGGTGGTGAACGCCGTCGCCAAGACCGCCGCCACCGGGCTGTCCTTCGGGGCGCCGACGCCCGCCGAAACCGAACTGGCCACCGAAATCATCGACCGGGTGCCACCGGTGCAGCGGATACGGCTGGTCAACTCCGGCACCGAGGCAACGATGAGCGCGGTGCGACTGGCCCGCGGGTTCACCGGCCGCGCCAAGGTCGTCAAGTTCGCCGGCTGCTACCACGGCCACGTCGACGCGTTGCTGGCCGACGCGGGCTCCGGGGTTGCGACACTGGGTCTGCCGTCATCGCCCGGCGTCACCGGCGCCACCGCGGCCGACACGATTGTGTTGCCGTACAACGATATTGATGCCCTGCGGCAGACCTTCGCGCAGTTCGGCGATCAGATCGCCGCGGTGATCACCGAAGCCAGCCCCGGCAACATGGGCGTTGTCCCGCCGGCCCCGGGTTACAACGCGACGATGCGCGAAACCACCGCCGAGCACGGCGCGCTGCTGATCGTCGACGAGGTGATGACGGGCTTTCGGGTCAGCCGAAGCGGTTGGTACGGAATCGATCCGGTCGACGCCGACCTGTTCACCTTCGGCAAGGTGATGAGCGGCGGACTGCCCGCTGCGGCGTTCGGCGGGCGAGCCGAGGTGATGGAACGGCTGGCGCCGCTGGGGCCGGTGTATCAAGCCGGCACGCTGTCGGGCAACCCGGTCGCGATGGCGGCCGGGCTGGCAACGCTGCGAGCTGCCGACGAGTCGGTGTATGCGACGCTGGATGCCAATGCGGATCGGCTTGCCGCCCTGCTGTCCGCGGCGCTGACGGATGCCGGTGTGCCGCATCAGATTCCGCGCGCCGGCAATATGCTCAGCGTGTTCTTCGGCGATGTGCCCGTCATCGATTTCGCGTCGGCGCGGGCCAGCCAGACGTGGCGCTTCCCGTCCTTCTTTCATGCACTGCTGGACGCCGGTGTGTACCCGCCGTGCAGCGCCTTCGAAGCATGGTTCGTCTCGGCGGCGCTCGACGACGGCGCCTTTGCCCGGATCGCCGATGCGCTACCCGCGGCCGCTGCGGCCGCCGCCGCAGCCAAGGAGGGCACACCCTGATGGCCGAACAGACCCGAATCCACCTGGTGCGCCACGGCGAGGTCTACAACCCCGAGGGCGTGCTTTATGGCAGGCTGCCCGGATACCGGCTGTCCGACAAAGGAATTCGGCAAGCCCAGGCAGTGGCTGACGCGTTGGCTGACCGCGACATCGTCGCGGTCATCGCCTCGCCGCTGCAGCGGGCGCAGGAGACCGCCACGCCCATCGTCGGCCGACACGACCTGACCGTGGACACCGACCCTGACCTGATTGAATCGGCAAACTTCTTCGAGGGCAAGCGGATTGGGCCCGGCGACGGCGCCTGGCGCGACCCGCGGTTCTGGTGGCAGCTACGCAACCCGTTCACCCCGTCGTGGGGTGAACCGTACAAGCAGATCGCGGCGCGGATGACGACCGCGGTGGACAAGGCCCGCGCGCGGGCCGCCGGCCATGAAGCGGTGTGCGTGAGCCACCAGCTGCCGGTATGGACGGTGCGGCTCTCGCTGACCGGCAGGCGGCTCTGGCACGACCCGCGGCGCCGGCAGTGCGCGGTGGGGTCGGTGACGTCGCTGGTCTACGACGGCGACCGGCTGGTCGACGTGGTCTACAGCGAGCCGGCGGGCAGTTGACCATGTGGCGGCCGGCGCTTGTCGCCGCGGCGGTGGCCGGCCTGGTGGTCGGCTGTTCCAGCGGCGATGACGCCGTCGCTCAGGGCGGCACCTTCGAATTCGTCGCTCCCGGCGGCAAAACCGACATTTACTACGACCCGCCCGACCACCGCGGCCGGCCCGGACCGGTCGCGGGCCCGGACCTGATGGACCCGTCGCGCACCGTGTCGGTCGACGAGTTCGCCGGCAAGGTTGTCGTCATCAATGTCTGGGGCCAATGGTGCGGGCCGTGCCGGGCCGAGGTGACCCAGCTGCAGCAGGTGTACAACGCCACCCATGCCGACGGCGTCACGCTGCTGGGCATCGACGTCCGCGACAACAACCGCCAGGCGGCCCAGGACTTCGTCAAGGACCGCAGCGTGACGTTCCCGTCGATCTACGACCCGGCGATGCGCACCATGATCGCGTTCGGCGGCAAGTACCCCACCACCGTGATCCCGTCCACGCTGGTGCTTGACCGCCAGCATCGGGTCGCGGCGGTTTTCCTGCGTGAGCTGCTCGCCGAGGACCTGCGGCCGGTGGTGCAACGAATCGCGTCCGAACCCACCGGGCAGCAGGAACCACCGAGACCGCAATGAGCGGCTTCACCGAAATCGCTGCTGTCGGGCCAATATTCGTGGCGCTGGGCGTGTGCCTATTGGCGGGCCTGGTGTCCTTCGCTTCGCCGTGCGTGGTGCCGCTGGTGCCTGGTTATCTGTCGTATCTGGCCGCGGTGGTCGGTGTCGACGAGGCGGACGCCGTCGGCGTCGGACAAAACACGGTGAAGGCGCCGCCTGCCGCACGGTGGCGGGTCGCCGGGTCGGCGGCGTTGTTCGTCGCCGGTTTCACCGTCGTGTTCCTGCTCGGCACGGTCGCCGTACTGGGCATGACGACCACGTTGATCACCGATCAGCTGCTGCTGCAGCGGGTGGGCGGCGCGCTCACCATCCTGATGGGGCTGGTGTTCGTGGGATACGTTCCGGCGCTGCAGCGCCCGGTCCGGTTCGCGCCGCGGCAGTTGTCGACGGTGGCCGGCGCGCCGCTGCTGGGCGCGGTGTTCGCGCTGGGATGGACGCCGTGTCTGGGGCCGACGCTGACCGGGGTGATCACCGTCGCTTCGGCCACCGACGGCGCGAGCGTGGCCCGCGGAATCGTGTTGACGATCGCCTACTGCCTGGGCCTGGGAATCCCGTTCGTGCTGTTGGCATTTGGGTCGGCCTCGGCCGTCGCCGGCCTCGCCTGGCTGCGCCGGCACACCCGGGCGCTACAGATCTTCGGCGGCGTGCTGCTGATCGCGGTTGGCGTCGCGCTGGTCAGCGGCGTGTGGAATGACTTCATATCCTGGCTGCGCGACGCGTTCGTCTCCGATGTGAGGTTGCCGATTTGACCCGGCTGCTTGCCCTGACCCGCAACACCTGGCGCGCGCTGACCTCGATGGGCACCGCGCTGGTGCTGTTGTTCCTGCTGGCTTTGGGTGCGGTGCCCGGCGCGCTGCTACCCCAACGCAGCCTCAACGCGAGCAAGGTCGCCGACTATCTTGCCGCCCACCCGCTGATCGGGCCGTGGCTGGATCGGCTGCAGGCGTTCAACGTGTTCGGCAGCTTCTGGTTCACCGCCATCTACACGCTGCTTTTCGTCTCGCTGGTGGGCTGCCTGACGCCGCGGATGATCGAGCATGCCCGCAGCATGCGGGCAACACCGGTGCCGGCTCCCCGCAACCTGGCTCGGCTGCCCAAGCACGCCGGCGCCACGCTCGTCGGCGAACCCGACACGCTGGCGGCGACCATGGCGGACCGGCTGCGCGGTTGGCGCAAGGTCATCCGCACCAGCGATGACGACATCGAAATCTCCGCCGAGAAGGGCTATTTACGCGAATTCGGCAACCTGGTGTTCCACTTCTCGCTGGTGGGCCTGCTGGTGGCCGTCGCCGCCGGGAAGCTGTTCGGCTACGAGGGCAACGTCGTCGTGATCGCCGACGGCGGTCCCGGTTTCTGCTCGGCATCGCCGGCCGCATTCGATTCGTTCCGGGCCGGCAACACCGTCGACGGCACGTCGCTGTACCCGATTTGCATGCGCGTCAAGGACTTTGACGCGCACTATCTTTCGAACGGGCAGGCCACGTCGTTCGCCGCCGACATCGACTACCAGGCCGGGCGTGACCTCGCGAACGACAGTTGGCGGCGCTACCGGCTGGAGGTCAACCACCCGCTGCGGGTCGGTGGCAACCGGGTCTACTTGCAGGGCCACGGCTACGCGCCGACGTTCACGGTGACCTTCCCCGACGGGCAGACCCGCACCTCGACGGTGCAGTGGCGACCCGACAACCCCCGCACGCTGCTGTCGTCGGGCGTCGCGCGTATCGACCCGCCGGCCGGCGCGTATCCGGACGCCGCCGAACGTCGCAAGCACCAGATCGCTATCCAGGGTCTGCTCGCGCCTACCGAGCAGCTCGAAGGCACCTTGCTGTCGTCGAGCTTTCCCGCGCTGAACGCACCGGCGGTCGCCGTCGACATCTACTCCGGCGACACCGGCCTGGACACCGGCCGGCCGCAGTCGCTGTACACCCTGGACCCGCGGCTGATCGACCAACACCGACTCACCCGGGTCAAACGGATCAACCTGCGCGTCGGTGACAGTGTGCGGGTCGATCAGGGTCCGGCGGCTGGCACCGTCGTGCGGTTCGACGGCGCCGTTCCGTTCGTCAACCTGCAGGTTTCGCACGATCCCGGGCAGATCTGGGTGCTGGTGTTCGCCATCGCGATG
>Ga0209040_10003414_pt1 | contig 12208 bp, 9 predicted proteins | sample BogFormECP12_OM3_FD_188240 | JGI IMG/M metagenome (GOLD analysis project Ga0209040, IMG submission 188240) | Bog forest soil microbial communities from Calvert Island, British Columbia, Canada - ECP12_OM3 (SPAdes) (version 2) | ecosystem: Environmental > Aquatic > Freshwater > Wetlands > Bog ... | reverse complement strand
GAGTGACCGTCATATGCCGGCAATCGGCGGTAACCGCTATTACAGTTTTCGATGGTCTGCAATCGCAGCATTAGATGGACAGGACTCCCGTTGCCCTTGAGTCTCCCTTCCGCCTATTAGTGCAAATCTACTATTGATCTCGGACGCAGGTTCGAAGAAAATCCGCGAACTCCGTCGTGGGGATTGTGCGCTTGCAATCCGATCGGGGCCTTGGGGCCCTCCATCGCAGGAAGTTGTGGACGCAGGAGTCTGGTTACAGCCAGTCTGCTCCTGAAGCGCAACCTGCGTCAGCCAGCCCGCGAAGCTTGAGATGAGTCACAACAATAAGGAGACAGGGACATGAAGTTGTGCGCCGCAAGGTGGATGTGTTTAGCGGTTATTCTTTCGGGAGGATCGATATTTGGGCAGGCGCTACCAACTCAGCCAGTGCCGCCCGCAGTGCCGCCCCAGAGCCTTCCGGAAAAGAAAGCACCGGCTCCGCCGCCCAAGCACAAGCTTGGTCCGCTCGAGATTTCAGTCAACTGGCGCACACGCGCTGAAGGTTGGAACTGGTTCGACGGCAATACCGGAAACAGCGACTACGGCCTGTGGGATTCCCTACTGCGGGTGGGAATCGGGCAAACTCGGGAGCGCTTTGACTGGTTTATCGAAGGAGAACAGCCGTCCATTCTTGGATTACCGAACGACGCCGTCACAGCGGCTCCCCAGGGCCAACTCGGCTTGGGTGGAACCTACTATGCTGCGAACAACAATCACACCAACGTTGCCAACGGATTCGTGAAGCAGGCGTTTGTGAACTTCAAACATCTCGGACCAGCCGATGTAAAGCTGGGCCGCTTCGAATTTTTTGATGGTCTTGAGGTGAAACCTAACGATCCTTTGCTGGCGACGGTCATCCAGACGCGAATTGCCCACCGCTTGATTTCGAATTTCGGCTTTGCCGCTGTTCAGCGGACATTCGACGGAGTCCAGGTCTCCGCCAATTCCGGGCAGAACAACGTTACCTTCTTCGGCGCGCGGCCGACCCAAGGTGTGTTTCAAGTGAAGGGAATGGACGAACTGGATGTGGACACCTACTACGGCGCCTACAACCGCCAGATGACAACCAAGCAGAGCGCGGGAGAATTGCGCGTATTCGCCGTGGGCTACATTGATCACCGCACGCTGGTGCTGAAGACCGATAACCGTCCTGCGCCGATTCGCACGGCCGACGTAGGCAAGATTGAAATCGCGACCTGGGGCGCGGACTACGCCCACGTCTTCAACACCACTGACGCTGGCAAGTTCGATTTTCTGGTCTGGGGCGTTGTGCAGACGGGCTCCTGGGGCAACCTTGCGCAACGTGCCGGAGCGTTCGTCGGCGAGGCTGGATGGCAACCCGCTGTCAAGATCCTGAAGCCCTGGATCAGCGCGGGCTATTCGTACGGGAGCGGCGACGGGAACCCCCATGACGGGCATCACGGCACTTTCTTCCAGGTGTTGACCACGCCACGCCAGTATGCACGTTTTCCTTTCTACAACATGATGAATAACGAGGACTGGTACGGCACGCTCAACTTGCGTCCAGCCTCGAAGCTTGCTTTTCGCAGTGAGCTGCACGCACTGCGTCTGGCGAGTTCTTCCGATCTTTGGTATTTGGGTGGGGGTGCATTTCAGCCAAAGACCTTCGGCTACACAGGGCGACCCAGCAGCGGGGACCGCGGCTTGGCGAATGTCTGGGACCTTAGCGCCGACTACCAGGTTTCGCGCTCCTTCGGCACCACTCTGTACTACGGCCATGCGTGGGGCAAGGGCATAATTTCGGCGATTTATCCGAAAGATGCAAACGGGCAGCTCATTTTCCTGGAGACCAACTATCACTTCTGAGTTGTGTCCTCAAATCTCGGCAAGAATTGACGGCTAATACAAACCCAACCGTTGCATTCTTCAACTTTCACTGTTGCGCGATTCATCAACGCATCGTTAGGCTGCAAGTCATTGATTCCAATCTTCTAGCCTCGACGGCCACAGCCAAATGCTGAAAACACAAGCTTTGAGTTGTTGCGATTCCCATCAATCCGCTGTTGCTGATTTCATCGCAAAAGCCCATACCCAAAAATCGTCTTCCATTTATCCGATTCATTTCACAGGAGTTCACCGCCTGCGACAACCTTTCTCACAAGTCGCCTCATCTTGGCATGGCGATTGCCTTTAGTAAAAGTGCTGAGTGGCTCGCTAGACGGCCCTCCGACGAGGTGACTTATGACAGTCCTACTGGTTCTCTTCACGTTCGCAGCCTTCTTACTTATCGATTACTTCCGCACTCGCCACGCGGCCGTTGTGCAACCGATGTTGCAAGTCGCTCCGGCGAAGCATGACGCTCTGCCCCGCATGCACCCGGCTCTGGTTGGCGGCTTCGCGGTCCCGGAAAATCTGCGCTACCATCCTGGACACACCTGGGCATTGAGCGAGAGTCCCAACCTGGTGCGGGTGGGCATGGATGATTTCGCCTCCAAGCTGACCGGCAAAGTGGAGAAGATCACGCTGCCGCAACGCGGCCAGTGGATTCGCCAGGGCCAGAAGATGTGCACACTGTACCGTGACGACGTCGCCGTGGATATGGTTTCGCCGATCGAAGGCACCGTGTCTGACATCAACCAGGCACTCGCGAAAGATCCGAAACTGGCGCTGAACGATCCCTACGGAGAAGGCTGGCTGGTGACCGTACAGGCCCCCGATCCGAAGACCAGCTTCCGCAATCTACTGGGTGGCCCGCTGGCCCGCTGGTGGACGGAAGAGTCGGCAAGCCGCCTGCAACGCCGCATGCCGCTGGCGATGGCGGGAGCGCTGGCACAGGACGGTGGAGTCGCGATCAACGACGTATCCAACCAGATTCCAGACCAGGAGTGGCTGCCACTGGCGAAAGAGTTCTTCCTGTCATAAGTCGAGATAGGTCAAACCTCGCGGCCAGTGAGGCGAACCAGCCTCGCGGGAGGACCGCAGAAACGCCGGCCGTCCGGACTTCCGGGCGGCCGGTGGCGTTTTGCGGCAAACAACTAGGCGTGGGATTCTTGTCTGGTGACGGGGCTTCGCCCCCGTCGGGCGGGGCAGGGCCCCGCCACCACACAATCGCTTTCCTTCCGGCACACGGAACTTTTTCAAATCCTCATCCGTAATTCCGACCAGAGAGAGCAGGGCCCCGAAAGCGCCCCGCAAAGGAGAACACAATGGACGGCAACTTTATTGGTTTAGTGGCAGTGACGTTGTTTTTTGGAATCCCGCTGGCCGCGATGTACACCTACTACCGCGTGCGCAAACTGCGCACCGAGGAACGGCTGGCGGCCATCGCCCGCGGAGCGAACGTGGCCATGGAACCGGATCTTTCCGAAGCCGCTCACTCCCGGCGCTGGGGAATTCTGTTGTCGGCAATCTCACTCGGCTTCATCGCAATGATGATGCTGATTGCGCGAGCCGAGCCGGATGCCTGGAAAGCGGCCGCGGCCGGCATCGTGCCGCTTGCTGCCGGGGCCGGCTTTCTGCTGGATTTCGCGCTGATCCGTAGAGACCTGAAATCAGCCGCCAGCAGTCACTAGAATCGGTCGACGACGGCGCTAAACAGGTTGAGTGCCGTCCTCCTGACCAATTGGTGCTAGCACTTCCGGTGCGGACCGCCCCTGCGGTAGCTGCTAGACTCGGCTCAGAGCATCCATGTCAACTGTTTCGTACGCCGGAGCCCTGCTAGCCGTCAGTATCTTCTTGTCTGGCCCGATTTTAGGGCAGGCTGGCACTGAGAATGGGGGCGCGAAGAACGCCCGCGTCCAGCACGTCGTCGTGCGGGATAATGAGGGCGCGACGGAGGTTGAGATACAGACATCGGGAGGGCCGGTCGCGCCGAATACTCAGGCCATTACCGGGCCGGATCGTATCGTGGTCGATTTTCCCGGAGCGACTCCCGCCCCCGAGTTGAGCTCGCTTGCCGTCAATCGCGGTGCGCTGAAGGGCATTCGCGCGGGATTGTTTTTCAGCAACCCTCCCATCACGCGCATTGTGCTCGATCTCAGCGGGCCGCAGGCCTATCAGATTTCGACAATTCAGAATGGAGTGGTTGTAAGACTGAGTGCGGACAAACTGAATCCACAAAAACGAAATCCGACAGGTCTGGCCAAAGGTCGGATCAAGTTGGATCTAGGTCAATCGACCCTGGCATTGGTCCCGATGAAGCGTGCGTCGGTTGCGTCAGCTACGCCGAAGACGATTGAAGCGGCGCCGATGCCCGCGGCAAAACTTCAGAGCGCCTCACTGGAAAGCACAAGTGCGGCAAGCATCAATGTAAATGTTAACGTCGCGAGCTCGAATGTCGCCAGTCCCAGTATCGCCAGTCCGAGTGTCGCGGCTCCGACGATCGCAGTCGAGGCATCTGAGACGGCGCCGCCACCAGCGGAGGGCAGTGCGCCCCTGCCTCCAATGCCTTCTGTGACCGTCAGCTTCGTCAACGGGATGCTGCGCATCCACGCTGAAAAAGCCACACTGGCTGAAGTCTTGTTCGAAGTGCATCGCCAGACGCGGGCTGAGATTGCCATTCCCGCAGGCGCCGAGCGCGAACAAGTGATGGCCGACCTCGGGCCGGCGCCGGCTCGTGATGTGTTGTCGGCGCTCCTAAACGGCTCTCCCTACAACTTTATTTTCGTCGGCAACGAACTGGAGCTCCGGCAAGTCATCCTCACCATGCGTCAGCCCACCTTCTAAGAAACAAACCCAAAGCATTTTTACCGGCGCGGAACTGAGGGGATAGAAGTGCACCTCTGGCGCTAAGGCGCGGACAGGGACGACCAATTTCGCGAAAACCTACGCTCAGGGCGGCGTGATCAGACGCACCGCTACTGGCGACGCGCCATTTCCGAGGATTGGAGACGGGAGATTGGTTCCCGCACAGCCGACCGCGTTGATGATCATCACCGGAATCTGGTTGCCCGCAGACGGAAACGTTGTGAGCGCCGAAGGGTTCAAGAACACCTGCAGGAAGCCGATCACCGTGGCAGGGTTAGCCGGCGTCCCGGGCGGATTGTCAATTACCGGAATCGTCACTAGGGAATCGCTGACCGTAATGGGTTGGTTCTGCGCGCTCGGAATCGGGTTCTGGTTGCCTCCCCAGAACTCATAGGGAGTACTCGGTGTGTCAAACAAATCGATGCTGTCGGCGTCTCCCAATACGCCCCCGGGCACGTTGTAGTGGATGAGGCATCCGACCGCCTGTACCGTGTCGGAATCCCGAGTGCCGGCGGCGTAGGGGTTCTGGTCGATGTTGATGGCAGAAGGATTGATCGCTGAAGCAGTGCCACATGAAATGGGCCGCTGAACACAACCCGCCACGGCCGTTTGATAGGCATTAAACCCGGCAGCGCAACTCGGCAAAGCAGTGGGCGCGGGAAAGTCAGTGGCATCGATGGCCCCGGGATAATATTGTCCCGCCGCCGGCGCCGAGATCCCGAGGCTGCAATCGCCCGCACACGCGGAAAAGAGGCCATTGGGATTAGTAGCGTTCGGCCAACTCTTGCCCACCAAACCCGCAGCGGCGGTGCCGGTCGCCGCGAAAATTGGGACTGCCGGGTTCGTCTGCGTAGGATCGATATTCGGCAGCAGCCACGGCTTCACGCAGAGGGGCGCGACCGGAGGTCCTGCTCCTATGGCGAACGCCCCCGACGGGTTGTAGGCTTCCGCGGTGGCAGTTGCAGTCACGGCCAGCTGTTGATTGCCCCAGATGCGAGAAAAGAATGTCGGCAAATCGGTGACCTGAATCTGCACAGTAATCTGCGGGTTGCTGAACGGAGCAGTGGCTGGGAAGGTGACGGTCACCTCAGCATTGTTCAGCCTGGTGCCACCGACGCTATTGTGGGTTGCCACCCACTGTGCAACCAGGGAGGCACCAAAGGGACCAGTCTCCGCGGTCGCCGTCAGCGTCGGATCCGAAGTCATCCCCGAATTGGCGAGCACGCGCGCACCCGCCAGAGCTCCGGCATCCGCCGCCAGCTGCGCCTCACTGCGCGCGGTGTAGAGCGTCACCACGTCAATGGAAAGCGCCGCCATCGCCCCTACGACAAACAGCATGAACACGGCTACCAGCAGGATGACGATTCCCTGTTCGTTCTTGCGCTGGTTCTTCGGCTCGTTCTTCTGCTCGAACTCCGAAATGTTCTTTCCTCGTCTGTTTACACGCATAGACCCTACATCTGATTCTGAACCGTAGCGCTCTCCGTCAACTGTGTTATCGCCGCGTAACTCGCGCCCGAGATCAGCACCTGGATCACGCTGTTGAACTGCCAATGATAGGGATTTGTTACCTTCACAACGGTGCCGGAGGCCCCGCCGGTATTGTGTACCCACCCCCGGTTGATGGTGATCACCAGGTTATCGCCAGGATTGGCGCTGGAACATCCAGGAATGGTGTAAGTCCACGTTAGGGCAGGAGGGGGAGGCGTGGGCGCAGGAAACGGGGGCTGGCAAGATGCGCCGGCGTTCGCCAGCACTCCACTTGCGGCGAGTGAATTGAAAATCGCCATCACCACTGGTTGCAGAGAGTCCGGATTTGCGTTGGCAGATTCGATGTCGCTCATGGGCTGCGCGCCGGCAACAATGGCGCCCTCCTGCGCCGCCTGCGCGATCTTCTGCTTCTGGTTGAAAGCGCCGCTAAAGTCGTAGATGCCGACGACAAAGACCACCAGAAGCGGCAGCACGATGGCAAACTCCAGCAGGGCTGAGCCCTGGTTGTTCTTCAATAACGGCACGAAGAAGCGGACCGCGGTGGCTAGCCGTGCACGATGGTTGGCGTCTTGCTGCTCAGGGCCGGGAACGCCCGGCTCTCCACTCCCGAAATAGCGATGCGTAATTTGCAGGCCGGGCATTCTAGTTCTCCATCCTGCTCTGGGCTTGGGCCGACATCACCACCTGCTGCAGATTAAGGGAGGTGAACGGCAAGTAGAACTTGAATGGATATTGAAAACTCACGACGCTCCCGCATACGGCGGGCTGGGTCGGGGTATTGAGCCACACAGATCGGCATACCCAAACGTTCGGGCCCGCATTCGTACACTTTCCCACTGGCGCCGGCGTTGGACATGACGGAAGGGTAGGCTGCCACGCCTGGATCTGGTTGGGATCGAGATTGGAAGCGGTCAACACACTTACAACTGCGCTGGCCGCTGCCGGGACGTTATTATCGGGGTTATTTCCGTTCGGGCACGTGGCGCAGGAATCCCGTGCCGCAGCGATGGCGCCCTGCTGCGCCGCCTGGGTAATGGTCGAATAGATGTTGAAGGCCCGCCCGAACCAGACAATGCCCAGCAAGAGCATGAACACCAGCGGCAGCACCAGCGCGGCCTCGGCAATTTCCGCCCCGTCGGTGCCTGCTAGCTTACGCACGTTTGATTTGATCTTCATCAAACTCACATCCACAAGAAAATTTGTAATTGGTGATTTGTAATTTGTAATTGAGAGTGCCAGCACTCGCTCAGCGCTTTTCAATCACAAATTACCAATTACAATTTACCAATCATTCTGCCCATCCCGTAAAACACCACCGTCAGCGCCATGGCCACGCCAAACGGAATTCTGATGGACTGCGGATCGTCGAGCGACAATTCAGAACCCGGCATCCGCAGGCTGAACAACGCTGCCACAAGGCGCGCGATGTTCAGGAGCGTGTGCTTCAGTCGCCCTTTCCAAATGACCATGCCGAGCGCCATGACTCCCGCCACCAGGATCGTGCCCATCAGAACCGACAGCAGTTGCCTTGGCCCAAGGCATGCCCCCAAAGCACCCGCCAGCTTCCAGTCTCCCGCGCCGAGGCTACGGAGCAGCACAAACGGCAGCAGCAGACCGAGGCCCAACAAAATTCCCAGCACCGCCGCCTTCAGACCCGGCCAGCGGTAGAGAATCGTATTGATAACGACGCCGGCTGCCAGGCCAGACACCGTCAGCCAGTTCGGAATCCGCCGATAACGCCAGTCAAGAACTCCCGCGACGATCGCCATCAACATTGCGGGAATCCATATTGCGGGAAGCCATATTGCGAAAATCCATATTGCGAAAACCCGTGGTCCAGATTGAAGCCAGGGCCCGGATTGAAACATGATCGCCGCTGGCAGACAAGCGCCTCCGCGCATTCGCTTCCAGTACTTTAGGGCTTTCCGGCAGCGTACTCAAGAGGCATTTCGAGGGGTCGATAACCTCAACAGCACGAGGAGGATGGGGAGTTATTCCAGGGGGTTATGCGACGGCGCGAAATAAGATGTCAGCGCTGTTTCAGAGGATGGTGTTATTTACCAGAAAACAAAAGGCCTGGTTGCCCGGGCCTGAAGATTATGGTGTCATCCTGAACGAAACGAAGGCCCCCTATTCTGGCACACATTTTCTGGCTACTAGGGATCCTTCGCTTCGCTCAGGATGACAAATGAAAGAAAGACTTACCTGCAACCGGCCGACGAGTGGCACGCCTAACGCGTGACCGGAGGGGCGGAATTGCGTTCTGCGACCACTTTCTTCGCGTTGTCCGCGAGCGCGCGCGCCTGGGGCATCAACTCGAGGGCTTTGATCACATCGGGATCGGTTTCGGCGCGCACCTTCAAGCCTTCTTCCTGGCCAAAAGCATCGACGAAAATTTCGCTCTTGAGGTTGGAGCGCAGCCAATCGTTGCTCTCCATTAACTCGGCTTCGGTATAGGGAATTTTTTCCTCGTCGAGGAATTTGCGGAATTCCTGCAGCAACGCGTCGTCGACTTCGAAACTCTGCGTGATCTTGTGGTTCAGCGCGTAGCGTTTTGCAAAATTAAACAGCGCGTAGTGCTGCAACAACGAATCCTGAAATTTATTCGACTTGTAAGGCGCCAGCTTCACATCGGGAGTGATGCCGCCACCCCCATAAACTGTGCGCCCGCCATCGGTGAGCTTCACTTCGTGACTGGCGTTTTTGTCCTCCCCTTCGCGATTGTAATAATAATCGTAGAGAGAAAGGTTCGAGTAATCGCGCTGGATCAGGCGTCCGCTCGGAGTGTAGTACTTAGCAGTGGTCAGCGCGAGGCCGGTATTCTCAGCCAGCGGATATACGGTTTGCACCAGGCCTTTACCGAAGGTCACTTCGCCCGCGATCAATCCGCGATCGTGATCCTGAATCGCTCCCGCGACAATTTCGGCGGCCGATGCGGTGCCGCGGTTGACCAGCACGACCAGCGGATAATCTTTTCCGCCGTTGCCGTGAGCTGCGACGTATCGCTTTTCCGGAGATGACCGGCCGTGGTGCGAGACGATCAATTGTCCCTTCTTCAGGAACTTGTCGGCGACGCCCACACCTTCACTCAACAGTCCGCCGGGATTCTGCCGCAGATCGAGGACCAGTCCTTTAAGATCGCCCATCTGATCCAGCGCTTCGGCCACTTCATGCTCGGTCGTCTCCTGGAACCCCGAGACGTGCATATATCCGATCCCCGGCTTGATCATGAAGTGCAGATCCACGCTGTAACGCGGAATTTCGTCGCGGACGACGGCAAATTCAAGCGGATGCTCAGAACCCTCGCGCAGCATGGTGATGCGGACAGTGGTGCCTTTCGGGCCCTTGAGCAGATCGGCCACATCGGAGGTGCTCATGTTGTCGGTGGGCTTGCCGTCGATGGCGGCGATGATGTCGCCCGGGCGGATGCCGGCGCGATAAGCCGGAGTCCCGACGAAGGGAGCGATGACGATGACCTTATTATTACGCGGGCCGACGGTCATCCCCACGCCGTAATACTTGCCGCGCTGCTCTTCCCTCAGCGCGGAATACGACTTCGGATCGAAGAAGTTCGAGTGCGGATCGAGCTGGTGCAACATGCTGGGGATGGCCCCGTTATAAATCGCCTTGTCGGGATTCACCGGGTCGGCATAGTTCTGCTCCACCGTTTCATAGATCTCGGTGAACTGCTTCAAGCTGCTGCGAACGTCGGAATCGCTGCTGGGAGTCGCCGCCGGGTTGATCTTTTGCGCGAACAGCATCCCCAGCAGACCGAACAGGGCCAAAACGAAGACAATCAGGAAAAGAGAACGAGAGTTGGAACGACGAGAACTACCAGCCATGTGTCGAAATCCTCAGTTCGAAATGCTTGGGCAGGAACGTAGAGGGAACCAGCTACCCCATCCTAGCGCAGTATACCACGCCAAAGCGCCTGTTTAGTTGGATGCAGGAACCGCCCGGAGGTTACTACCGAGCGACGGCTTTGGGGACGATAGCACTTGGTGCCGACGAAGTTGCAAAGCTATTTGCTGCCGCTAAGCGTTTGCGTGACTACTGATTCAGCCAACACCATCGTCCCCGGCATCAGAGTCGGGGTTGGCCCTCTATTCCGATTTCGGAGGTTCGGGCCTCCAGCTCAAGATGATAAATTGCGGCGCGATCGTTGCACCAACCGGCTCATTCACCAGAAAGCGTTGGCCACTTACGACATCGTATTCTGCTCCTTCAGGAAGACGGAACAAACTCACCGGCTTACCGAAGCGATGCTGTTTGAGGTCAACCACTTGAACCGTGACAATGTACCCATCATTGGTGCGATAAAAAAGTTCCTTGCCGTCGCGGCTCCATCGAGGATCATGACCGCCGCCGAACGAAACCTGGGTACCACCGGTCGCGTTCGGGAGGAAGGGCTTCACCACAATTTCGACTGAGCCCGACTCATTCGACGGTGTTGCAATCCAACCGCCGTCCGGCGACAACCTGGGCAGGTCGGCGTCGGGCACGGGACCGATCAAGAAGGGCTTCCCGCCGGTAAGCGACTGCCCGTAAAGGAGAGTTTCTTTTCCGGTGTCCATTTCGAACTGATACAAAATCGAATTGCCATCCGGCGACACATCGGTGATGATTTTCGATCCGTCCAGCCCCGTCTGTATCATTTGCCCGTTATCGCTGCTTCCTGTGTTCTTCATGAACAATTCCACGTGCGTACCTAGCAGCACCGAGTACACGATTCGCTCGCCATGCGTAGTCCATGCCGACCAGCCGTCTCCCGAACGCTCCTGAAAGCTCTCCCGCCTTCTGGTGCCATGTTCCAAATCCAGGGACCAAATGTCGCCAATGTGTGTTCTGGGGTTGAACAGGAATAGGAGAGCGTGGGCCTCCTGGGCGTCAAGGCGAGGCGAGGCGGCGTATTCCGCATCCCCTATTGTCTTCAGCACCTGACCGGAGCGCGCGTACCAGCGCAACAACGATGGCGACGAACTTTCTTCCTGCGCCGTGATGGCGCCATTCCTGGACGCATCAAAAGCGGCCCACCCAAACGCTGCGTAAAACCTTAATTGATTGGGGTAAACTAAAAATGGTTCCCCACTGATTGTTTTTGATTTCGCATCAAATCTTTGCGCCATCAGATACCCGTCCCGGCTGAACAGGATGTAACCGCTCGAGACATATTTCGGAAAACTGCCATTTCGGATTAACACCCGCGTCTTCGGATCGTCCAACGCACCCAGTAGCACGTCATGGTGCTTGTCTTTGCGGATGGCAGCAAAAAGAAAGTGTTTACCGTCCGGAAGAAAATGGGGGTACGCGTATCTGACATCCGATCCGGAAGTAACGGACGGCGACCGTTCACGGGGAGTGCAATCCTCGGCTGACACGCTCGTGATGCTCGTGGGCGGCGCTGTCCAGGCGAGGATCGTACCGTCCCGGTTCATAGTGATTGGATAAGAATGAAAACCTTCGCATAGCACCTCGTTTGCGCCGCCGGTGGTGGACAACCGAACCAGCTTTCCGTCTACGGCCGCGACGATTGCTCTGCCATCTGGTGTCCAAGTAAACGAGTAGTAATCCTCCAAACTCTCACTTCCCTCCAATCGCCTCGGAGTGAGTGAATCGAGAGAGCGCACCCACAAGGACTGTTTTCCTTTCGCATCGGCGACCCCGAAGGCGACCTGCGCTCCGTCTGGCGAAAGCGCCGAGGTCGCGTCCGGAAGCGGCTTAAATCCGGGTGGAGGCTCGATGCTAAAGGTGATCCTTGGCTGGCTCTGCAATGATGGCTGAAGGGAGCGCATTACAAGCATCGCGGCGACAGCCAGAAGCAGAAACGCTGCACTCGCCCAGGCGATGCGCTCGCGAGTAATGGGACGGCGGGCGGCGACTCGGGAAACTCCCGTCTGCGAACCTGCATCCCTGATCCACTCCAATTGCAGGCGAACATCATGGGCAGTCTGCCACCGCTCATCGGGGTCTT
>Ga0209040_10003413_pt1 | contig 12209 bp, 12 predicted proteins | sample BogFormECP12_OM3_FD_188240 | JGI IMG/M metagenome (GOLD analysis project Ga0209040, IMG submission 188240) | Bog forest soil microbial communities from Calvert Island, British Columbia, Canada - ECP12_OM3 (SPAdes) (version 2) | ecosystem: Environmental > Aquatic > Freshwater > Wetlands > Bog ... | reverse complement strand
TGTTTCTCGCGATCGTCGTCGAGCGGCCTCGAACCGTGAAGCTGACAAGGGTGACGGACCATCCGACCAACCAGGAGTTCAACGCCACCTGGCTGCTGCGCCCCGCCAGCAGCACACGCGTTGCGCTTCAACTCGACGCGAAGCTCCGCGTGCCGTGGTACATCCGCGCCCACGGGGTCGGCGACGCGATCGCTGAGGGCTTCGTCACAGCGGCCCGTGGGGCACTCGCAGCCCCGTCGCAGTAGGCCGACGGCCGCTATGGCGGGAGCAGCCATCGTTCGCCGGACGCGCCGAGCCGACGAGCGATGTCGGAACGTGCCGCCTCGGAGCTCCGTTCTGCTCACGGCACGCGCATCTCCCTGCCGCCCACCAGCGCCTGCCTCTCCGGACTGCAGGGACGAGTCCGGCGAGGCCACCGCCGGGCTCGCCGCCACGACCGCGAACCTTTACGCGACACCCACGACGAGCTGCGGTCGTCCGAGAACCGGCCCGCGAGAGTGCTCCTTTACCATGGCGAAGCAGTCGTCTCCGGCGCACCCCCGAGACGCCTGGGCTTCGAGGAAAGGAGCGGCCAAGCAAGGCGCGACTGGGGGTGCGACGGGCTCGCTCCTGTACGGGGCTGTTGCACTAACCTCTGGCCGTGGGACGACGCCCGTCATACGCGCGCAGACGGGGCCCGACTGGGTACGCTGTCACCATCACGAGCCATCTCGCCCCTGCGACAGTCGCAGACGCTCCCTTTCGCGAGGAGGCGAGCGCCCGGATCGGGGTGCCGCGCGCTTTCGCTCGGGACGGAAAGGAGGCGTCTCGAATACCGCCGCCGAGACGAGCGCTTAGGACGACGCGCGAGCGTCTCGCCCAGCGATCGCGAGACTCCTCCTTCGCCATGACGAAGCGAGCGTCTGGCGCGTTGGAGCACAGATGAGCGCTGGTCGTCCCAAGCGGCAGTGAGCCTCGTGTGATGCGGACGCCTGCTTCTCGCGCGTTGCGCAAGCCAGGGTCCCGGCTCGAGGCCTCGCGCGTTCGGGCGAACGATTGGCCGGTCGCGCTCAGACGCGAGCCCAAGGTCAGCGGATCCTCAGGAGCGTCATTCGCGCCAAGCGAGTAATGTTGCCGCCCTCGACCCTCGGAAGTCCTGAGGGGAGGGCGACCGAGGGGGAAGAGTGCGTCGCAGCGCACAACTGAAACCGACCGGGTCGGTCTTTGGAGCGACAGCAGCATCGTGCCTAGAGCGATCGGCAGCAGCAGCGCACCGCGCTCCCCGCACGGGATCTACCTCTCGGACGCCGGTCCCAATGAAACGCCGGCGCCTCGCGGGCGGCAAGCACGCTCTGGCGGGCACGCTCGCGGTGCTCGCCATCGTCGTGGCGACGGCGGCGCCCCGACGGCCCTCGCGTTGCCCGCGCTGTCGTGGTCCGCTCCCTTTGCGATCGACAAGAACGCCGGGCGCTCACTCGATGACGTGACGTGTCCGTCCACGAGCGAGTGCGTCGCGGTCGACCGCGAGGGACGCGAGTTGACGTTCGACCCCGGTAACCCAGGAACGCCGCAGCCGGTCACGATCGACCAAGGTAATGCGCTTGCCGCGGTCGCGTGTCCCTCCACTGCGCAGTGCACCGCCGTCGACAGGGCGGGCAACGAGGTCACCTTCGACCCAGCGAGCCCGGGCAGCCCGAGCCCCGTTTCGGTCGCTTCGGCGTTCGACGCGATCGCCTGCGTCAGTGTTGAACAGTGCACCGCGCTGACTCACTCCGACGAGGTCACATTCAACCCAGTCACGAGGGTCGCTAAAGCAGTCACCAAATTGGACAGCGAACCCAAAGCCAACCTGGACTCGGTGGCGTGCCCGGAACCGTTTCAGTGCACCGCCGTCGATTCCAAAGGCCGGGCCTTTACCTTCGACCCCGGCGAACCCGCCGCTGCGACCTCTGTCACGCTGTCAGAATTCGGTCTCGACTCGATCGCATGCCCGTCCGACTCGCAGTGCACGATCGGAGAGGACTCTGGCGAAGTGATCACGATCGACCCAGCCAGCAAAAGCGAAGTGACCGTGCCGGCTCACATTGTGGACAAAGCGGGCGACGGCGAAGAAAACCTCGTCCAAATGGAGTGTCCGGCGGTCAACCAATGCACCGCCGGCGATGCTAAAGACCGCCAGGTCACCTTCGATCCGCAAGCACCTGGCAGTCCCACGCTCGTGGCGGTTACGAGCGCGCCGATGGGCGTCTACGGGCTGGCGTGCCCGTCCGTGACCCAGTGCACGGCCGTCGGCGAAGGCGTTCAGGAGGTCACCTTCAACCCCCAGAGCCCGGGAACACTGGTGCCCGTTGCGATCGACAACGGCCAGTTCATGTCGGGCGTGGCCTGCGCGTCGCCCATTCAATGCACCGCTGTCGATGGCTCAGGGCAGGAGGTCACCTTCGATCCCGCAAGCCCGGGCACGCCAGTCCCGCTGGCGATCGTGAAAGAAGCGTTCCTGACCGGAGTCGCCTGCCCCACCGCAGGCCAGTGCACAGCCGTCGATAGCGCTGGCCAGGAGGTGACGTTCGACCCGGCCGCGCCCGGTAGCCCGGCGCCGGCGGGCATCGACCCGGGCAATAGTTTGACAAGCCTTGCCTGCCCGTCCGCGGTCCAATGCACAGCCGTCGATGAAAACGGCCAGGAGGTGACGTTCGACCCGGGGAGCCCGGGCAGTCCGGTGCCCGTGAAGATCGACACTGCGCTCGCCAACAACCTCAACGCGGTCGCCTGCCCCAGCACCGTCGAGTGCATCGCGGTCGATGGGAGCGGGCAGGAGGTGACGTTCAACCCGCTGAGTCCAGGTGCGCCGTTTCCCGTGGCCATCGACGCGGAAAACCTGCTGTTCGGAATCGCGTGCCCCAGTGTGGCTCAATGCACCGCTGTCGACGACGCGCGGGCGCAGGTGACTTTCGACCCCCTGAACCCAGCTGGCCCCCAACGCCTGGCGATCGGCGCGGGCACCGCTATCGCATGTCCGTCGACGATTGAGTGCCTGGTTGTCGACAGCTCCGGCGTCGTGGTCGCGGGTGCACCGTCGAACGCCGCCAGCTGGGTCACCGATCCGCTGCCAGGGGCACGTTCACCGACCGCGATCGCCTGCGCCTCGGCCATCGCCTGCGTGGTCGTCGACGAAGTCGGCGACGCGCTCGCGAGTGCGCCCATATCCACGGGCGGACAGGGGCCGGGGCAAGCCGCGAACGGAGGACCCGCGGCCGCCGGCGCACAGACTCCCCGGGCGGCCACAGCGAGGGTGGGGCGCGTCCGCGTCGTCGGCAACGCGGCGCTCGTGTCGGTCACGTGCTCTGGCGGCCAGGGCAGCGCCTGCGACATGACGGTGACAATGACCGTGACCGAGACACGGCGGCACGGCCGGCTCGTCGCGCTCGGTGCCGCCACGGGACACGGCCCGCACAGCGTGCGCAAGGTCGTGCTTGTCGGTTCGAGCTCCTCTGCGATGCCCGCAGGGACCACGACGGTGGTGCGTGTTCCGCTCAGCCGCACCGGACGCAATCTGCTCAAGGCTCATCACCGGCTGCTGGTGCGATTGCGTGTGGCTCAGAGCCGAACCCAGCTGACGAGCTTGCTTGTCCGCTTCCAGACCGGCTCCGTTCACAAGCACCCGCTCCTAGGCCGTCGGAGCACCCGCGGGATCGACCGTGCGCCGCTGCCTGGCTGGGACACACCAGCGTGCAGATCTGGAGCGTGCATCAGTGCGTGACCCCGTCCACGCAAGCCAGCCGACCCATAAGCAGCGCCGATCTGTGGGGTGTCTCAGAGGGCTAGGTCTGCGACGTGGCAGACGCGCGAGATGCAGGCAGGCAGGAAACGCCCAGCGCGGGGACGTCGATCGATCGCAATCCGGAGAAGTCCTGCGTCAGCGCTTCCAGCATGCCGTGCAGATCGGCCGCCTCGCACGCCCGGCGACGCTGACGGTCGGCGCCGTTTGCGACGGCGAGTCGCGCGACGTTCTCGAGCTGGGCCGAGCATCCAAGCGCCTCTGCGTGCGGAAGGCAGCTCGCCATAGTCGACTCGATCGTTTCCCAGACTGGTGTCAGCCGCTGCTCGCCTGGTTCGATAAGACTCGCATCCATTCCGTCTCGCGCCGCGAGAAAGCGGTTCTCGGCGAGGACCTCCGGAGAGGACTGGCTCGCCGGGGTATCACCCTCGAGCTCGAGGCGTGCTAGCGATTGCACCAGCGCTACGAGCGCCGCGCTGTCGACCACGTTCACTTGGGCGTCCATCACCCGTACCTCGACGGTTCCCAATGCGGGCTGAAGGCGTACGTCCCACCACAGGAAGCTCGGGTCGGGTATCGCACCCGACCCGATCAGTCCATCGACGGCCTGAATGTACTCCGCGTAACCCGCGAACGTCCGCGGAATGCCCGTGCGCGGGAACCTCTGGAAGATCGTTGTGCGCTCCGAGGCGAAACCGCCGTCGCGGCCTTCGCAGAACGGAGAGTTGGCGGACAACGCGAGCAGCAGCGGTACGCTTGCCCGCAACCCGTTGAGCACCCTTATCGCATCCTCGGGGTCAGGTACGCCGACGTGAACGTGCAGTGCCATCGTGGGCGTGCGCCGGGCGAGCGAGCGCATCGAGTCTGCGAGAGCCCGATAGCGCGCCCCGGCCGACAGCTGGATCTCCTCCTTGGCTATCAGCGGATATGTGCCCGCGGAGGCGGCGCAAAGACCCATCGCTCTCAGCTCTCCCGACAGCTGCTGCCGCAACCTGGCGAGCTGCGCCCCAGCCCTCGCCACGCCGCTGTGGATGTCCGTCTTTAGCTCCAGGACCGCCGCGTGGGTCTCGGGTCCGGTGTGCTCGAGCAGCTCCGTCGAGAACCTCGCGCGTAGTGCGTCACTGGTCTGGGCGAGCGTCAGGTCCGACGCGTCGAGCAGCATCAACTCTTCCTCCACGCCGATCGTGTACCGCTCACGGCCAGCGCCGCTCCAGCGCGCCCAAGGGGGATATCGTGTGCTGGCGGCGACGATCCGTGCTTGTTCGGTCCACGGCTCTCTCGAGGCGCGCCAATCCACGGTGCTCTGCATTCCCGGCTTGTCAGCGACCGTTTCGCTAGGCATCGGCACTTCCTCCGCGCGACGGGTACGCGTCCCTCCCATGCTGGGCCCTTGCCCTCACCCTCCCCCAGTTTGCCGTCGACGCACGCCGACAACGACCGCTCCGGGCCACAGGGGGAGCGTGGCGAATTACGGATGCCCACTCGACGTCATGCCTGCGCTCGAGCGAACAGCCGCGGTGGGTAGGGGCGTCTAGAGCTGGACTAGCCGCGACAGAACCCCTTGGGCCTCCAATTCGAGCGATAGAAACGGACACTGGCGATCTCGCTCTCAAGCGTTGATGGCTGCTGTGGCCGCAGGCGGCTTCACCACGAATGGGCATAGTCGATCCTCTCCTTGGCCGATAATCCCGTAGCTCGACTCAGGCACCTCGTGCCAGGCGCCGGGGAGGTTCCCGATCGGCTCGGAGACCACGAGCCGTGCGTCGTCGGACACCTCGAACAGAACCTCACGCTCCGGATACAGCTCCCGCAGCGTAGGGATATGACCCGTGAAGAACAGCGACCGTGACTTGCCCTCGCTCGAGTAGCGAAACACCCACATGCGCTCACCATCGGTCGTCGCGATCGTGCCCTGAAACGGGTACTGAACGCCCCTCTTCTGGCCGACCGCCTCGACCAGGCCGACCGCGCGCGCGACGGCGTCAGGCGGGTCCTCTTCGAGGCCCAACGTCAGCGCGAGGTAGAACAAGAGCTCGGTATCGGCTTGCCCGGCGATCTCCGGATACAGCGACTCGTCGACCGCGAGCACCAGATCGCGCTTGACCTTCGCGAGGTCGGCGAGGAAACCGTTATGCATGAACAGCCAGCGGCCGTGGCGAAACGGATGACAGTTCGTTTGCTGAACAGCTGAACCGATCGCCGCTCGAATATGCGCAAAGAAATGACCGGAGGTGACATGCGCTGCCAGCTCACGGAGATTCTGGTCATTCCACGCCGGCTCGATGCTCCTGAACATCCCGGGCGACGGCGCGTCGTCATACCAGCCTACGCCGAATCCGTCGCCGTTGGTCGGCTCGGCACCGAGCGTAGAGTGCAGGCTCTGGTCGATCAGCGAATGCGCGGGCGCGTAAAGCGCCCGCTCCAACAATATCGGCGAACCGCTGTAAGCAAGCCATCGACACATATCGGTTCTCCTTCCAGCTCGATTGGTCATATAGGACATGAGCTCTCGCAGCGCGAGGCGCGGCCTTCGTCATGCTAGTAGGAGGCCAAACTTGGCGGCCGCCTCAGCCGCTTTGGTTGAACGTCGAAGTCGATGACCCTCTACGACGCCGAGGGCTTCCAGGTCCCGAACGAGCTCGACCGCTTCGCGATCGGTGACCGCGACTCGCTGGGCTTCAACGACGACGGCTCCCTCGACCTTCAGGTCCAGCACGCCCGCCCGAAGAGAGGCAGCTCCAACTGGCTGCGGGCGCCCGACGGAGGCTTCAACCTCTGCCTGCGCCTGTACCTGCCCGCGCCCGATGCACTCGACGGACGGTGGGTGCCACCGGCCGCGACTCGGGCCCCCTGAGGACGCCCCCAGTAGCGCCCGAGGCTCGTCGCCTCGAGCCGGGTGGTGGACCCGCCCGATGCTCGCGCGGCCCTGGGAAAGCGAGCGTCAGGCTCGGCAGGTGAATGACGCCTCCGATGGACGAGGGAGTAGAAGCGGCCCTAACCGGGCCATTTCGGAGGTCCCTAAGTCCCTATCTTCTATCCCGCTGGGGGTGTGAGGCCGACGGCGCGGCTGTCAGCGCTTCGGCTCTCCAAGCGACGCGAGCTCCCCCCTGGGCCCGCCGTCCTCGCGTCGACGAAGGAGCGCGACAGGCCCGCTGCGCTTGGCAGCGAGCCTGTCAACCCCACCGCCTATGAAAGTGTCTCTTTGCCCGTACCGAACGGAACTTCGTTCCATTGCTGGATCACCACGCCGCCTTTTTCGAGTATCAGCGTGAGATACCATTTGCCGTTCTTGTACTTGAACGTAAACGCGATTTCGTAGCCCTTGACCGAGTTCACGGTGGCAGCACCGCGGCCGCTGAACATCTTTTCTCCCGCGTGGACCGAGAAGGTCGCGCTCTTCAGGCCCACGAGAGACAGGTGCTTGGTTTTGCCTTCCCACGCGTACTGGAACTCCTCTTTGCCCGTGAACCCGGTGTTGATCGTGAGGTTGTCATCTACATTTTCGCCTCCGGGCGTCGTCGGGCCGAAGTGCCCCGAGCCGAAGATTTTGCTGCACGGGGTGGCAACGCATACCTTGACCGGCTGGCTCGCGGAGCCCGTTGTCCCGGTGGTCCGCGTTTTGAACGTAGCCGTGTTTTCGTGGGTCGTGCACGTCCCCGCAGGATCCCCGCTAAACGTATGCGAGTAGCTGAATTCCTTCGGGCTCGGTTCCGTATAAGAAACCGTCCCCAGCGAGCCGCCCAACGTGTCGCTCACACCCACGCTGCCGTCAACGACCGACGGGGTTGAGAACGCGCCTGTCGTGCTGCCCGAGGCGCTCCCGTCCGGGGTCGATGCCGCTTCTTTGGCCCAGGTCGCGCTCGCCGTGTTCGTAAACGAAGCGGGCGAGGGCGCCGAGGAGTAGCCAGAAGGGATTGGCTGCTCAGACGCTGAGCACACCGGTGACGAGAAGCGCGCTGCCGATCCCAAACGAGAGGACCAGCACGATCGCTCGCGCGTGTGCGCTCGCCCAGTCGCGGATCGCCTCCACGGCACGGCGCGCGGCGGGCGGGTCGACGATGCAGATCGCAAGAGCGCCGATCGGCAACGCGAACCAGATGACGTTGTAGAGGAGAACGTCGAGCACGCCGCCGGCGAGGTGTCGCTGGCTCGCGACGATGAGGTCCAGGGCGAGTAGGTAGAAGAGCCCCGGGATGTGCGTTGCGGGGCCGGCCAGTGCCGCCGTCCGCACCCTTACCTCCCTCCCCATCCGCGCCTGCCAGCGGCCGCGGAGGCTGGGCGCATCGTCCGCTTGCCTGCCGCCGACGCGCCCGCTCAAGACGCCTACGCCGAAGCCGATCGCCATGATTCCGGCCACGATCTCGGCAATGCCCTTGGTGTGGCCGGTGCCCGAATGCAGTTCCACACCGTTGAAGAGCCACACGACGACCAGGCCGAAGGCGACCGTAAATGCGAGCCCCGCCAGGAGGTATGCCGTCATCAGCCGGCGGGGCGAGCGCCCACGGGCAAGCGCATAGACGGCCGCAAGACTCGTCGGCCGGACGGCGCTGACGAGCGCCAGCACGGTGATCTGGATGATGATGGGGACGGCTGGTCCTTGCTCTGTTAACGAGGTTGCTCGGGTCCGAACGAGGTTGCTCGGGTCCGGCCGAGTCGCCTAGCCTCGCCGTAGCTTCGGACCGAGGCGGTAGCCGCCGGCCGGCCGTGAGATGAGCAGGTCCAGGCCAAGCTGTTCTGATAGGTGTCTCGCGACCAGCTGGCCCTTGACGCTGTTGCCCGCTGCGTCGAGCCGTGGAGCGAACGTGCCGAGGGCTCCCTTGCCCGGCGAGACGGTCGCGATCGTCTTGGAACCGCTCATGATCGCGAACTCGTGTTCGGCGTCCCCCGCGCTGTAGCAGTCGCCAGCGACGCTGCGCGCCTGCACCGTCTCCGGAGGAGGAAGCGCCCCGGTTGAGACGAAGGGGGTCGCTGTCCGCTCGCGTGTGTGATCAGCCATGGGTCGCGCTCAACCGAGCTCCCCCAGCCCTACCGGCCACGTCAGATCCCTTTCTCCGGCGCCCACGGGCCGAGCGGGGTGCCTGTCACCCATCCCGCCAGGGCTGCAGCACGCCACCGTTCGGTCGAACGCGGCTGAAACTATCATGCGCGCTCGGGCCCGGTTGGCCGCGCTGCGCTTATCTGATCGAGCGTCCGGGGGGTCCGAAAACCGAGTGATCTGGCCGTTCTGGGCGCGGTGGGCTCGGCTTAGGTAGGCTGCTCGTCAAGTAGCTAGGCAGCCGAGCAAAGGCGAGGCGGAGATGAGCGTTCAGGCCTCTCACGAGAGGTTCGCGGGAGTTCCGGCGCGGCGACGCGGTAGGCGTCCCGGACCGGGCAGGAGGCTCATCGGCGACGCGTACATCGCCTCGCGGCTGTTCGGGCACATGCTGCGCCGGATCGCAGGAGTCCGCCCGGACGCGTCGCTCCTGACAACGCTGTTCGCGCTCGCCGTGCTGGCGAACGCACTCCGCCACGTCGCAGAGCCGGCGCTGAAAGTGTTCCGCGGGCCTCCTCCATCGCTTGCGAGCACGGTGATGGCCGGCGCCGTGGTACGCGAGATACCCGGCAGCATCGGTGGAGCCGGCACGAGGAGCAAGCCCTTCGCGGGCACGCTGATCATGATCAGCCTGGCGGTGCCGGCGGTACCGGCGGTGCGCCGCGCCGTCGTGACGGTGCTCAGGCTCCCGGGCGCCTTCGCTGCCTCCGCCAGGAGGTACTACCGAGGCCAGGCCCGGTAGCACCGCTTTGTCCGGCGCTGGGCCCGCGTGCGAGGCCGCGACGCCGGCGCGCGGCGGTTACCTAGGGCTAAGGATCTGAGGCAGCGCCCAGCGCGGGGCTCGCGCTCGGCGCTTCAGCTGTCTGCGTGGCGACCTCCTGCGTAGCCGGCACTGACGCCTCCCGCTTGGCCAGCGCAAGGGTCGCGAGGTAGCCGACCGCCACACCGATGATCACCAGCGGCTCGGCGCCCGCGCCGGACTTGGCAGTGAGCAGCACGGCGATCACGATCGCCGACAGCGGCAGCCGCAGGATCGAGACGACCGCGACCCCAATTCCGACGGCGACGCCGGCGGTCATCGGGAAGTCGGGCAGGTGCGAGGCCATGATGCCCGCGGCGGCGCCGAGGAAGATCGCCGGAAACGTCGGGCCGCCCCGGAAGCTGCCGAGCGAGATGCTGTAGGCGAGGCCCTTGAGGACGACAAGCAACGCGAGCGCGGAGAGCGACCACGTGCCGGCATGGGCGACCAGCCCGGGCAGCGCGGACTGGCCGGAGAACAGCGCTTCTTCGAAGCCCTTGCCGCTCGTGTGCTGGAACAGGATCGCGAGCCCAGAGACGGCCAACCCGGCCAGCGGTAGCGCAACGAAAACTCGCGGCCTGACGATCCCGAGCGTGATCCGCCCCCCGCGCATGATCAGGTGGGCGACGATTGCGATCGCGAGCGCCAGCGCGATCGTCCAGGCGAACTGCCCGAAATCGGGGCGGGCGAAGCTGGCCAGCGGCAGCGCCCCGAGCGAGTATGCGCTCGTGCTCAGTCCTGTGAAGGACCCCATGCCGATGGAGACGAGCGATCCGATGCCGGCCGCGACCAGGCCGGGGAGCAGCACGACGGGGAGCGCGGCTCCGCCCAGGCCCGTCGCCTCGATCAGGACAATCGCGGCGATGATCGGCGAGTTGAAGATCATCGACAGTGCGGCAAAGCTCCCGGCTGCGCTCAGCACCAGCAGGGCCTGGTCGGGCACGGGTCTGCGGGCGAGCCTGACGGTCGCTACGGCGAGGCCCCCGCCGAGGGCGATCAGAGGCGCCTCTGGGCCCACCACCGTGCCCAGCCCGATCGAGGCCAGGCCGGCCAGGGCGATGCCCGGCAACGTGTTCGGCTGAGCCGGGCCGCCACCGACCTTGAGGCCTTCCGCGGGTATGTGGCCGCCTTCGCCGGGCATGCGCACGATCGCGAACGCGACGATCAGCCCGGCGATCGCGAGTACGGGCAGCGACCACCACAGGGGGGCGCCGTGGCTGTAGCCGAGCGCGCTCGGCAGATGATGGTAGACCTCGCGCTGAATCTGGTAGATGAGCTCGAGAAAGCCCCACGCGGCCAGCGAGACGAGCACGCCCACGACCGCCGCGATCACGAGCAGGACGGTGTAGGCCCTGCTCAGCAGCATCGAGGCGGGGTCCGACGCCTGTGCGTTGGTCTCAGTCACTCGCGAGCCCGCTACTCGACTTCGGGCGTTGCGGCACGGGTGCCGAGGAAGCAATCACCAGCGTGGATGCTACGCCCGCGCCCGCGGCCGCGCCCGTCCGCGGGCTTGTGGCGGGCGTGTCGTCACCGTGCAGGCCGTTGCTGGGGGTGATGTGATGCGCGGGTTCGCTCACGACCCGTATCGCCGATCGCAAGGAGGAGACCACCATGGCCACGTCTGAGGGAGGGGCCGCGCCGCCGCTCCACGCACGTGTGTTGGACGCAGTCTCGCGCACGCCGCTGACCGCTCGACGGGCTGCGCGGATCATCGCGTCCGTCACCATCACCGTAACCGTCGTCAGCGGGGTGCTGATGCACTGGGCTGACCCGAAGAACTTCCCCAACATCGGCCGCGGCCTGTGGTGGGCCGTCCAGACCGTCACGACGGTCGGCTACGGAGACGTGGTGCCCAGGACCACCGCCGGCAAGCTCGTCGCCACGCTCGTGATGGTCGTCGGGATCGGCTTTCTGACGGTCATGACCGCCGCGATCACGTCGACGTTCGTCGAGGCAACGCGACGGCGGATGGTGGGAGACCAAACCGAGCTGCTCTCCGCCAAGCTCGATCAGGTCGGCGCGCGCCTGGACGCGATCGAAACGGGGCTCGAGAACATCGCCGAGCGGGGCGCCTGAGGCCTGCTGCCTCTCCGCGGAGATGCTCCTATCTCCCCCAGGTGTAGGATGCGCGCATCCGGGGTCGCCGCGCCGGGGGCGGTGCGTGCCGCCGCGGGGCGCGGACGCAACCACGACCGCAGCAACAACGCCCGCGCCCCTCAGGCCGGCACCACCTTCGCCGCGGATGAACACCCATCCACATCCACGGAGAGGGGACGAGGAGAATGCTTCCGCATCGACTTCGCTGGTCGGGCAAGTCGCGGAGATTGTCGTACGCGGCTGCTGCGGCGCTCGCAGCGCTTGCGCTCGGCGCCACCGCAAGCGCCGCCTACGCGGGAAACGTCAACATCGTGCGCCAGGGCGAACCGCCCGCGAAATACCCGCCGAACACCCACTACTACAAAACGATCCAAGCTGCTGTGAACGCGTCCACGGCGGGGGATTACGTGCTGATCGAACCCGGCACCTACGACGAAGCGGTCAAGATCACGAGCGCCCAGTCCGGAATCTGGGTCAGGGGTATGAACCGAAACACGGTCATCGTCGACGGGCAGAACAAACCG
>Ga0209040_10003412_pt1 | contig 12212 bp, 9 predicted proteins | sample BogFormECP12_OM3_FD_188240 | JGI IMG/M metagenome (GOLD analysis project Ga0209040, IMG submission 188240) | Bog forest soil microbial communities from Calvert Island, British Columbia, Canada - ECP12_OM3 (SPAdes) (version 2) | ecosystem: Environmental > Aquatic > Freshwater > Wetlands > Bog ... | reverse complement strand
GAGACTGCGCAGGTCGCGGTGACCGCCGACCAGGACGCAGCCAGGGCGGAGAAAGTAACAGCAGTGCTCATCAAGCGTTGCCGAACCGTGCTCACGGAGCGCTGCTGCTACATCACCAAATAACGAATCGCTGACAACAGTGGACGACGCGTAACACAAGTATCAAGTCACGTGACGCTCAGGATCCTGTACCGATCCTCGTCACGGGCCTACTCCTGGTGCCCGCGATGCTCGTGCGCGACGACTTGAAGCAGTACACCGCCGACGCCTGCATGGCATTGCTGGTGCTGGCTCTGACCTCGCGGCTCGAGCGCGAATGGTCGCGGCTGGGCCTGGTCGCCCTGTCGACGGCCGTCTGGGGCGGCATGCTGTTCAGCGACGCCTCAGCCTTCGCCGGTGTGGCGGCGTTCGGGGCTGTGTGCGTGGTCCAGTTCGCCCAGCGGGCCTGGCGCCTGCTCGCGGAGGTGGCCGCCGTCGGCGCGGGCACGGCCGTCCTCATGCTCGGCGTGTACGAGGGATTCGACGCCCGCGCGGCTTCGCCTACTACTGGCCGACCAGCGTTCCTGCCCGCCGAGCCGACGCCGCTGTCCTGCAAGGATACGAGGCACACTTCCCCGGTCAGCCGGAAATCGTCGTGGCCCGCACCCGGGATTCCGCCGGGGTCGAGGCTGCTCTGTCCCAGGCCCTGGCCCGGCAACGCGCCTGCGGCAGGATCTGGCTCGTCCGCACGCACCTGTCAACGGCCGAGCGGCAGGCGTGGATAAATGCATTGCGTCAGCGGAAGCTGACGAGCGCGCCGGTCGGTCACGACGGCTTGAGCGTGATACAGGCAGGCGGATCGGCATGCCGGTGAGCCATGGCGCGCGGCCAGCCGGCCCAGGCCGCGTCCAGAGGCTAGCTCTCGAGCCGAGCCCGGACCACGAGGCCGGGGACGGCGTTCGGGAACGCCCGCTGCAGCACCCGGGACGGCGCGTTCCCCCATCGGGTGGCCGCGCCGCGCAGGGCGCCCGACGGCTGGACGCCCACTCCTTCACTGCTGCCGCGTCTTCACTGCTGCCGCGTCATCCTCGATGTGCTCGAGCACCTCGAACGCGCAGACCAAGTCGAACCGCTCCTGGCCCAGGGCATCGACCGCGACCGAGATCACCCGGCTGACGGTCTGGTGCACCGTCTAGGCTGTGCGCTATGCCGGACCGTCCAGCCGCACCCCGGCCCGGCTACAGCGTGCTCGGCGATGGCGGGCTGAGGAGGCGAGAACGGTGACCCGAATCCGGCCGGCCGGCTGGCTCGCGCTGGCGGTCGCATTGTTCCTGCTCGCCGTGGCGGGTTACGCGCTGCTCGTCCACGCGTTCCCGCAGGACTACTGGAAGCAGACCGACGCGACGGTGTACCAGGCCGCCAGCCTCGCGGTGCGGCACCAGCCGGCCGGGCTGTATGCGCTGCGGCTTGGTGTAGCCAAGCAGCCGTTCACGTACACCCCGTTCGCCGCGCTGTTGTTCGTGGCGTCGAGCCTGCTATCTTTCGCCGGCTGGCAGGTCGTGCTGGCGGTCTTGACGATCGTGTTGCTGCCCGTCGTGGCGTACCAGGCGCTGGAGATCGCCGGGCGGCCGGCGGGCATCGCGAGGGCGGCGGCGGCGTTCACGATCGCGGCGGTGAGCCTCTGGCTGGAACCGGTCGCGATGACACTGTTCTTCGGGCAGATCAATCTCGTGCTGCTGGCGCTTGTGGTCGGCGACCTGGCGCTGCCTGACCGCGTGCGAGCCAAGGGCATTGGCATAGGCCTGGCGGCAGCGGTCAAGCTGACCCCGTTGATCTTCATTGCGTACCTGCTGCTCACGCGGAGAGTGCGCGCCGCAGCGGTCAGCGCGCTGACCTTTGCCGCCACAATCGGCCTTGGCTTCGCGCTGCTGCCGCACGCCTCTGCGGTCTACTGGGGCGGGCAGTTCGGGCAGCCGGGCAGCACTCCGTTCCATCTGCTCAACCAGTCCCTCCACGGCACCATCCTGCGGCTCACCCACGCCGGGCACCAGGCGCACACGTACTGGCTGGCGGCGGCGCTCGTCACCGCGCTCGTGGGCCTCGGAACGTCGGTGGTGGCCAGCCGCCGCGGCCACGAATTGCTCGGCCTGGTCACCTGCGCCGCCACCAGCCTGCTGGTGTCCCCGGTCTCGTGGTCGCACCACTACGTCTACGTCATCCCCGCGCTGGCACTCGCCGCGTACGGCCCGCGGCGCCTCGGCTACCGCATCACCGGGGTCGCGCTCATCGTCGGCCTGTTCGGCTTCTGGCCCGTGCCCATCGGCGCCGACGGCGGCTACGATCCCAGGGCGCAGCTGCTTCCCCGCGGTCTGCTGCGGCTCGCGCCGAACCGCGGCCACAACCTCGAGTTCACCTGGCGCGGCCTGGAACTGATAGCAGGTAACTATTACGTCGTCGTGCTGCTCGTTCTTGTCGCAGCTACCGCGGGCGCCATGGTGATCACGCGCCGCCGCCGGCCCGCGGCGGACGAGCCGACCGCAGCGCCCTCTGCCGCCCGCATGACGTAGTCACCAGGAACTGTCCGGTGACGCTCGGCGCTCCCGGGAGCGGGGCCAGCGGACTGGGTGGGCTGGGTGGGAGGTTCGTGCATACCCGAGCGATTAGCGTGGCTGCGGCCCTATTGTAGGGTGGTACCCGACTCGTCCATGTACCCGCAGCTCGTTCTGTCTGTGTTCTGCGTGCGCTGAAGCAGGGGAGACAGTCGCATGACCGCGGCAGGCACTTCGCCGGATCGCGCCCCGTCACGTTCTCGTGATCCGGAGCCCGGTGCTTCTCCGCGCAGGCCGGCTCTGAGCGACCGGCTGCCGCGGGCCTGGCTCTTTCCCCTGCTCGTCTTCGCGGCCACCTGGGTGCTGATCCTGGCGACCTGGTACATCTCAGACGCCGTCTACGGTCAGAGCCATCCGTGGACCTTCCACTTCCTGTTCAAGGACGCCGACTACTACCTGGGCATCGCCCAGCACGGCTACCCGGCCCGGCTGCCTTCCCCGTGGCGTGACTCCCCGGTCAACGCCCGGGTCGCCTTCTTCCCGCTCTTCCCGGCGCTGATCAGGCTGGCCAGCTACCTGACCGGGGGCAACTACCCGGTCGCGGGACTCATTGCCCAGATCACCGCCGGGGCCGCGTCCGCGGTGGGCGTCTGGGCCGTGGCGGCCCGGCTGCGCGGCCACCGGGTCGCCGACCGGGCGGTCATGCTGTACTGCCTGTTCCCGGGCGCGATGACCTTCTCGCTGCTGTACTCCGAGCCGCTCGCCGTGGCGGTCAGCGCGGCGGCGATCCTGGCTATGCTGGACCGGCGGTGGCTGCTGGCCGGGATCGCCGGCGCCGCCGCCACCGCCGAGCGGCCCACCTTGATCGTCCTGGTCGTGGTCTTCGGGGTCGCCGCGATTCAGGCGATCTGGACCCGCCGCGAATGGTCGGCGCTGCTCGCGCCAGCGCTCACCCCCCTTGGGGTGCTGGCCTTCTTCGCCTATCTCGGCCACCGGTATCACGACTACAAGTTCTGGTTCCGGGTCGAAACGGACGTCTGGCATCAGCACCTCGGCTGGGGCGAGCACACGCTGCGGGTCGTGCTCTGGATGGACCCGGCCACCGAGAGGGCCCACGTCTTCAACGCGGTGCTGATCATCATGTTCGCGGTCGCAGCGGTCGGCATCGCGTTGATGGTGGCCGACCGGCTGCCGTTTCCGGTGATCTTGTTCGGCGTTCTTCTGGTGCTGCTGACGGTCATCTCCCCGGCGCAGAGCACCCGGCCTCGCTTCGTCTGGACCGCGTTCCCGATATTTGTCGCCGCGGCCGCGAAGCTGCCGCGGGCCCTGTACTGGCCGGTGCTCGTCGTGTCGGCCGCGGGTCTGGTCTTCCTCATCGCGTGGTGGCCGAATCACCGCATCGGGCCCGCGCCGTAGCGGGATCGCCTCCCCGGCCGTCGTATCAGGACGATCCGGCGTATGGTGGCTGCCCTGGTTGCCCCGCGAATGGAGGTGGCGGTGAGCGTCGCACGAACGGCGGTCGACCCGTCCCGGGGCTCCGAACGCGTCCGGTCCCGGGCCGTGGCCGGAGCGCCATGGCTGGTCGTGTGCTGCTACCTGCTAGGTGCCCTGGTCCTGACCTGGCGGTTGTGGGCCGACCCCGCGTCGCGCGCGCAGGTCGGCGACACCGAAGACGTCGACCTGTACAGCTGGTTCCTGCGCTACGCGGCGACGGCGGTTGCGCACGGACACCTGCCGGCGCTGGTGACGACCGCGATGAACGCGCCGCGGGGCATCAACGTGATGGGGAATACGTCGTTCCTGCTCCCGGGCATGCTGCTGACCCCGGTAACGCTGCTGGCCGGCCCGCAGGTCAGCCTCGTGATCGTGCTGACGCTGGGCTTCGCGGCCTCGGCGGCCAGCCTCTTCTGGGTCTTGCGCCGGTGGGGAGCCAGTGTCGCCGCGGCGGGCCTGGGCGGCGCGGTCTACGGGTTCTCCCCGGCGCTGCTGGACTCCGGGATCGGCCACCCCCACATGCAGTTCGCGGTGCTGCCGCCCTTGATCATCGACGCGCTGCTGCGGATCGTCACCGGCCGCGGCCCGGCCGGCCCGGGGGGACACGGTGCACCCTGGGGGCACCCCAGACCCCGATGGCCCGTAGCCCCCCGCGGCAAGGTCGTCCGCGCCGGTATCTGGCTGGGCCTGTTGAGTGCCGCTCAGCTGTTCACCGGCGAAGAGCTGCTGGCTCAGACGGCCATCGCCGGCCTGGTGCTCGTGATCGCGCTCGCGGCCAGTCATCCGCGGGCCGTGCGCGCCCGGGCTCGTGACGCCGCCATCGGGCTCGGGATCGGGGCCGGGATCGCACTGCTGATCTGCGGCCGCGCCCTCTGGGTGCAGCTTCGCGGGCCGCTCAGCTCGCATGGCGGCTGGGAGCCGCTGAGCGACCCCTGGTACACCAGCCACCTCGGCGCGTTCGTGACTCCGCCCGGTGGCCTGCTCTTCCACACGCAAGCCAGCGTGGCCGCCGTCGCCACGGGCCACTATTTCCTCACGGAGTATCTCGCGTACCTGGGCTGGCCGCTGCTCGTGGTCCTCATCGTCGCCGCGGTCCGCTTCTGGCGGGATCCCCGGGTCCGCGCCGCGGCGGTGACCTGGGCCGTGCTGGAGGTGTTCAGCCTCGGCGCCCAGAGCCGGACGTTCCTCGGAGTCCACGTCCCCGGAGGGCTCATGCCGTGGCACTGGCTGCAGGGCCTGCCGCTCATCGCCGCGATGCTGCCGGCCCGGTTCCCCATCCTCGCCGACGGCGCGGCCGCCGTCGTGCTCGCCTTCTCGCTGGACCTGGCGGGCTCGGCGCCGGAGGCCGCGGACTGGCGGCGAAGAAGCCTCCCGTTCGCCGTCGCGGTCCTGGCGCTGCTACCCCTGATTCCGCTGCCCTACCAGGCGAGCGCGATGCCGCCGGTCCCGGCTGGCTGGCAGGCGGCCTTCGCCGGGCTGCGGCTGGCGCCGGGCGCCCGCGTGCTCGTCGTCCCCGTGCCGTACTCGCATCAGCCCGAGACGTTGCGCTGGCAGGCGGACACGGGCCAGCCCGGATCGCTCATGGGCGGCTGGTTCGTCGGCCCCAACCAGGCCGGCCACGCATCCGTTATGTACTTTGGCCCGCACGGGATCGCCGACTTCTTCGTGTACCTCGATGCGCTGTGGACCGGATCATCGCGGGCCCGTGCCCCGTCCCGCGCGCAGATCCGGGCCGATCTCGCGTACCTGCGGCCTGCAGCCGTCGTCGCGGTCACCAGCCGGGGCTCGCCGCTCGGGCACTTCCTGATCAGGCTCTTCGGCCAGCCTGCCGTCCAGGTCGGCAGGATGCTCGGGTGGCGGCGCTAGAAGGCGGGCCCTGCTGGGGAGCGGTTCGCGGCCGTCGCGCCTGAGCTCCCCGGGTCACCGCCATGTGGTTCCTCCGCGAGCATATCAGTGACTGCCTGCGGCCCGTTGGGGCAGGCTGGAAGGCGCCCGAAGCCATTCGAGCAGGTTCGTCTTGTAGATCAGGATTTCACGACCCGCCACTTGGTACGTCTCGGCTGGTCGCCCGAAGTACCGCTCGACTTGCGCGGCTGTGAGGGTCGTAGAGTCGGGGTAGACGCCGTTGGCGATCACGAACGTCGCGTCGTGGCGGGACGCGTCGTACCAGTCGGCTTTCGTTTCCCAGTCGTAGGGTGCGATGTAGTAGCCAGCGATTCGGTCGGAATATCTGACGACCGCGCGGACCTGAACCTGGTTGCCGGACTGCAGGGTGACCGCCGAGGCATTCCAGTACCCGGCGATGCCGTAGGTGAGTCCGCGGGCTTTGAGCCACGCAGCGAGGGGAACCGCAGCCGGCGTCACAGGGGGCAGGGTGGCCGCGGCAGCCAACGGCAGCAACGCGACAAGGGCGGCCGCGGCGAGGCCTGCGCGGGCACGCCTCGCGCCGACGATGCGGCTGGGCACGCAGGCCCGTGCCGCCAGGACCGCCCCGCACGGCAGCACCGAGGCGATCTCGCGCGAGCTGAACGTCGACGGCAACGTGGACGCCACGTAGGCGGCGAGGTTGACCACGATCGCGACGCACAGCAGTTGCTCGCCACGGCTCGCGGATCTCCAGGTCCCTACGACCCTCGCGAAGCCGAACGCGGCGGCCAGCAGACAGGCCAGCCCGAACACGGCTGCTCCGCCGCTCAGCGGAGCGTGCGCATCGACGACCGTCGCTCCGAATGCGCTGTATAGCGTGCGGATGGCCCGCCAGGTCAGCACCAGGTGCTCGGGCCATTGCCCGATCGGCGAGATCGCGGTTCTCGGAGCGACCTGAGAGTATCCGCCGAAGTGCAGCATCACCGCGCGGGTCAGTGACGCCAGCGGCACCGACGCGGCGGCGGCCACCGCGATCGCCGTGTCGCCCGTCCGGATCTTCCGGGCGGCCAGGATGCGATAAGCGGATACCAGCAGGACCGCCGGCACGGCGACGGCCAAGACCGTGGCGTCGCCGAGCTGACCGGCGCAGAGGATAACCGCGAGCAGCGGCGGCGTGAAACGCCGGGCCGGTGCCCGCTCGATCAGGAGGAAGGAGCCCAGCAGGAACACTGAGGTCCCGATGTGGTCGGGAGCCGCCAGCAGGATCGACACGCCTTGCTGCGTGACAATCGGCGCGGCCAGCACCCCGACCACGACGCCGCAGCGGGCCGCCACGGCCGGGCCGTGGCTGTTCGTGCAGGCCAGGGCCACGCTGAAGGCCACGACGATCAGGTACGTGAGCGCGGCGGCAATATGGAAGATCACGCCGGTAAGCCCGAAGAAGAACTCGATGATCGCGTACAGCGGCAGTTCGAACGTGTAAATCGACGCGTCGCCGATGATCCAGCCGGGCAAGAGGAGGTGGCCATGGAGCATGTCCCATGCCTGCAATGCATTGTTTGCCCCGTCCGAGTTCATCGGCCAGCTGAGCGAGATCCGCAGCAAGACGGCGAACAGCGCCAAACTGCCGCCGATCCACGCCGCCGCGGCCCAGAGGCGGCGCTCCGCCGGACGTTGATCGCGCAGGCCAGCGGGTCGGGGCCGCTGGCCGGACGGCCCCCCCGCCTCGGTCGAAGCCGCTGGATCGAGGGGACCCGAATGCTGCTCGTTAACGTGCATACCAAGACCCTACGGCGGCCACGCTGGCGGCGACGGCCGCGATGCGTTTCTCGCCGCTGGCGTATGCCAGCTGCCCTAGACGTCCCGCGAAAGAGGCGGCGGTGAGTTCATGATCATGCAGACGCTAGGTCAAAAACCCAGACTTGCCGCACCTGGCATACCTGACAGGTCGTACTATCGTGACGCGAGCCCAGTGAGCTAGGGAGCCCAGAATAGTGAGCGGCAACGATCCGGCCCGCCCCCGTATCGGCATCCTTGTGGTTGCCTACAACGCTGAGTCAACCCTGGCCGCGACGCTGGATCGCGTTCCGGCCGGCTTCTGGGAGCGGATCGCCGAGGTGATCGTGCTCGACGACGCGAGCCACGACGACACCTTCGCCCGCGGTCAGGCCTGGGCGCAGCGGCCGGACACGCCGCCGACCCTGGTGGTGCGGCATACCAAGAACCTCGGCTACGGCGGCAACCAGAAGGCGGCCTACAAGCTGGCGATCGAGCGCGGGCTCGACATCGTGGTCCTGCTGCACGGGGACGGCCAGTACGCGCCGGAGATGCTGCCGGAGATGGTGGCCCCGCTGGAGCGTGGCGAATGCGATGCCGTGATGGGATCGCGCATGATGGAAAAGGGGGCCGCCCGCCGCGGCGGGATGCCGCTATACAAGCTGGTCGGCAACCGGATCCTCACCCGGGCCGAGAATGCGATTCTCGGTGCCCGGTTTACCGAGTTCCATTCCGGGTACCGCGTGTACAGCACCAGCGCGCTGAAGGATATCCCGTTCGAGCACAACACCGATGATTTCGACTTCGACACCCAGATCATCGTCCAGCTTCTCGACGCCGGAAAGCGGATCCTGGAAATCCCGGTTCCCACGTACTACGGCGACGAGATCTGCTACGTCAACGGCATGCGCTACGCCAGGGACGTCATCAAGGATGTCCTGGAGTACCGCCTGGTGACCATGGGGTTCGGTACCTCGGAGTGGGTACCCAAGCCCCAGGAGTACGCGTTCAAAGATGGTGACGGGTCCTCGCACGCGGTGATCCTGGAGATGATGGGCGGCCTGCCCGGGAGCCGGGTCCTCGACCTCGGCTGCTCGGGCGGGCTGTTCGCGGCCCACGCCCGGGCGGCCGGCCATCAGGTGACCGGCGTCGACTACCTGGAGATCCCGGGCGTGCGGGAGCGCACCGACCACTTCGTCCGGGCCAGCCTCGAAGACGGCATCCCGGCCGAGGCGGGTGACGGCTTTGACGTCATCGTCGCCGCAGACGTCATCGAGCACCTGTCGCGGCCGGGCCAGGTGCTCCGCGACATGTACCGGGTGCTGCGGCCGGGCGGCCAGGTGCTGCTGTCGGTCCCGAACTTCGCGCACTGGTACCCCCGGATACGGACCGCCGCTGGCCTGTTCGGCTACGACCGCCGGGGCATCCTGGACGAGACGCACCTGCGGTTCTTCACCCGGGCGACGCTGCGCCGGCTGGTCCGCGCCAGCGGATTCGACATCCTGGAGGAGCAGGCCACCGGGCTGCCGCTGCGGGCGATCTCGGAATCGGATGGCCAGAAACTTCGCATCACGCGCACAATCGACAAGGCCCTCGTCCGCGCCCGGCCCACCCTGTTCGGCTACCAGTACATCCTGCGGCTCACCCCGCACGCGCAGGAAGCGGTCCATGTCGAAGTCATCTGACTCGCGTGGCTCGTACCGTCCGGGTACGAGCCCGGCCATGCTGCCCCCGGTTCCCGCGCCGTCGCGGGACGCCCGCGAGGCGGATCGGCGGGGCCCTGAGGACATTTCCGGGAGGCATCACATGACTATCGGGAACCTGGCCCTGGTGCTGTTCGCCGTGAGCACCGCGGCCGTCGGGCAGGTCATGCTCAAGCACGGCATGCAGGCCGCAACGTCCAGGGCGTCGCATTCCCATGGGTCGCTGGTCATCAGCGCGGCCACCTCGCCGTGGGTGCTGCTCGGGCTCCTGGTGTTCGGTGTCTCCGCGGTCGCCTGGCTGGCCGCGCTGTCCCGGGTGCCGCTGAGCGTCGCCTATCCGTTCAACGCCCTGGGCTATCTCGGCATCCTGACCGCGAGCGTCGTGATCCTGCATGAACGCGCAAACATATTTACCTGGCTGGGCTCGGTCCTGGTCGTGTCGGGCCTGGTCATCGTCGTCCTGGCCAGAGCGTAGTCGATGTCGAGCGCGTCCATGGAGCAACCGTAGACGGCGGGTACTCTACCCGCTGCGATTTGTCCCGCGCAGAGGCATGGCCAGCCGAGGGCCAGCAAGTCCCCGACAGACGGTCGGGCCATCGGCAAGGTCGTTGCATCTTGCCAGGTGCGTGACGACTATTGTCGTCACATGGCCGATATCGGCAGGTTGTCCGCGTCGATGGACGAGCGGATCCGGTGGATGTGATGCCCTCCATGCGGGAGCCTGAGCGCGTCGCGGAAGACGGTTCGTCCGTCCCGGCAGGCCGGCGCCACGTTGTCAAGCGCATCGGCTGCGCCGTGATCGCCTCCGCTGCTGCTGTGACATTGGGATTGAGCGTGCATCATGACGTGCAGACCACCGCTGCGGTCCTGAGCCCGGCGTCGATCAAGCACGCCACCGCTGCCGACCAGCAGGAAGAGTGCATCTATCACGCCATCCGGTCGGAGTTGCCGAGCGGCGCTGCCGTCTACATCAATGATCCTGTTGTGCAATGGGGGAACTTTCAGCGACTGGCCGAGCTGTCGACCCTGTGGGCCGTGCCGCAGCCGAGCCCCGCTACCGCGCAATGGACGCTCTCACTTGTTCGGAGGACCTCCCTTGTTCCCGGGCACTGCTCCGGGCTAGCGCTGGAGATTCGGCGCAGGTGAGCGCACTGTTGCTGGTGATCGTGGGCCTAGGCGCTCCCGGCTTCTTGCCGGCCTTGGCGGTGGCGGGCCGGGCCCCGGTGCTGGTCTTTCTCGCCCCGCTCATCGGGGCGGGCATGGCCGCGGTGGCGGCTGAGCTCGAACTCGGCGTGGGCGGCTCGCTGCCCACGTGTTATGCGGTGGTGGCGGTGGCCGCTAACGTCGCGGTGATCGCGTGGTGGCTGGCGGCCGGACGCTTCCGGCTGCGGGCGGGTCCGCCGTGGGGGTGGTCCATCGTCACCGTGGTCGCCGTGCTCGGTGCCCTGATTATCCCCCTGTCCGCCCTGCGCGCGCCGATCATCGGGTGGGACGCCAACTCAATCTGGCTGACCCACGCCCTGATGGTGTCCGGCGGACATCACGAACTGCTCGCGGGCCTGCAGAACGCGGTCTACCGGTTCTCGAACCCCGATTACCCGCCGCTCGTGCCCGCCGCCGGTGCTCTGGCGTTCGCGCTCTTCGGACGAGGCGACCTGCATGTTGCGATCGACGTGACGGTTTTGCTGAATGCGTGTGCCCTCGGGATCGTCGGCACGGGCGTCGCGGCCGTGGGGAGCAGGAGGCGTCAGGTAACGCGCCTGGTCGCAATCGCCGCCGCCGGAGCCATCTGCCTGGTGGGCTTCGCGGTCTCAGGCGGCTACGGCGTCGATGGCTATGCCGACTTGCTGTGGGCGGCGGCCGCAGTGGGCGCGATCATCTGGGGACTGGTCCTGCCCCGGAGCACTCAAACGTTGGTCGTTGCCTCGATCTGTGCCGCCGTGGCCAGCCTGACCAAGAACGAGGGGCTCACCACGGCCCTCATCGTGCTCATCCTGATCGCCCTCCGGTACCGGCCACTGACGCTGCCAGGGCTGCGGCGGCTTCGCGCGCACCCCGAAAATCGGGGCCTCCCTGACGCGGCGGCATCTCAGATGGCACGAAAGTGGACCGAGCGTGCTGCGTTCGTCGTGGTGCCCGCCCTGCCCGGACTGGCCTGGGCCGTGATGGCTCGTCTCATCGGCCTCCAGAACGCATTCTTCGTGTCGTCATCGACGGAATCACTGCTCAGTCGGGCCGATGCCACTATCGCCGGCATGGCCGCGCACCTCGCTGTCGCGCCTGTCGCCGTCGCTGTGCTCGTCGCCGGATGCTGCTTCTTGCGCAGGGACCGGGAGCGCGCTCGCCTCGGGAATCCGGCGTGGCTGTGGACGGCGTGTCTGGTCTCGCTGGCGATCATCTTCGCCACGTACCTGTTCGGTGCGTTTGAGATTCACGGGTGGCTGGCGAACAGCGTGAATCGGACGACCATCTTCGCCCAGGTGCTGCTGTACGCCGATCTCGCCATCTGGCTGGTGCTCGCGTTCGACGGGGTTTCCGCCCATGAGGGCAGCGAGCAGCGAGAAGCTTCCCTAGCGGCAGTCTCTGCGGCGGGCGACGCTGGTCATGATCGCGAGGCGGGATCGCTGGCGTTAGCCGAGGGGCCTGGACGACTCACTGGGCTAGCAGGGGCGGGACGGAGTCGCCCAGCTGGGCCTGGAACCCCACAAGCCGAGAGTAAGTACTGACCACAGGCTTACCCGCCCGAGCGCCTGAGGGACCTGGCTCGCAGCGCCGCCTTCCAGGCCACGCCTGGCGGCTCGGCCGCGCCGGGCGCGGGCCACCAGCGGTCCTGGGCGAAGGTGAA
>Ga0209040_10003411_pt1 | contig 12213 bp, 8 predicted proteins | sample BogFormECP12_OM3_FD_188240 | JGI IMG/M metagenome (GOLD analysis project Ga0209040, IMG submission 188240) | Bog forest soil microbial communities from Calvert Island, British Columbia, Canada - ECP12_OM3 (SPAdes) (version 2) | ecosystem: Environmental > Aquatic > Freshwater > Wetlands > Bog ... | reverse complement strand
ATCAGCAGGTGGCGCATGTAGCTGGCGAAGAAGGCCATCTGGTCGGTGCCGGCGACGAGCACCTTGTCGGCGTCGACGATCGCCTGGATGAGCGCTTCGACGGAGCTGCGCGAGACCTTGCGCGCGGTGTCCTCGACGTTGAGATGATCGGCGGTGAGCGAGGCCTCGAACTCGTTCTGGTCGAGCGAGAACAGCGGCGTGGAGCTCCCGCCGGCGCCGTTGGTCACGGCCTTGGCGTTGACGCGGCGGTATTCCTCGCGCGCGGCGGCCTGCAGCTCGGGAAAGCCCTCGAAGCCCAGCGCCTGGGAGAAGCGCACGACGGTCGAGCTGGAGGTGTTGGCGCGCCGGGCGAGCTCCTCGGCGGTCTGGAAGGCGGCCTCGTCGAGGTGGTCGACGATGTACTGCGCGACGTCCTTCTGCGAGCGCGAGCACTCGTCGAAGCGCGCCTGGATGTACTTGGACAGGCTCTGGTGCTCGCTGGTGCCGTTGACGGGCGGACGCTCGGTGGTATCGGTCGCGGCACGCTTCATCGGCGGTTCTGTTCGACGTGCGCGCCATGCACTCCTCCCCAACGGCTCGCGCATCGATGGGACGCTAGGCTCCCGGTCGCCATGCGGCGCACCCTCTTCGACGACGTGCACGAGTTCTTCCGGGCGAGCTTCCGCACGTTTCTCGAGCGCGAGGTGCTCGGCGAGGAGGGCCGCTACGGGGAGTGGGAGCGCGCCGGGATCATCCCGCGCGAGGTGTTCGCGCTCGCCGGGCAGCGCGGGTTCCTCGGCATGGCCGTGCCCGAGGCACACGGCGGCGCGGGCGCGGATGACTTCCGCCTGAACCTCGTGATCGGCGAGGAGACCCAGCGCGCGGGGGTGGGCGGCTTCGGGCTGGGGATCACGCTGCACAACGACATCTGCCTGCCCTACTTCCTGCGCTACTGCACCGCCGAGCAGCGCGAGCGCTGGCTCGGCGGGATCGCCTCGGGCGAGCTGTTGACGGCGATCGCGATGACCGAGCCGGGGATGGGCTCGGACCTCGCGGCGATGTCCACGCGCGCGCCGCGCGACGGCGACCACTACGTCGTGGACGGCGCCAAGACGTTCATCACCAACGGCATCAACGCCGACCTCGTGATCGTGGCGGTGAGGACCGGGGAGGGCGGGCATGAGAACCGCCACCGCGGCATCAGCCTGCTCGTGCTCGAACGCGGCATGGAGGGCTTCGAGCGGGGTCGCAACCTCGAGAAGATCGGCCAGCACGCCCAGGACACCGCCGAGCTGTCCTTCGCGCAGGTGCGCGTGCCCGTCGAGAACCTGCTCGGCGAGGAGGGCGCGGGCTTCGGCTACCTCGTCTCCAACCTCCCCCAGGAGCGCCTCTCGATCGCGGCCTCGGCGGTCGCGGCGGCCGAGGCGGCGCTCGCCTGGACGCTCGACTACGTGCGCGAGCGCCGCGCGTTCGGCCAGCCGATCGGCTCCTTCCAGGCGTCGCGCTTCACGCTCGCGGAGCTGCGCACCGAAGTGGAGATCGCGCGCACGTTCGTCGACCGCTGCGTGCGGGCGCTGGGCGAGGGCGAGCTCAGCGCCGAGGACGCGGCGATGGCGAAGTGGTGGTGCACCGAGCTGCAGGGGCGGGTGGTCGACCGCTGCCTGCAGCTGTTCGGCGGCTATGGCTACATCCTCGAGTACCCGATCGCGCGTGCCTTCGCGGACGCGCGCGTCACGCGCATCTACGGTGGCGCCAACGAGATAATGAAGGAGATCATCGGGCGTTCGATGGGGCTGTGACGGCGCTCGGCGCATCGCGCCGCGTGCAGCCGCCGCCGGGCGCTGTCCGCCGTTGGGCCACGCGCGCGGCGCTCAGCGCGCGGCGGGCGAGCCTGCGGATGCTCGCGCGAGCGTCCCGGCGAGCTCGACGAAGTAGTCCAGCGAGCGCGGGTCCGCGAGCGAGTCCGCGCTCGCGGCCTCGCTCGGCGGGGCGCCCATGAGGATGCGCTTGACGGGCACCTCGAGCACCTTGCCCGACAGCGTGCGCGGCACCTGCTCGATCTGCAGGACCTCGTTGGGCACATGCCGCGGCGAGCAGTCCTCGCGGATGCGCCGCTTGATCGCTGCGCTGAGCTCGTCGTCGAGCGCGACGCCGTCGGCGAGCACCACGAACAGCACCATCCACAGCTCGCCCTCGCGCTCGCCGTGGGGGATGTCGACGACGAGCGCGTCGAGCACCTCGGGCACCGCGCCGGCGGCGCGGTAGATCTCGCTGGTGCCCATGCGCACGCCCTGGCGGTTGATCGTCGAGTCCGACCGCCCGTAGATGACGGCGCCGCCGCGCGGGGTGATGCGGATCCAGTCGCCGTGGCGCCAGATCCCCGGGTACATCGAGAAGTAGCTCTCGCGCAGGCGCGTGCCGTCGTCATCGCCCCACAAAAACAGCGGCATCGATGGCATCGGCTCGGTGATCACGAGCTCGCCCACCTCATCGATCAGGCTGTTGCCCCGCTCGTCCCACGCCTCCACCGCGCAGCCGAGCGCACGGCACTGCAGCTCGCCCTCGTAGACCGCGAGCAGCGGGCAGCCGGCGACGAACGCGGTGCAGACGTCGGTGCCGCCGCTCGTGGAGAACATCCAGATGTCCTCACCGACGTGCCCGTAGACCCAGCGGAAGCTCTCGGGCGCGAGCGGCGAGCCGGTCGCGCCGAGCGCGCGCAGGGCGTGCAGGTCGAAGTCGCGGGCGGGCTCGACGCCGGCCTTCTCGCAGCCGGCGAGCAGGCCCGGGCTGACGCCCATGCAGGTCATCCCGGAACGCTCGGCCAGCGCCCACAGCGCACCGAGGTCGGGGTGGGCGGGGCTGCCGTCGTAGAGCACGATGGCGGCGTCGCTGAGCAGGCAGCCGCCGAGGAAGTTCCACATCATCCAGCCCGTCGTGGTGAACCAGAACATGCGATCCCCGCGGCGCAGGTCCAGGTGCAGGCGCTTCTTTAGCTGCTCCAGGAGGATCCCGCCGTGGCCGTGCACGATCGCCTTGGGCAGGCCCGTGGTGCCCGAGGAGTAGAGCACCCACAGCGGGTGATCGAACGGGACCTGCTCGAAGCGCAGCTGCGCGCCCGGCGCGGGCGGGTTCAGAGCGGTCAGCTGGTCCCATGTGAGCGCACTGCGAACGCCGCTCCCGCCGCCGGAGGCGGCGCCCTCTCCCCGGTCGCCCAGGTAGGCCAGCGTGACCGCGTGCTCGACCGTCGGCAGCTCGGCGAGGATCCGCGCGACGACGTCACCGCGCTCGAAGTCCTTGCCGCCGTGGCGGTAGCCGTCCACCGCCAGCAGCACCTTCGGCTCGATCTGCGCGAAGCGGTCGATCACGCTGCGCGCGCCGAACTCGGGGGCGGCGCTCGACCAGATCGCGCCGATGCTCGCGACCGCCAGGAAGGCGATCAGCGTCTCGGGGATGTTCGGCATGTAGGCCACCACGCGATCGCCCCGCTGCACGCCCAGCGCACGCAGGCCGCCCGCGACGGCCGCCACCTGCTCCTCCAGCTCCGCGCGGCTCAGCGTCGCGAGCTCACGCAGCTCGGAGGCGTGCAGCACGGCCGCTTCATCGGGGCTGCGCTCCTCGCCGGCGCCCGGCCCGGCGCGACCGCGCAGCAGGTTCTCGGCGTAGTTGAGCTCGGCGCCCTCGAACCAGCGCGCGCCGGGCATCTCGTGGGAGCTCAGTACCCGCGTGTAGGGCTTGGACGCGCGCACGCCGCAGAACTCCCAGATGCTCGCCCAGAAGTCCTCGAGCTCGCCCACCGACCAGCGCCACAGCTCGTCGTAGTCCGCGAACGGCTCACCGCGCCGCTCGCCGGCCCACGCCATGTAGCGCGTCATCTCTGCCTGGGCCAGGCGCTCCGGCGAGGGCGTCCACAGCGGGGCTGGCTGGGCGGCGCTGGGCATGCGGCTATTGTCGCGGTTTGTGAGCGTCTCCGCCCTGCGCGCCGAGTTTCCCGTCCTTGGCGCGCTGGCCTATCTCAACGCCGGCACCGACGGCCCGCTGCCCGCGAGGGCGATCGCGGCCGCCGCCGAGGAGCTCCGGCGGGAGGGCGAGCAGGGGCGTGCGATGGCCCACTTCGAACGCCGGCGGGAGCTCTCCGGCGCGCTGCGCGGCGCCTACGCTCGCGCGCTCCGCTGCGACGAGCGCGACGTCGCGCTCACCAGCTGCACCACCGAAGGCATCGCCCAGACGATCGGCGGCCTGCAGCTCGGCCCCGGCGATGAGATCGTGACCAGCGACGAGGAGCACCCCGGCCTGCTGGGGGCGCTCGGCGCCGCCCGCCAGCTGGGCGGGGTGGCGGTGCGGGCGGTGCCGCTCGCCGAGGTCGCCGGCGCGGTCGGCCCGGCCACCAGGCTCGTCGCCTGCTCGCACGTCGGCTGGATGAGCGGGAGCCTGGCGCCGGCCGAGCTCGCCGAGCTCGACGTGCCCGTCCTGCTCGACGGAGCGCAGGGCGTCGGCGCGATCCCCGTCGACGTCCACGCGCTCGGCTGCGACGCCTACGCGGGCGCGGGACAGAAGTGGCTGTGCGGTCCCGACGGCACCGGCATGCTCTACGTCGGCCCCGCCCTGCGCGAGCGCCTCGCGATCGACCGGCGCGGCTACGCCAACCTCGCCGATCCCGGCGCTGGCCTCGACGCGCGGCCCCACGAGGACGCCCGCAGCCTCGATGCGCCCGCGCTGAACGCCGAGACGCTCGCCTGCGCGCTTGCCGCGATCGGGGTGCTCGAGGCGGCGGGCTGGCCGGCCGTCCACGAGCACGCGTGCTCGCTCGCCGAGCGCCTCGCCGAGCGCCTCGCCGAGCACGGCCGCCCGCCCGCGCCGCGGGAGCGGACCACGCTCGTCTCCTTCCCCAGCGCCGATCCCGAGGGCGAGCGGGCGCTCCTCGCCGACTCCGGGGTGATCGTGCGCAGCATTCCCGATCGCCCGTGGCTGCGAGCGTCCGTCGGGGCGTGGAACGACGAGGCTGACCTCGATCGCCTGCTCGGCGCCCTCGCCCCGTAGTGCGCACGCCGCGCGGGCTGCAGCAGCGTGCAGTCGCACGGTGCAGCTGGCGTGAAGAGGACAGCAGGCGTGGGGCCACGACGGCCCCACGCGCTGTCGGTCTCAGTGATCAACGACAGCCCACGCTGTGCCGATCGGATGCCTCAGGTCTTGATCTCGGTTTCCGATTCGAACGTGGTGGTGCTCGTCAGGCCGTACCGGGTCGCGAAGGGTCCACCCCAGCCGTAGCCGAAGTTGAGTTCGGTGAGAAGGCCCTGTTCGCCCTTGCCCGATTCAAATTCCTCCGTGTTCGTCGGGCTCAGGAAGTTGATGTCCCCGGTCGTAACCCCACCGACCTTGCCGGCAACCCTCACATCGACGCCGAGGTAGCAATAGAGCAGGTAGCTGTAACCGGAGGGCCCCGAGCTGCTCACGAACTGGGTGAGCACTTCACCGGCTTTCGGTTCGACCAGGTTCGTGTCCAGCGCCGTTGATTCGATCGTCCCGGCTCCAACGCCACTTTCGCAGGGCTGGCCAGCCGCTTCACAGCCCGTGAACTTGAGCTGCGCCGTGCCGGTTTTTGCGCCCGTGATTTCACCCGTGTTCGTGTAGCTCGTGCATGTTACTGGGGGATAGCCGTAGACTTCTCCAAGGGTCGCCCCGGCGCCGTGCGAAGTGAACTTGCGGCCGCTTGCCTTTTCGAATTTGCCCTTCGGCTTGCCCTTCTTTTCGTCGCGTACAGTGCAGCCCGCGTCCGAGTAGAAGCCCTTCTTCACAGCTTCGCAGGCTTCCACGACTTTCAGTTCCCACGTGCCCTTTGGCTTGCCCTTCTTTTCGTCACGGACCGAGCATTTCGAGTCCGAGTAGAAGCCCTTCTTCACGGCCCTGCACGACACGTATTCGGCTGCCGAGGCGCTCGGCACCGATGCGATGGCCATCAATGCCATCACGGCGACGGCGCATGCGCCCGCGATTCTGGCGACCCTGAATCTCATTGTGCGACCCCCTTGTGCATGTGTGTTGACCCGGCCGCCTGGGCACGGCCCGGAGCCCGATGGCTCCCGGCAACTCGTTGGCGGCAACGAACGGCGGCCGGCGGGGACTCGCGACCCGTCCCACGCACCACCCCCGCACCCTGTGATCGCCGAGCACCGAGAGTCGGGGCGACTCTAGCGGGATCGGGCAAGCGACTGCGTGACCATGTGCACAGACAGGCGCGCCCGCGCGTGGCAGGTTTGCGACTACCGGCGGGGGGTGGATGCCGGGGCGGTGCGCCTCCAAGGGGGCCGGGGCGTACCGCGCAGGCTTAGCCGGGACCGCCCCGGCGCTCTGTCGGGGCGGCCCCTTGCCTCAGATCCTCGCTCTGGGGGGTAGAGCGGGGACCGCATCTCAACTCTAGTCCGTGCGCCGCGCGAGCACGGTGGCACGTCGTCCTCGAACGCTCGCGACGCAGGCGTATGCGTCGAGCTGCGTCGCTACCCTCCGATGATGTCTTACGGCACCCGGGACACGCCCCCCGGCGCGCCCCGGGTGCCTGACATCCCCGATCGCCCGTGGCTACGAGCATCGGTTGGGGCATGGGACGATGCGCGTGACCCCGATCGACCGCTCGACGCGCCGCCGCGGTGAGACACCGCGACGGGTGAGCTCGTCGCCCGTGCGCCAGCCCCCAAGCAAGCCGACACCCATGGAACCCCTGCCGCAGACCGCCACCCATGAAGCGACGGGCAAGCTCCCGCGGGGCCCCGAGCACCCGCCCGCACCGGGCCCGGGAGCGCGCGCGCGAGCGGGGGCGCTCAGGCCGCGCCCGCATCAGCTCGCGCTCGCCGGCGTGCTGGCGCTCTCGGCGGTGCTCAACATCAACCGGCTCTCCCAGAACGGCTACGCCAACATCTTCTACTCGGCGGGCGTGAAGTCGATGCTGCGCTCGCTGCACAACTTCGTGTTCGTGTCCGCCGACCCCGGTGGGCTGATCACGATCGACAAGCCGCCGCTCGCGCTGTGGCTGCAGGCCGCCAGCGCGAAGCTGTTCGGCTTCACGCCGCTCAGCCTGCTGCTGCCCGAGGCGATCGCGGGAGTCCTCGCGGTCGCCCTCGTCTATCGGCTGCTCGCGCCGCGCTTGGGCGTCGCGGCGGGCCTCGCCGGTGCGCTCGCCACGGCGGTCTTCCCGTCGTTCGTCGCGGTCTCGCGCGACAACGGCGTCGATCCGCTGCTGATCCTGCTGATGGTCCTCGCCTGCGGCGCGGGGCTGCGGGCCACCGAAACGGGGCGCTGGCGCACGCTGCTGTGGAGCGGCGTGCTCGTCGGACTGGCGTTCAACACCAAGACGCTCGCCGCCTGGCTGGTCGTGCCCGGGATCGTGCTCGCCTACCTCGTGTGCGCGCCCGGCACGATCGTGCGGCGCCTGCTGCAGCTGTTGGCGGCCGGCCTCGTGATGGCTCTCGTGTCGTTCTCGTGGATCACCTTCGTGGACGCCACGCCGGCGTCCAAGCGCCCCTACGTGGGCAGCTCGACAGACAACTCCGAGCTCGGCCTGACCTTCGAATACAACGGCTTCGGCCGCGTCGAAGGCCAGGAAGGCGGCCCCGGGCAGGTCAAAGTGCGCCCCGGCGCGACCGTGCCCGCGCGTCCGCGGTCTGCCAGAGCGGCGCACCGTGCGGCGGCCAGACCCGCGAGGCCGTCTGCCAAAGCGCCCGCCAAAGCGCGCGCCAAAGCGCCCAGGACCGAGCCCAGCGTGGACAACCCCGGGCCGCTGCAGCGCGACGGGCGCTACACCAACCCGTTGCCCTTCGGCGGCCCGCCGGGGCCGCTGCGCCTGTTCGGCATCGGCCTCGGCGATCAGGCCGGCTGGCTGCTCCCGCTCGCCCTGTTCGGGCTGATCGCCGTCGCGCTGCTCCTGCTCTTCGATCGCCGGACGTCGCCCGCGAGCGACGCGAGCGACGCGACAGCTGCGCGTGCGGGCAGGGGTGGGCACGGGCGGCGCGATCCGCGCCTGGCGTGCCTGCTGATCTTCGGCGGCTGGTTCCTCGTGGAGGCCGTCGTGCTCAGCACCTCCAAGGGCATCGTCCACCCCTACTACGTCTCCGCGCTCGCGCCCGGCACGGGCGCGATGGCGGGCGCGGGCGCCGTCGCGATCGTGGCGATGGCGCGTGGGGGTGATCGCCGGCGCGCCGTCGCGATCGTGCTCGCCGGCTGTGCGCTCGCCGGCACGATCGCCGCCGAGATCGTGCTCATGCACCGCGAGCACTACCTGCTGTGGTTCGTCCCGGTGCTCCTGCTCGGCGCAGCGGTGGGCTTCTGCGCGCTGGTCGTGCAGCGCCGCCTGGCGGCGCCGGCGATGGCCTTCCTGTTCGCACTGCTGCTCGTGGCGCCGGCCGCATACGCGTCCACCACGTGGCTCGCGCCGGTCGAGGGCACGTTCCCCGTGGCCGGGCCCAAACAGGCGAACGGGCCCGGCGGATACGGGTTGACCAAGCGAGACCTGAGGATCGACCTTGCCCTGCTGCACTACGTCGCCAGCCACCATCCCGGCTCGCGCTGGGCGCTGCTGACCGTCAGTGCGGACACCGCCGCGCCGCTCACCCTCAACGGCCTGGACGCGGGCGCGCTCGGCGGCTACGGCGGCACCGACCCAGCGGTGGACGGGCCGCGCCTGGCACGCATGGTCGCGGACGGCCAGGCGCGCTACGTGCTGCTCGGGGGCGAGTTCTCCGAGCGCGGCGGCGATGCGGCCACCAAGGCCGTGCTGCGGGCCTGCCGCCAGCTGCCGCCGAGCGCTTGGAGCAGCCCCGTGCCCTACCCCTTCGGGCTCGTGCTCTTCGACTGCGCCGGGCGCGAGCGCGCGCTCGCGCGCTGAGACGCGGCGCTCCGAGCGCCCGGGCCGCCACGGCGCGGCCGCCGCTCAGGCCGCCACCGCGAGGCCGCGGTGGAAGGCACGCGCGAACAGCTCGCGCTCGCGGCCGGCCGCCCAGCGGGGGACAGCCGACTCCCCCTCAACCGTCAGGCGCAGCTCGACCACGTCGTCGTGCAGCGCCACGCTCGTGCTGCGCACGAGCTGGTCGCGCGAGCGCTCGAGGTCCTCCGCCAGGCGCAGCAGGACCGCGCAGCGATCCAGACGCTCGGCGTCGCCCTCGCCGAACAGGGGCGCCATCGGCCCGGCTACCGGCATGCCCTTGCGGTGGTAGCGGACCGCCTGGGCGATGATCGCGGTCTCGACCGGGCTGTAGCCCGGCAGGCCGCTGTTGAGGATCAGGTAGCGGGAGTGCTTGTGGTGGTCGTCGTAGTCGATCGACATGCCGATGTCGTGGAGCATGCTCGCGGCCCACAGCAGTTCGCGCTCGCGCGGATCGCCGTCGTGCAGGCCCAGCTCGGCGAGCTCGTCGAACATGCCCAACGCAAGCGCCGCGACGTGGCGCGTGTGCTCCGCGCCCACCTGATACTGGGCGGCGATGTTGAGGATGCTCGCCCGCCGCACGTCCGCGAACAGCGGCGGGTCGCGATCGGCGAGCAGGCGCTCGAAGAACACCCCCTCGCGCAGTCCCGCCTCGGTGCTGCGCAGGGCGTCGAAGCCACCGGCCTCCAGCACGCCCTGCACGACCACCGCCCCGGCCAGGATCAGGTCGGCACGGGCGGGCTTGATGCCCGGGATGCTCGCCCGCTCCGCCGCCGGCAGCGCGGCCAGCCGCTCCACGAGCTCGGCGAGCACGTCGGCGTCGATCAGCGCCCCCTGCACCCCGTTGGTCGGCAGCCCGGACGCCCGCTGGGCTGCGGCTGCGAGGTTGCGCACGGTTCCGCCGATCCCCACCATGCAGCCGCCGCCGGGCGCGCGCGCCGCCTCGCGCAGCCAGGCGACGTCCTGCAGCTCGCCGGCGACATGCTCGCGCAGCTCCTCCAGCTGTCGGCGCTTGGCCGGGCCGTTGGGCGGGAGGAAGCGCTCGCTCATGCGCACCGTGCCCACCCGCCAGGAGCCCAGCTCGACCGGCAGGCGCTCGCGCACGCGCACGAGCTGCATCGAGCCTCCGCCGAGGTCGAGCACGCAGCCGTCGCTCAGCGTCGTCGAGTTGACCGCCGCGAGGTAGCCGTAGCGGGCCTCGGCCTCACGGCTGAGCACGCGGATCGGCATGCCGAAGCACTCGCGCGCACGCGCCAGGAACTCCTCCGCGTTCTCGGCGTCGCGGATCGCGCTGGTGGCCACCGCGTCGACGGACTCGGGCCCGAGGCCGGCGGCGCGGCAGAAGTGCGCGAACACGTCCAGCGTCGCGAGCGCCCGGCGCATCGGCGCCTTGCCCAGCTTCCCCGTCCCCGCGAGGCCCTCGCCGATGCGAACCGGTTCGTAGATCTCATCGGTGCGCCTCCACCAGCCCTCGCCGGCCGTGAAGACGACCAGGCGAAAGGAGTTCGATCCGAGATCGATCACGGCCAGCCGCTCGTCGGGCTTCATGCAGCTGAGGTTATTCACCCCGTCGGCGTGCTCCGGGCGGGCGGCGCGCCGCGCGCGTCAGCTCTGCGGAGGAGACGTGCCGCGTCGCCTCGCCCGCCTCGCCTCCGCGAGCGCCTGCTCGGCGCTCACCGTGGCCTGGTCGATGATCGCGAAGCCGACGCCGAGGTGCGGGTGCAGGATCTCCTCGCCGGTATCCACGCTGCATGCCGGAACCACGCGCGCGAGCCCGTCGGCGACGACCGCCAAGCCCTCGCCGTCGATGTGAGGCAGCAGCACCGCGAACTCGCCGCCGCCGAGGCGGGCGACGAGATCGGTTTCGCGCAGGCGCCGCGTTAGCGCCCTCGCAACCGCCTTGAGCATCCGCTCGCCGACCTCGGCGCCGTGGCTCGCGGTGAGCAGCCCGAACGCGTCGAGTTCGATCACGACGAGCCCCGCTACCTCGCCGTAGCGCTCCGAGCGGGCGACCTGGAGCTTGAGGTCGTGCCCGAACAGCCTGCTGTTGCGCAGTCCCGTCAGCGGGTCGTGATCGGCGAGTCGGCGCAGGTCCTCCTCCAGCTGCCTGCGCTCGGAGATGTCGTGCAGCTGTGCGATGAAGTGCAGCGGGGCGCCGTCGCGGTCGCGCACGAGCGACATCGACAGGATCGCCGAGACGACCTCGCCGGCGGCGTCGAAGTAGCGGGCCTCGATCTGGAAGGCGGGGATCTCCCCGGCCAGCAGCCGCTGGCGGCAGGCGAGCTCGTCCTCGACGTCACCCGCATGCATGATCCCGTCGGCGCGCTTGCCGATCAGCTCCTCGGCGGTATAGCCGGTTATGTCACACAGGGCGCGGTTCACCAGCAGCCAGCGGCCGTCCGCGTCGAGCAGAGCGGTGCCGATCGGCGCACGCTCGAAGACCTCCTCGAAGCCGCCCGGGGGCGGCGGCGCAGCGATCAGCTCCGCGTGCCTGCGCGCCGTGACGTCGCGAACGACGGCCACGCCCGCGGCGAGGCCCGAGCCGCTGTGCGCGTCCTCGCACGCGTGCGGCCCCCCGGAGCCCAGCGGACCGACATCGGCCAAGAGGCAGCGCTCGCGCCCCACAGTCCAGATCTCGCGGGAGCGCGTCTCGCCGTCGAGCGCCGAGCGGAACAGGGGCTCCAGCGAGCACCACACATCGGCCGGCAGCGCCTCGCCGACGGACCGGCCCTCCACGCACACGCCCGGATCACCGAGTCGCTCCAGCGCCGGGCCCGCCGTGACGACGAAGCGCAGCTCGCGGTCGAACACGACACTCAGGGCCTCGGGCAGCTCGCGCAGCGCCGCCGCCGCAGCGTGCTCCGCGCTCGCCCGCAAAGGGTCGGCTGCATGCAGCCTCTTGCCGTCGGTCGCTGACACCCCCAAGCATCGGCCGCGGGAGGCCAACGCTTGAAGGTCGAAGACCCGTGTGGCGCCGGCTCAGGGACGCACGAAGGTGTCAGGGTCGGGCCCGGTGCGCCGCCCCTCCTCGAGGCCCGCGACGGCGTCCATCTCCGCTGCGCTCAGCTCGAAGTCGAACACAGCGATGTTCTGCTCGATCCGCTCGGGCGTCACCGACTTGGGGATCACGACGTTGCCGAGCTGCAGGTGCCAGCGGATGACGACCTGCGCCGGGGTGCGCGAGTGGGCACGTGCGAGCCTTGATCGTCGTTGAAGCACTTGGTCGTCACGAACACCTCCGCCCGGTCCAGCCCGGAGGCGCCGATCGCCTGCGCGACCTCGGCCTCGTTGCCGTAGGCTGCGGCGGTGTCGATGTGGCGATAGCC
>Ga0209040_10003410_pt1 | contig 12213 bp, 8 predicted proteins | sample BogFormECP12_OM3_FD_188240 | JGI IMG/M metagenome (GOLD analysis project Ga0209040, IMG submission 188240) | Bog forest soil microbial communities from Calvert Island, British Columbia, Canada - ECP12_OM3 (SPAdes) (version 2) | ecosystem: Environmental > Aquatic > Freshwater > Wetlands > Bog ... | reverse complement strand
TGCGAATGTTGGTTTCTCCGGACGTTTCGGTATCCTGAACGTCCATTACAATTTCCCGGCCATCCGTTTTCCAATCGCCGGACATGGAAGCCCATTTGTTATTGGTAGGAAGAACGGGCTTTGGCGTTCCACCTTTGGACGAGACAACATACAAGCGCGGCTGCTTATCGAGGAGAAATCCGGTGAATAGAATCTGCTTTTCATCGGGCGACCAGGCTGGGGCAAATGCCCCGGTGGCTTGGGCCGTCAGTTCCAGCTTGCCCGTGCCATCCAGGCGGCTCTTCCAAAGAGTTCCGCTTTCTCTGGCCGTGTAAACAACATATTGGCCATCCAATGAGAAATCGATGTCCGTGGCCCCGGACTCGGTGAGCATAGCCGTTTTTACTGAATTTTTTGGATCAATGCGAAGCAACTGGTATTCATTTTGCGATCCGATAACGAAAACGCGGCTAGCCGTCGGCAAAGCCACCGGGTGATCGTAAGCGATCGGTCCCGTGGTGAGTTGTAGAGGACCGCGCGTTTTTGACAGAAAGCTGGATTGCTCTTCGACGAGCCATAGGCTGGCGCGGGTATCGACGGCCAGGCTGGCGCGAAGATCCACACCGGAGGAGAACGCAAAGTATTTCCCCCCCGCCAACCAGGTTCCGCTGCCTTCATGTGGACCGCCCTCTCCTTCGGGCAAAACGCGCCGAAGGGCGGAGCCGTCCGTAGCGATTTCCCACATTGAATCGGTACCCTGTGATGGTTCCATCTGGGTAAATCGAAGTCTTCTTCCATCCGGAGACCACACAATCGAATGGGGAGCAGGATGGAACTTTCCGATTTCGCGAACCGCCGCTCCTTCAGTTGAAGAAATCTTTATGCTCTCACCATCGAGAAACGCGATCTCGTCTCCTCTGGGAGACCACACTGCTTCCTCCGCCATCAAATCGCCAACTCTACGTGGAGCGCCTCCTTGCACGGGCCAGAGCCACAGCGGGGTCTCTTCCCCACGATGGGTGAGCTGACCGATGAGGAACTGGGAATGATCAGGTGAAAGATCAAAAATGCGGGTGTTGTCAAACGGGGTGGGAGTCTTTTGCGAGCTTCCGCCTTCGACCGAGGTCTGCATCAAATTCCAGCCAGATACATCTCGACTGACGAAATAGATGCGGCTTCCATCTGTCACCAACTTGCCCCACGGGTCGACTTGTCCAGAGTGAGTCAGTTGCCGAACTGTCAATACGCGTGGTTGGGCTTTTGGCCACAGCGAATACAAAACAATCGCTGAGAGTGTCAATAAAATGGCGGCGGCTTGCCACCAGTCGAGATAGACACCGCTTCTATCGCTGTGCGCTTTTCGCAGTGCATTTGCCGAAGCAAGTGTAGTTGTACTCGCCAACTCAAAAACGTCCAGCGGCTCGCCTTCATTGGTGATGCGAACTGCGGTCGTGACGGCGGGTGGATCGGCCAGTACGGGGACCACGGGCGCGATGAACCGGTAACCCTTGCGTGGGACGGTTTCAATGAAGATGGGATTTTCAGCGTTGTCGTTGAGCGCGGCGCGCAATTTCATAAGCGCGGTATTCAGGCTGCCATCAAACTCGACAAAGGTTCCCTCTGGCCAGATATTCTTGCGAATGTCTTCGCGCGAGAGTACGGCACCGCGCGCTTCAAGCAGCAGCGCCAAAATTCTAAACGGCTGCTCTTGCAATCGTACGGCACTGCCTTGCCGCAAGAGTGTGCCTCGGCGAAGGTCCGCTTCAAACAGACCGAACCGAAACTGTTTGTGTGCTGCCCTTGCAGAGCTAGAGAGCAATGAATACCCCGTCTTCTTGGCCAACAGAAGCCGTATTCTACACCAGTTGGCCAGTTGAGGAAAGACTATAAGTTAAAGACATTAAGAGGCTTAATTGTTGATAAACGAACTAGGATGAGTTCGTTTGACGGTTTCGACCAAGAGCCCCATGGTGTAACTCGTGTGCTCCTGCTCTCGCCGGGCTCCCAAAGTGCTCGACTAGGGCTGCGTTTGGTACGTGGGGCTCAGGCCCGCTACCAGCGTTTACACACACTCTGAACCAACGGGAATGACTGCGTCCTGTGCCTCCGTCGGAAGTACTGGCACGGACGCGGTCGGACCCTCGCGGGCACGGCAATCCCGGAGGATAGTCTAGCGTTTCGCGTGTTGCTCGACCGCTCAAGGCTGCTTTGGATCGATAAGCCTGTAGTAGCCAAGGGCAGCTTGAACGCCGATCCACCGGAGAGGTTCGTTCGGGGTGTAGGGCGGCATGCGGTTCAAGTAGGGAAACCAGGACCACTCCTGGCTCCTCCCACCGATCAAATCCGCAATGATGCGGCCAAAGAGCGAGGTCAGATTGAGGCCATGGCCGGAAAACCCTATCCCGTAGAAAAGATTGCCGTGTTTTCCCATTTGCCCTACAGCCGGCATTTGGTCGACTGACATATCGACCAAGCCACTCCAGCTGGTCTCGAATCTCTCCCCGGCTAAGCCCGGGAAAATGCGCCCGAGTTCCTGGCCGAGCCGGGCAAACCGCTTTTCTCTCAAGAGAGGTTCTTCTAATCCGTTATTGAAAACGTAGTCGACCGGGCCGCCGCCGATATGAATTCGATTGTCCTTCGTGAGACCCAAATAGAAAACTTCCCTGCGAGAGTCGTTAAATGGGATTCTCTTCCTCCAACCGATTTCGGCGATCCGGGCTTCGCTCAAGGGAGCGGTCATGGCGACGTAATCGAAAACGGGAGTTGTTGCGTTGCGCAAATACCCCAACTTTGAACTGTACGCATTGGTTGCCAGAATCAATATCCGGGCCCGAACTGTACTCCCATTGGCCGTTAAAAGGGAAACGTGTTCGCCTTCTTCCACATGCACCACGGTTGTGCCCTCGTAGATTTCTATTCCCACGGATTCGGCGGCCGTTTTAAACATGCCAACGAGCTTACCGGGATGTGCCTGGCCACTATTCGGATCGTAAGCAGCGCCCGGGTAGGCAGCGGTGCCAATTATCTCTGCAATCTTTTTTCGGTCCCAATATTCGAACGGAAATCCCGCGCGGCGGGCCTTCTCGACATATTGTTTGGCTTGGCCAGCAAGCTCTTCGGTATTGCACATTTGCAACGCGCCATTCACCTCTATTTCCGCGTCACAATTGAACCGTTCGGTGAGTTCGCGCAAGCGACGCGCATTGTCGACGGTCAGATCGTAAATCCGCTGATCGAGTACCGGATCACCACTCCACTCCATGTAGGACTCTTCGGTCGAGGTAAGCAGCATCGCTCCATTCCGTCCCGACGCCCCATTTCCACACCGCGCGGCCTCCAGTAAAACGATGCGGGCCTTGGCATTCCTCTCCTTCAGATAATACGCCGCCGACAAACCTGTAAGGCCCCCGCCAACCACGGCAATCTCGGCCGCAATATCCCTCTGGAGCGCCGGATTTTGCCCGGGCAGAAACGATGCCCAATGACTTCGATTGGTCTCGATCGTCATTTTTTCAGGGACCAAGACAGGGAATACCGCGTTGATCGAAGCCGCGGTTGCGGTTGTCGCCACGCCAGCCGCCGCGGCCGTTTTTAGAAAACCACGGCGGTTGGTTGCGAGTTTGAGCGGATCGCTTCGGTCGCTGAAGGACATGGTAGGAGCAAACTCTTCCCAACGGATCGGTGAATTTTGCACAAAGCCAGAGAAGAAGATACAACGTTTTCACAGAAGAAAATTGCTAGATGCCTCACCAGAGTAGGGTTACATTTTTAACGTGAATGTTGCTAGCAATGGCTCTTGTCGTGGGTTAAGATTTGCGTTGGCCCATGAGGCAGGTTTGTGTCCGCATTTATAGTTTTTCTTTGTCTATCCAGGCTATTTCCTGGCGATCTCAGGCTTTCCCTGATCTTCATTCTTGAACTAGCTCCTTAAGAATGCTTTATTCTTCCTTCTGTCGCTTCGGAGATCGTTACCATGGGCGGTGTTATTTCTGCTGGAGGGCTTGAATGCGCACCACGCTGAAAATTGTGCTTCCTTTGGCGGTGAGTGTGATCTTTGTCTCGCTTCTCTATTCTGCGTACCAACTGCGAACCGAGAGACGCAATCTTCGCAGTGATCTGAACCGCCGCGCCGCCACCTTGGCAGAGAGCCTGCAAGATAGCATTGAAGCGGCCACCGGTCAGACCACCAGCAAAAACGTCCAGAGAATTGTGGCGCGCTTTGGCCAGCGCGAGCATTTGCTGGGAATTGGAGTTTACGATCGCTCGGGTTCCGTCGTGGCGCTCACCCCTGGGCTTCCCGCTTATTTTCAATCGCTGCCACCTGTTGCGGCAATGGCGGTTCGGTCTGATTCGGGAAGTAATGAATTCCTGGCTACCGGGGGTTCCCCGGTTCACGTGTATGCCTTGCCGCTGCATCGAGGTTCCGAGCAAAGCGGAGCGCTGGTGGTCGTTCATGACGCAAGTTACATTGAGCAGCGTCTCAAATTAGAACTTCGTGACTCACTCTTAACCGCTTTGATTCAAACTCTGCTGATCACTTCGCTCGCCTTTCTTCTGGTCCGCGCAAATTTCACGGCACCGCTTGCGAATACCGCCAAATGGCTCAAATCGTTGCGCGGGGATGCTTCGGGCACAATTCCCGGTTTACCGAAGGGAGAGATGTTTGATCAGATCCACAAAGAAGCAAGACATCTAGCGAATGCACTGCAGTCAGCGCGGGCCGCGGCTTGGGCGGAAGCGCAGTTGCGAGACTCGCAATCTTCGGTGTGGACCGCAGAACGCTTGCGCGTAAGTTTGCGGCGGAAATTGGGTGCCAAACCGCTATTCGTGGTATCAAACCGCGAACCGTACATGCACCATTTTGTCGAGAAGGACAAAGCGATCAAGGTGATGATACCCGCCAGCGGACTAGTCACCGCCCTCGAGCCGGTGTTGCAAGCGTGTAACGGCACGTGGATCGCGCACGGCTCGGCGAGTGCCGATCGCCAGGTAGTCGACAGCCATGATCGGATTCAAGTGCCTCCCGACAGGCCCTCCTACACGCTGCGCAGAGTGTGGCTCTCAGAAGAAGAAGAGCGCGGGTATTACCAAGGTTTCGCGAATGAGGGTTTATGGCCACTCTGCCACATTGCCCATACCCGTCCAATTTTCCGAACCGCGGATTGGAATTACTACCAAAAAGTAAATCAAAAATTTGCCGACGCCGTTCTGAAAGAGATGGAAGGCACGCAATCGCCGATTTTATTGGCGCAAGATTATCATTTTGCCTTGTTGCCCAAGATGGTGAAAGATGCGCGCCCGGATGCGGCCGTGGCTATTTTCTGGCACATTCCCTGGCCGAATGCGGAAGTATTTGGCATTTGTCCCTGGCAAAGAGAATTAATCGAAGGATTGTTGGGGGCGGATCTGATTGGATTTCACATCCAGACCCACTGCAATAATTTTCTCGAAACCGTAGACCACGCGCTGGAAGCCATGACGGAATGGGACCGCTTCGCGGTCAATCGACAAGGCCATGTCACCCGGGTTCGCCCTTATCCCATCAGTGTTGCGTTTCCGCAAAGCTTACCTATCTACGCGACGAAAAATTCTGGCGAAGAGCGCGCAGCAATCTGTGCGGAACTGGGAATCGAAGCCTCGCTGCTTGGCGTTGGCGTCGATCGCTTAGATTACACCAAGGGTATCCTCGAACGCTTCCGTGGAGTGGAGCGCTTTTTGGAGCTTCATCCCGAGTATCGCCGGCGTTTTTCCTTCGTTCAGATTGGCGCTCCTAGCCGGACGGACATTTCAAGCTATCAGCAGTTCATTCGCGACGTGAACGCCGAAGCGCAGCGAATTAACACTCGCTTCGAGGAAGGTCTGTGGAGGCCGATTGTACTCTTAAGCAGGCATCACTCGCACGAGGAGATTGACCGGTACTATCGCGCCGCTTCCGTTTGTCTGGTTACTTCTCTACATGACGGCATGAATCTGGTAGCCAAGGAATTCATCGCCGCGCGGGAAGATGAACGCGGAGCATTGATTCTCAGTTCTTTTACAGGCGCTTCGCATGAGCTGACCGATGCCTTGCTGGTTAATCCTTACGATGCCGAGCAGATAGCCAGAGTCATTCGTCAGGCGCTGGACATGACCGAAGAACAGCAGGCAAGACAGATGTCGCGCATGAGAAAAATAGTCAATGAAAACAACATTTACCGGTGGGCCGCCAATTTGCTCAGTGACTTGACCGAGATACGCATCGAACTTCCCGAGCGCAACGAGGCTGCTTACCTCGATGACGCTGCGATTGAAAAAACAAACTCGACCGGGCTTAGCTAGTTTCTGTCGCGAAACTCTCATTTTTGGCAACAAAAAATTGTTGCGTAATAGAGATTTCAAGGAGTTAGCGGCCACCAGTTGAGACGTGTGCAGACCATGGGAGCCATAGATTTCAGGATCGAGTGAAGACTGCGGTTTGAGAAAAGCGCGCCAGCCTTACCGCGAAGAGAGAAAGAGAAGACAGAACGGTAGTGTTACGCTGCTTTTCGTTTGCGACGCGTTCGTTTGGTTAGCAAAGCAGCAATTCTCATCAGGTTGTTGGCAAGCACAGCCGCACCTACCAACAATTCAAAGCGCTGGTGCCCCTCGGCGAGACAGCGCTTCATCCCGCGACCGCGGAACAGCACCGAGATGCGCCCTTCGATGCCGGCTCGAAAGCGCTGCCCTTCCTTGAAAGCGGGACTTCTCTCGTACGTTTTGCGCTTGGCAGTTTTCTTCCCGCCGCGCTGCGGAATGCACACGACCTTGACACCGTTTCGCGTGCACGATTTCACATTCGTCTCACTAAAGAAGCCCCGATCGGAACCGTACAATGCTGGAGCGTGGCCGAAGGTTTCCTTGTGGCGTTCCAAGGAAGGTTCCACCTGTTGATCGTCGCCAGGGTTTCCCTCAAGCACTTCGTATTGGGTAATCAGCCCTTGGGCACTTTCCGCGAGGAAAACCTTGTGGCCGAACTCGATCGGTGTTTGCGCTTTGCCGCGCTTGATCAGATCGGTATGAGTTTCAAAGATGGAATAGATCTTTTCGGCAGTGGGAACTTGTTCTCCCTGGAGCACACGCCGGCAGGCTTGGTCAATCACACGGTTTCCCAGCTCACCATAGTGGTCGATCTCCTTCCGGAGTTCACCGATGGCCAGGTCGGAGATCACATCCTTGCCGCGCGCTGTTCGAGTCTGCTGCAACACCTTTCGTGCGCTGTTGACTACCTCTTCGGTTATTCCGATCAGTTGGCGATATTTCTCCACTTGCCTCTGGGACCGTTCCTTTGGTGTCATTCGCTGGATTTCTTGCATCCGACGTCGTGCCGCGCGAGTGCGATTGCGGAACCCCTGAATACGCTGTTGCACCGCTGCGTTCAAGCGCAGGACCAAGCGCGTGACCACGCGTACGACATCCCATAACAACGTGCTGTCGGTCGGGTGATGAATGTCGGTTTGTACAACCGTAGTGTCCACGCGAAGTTTCTGGCCATCTTCCAGGCCCACATCCACGGCCGCTTGCACCACCAGTTCATTGACGGCCTGCAGCGTCTCGGGAGTCAGTCGGTTAAAGGCGCGGTTGAAGGCATCGTGCTTGGGCACCGGCTGGCAGTAAAAATCCGTGAACTGCCGCAGGGTGTAGCCGTCGGTGATCCGCTCGCGCAGTTCGCGATAATTCCAGTTCTTGACACGCATGAGGATCAGGGAACGCAGAACCTGTGGAGGTGTTAATCCACCACGACCAGTACCGGGATTTTTCAGGCCTCGTTCCAGATCGCGCCGTACGGTCTCGATCATCTCTTCATGATCGTCCAGAAAATCGGAGATGCTCTGTAGCACTGGTTCCAGCAAGATGCCCTGTTGTAGCATCTCCCAATCGGCGAAACTGATCTGCGGCTTCGCAGCCCTGGGCACCTTTCAGTCCTCCTTTTTTCCCGAAGCCTGGTCCCTCTCTCCCTTCAAAGCTTGGAGGTTTCGCGACGCGGCCTGGTACAGCAGTTCCTGCAGAGCACGCCCGTTGTCTAACCAGCGCTGAACTTGGGGAACCAACTCCTCGGGCACGTAAAGGGAAAAGCGCTGTCCTTGGTGGCGGCCATAGAGGACATAACTGGGATGCTTCTCCCCGGAAAGACAGGCGGGGCAATTCGGGCGAATGCAGGGACTGCGGCGAAAACTGAGAGAGCCGAGGGCTGCGGGCCACAGCTTAGCGGACTGCTGTTGCAACCAGCGTTGGACGTCAGCAAGGGATTCGGATTTTGGCTTGGATTTGGTTGGCATGATGTATGTATGCCACTACGCATACATACATGTCAAGGGAAAAATATAAAGACGCACAAAACTCTACTCGGGAAATCACTTGCCAGCCTGATTTCATGCGAGGATTTGAGTTTCGCGCCAGAAACTAGCTAGGGAATCGAAGCCCTTCCGAACGGTGTTCACCCTGAGAGTCGAAGTGCCTGGCATGAAAAATTGCGATGGGGAATCTCCCTCGTTCGATCACCCTAAGAGGTTGCTTTAGCGCAATTGCCCCGGTTCAATTCCTTTTTTCCGGGCTTCATCGAGGAGATCGTCTACCTCCACTTGCAACTTTTTCTTCTTTTCTTCTAGAACGGGAATTTGTTGATTGACGGGAACCCTCGTGTAGCCGGAAGGAATCTCATCGCTGCTTTTCGATACTGCCTCACCTTCCTGAAATTCTTTGAACGAAGCAAGCTGCAGATTTACGCCATCGAGTTGAGTCTGAAGTTTTTTCAGGCTTTCGCGGATCCGGGAAACGGTTGCCGGATCGGCCGGCTTCTGGGGAGTCGCTGTATATTTCTGGTTGCGATTGTCGCCTACAACCGACACTTTCCCGCTTGCGCCGGCAAGATTGTCGTTGGTCCAAACTTTTTTTGCTGTCGGGGTCTTTGTTTGCGGGTCGCTCGCCTCTGGGACGGTGCTGGGACTTGAAGCCGAGCTTGCCGCGGCTGGAGACTGTGCCCGGCAGGAAGGAGCCAGCGCCAAGAACAGGAACGCAGTGGCTCGGAAACTTCGGAACATGGGATCCTCCGAACGCGCCGGACGGTACTAGGGCCTATTTTACCCGAGGGGGTTGCGCGGGTCTTCTAATTTGGCTGCAGTTTGTCTAGTTCGGCACGGATGATCGCGACGGCTTCTCCTGGCGAGCCCACTCGCTTGTAGTCCGAGTAGAAGGTCCGCTCATGGATAGAAAAGGGGAGGAGGTATTTGCGGCCGTCAAAATCAAATTGCTCATAGCTTGGAAACCAAACCCCAGGAAAGAATTCGTATCTCTCCTGCATGAAGTGGCTGCCCTTGTCAACCTTAGCAAGAAACATGGCGATCGAAATATCTTCAGTAACCCTGCCCTCAATTTTAGCCAGCTCACCGGACTGTTCATCGATCCACACGTTTCCTTCTACTTTCGTGAAAATGAAGCTGTTGCGAGTCGTGGGCTTAAAGCTCGGATTCGGTTCCATACGGTATTTGACCAAGGTGCGGTCACCGCGCAGTTCCGTACCCAGACGGGTGAATAAAAAGGCATTCTGCGTCAAGACCAGCAGATCATCGCGCTCTCGCCGCTTATGCTCTGCTTTCGCATAGGCTTCGCGCTGGCCGGCGCCTGGCTGGATCGCCCACAGGAGATATTTTGCAAGCTTTTCGAGCTCAGCCCGGTAGGTTTGTGGATTTAGGGGCGTTCCATCGCTTTTCAGGGCCAGCTTGGTTTGTGCGGGGCCGGAAGGGAAGACTCGCCAGACCTTTGTTTCTACAGGGTTTATATCGCCTTTATGGAGTTCGATTCTTTGTCTGCGTTCATACTGCTCGAGGTTATTCTCCATCCGTTTCTGGTTCGCGATGACCCTGGCAATCGTCCCGCCGCTTCCAGCAACCGGCGGCTCGGCTGCGCCTGATCCATCTTGAGCCAATATCGGGTCAGGCAAGTAAGCGAGCAAGAGCAGCGGCAGGAGAATTGCGCCAAGCGTGACTTTGCCATAGACACTCACAGGGAACGCGCCGTCCTAGGTTGGTACGAATCGGTTCGATTCGCGTGGGGATACCCGGTGTTGTGGTCGGCTTGAAAGAGCAGACCTCTGGTCATGGGGCTATCCCGAATCGGGTACACTCAAAGAGTATAGAACGGGCCGTCGAAATAAAAGCGCTTCGAAATGCGTACCTATCTCGAGAGAGAGGAACGATTTCGGCCCTACCTGCGTCTTACTCTTTGAGAGGAGTTGCTTGTGGGTGTTACCCCAATAGCGAGCTTAGCCACGATACCGCCGTTGGCGGCAGGATCGTCCGCATCGGTGCGGGCCCGCGGGCTGAAGGCGGGATGGATTACCTTTGTCGAGACCATGAAGTTAGCCCTCGATGCCTTGCGCGCCCATAAGCTCAGAAGCTTTCTTACCTTGCTTGGGGTGATTTTGGCAGTCACCACCCTGATTGTGGTGATGAGCGTGATCCAGGGCCTCAACCGATATGTGGCCGATAAGGTTGCAGATCTTGGCTCGAATGTTTTTATCGTCGATCGCTTCGGGATTATCACCAGTCAGGACGCGTGGATTAAAGCGCAAAAGCGCCCGTTAATCACGATGGAAGACTATGAACGGATCCGCGACAACATGAAACTCCAGACCGCTGTCGCGGCCGAGGAAGACCGCAACCTCGAGATCCGCAGCGGCAACCTGACCATGGAAAATACCTCCATGATGGGTGCCACTCCGAACTTTGCCGATGTGCGGAACTTGAATGTGGCCCTCGGACGATTCATCACTCCAGCCGATGACGAGCACCGTTCTGAAGTTGTTTTCGTTGGGCCTGACATTGTGAAGAAATTCTTCCCCAATGTTGATCCCATTGGCAAAACGATTCGAGTCCAGACGCACACCTATGAGATCGTAGGCGTTGCCGAGGCTTTGGGCAGTGCGTTTGGCGAGTCTCAAGACAACTATATGATTATGCCCATCAATACCTACCGGAAGGGCTGGCACCGGCAAGAGGATTGGGTGGCGATTTTTGTTCAGGCGCCAAGTGCGGAACTGATGGAATCGAGCAAGGATGAAGCGCGAATGCTGTTCCGTGCGTGGCGCCATCTTCCCAACGACGATCCAGACAATTTTGCGATTCTTGGTTCAGATTCGATCATGGCGTTGTGGCATGACTTGACGGCAAATATTGCCAACGTGGCCATCGCGCTTGTGAGCGTGTTCCTCATCGTGGGTGGAATCGTCATTATGAATATCATGCTGGCGAGCGTAACGGAACGTACGCGGGAGATTGGTTTGCGTCGATCCTTAGGCGCCAGAAAGAAACACATCTTGCTGCAGTTTCTAACAGAGTCAGCAGTGCTTGCCGCGATTGGTGGCTTTATTGGGATTTTGGCGGCGTATTCGGTCGTTTTCTTTGTAAAGAATGTGTTCTCCTTCCCCATGGAAACTCCACTGGTTGCGGTAATTCTTTCCTTGTGCCTTTCGACGGCGGTCGGGCTGTTTTTTGGGATTTTTCCAGCGATGCGGGCGGCGAAACTGGACCCGATTGAAGCGCTGCGAGCAGACGGATAGGAATCTATGGCCCAAGCATACGGCGAGAATCTCAAGCAGGCCATGGACACACTCCGGACCCATAAATTGCGGAGCGCCTTAACGGTGTTTGGAGTGGTATTAGGCGTCAGCGTAATTATGCTGGTCGCGGCCTTGCTCACCGGTTTCGACCAGCAAATTCAAGAAAATATCAACCAGTTCGGGGCGGACACCGCTTTCATCACCAAATGGGATCAGGGAAGGCACGGTGGGCCACCTCCTCTTGAAGAACAGCAACGCAAGCGGCTTGTGTGAAGGGTGAACAGCCCATGAGTGGCGAAGATCGACGAACTGAATGAACACAATGATAAATATCGAACCTTTGGCGTGGAAGGTGCGGGATAAGGGTTTTTGCCGGCCAGACTATAGCAAGGAATTTTTGGAATTTCACTGGGCTGACTTCTTTAGGAAGCGCATACCCGCCAAAGACGTTCAGAATCTAAGCTGAGACAAGGACGACGAGGGTGAGAAGGAGTTGATATAGCGAGCGATAGCTTTCGCCCACTCCTCCGACGCGGAGGACCTCATCGGGTACAGCTTGAACAAGTGCCCGAAGGAGCAGGGAAGAAAGTGCTAGTTCATCGAATCCTCGACCATAATGGCGCGGGCGGCCATTTCAACCCGAAGTCTGTCGCCGTCATCTT
>Ga0209040_10003407_pt1 | contig 12221 bp, 13 predicted proteins | sample BogFormECP12_OM3_FD_188240 | JGI IMG/M metagenome (GOLD analysis project Ga0209040, IMG submission 188240) | Bog forest soil microbial communities from Calvert Island, British Columbia, Canada - ECP12_OM3 (SPAdes) (version 2) | ecosystem: Environmental > Aquatic > Freshwater > Wetlands > Bog ... | reverse complement strand
ATTGATGGCTGAGTGTGGCAATCGGGACTCACTGGCCGCCCAATACGGTGTCCGGGTGGCGACCGCCGACCGAAACCGGCTAATTGAGGACAGGCCCTAATCGTTAACCCCTCCTCGCCCGGAGCGTATTTCCAAAATTTCGAGCAGTCAGTTGAGGAAATCCCGCAGAAGAAAAAGCAAATGGGCGATCTCGAACGCCAGTTGCAAGGTTTGGACGAGGTCGCGTGGGCTTTCCTGAAAAAGAAATTGAAACCCCTGCTCGGACGCAGACACCCGACGCGGGGATGGCAGCAGCTATTCGACACGATAAACGAAGCGCGCGGCTATAACTTTCTTCTCGGTGCGGGTTGCACGTGCGTCGAGTTTATACCGGAGTCGACGGTCAAGAACCAAGAAACGCCAGATTTGAAAGTCTGCGACCAATCCGGGCTGGTGATATGTGAAGTCAAGACCATCAACATTTCGGAGGTCGAAGCCGACCGGCGAACGCAAGGGCACGTCTTCACCACAAAAATCCATGTAGATCAGGGCTTGCTGGATAAAATCGCGTCCACCATAGCGAAGGCCAAAGGCCAAATATGCGCTTACCTAGAGGGCGGGCCGGGGAAGAAGATCATCTTGATGATTATCAATTTTGACGACAGTTCACACGAATACGCCGACGATTACGATAAGCAAATTCGCGAATTTCTTGATAAGAGTCAGCCTGCCGGAATGGAGGTTCAGCTCGATATAGGTCCACCCTTTTACACGGCAAAGGTCAGTTAAGGGCGATCACTCCTCTGATCCCACTATTGGGGACGCAACCTATCGCGGTCACCAACTGATCGCCCAAACCGCTCCGTCGAAGGTCTGACATTCGCCATTGCCGTGGCCCATCGGCGTGCTTGTGCCCCTACATAGCATCTGCGTCTTCGGCCCACTTGCCACAAACTGAACCGGCCCGTCACGGACAACAATGGCGGAAGCCGACCACGCGCCCGAGAAGGCTGTCCCAACGGAACCGCCGAATGCCACTCGATATTCGCCGGTCAGCACCTCTCCGTCGGCCATCCTGATGGTGACAGGCCCGCGCCCGGTCCCCGTCCTGACAAACGATGCCTGCACGGGCCAAGTCGTTGAGCGGCAGCATTCATCGGGAAGACATCGGCGGTATCAGTGCATCCGCTCAATAAGGCAACGGCCAGGGCCGTAGGCAGAACAAACCGCATGTAGGTAACTCTGCGCGGGTTGAGCGAGGGAATGCAACCTGGCGCGCCTGGGGCGTGGCACCGGCCCGCCCACTTAACATAATTCATGAAGCGGCTTATCCGACTTTGCGGCGTCAATCGGTTCCGCCCATTGACTCCCCCACCCCCCGCTCCCATAACCCCGCGCATCGGGGTAACGTAGCCGTCCCGGTCCCCGCCCAACGCGGGGGCTCCGCCGCTCCGCGAGGGTTCGCGCAGCGGCGTTTTGGCCGTTGGAGTTGAACCGTGTTCGAAGCCCTGTCCGACAAGCTCACCGGCGTCTTCGACCGCCTGCGCGGCCGCGGCGCGCTGTCCGAGGCCGATGTCACCGAGGCGCTGCGCGAGGTCCGCCTGGCGCTGCTGGACGCCGATGTGGCGTTGCCGGTGGTGCGCGACTTCATCGCCAAGGTGCGCGAGCGCGCAGTGGGCGCCGAGGTGCTGTCCTCGGTCACCCCCGGCCAACAGGTGGTCAAGATCGTCCACGACGTGCTGGTCGAGGCGCTGGGCGGGGAAGGCGCGGTCCCGCTCAACCTGAATGCGCCGGCGCCGATCCCGATCCTGATGGTGGGGCTGCAAGGCTCCGGCAAGACCACCACCTCGGGCAAGCTGGCGCTGCGGCTGCGCGAGCGACTGCGCCGGCGCGTGTTGCTGGCCAGCCTGGATACCCAGCGCCCGGCGGCACAGCTTCAGCTTGCCCAGTTGGCCGAGCAGGCGCAGGTGCCCAGCCTGCCGATCGTCGCCGGCCAGACGCCGGTGCAGATCGCGCAGCGCGCCATGGACACCGGGCGACGCGAGGGCTTCGACATCGTCATCCTCGACACCGCCGGCCGGCTGTCGATCGACGAGGCGCTGATGGAGGAGGTGCGGCAGGTCCGCGCCGCCACCTCGCCGGCCGAGACGCTGCTGGTGGTCGATGCCATGACCGGCCAGGACGCGGTGAACACCGCCAAGGCGTTCAACGACGCGGTCGGCGTCACCGGCATCGTGATGACTCGGATGGACGGCGACGCGCGCGGCGGTGCGGCGCTGTCGATGCGGGCGATCACCGGCGCGCCGATCAAGCTGGTCGGTGTCGGCGAGAAGCAGGACGCGCTGGAGGATTTCCACCCGGAACGCGTCGCCGGCCGCATCCTGGGCCAGGGCGACATCCTCGGCCTGGTCGAGCGCGCCGCCGAGACGATCGACCGCGACGAAGCGGAGAAGCTTGCCGCCAAGATGATGCGCGGCAAGTTCGATCTCGAGGACTACGCCAGCCAGCTCAAGCAGATCGGCAAGATGGGCAGTCTGTCGGGCATCCTCGGCATGTTGCCCGGCGTGGGGAAGATCAAGGCGCAACTCGAGGATGCCAATCTCGACACCACGATCCTGAAGCGCCAGTCGGCGATCATCTCGTCGATGACGCCGAAGGAGCGCCGTGTGCCCGACATCATCAAGGCCAGCCGCAAGAAGAGGATTGCTGCGGGATCAGGTACTTCGGTGCAGGAAGTGAACCGGTTGCTGAAACAGTTCGACGACATGACGACGATGATGAAGCGGATGAACAAGCTCGGGCAGAAGGGGCTGATGCGCCACGGGCTGTCCGCGCTGATGCCGAAGGGCATGGTGCCCAATCGGCGACCATACTGACTTGCCAAGGAGACATTGATCGATGGGTCTGAAGATCCGCCTTGCCCGCGCCGGCGCGAAGAAGCGCCCGTACTACCACATCGTGGTGGCCGACAGCCGCAGCCCGCGCGACGGGCGCTTCATCGAGAAGCTGGGCAGCTACAACCCGATGCTGCCGGCCGAGCATGAGGACCGCGTGCGGCTGCAGGCCGAGCGGATCCAGCATTGGATGTCGCAAGGTGCGCTGCCGACTGATCGGGTGGCGCTGTTCCTGGGGCAGAAGGGTGTCGGTCCGATGCCGGTGCGGGGCGAACAGCCGGTGAAGTCGGCGCCGAAGAAGAAGGCGCAGGAGCGCGCCAAGACCGCCCCCGGGTCAAGCCCGGGGCAGGCCACGGCGGCGACGGCGGGCTAGTGCCGGAGCGCCGCATCCTGCTGGGGGTGATTGGCCGGCCGCATGGCGTATGTGGCCTGGTGCGGGTCACGTCGTATGCCGACAATCTGACGGCATACGGGCCGATGAGTGATGCGAAGGGGCGGCGCTTCGTGCTGCGCTGGCGCGGCGATGGCGTGGCGGAGATCGCCGAATTGGTCGGCGGGGCCGAGGTGAAGGTGGCCGATCGGGGCGCGGCGGAGAAGCTGACCAATACGCGGCTTTATGTCGATCGGACGCAACTGCCGGAGCCGGAGGAGGACGAGTTCTATCTGGCGGATCTGATCGGGCTGGTTGCGTTCGATGCGGACGGCGCCAGGCTCGGCACAGTCGGTGCCGTGCACGACTATGGCGCCGGCGCCAGTCTGGAGATCGACCGCGAGAACGCTGCCGCGTTGATCGTGCCGTTCACCCAGGCCTGCGTGCCGAGTGTCGATGTCGCTGCCGGCCGCCTGACCGTGGCGCTGCCGGAGGAGATTGACGCAAGGACCGAGCCAACCGTCGTGGCCGACCCCGGATGACCTGGCGCGCTTCGGTGCTGACGCTGTTCCCGGAGATGTTCCCCGGCCCGCTGGCGCATTCGCTGGCCGGTCGCGCCTTGCAGTCCTCGATCTGGTCGCTGCACACCGTCAACATCCGCGACTTCGCCACCGACCGCCATCGCACGGTGGACGATGCGCCATTCGGCGGCGGCGCCGGCATGGTGCTGCGGCCCGACGTGGTGGATGCCGCTGTTGCCTCGGTCGCCGACGGTCGACCGCTGGTGTTCCTCACGCCACGCGGCCGCGCGCTGACGCAATGCGATGCGCGGCGCTTCGCCGCCGCACCCGGCATCGTCCTGCTGTGCGGCCGCTACGAGGGCGTCGATCAGCGGGTGATCGAGGCGCGCGGCATGCAGGAGGTCAGCATCGGCGACTACGTGCTGTCAGGCGGCGAATTGGCCGCCCTGGTCCTGCTCGATGCCACGGTCCGCCTGCTTCCCGGTGTGATGGGGGCGGCCGACAGCGCGGCGGACGAATCCTTCTCACACCACCTGCTGGAATATCCGCACTACACCCGCCCCGCCGACTGGCAGGGCCGGCGCGTGCCCGAGGTGCTGCTCTCCGGCCATCACGCCGCGATCGCCGCCTGGCGTCAGGCCGAAGCCGAACGCATCACGCGAGAACGCCGCCCCGACCTGTGGGAGGCGCACGCGTCGGCAAGCAACTGAACCGGCGCGCGGCTTCAGGCCTTGCGGCGCCGCGCGAAGGCGAGACCGAACAGGCCCGCGCCGAGCAGGCCGAACGATGCCGGCTCGGGCACCGACGCATCGAAAACTTCCGCCTGGGCGCCACTGATCGAGAGCAGCTGGGTAGCGCTACCGCCGTACGCGACGGCGTTGCCGATCAGGGTGTTGATGTCTGACGAGTTGAAGCTGCCACCGCCGATGTACAGGCAGTTGGGGCCACCGGAGGTGCAATCGCTCTGCAGCGCGGGCGCTAGCTGATTGGCATTGTATTCGACGGTCCAGATCGCCGCCTGGACTTCGGCGGAGGTCTGGTTGCTCGGGCTGGTCTGCATGAGGTGGTCGCCGTACGTCGCCAGGTCGGCGATGTCGGTTATTTGCGTGCTGCTGAGGGTCGTAGGATTGTTGCTGTGGTCGTTGCTCAGCGGCCCCTCATTGTACACATAGTCGCCACTGTTGCCGAGCGAGATATTGTGGAAAATATCCACACACCAGACTGGCAGTGTGTACGTGTTGCTGCTGGCGGTCGACCCGTCGTTGACGGTCAGCACGATCTGACCGGCAAGCGAGGATTCGCTCTTGCTCGATCCATCAATGTAACCGTTGAGATTGAGGGTCTCCGAGTAGGGCAACGCCACGTTGTCAACATAGATCTGGGTGGCGAATGCGGGCGCGGCGACCGTGCCCAGCCCGATCAGGGCCACAGCGGCCAGACCCGCGCGTTGGAACCGAACCATAAGGCGATCTCCCGTGGAGCGTAGGCTGGAGCGCCGGTCGGGTCACGCCGCTTGGCTCCGAGCTGTTGTGAAAAATGAGACAAGGCACGTAAATACAGACAACGAAGATATAGCCCACAATTTATCCGTGTGCAACCGCTAAAAATGATTTCTTTCGCTAAATTAACACAATACGTGCTCAACGCTCGAGTGCCTGTCGCGCGGCGCTGTGCGCGGGGTGTTGGTCGGTCGGATCTCCCAGATAGACTCCGCTGACGGGCTGGTCCGCGCCGAATTCAATGGTGGTTGGGCGAAACTGAAGCGGGCGATAGGCAGATTTTCTGCCTCAGCGCCCGAGAGCGCCCTGCGTCATGCCGCGGTATCCCCGAGGTAATCCCGGGCTGGGTTGACGCATGGCTGCCCATCGATGGTGTAGCAAAGCTGTTTATTGCGCCATTTCCTGAGATCAGGCCACAGAGCTACGGCGCCCGGTTGTCTCAACTTTGAATATTCTTTCTCATTTCACGAAATCGCAAAGGCCAAGGATCCCTCGTCAGTCGGCGGCGCGGCAGTGCGGGCTTAAGGACAGGCGACGAAGGCACCTGAACCGCGAACAGCGTCCAGCCGAGGCCGGACACGGCGGGTCGCAGCTGGCCGCGTGGTGGCGTTTCCGGCGATCATGGACATGCCGGATGGGTCGCAGGCCGGAAAAGCTGCCGGCCTGGCTTCTCGGGTCGCCCGATTCCAGTGCCCGTCCGGCGACAGGATACCGAAGTCCGCCTTGTACGCCGATCCCATACCGCCTCTCGACCCCGCGCCGCCGGTCCTATCGGGATTTGGCGGCCGACGCTGAGAGGGTCGGTGGGGCGAGCAGCCGCCCTGCACCGAGACATTTTGTCAGGATTCTTTACATTCTCATCTGCGCCGCCTGGAACGTTGCTGGGAACTAATTGATTTATATGCGTTTCCATAGCTGGCACGTGATTTGCTTCACTGATTTGTGAGGGCGTCCCAAACGCCGATCTGAGGAGGCGTGGCGTCCAGAAAATGGGACTGTCCCGCAGGGTAGATACGGGTTGAGCGTCATCAATTCAGGCAGGCGGCTTGCCGGTGCGACAAGAGCAGAGGGTATGATGTCATGACTTTTCGTAAGCAACTCGCGATCACGACGGCGCTCCTGGCATTGATGCCGTTTGCGGCACACGCGGTCACTTGGACGGGCACTACGTCGAATGCGTGGGAGCTTGGTAGCAATTGGGGAGGGACGGCACCGACCTCTTCGACTCCCGCCACGATCAACAACAGCAACCTCAACAACAATCCGGTACAGGTCAACAACGCCACCGATGCCACGACCACTCTGACGCTCGGCGCTGGTACGGCGCCCGGGCAAGCCAACTCGTTGAACATCAACCTCAACGACAAGTTGACTGCCACGAGTGTCATTCTGGCTGGCGGGACCATCACTGCCACCGGCGTCGGTACCCTAGGCATCTTGAGCACCAACAGCATCAGCGGTTTCGGCACGGTCTCGGCACCGATCACTGGCACCAGCTTCACCGCCAACAGCACCAACGGAACACCCCAAGTTCCCGGTACCGCTTTGACCCTCGTCAACCAGTCCCTCGCCAGCGACACCTTCAACATCTCAAGCACCGGCACCTTCACCCTGAACGGCGATACCATCAGCGGCACCACCGCCTTCAATGGTGTCTCCACCAACTTAACCGGAAACGGCAACAACAAGTACGGTCTGTACACCGTGACAGGAAGTCCGAGTACGCTCGGCGGGACTGTCACTATGAATAACTACCCTACGGTCAGCGTCACCGGCACAACCCTTCATCTTAACGCCTTGAATTGGAGCACTTCGAATGGAAGCGGGGTGCCGTCTTCCTTCAACATCGGGGTCGGTGGCGTCGTGGACAACGGGGCCAGCGCCAGCACCATAAACGGCCAACAACCGCTCACCATGAGCGGTGGCACCTTGTCCAATACTGGAGGCGGCACGTTCACTGTCCACGGCCTGATCACCGGTTTCGGCAACGTGACGGGACCGATCAATCTGGACACGACAGGCGGCTTCACAGCAAGCGGCGGGACGTTGGTGGTCGATAGCACCACTGGAGCAGTCGTCACCGGCACGACGAGTTGGCAGAGCACCTTAGGCGCCACGCTTGACCTGAAGAATGGCGCCTTCACCTACAACCTATCGGAGATGAATCCTGGTGGCGGCACGATCCAGTTGGATAGCGCCACCATCAACACGACGGGCGGCTCAGGCATCATCGGCTCCGGCGCCGGTCAATTCACGGCAAACAGCGGCGTCAACACCATCAACGGTGCCTTCAATAAAAATACATCGAACAGCACCGTTCCCAACGTGACTGTCAATACCGGTGCCACCTTGACGCTCGCGAATACCGGAGTCAGCAACCCGCAATCCATCTGGTCGAAAAACTTCACGATGCAAACCGGCGCCGTGCTGAATGCGGGACCGAACAACGGCATCAACGTGGCTGGCAGCTTCTTCTTCCAGCAGATCGACACGGTCAACGCGTGGACCTATGGCGGCACCAAAGGTCTTGGCCCTGACCTGGTCATGACCGGCGGCAGCATGGCGACACCCGTAACGCTGGAAGTCGGCGGCGTGAATGAGGGCAACGTTGCTGGCGGCTATGTCGATAACTTCGCCCTGCACAGTCTGGCCCTCGGCACCGGTGGCTACGTCGATCTGGTGGACCAGAACGTCAACGCAACACCGTCTGGTTGGGTGAGTGGTGTCGAGGCCCTCTACGTCGATGGTCTGATCGGCGTTCTGCCGGTTGGCAATGGCAATAACGTCCCGACGCTGAACCTGGGTGGGTTGTTCGCCTACGACCTGACTTGCCCGACAGGAGAGGCTGAGTGCAAGACGTTCCTGATGAACGGTCTCTACACCGATGCGAACGGTGGTGAGATCAACGTCATCGGTGCTCCGATGGTGCCAGAGCCTGCCACGTTGTTGCTGTTCGGCACTGGCCTGGCCGGCCTTGGCCTGATCCGCCGACGCCGCACCTGACGATCGCTGCGCGCTGACCGCCGGGAGACTTTGCGCCTGGGACTGCAGACTGACAGTTGACCGAGTGCAAGGGTGGCGCTTTCGGGTGCCGCCCTTATTGCGTTGCCATGCCGGCCTGATATGCGGATCGCTCGGGAGGGCGTGGCCACCGGGTAGCGATCGGACGCTCAGCAGCCTTGCCGCCCTTTAGCGTGGAGGCAGCCAGAATGCACCGCACAATCACGCCCGAGTACATGTGCCATGGCTGCGACTGAAGACGGATTGCGACTGAAGACGGATCTTGATGGTGATGCGGTCTTCAGTCGTCTGAGCGAGCAGGTCATCGAGCTTCGCGGCCGAGCGCCGCCGTATCAGGCGGCGGCTCTTTCGCGCTCCGCGGCCCTCCCGACCCGCGCCATCATCGCCGCCGCATTCCGGTGCAGGATCAACCCCCGCGCCGCCTCGCCGATCTGCGCGTCCGCGAGTGCCTTCCTGGTCCAGTCGACGCCGAACGCGCTGCCGTCGGTGCCGCACACGATGCGTTCGGCCCCGTAAAGGCTCACTGCCGCCTCGATCGCGCGCGGGCCGAACGAGTTGCAATCCACAGACACCTTCGCCTTCCAAAAGCCTGACGACGGTAGCTCCTCCTCCGGCGTATCGAGCAGGCAGCGGTGATCCATGCGCTCGACCTCGTAGGGACTGTTGCCGCCCGGATTGTGCACCTGCATCGTCAGGTCGGAGGAGAACAAAACCCGAAAAACGGTCAATGGATGTGCCACCTGTACCGGACATCGCCAAGTGCTGTCAGCGTTCTCGCCGCTGGTTGTCCTGTGCTATGATGCCCGCAGGAGGACGCAATGGCTAACCTGGGGACGGACGATCCGGTGATCGCGCGCTTCCGCGCGGCACTCGATTCGGCGTTTGGGGAGCGTATCGAGCGCGTGGTGCTGTATGGCGCGCGCGCGCGCGGCGACGCGAGACCGGACTCGGATTACGATGTTGCGGTATTCCTGCGCGATATGGACGACCGGTGGCCCGAGATGAAGCGGCTCGCGGACATCAGCACCGAGATCCTGATCGATACGGATGAATTCGTCCACGCGATGCCGTTTCGTGCGGGGGCGTGGAACGAACGTACCCCGTTGATGCGCGAAATCCGGATCGAGGGGATTGATTTGTGACGCCTGAAGCCGGGCTGTTTCTGGACAAGGCGCGGCAGGCGCTGGCGATCGCGGATGGCCGGCGGAGGCGGGACGCTCGGCTTATCTCGCGGCATTTCATGCGGCGCAGGCCCTGATCGCCGAGAGGACCGGCCGGGCGGTCAAGACCCATAAAGGTGTCAATGCGTGATTTCAGCGGCTGACCATGGGTGACAATCGGGTTGACCTGGACCTGCGCGGCTTTCTCAGCCGGGGATACGATCTCAAAGTCAGTGCCGATTATGGGACCGGGCCGGACGCGGTGGTTTCGGAGGGTGCCGCGCGTGAGGCTATGGCGATGGCGAAGCGATTTGTCGTTTACTGCGAGGCGGCGATGCTGACGCCAGATGGCGGGTCCGAACCGCATGGGGCGGCCGTCGGGTAGCGGACAGGACGATCGCCAGTCTTGCCGCCAATGGCCACGGCGCCTGCCATCTCGGTCACGCCGGTTGCCAGCATGCCAGCGCGGCCTTAAGGACACGCGGCGAAAGGACCCGAACAATGAACATCATCCAGCGATACGAAGCGGACCAGATCGCCCGCTTGACCGCGAGCCGCGGCGTGCCAGACTTCGCTGCCGGCGACACGGTGCGTGTGGCGGTCAAGGTGGTGGAGGGCGAGCGCACCCGCACCCAGGCGTTCGAGGGCGTGTGCATCGCGCGCTCCAACAAGGGGCTGAACAGCAACTTCACGGTGCGCAAGATCAGCTATGGCGAGGGCGTGGAGCGCGTGTTCCCGCTCTACTCGCCACTGATCGCCGAGATCGCCGTGGTGCGTCGCGGCGACGTGCGCCGCGCCAAGCTGTATTATCTGCGCGGCCGCTCGGGCAAATCCGCCCGCATCGCGGAGCGGGCGCGCTCGACGACACCAAGCGTCACGACGGGCGGGGGCGAGGCCGAAGCCGAGGCGACCGAGTAGGCCGGCCTGTTGCCCGGTGTTGTCCTGCCGTCCCGGCGGAGCGGCTGGATAGTCCGCAAGAAAGGACTCAACACGGAGGACGATCGAGGGCCACAGAGGGCCACGGAGGTCAATTTTGGCTGGCGCACAGCGGCTTGCATCCGTTCTCCGTGGTCCTCCGTGGCCCTCGATCGTCCTCCGTGTTAAAATTCTTCTGCCTTTCGATGGCACCGGCCGGTCATTCGATTGCCCTGACGCGAGACCAGCAGCAAGTACGCCATCACTGGCCGCGATAGGCCGCCACGGGACGTGAGGGGAGACGGACGCAGTCATGTCGGCAACCAGACCACACACGCTGTTCGACAAGATCTGGGACAGCCACGTCGTGGAGCAGCTCCCGGACGGGACCTGCATCCTCTACATTGACCGGCATCTGCTGCACGAGGTCACCAGTCCGCAGGCGTTCGAGGGCCTCCGCCTGGCCGGCCGCAAGCTGCGCCGGTCCGACCTGACGATCGCGGTCGCCGACCACAACATCCCCACCATCGGCGCGCGCACGCCGTCCGACATCAAGGAAGCGGACAGCCGCATCCAGGTGCAGACGCTGGAGCAGAACGTCGCCGAGTTCGGCGTGCCATACATTCCGATCCTCGACGTGCGCCAGGGCATCGTGCACATCATCGGCCCGGAACTCGGCATAAGCCTGCCTGGCACCACCATTGTCTGCGGTGATTCGCATACCTCGACGCACGGCGCGCTGGGGGCCCTGGCGTTCGGCATCGGCACCTCCGAGGTCGAGCACGTGATGGCAACCCAGACGCTGCTGCAGCAGCCGGCGAAGAACATGCAAATTCGGGTGGATGGCACGCTGGGGTTCGGCTGCTCGGGCAAGGACATCGTGCTGGCGATCATCGGGCGGATCGGCACCGCCGGAGGCACCGGGCACGTGATCGAATACACCGGCGAGGCGATCCGCGCGCTCGACATGGCCGGACGCATGACGGTGTCCAACATGACGATCGAGGCGGGCGCGCGGGCCGGGCTGATCGCGCCGGACGAGACCACGTTCGCCTATATCAAGGGCCGCGAATATGCGCCGAAGGGTGAGGCTTGGGAGCAGGCGGTGGCCTGGTGGCGGACGCTGCCGACCGATCCCGGTGCGCACTACGACGCCACGGTGACCCTGAACGCCGGCGACATCGCGCCGATGGTGACCTGGGGCACCAATCCGGGTGCGGTGGTGCCGGTCACCGGCACGGTGCCGGATCCGTCGGATGTGGCCGACGCGGGCCAACGGGCGCAGATGCAGCGGATGCTGGAGTACATGGCGCTGACGCCCGGCCAGAAGCTGGCGGACGTGCCGATCGACGTGGTGTTCATCGGGAGCTGCACCAACGGGCGGATCGAGGACATCCGCGCCGCCGCCGCCGTCGCCAGGGGCCGCCGCGTGGCCGCCGGCGTGCAGGCGCTGGTGGTGCCCGGGTCGGGCCAGGTGAAGAAGCAGGCGGAGGACGAGGGGCTGGACCGCGTCCTGCTGGAGGCCGGGTTCGAGTGGCGCGATCCGTGCTGCTCGATGTGCCTCGGGATGAACCCGGACAAGCTGACGCCGGGCCAGCGCTGCGCCAGCACGTCGAACCGCAACTTCGAGGGGCGGCAGGGGCCGGGCGGGCGCACGCATCTGGTGTCGCCGGCGATGGCCGCCGCCGCGGCAGTGACGGGGCGGCTGGCGGACGTGAGGCAATTGGGGTGAGTGACACCGCCGTCGTGAATTCGTGTCGTGGCGATGGGTTTCGCTTCGCTCTACCCATCCTACGCTCTGATCGTCGATATCGCTCGTAGGATGGGTAGAGCGAAGCGAAACCCATCGCCACTCAGGAGGC
>Ga0209040_10003405_pt1 | contig 12227 bp, 10 predicted proteins | sample BogFormECP12_OM3_FD_188240 | JGI IMG/M metagenome (GOLD analysis project Ga0209040, IMG submission 188240) | Bog forest soil microbial communities from Calvert Island, British Columbia, Canada - ECP12_OM3 (SPAdes) (version 2) | ecosystem: Environmental > Aquatic > Freshwater > Wetlands > Bog ... | reverse complement strand
CCCGGCGCTTCAGAAGGGCGGGCAGGACAAGAAGCTGGTCGGCTATTTCCAGAGCGACACCGGCACGATCAATCAGCTTGTCCATCTCTGGAAATTCGACGACGACGCCGATCGGCGGGCGCATTGGGCGTCGGTGTACTCGAACAAGGATTTCGTCGAGGGCTTCGCGTCGAAGTTCCGCCCGCTGCTAATGACCCAGGAGGTGAAGCTCCTCCAGGCGGCCCCGTGGGGTCCGCATCCTTAAGCCCGACATTCCCGGTGATGCCCTAAAGCGAGCGGCGCAAAAATCCACGATCGCTAAGCTAATTTTACAGCGGTGTGCGCTCGAACGAATGCGCCACCCTCCTCAATCCCCCGCTGGCCCGCCTTTAGTTCGGGATGGAACAGGTGCCATACGTGGATCATCTCCGGCCAGATTTGGAGATCAATGCACACGTCCGCGGCGCCCGCCACCCTCGCGAGGCGGATCCCGTCGTCGAGCAGGGTTTCGGCGGCGCCGACCTGGATCAAGAGAGGCGCGAGACCGGTTAGATCGGCATAGATCGGTGCCGCCAACGGCGAGCGCGGGTCGGCGGCGTTCAAATAAAGGCGTGCCATATCGAGGATACCGGCCTTCTGCACCGTCGGATCGACTGTCGCTTTGCTGACCATCGTCTCGCCAATCGCCTCCATATCCACCCAGGGCGAGATGCACCAGCCGCAGCTCGGTTGCGGTAATCCGGCGTCTCGGATCGCCAGCATCGCCGCAACGACGAGCCCGCCGCCGGCGCTGTCGCCGGCGATCGCGATGCCGCCCGATTTGAGGCCGCGAGCAAGGAGGTGGCGATAGCCGGCGACGGCGTCCTCGACCGCCGCAGGGAATGGGTTCTCCGGCGCAAGCCGGTAATCGAGCGCCAACGCCCAGCATCCGGCGGCGCGGCCAGCTTCAGCAACCAGGTGCCGGTGGCTGTCGAGCGAGCCGATCACGTATCCGCCACCATGGAGATATAAAAGCGCGGCATCGCTCTTATCCTGCGGCGTTGACGTCCATTCGGCAGGCACGCCGTTCGCCGTCACCGGCTCTACCTTGACATCCGGCCCCAGGCCGTATTGCAAGCCGCGCGCATCGATCTCGCGGCGACGTTGGCGATAATCATCCGAGCGCGGCCGGCTCGCCAGTTTCGCGCGTAAAGCGACAATTTCTGTATCAGCCATGGCATCCCTCCCAAGGTGGCGGACCATTTACCTGAGGCCTGCCAATCGGCGCCATGGGGAGGACTGTATCGGCGCCCTTGGGAGCGGCGCCGGGTTGGGGGAAAACTCTCGAGGCCGCCCCCCGCTCAGGCTTGGCCCGGCCGGATCTGACCACCAAGCCCGGTTTGATCCTACGCGCGGCCAGTTTCTATCAAAATCACCTTGTTCGGCCTCGGCGAGGATCTTGACCGGGTCAAGCGCTTGGCAGAGACGGGGGTCGTACGCGTAGTGCGGATGTTCCCGCCCCAGAAGGCGAACTCGGTTCTGCCGATAGTGGACCGATGGACGAAAATCATGCGGCAGGTCAACGAGTAGATCTGACCGGGATCGATCTCCGGATGCCAGTGATCGTGCTTAAAGACATGCGACGCGGCTGCCGCGGCGATGGCCGGGCATTTGCCTGAACCGCGACGAGTTCGTCGGCTGGACCGATCCGGAAGGCAAGCGGCCGGTCCTCGGCGCGCTGCTGCTCGCATACTGCGGCCGCGATTTCATTCTCCCTCGCGCGCGAGGGAGACGGTTCGTTCATCCGATGCGATCGGCATGGCTCGACGGGATCGATGGCATCGCCGTGATCGCGGTGGATTCGCGTATTGCGGCGGAACAGCGCCGCCGGGTAATAAGCTGGTGCGTCACCCCGATCTGGAGGCGTCATCATGCACGCACGCGATCCCGCGGAAGCCGTCGAAGTTCTGAACCTGGTGTTGAAGTTCTTCGGTGACGGGGAGCGTTGGATAAAGGGTCGCTTTAGCGATCGCCGCGGTAACTGCTGTCTTGTCGGCGCGCTCGATTTCGTCAGCGGCCACCATGCGATTAAAGGCGACGCGGCCGAACGGTATCTGGCCGCTGCCATTTCCGACGAGAGGGGCCGGCCCATTCGTAGGCATGAGAATGGGGAGGATTACGCCAAGTTGCGAGCGGCCCTTCGCCGCGCGATGCGGGGCGAATGGTATCGGGCCAGCGAAACTCTCCTTAGGAGGGACAGCCTCTCTGATTTTAACGATGGGTGTAAGGACTTTGCTGAGCTGCGGGCACTCATTGTGCAGGCTCGCGCGGGGGCGATGAACGATGCCGACCCCGGGCCCGCAACGCGCTCGCGTTTCGACATCGAGTCCGATGAGTTGGTTATGGCTTAGGCGGGCGCCCCGGCTGGGGCAGTAGGGCTCCTCGCCGCCTTGGAACATAGCGGCTTCTTGATCGTTCTGTATGCGGGAACGCCAAACCGTTTTGGAGAGCGACATGCGCGCGCCGTTAGCTTGCCTGATCGGCGCAGTGAGCGTCGTAGCGGTTGTCTTTGGGCCGCCGGCGTCGGCTGACGATTTAAAGTCAGTCGTTCGAACGCTGAATGCGATTGTCAATCCGGAGGATGCCTGGCGGCTTGAGGATCAGGCCCGGCGTCACGGACGCCCGAACGAGGAGCACTATTGGCAAAATTACGGGACGGGGCTTGAACACCAGCGCCGCGAGCGCGGTGAGGCCGCTCCTCAATATGGTGGTGGTGCGCGCTATGGGAACCGGATCGATCCTGACGAGGCTTATCGGCTGGAAGAACAAGCCCGGCATGACCGACATCCCGACGAAGCGCATTATTGGGCTCGCTATCGCGAGGGTCTCGAAGGCGAGCATCAGCATCAACCTCGATAATCTTGCCTGGACGAAGCGCCCTCGAGATGTTGGCGCCCCACGGCAGCCCAACACCTAGAGCGCGGCGCGGGAGATGCCCCAGGTATTGCGGGTCAATGATTATCAATGTTGAAGCTACACCGCTGATTGCTTCGGCGTGTGCGATGTTTCCCTCGCGCGTGAGGGGTGCGAGCCGCAGAGCAGTTCGTCGAGAAGGTGCAGGACTTCGTCGGCCTCTACCTCAACCCGCCGGACAAAGCCTTGGTGCTCAGCGTCGACGAGAAAAGTCAGGTCCAGGCGCTCGACCGCACCCAGCCCGGGCTGCCGAAAAAAAAGCCGAGCCGGCACCATGACGCACGACTACAAGCGCCATCGAAGCTGCCATTCACCAGTACCTCGAACACCACAATGCCGACCCCAAACCCTTCGTCTGGACCAAATCCGCCGAACAAATCCTCGCGAAAGTCTCCCGTGCGCGAAAGGCGCTCGAAACAGTCGCTGTCGGGAATCAACCGTTAATTCCACTATACTAGACCCCTGCCCATTCTTTCAGCAGAGCGGTGACGGCGGCTCGGCACGGCACCGCTTCACGCTTTCAGGAAGGCCAGCAGGTCGGCGTTTATTATCTCCGCTTGCGTGGTGGGCATGCCGTGCGGAAAGCCCTCGTAGCTCTTCAGCGTCCCGTTCTTGAGCAACTTTGCCGACAAGGGTCCGGCGGCGGCGTACGGAACGATCTGATCGTCGTCGCCGTGCATCACCAGCACCGGCACGGAGATCTTCTTCAGGTCTTCGGTGAAATCGGTCTGTGAGAAGGCGACGATGCCGTCGTAATGCGCCTTCGCGCCGCCCATCATGCCCTGGCGCCACCAGTTCTGGATGATTGCCTCCGAGGCTTTCACGCCCGGTCGGTTGAAACCGTAGAAGGGCCCCTCCGGCAGGTCGCGATAGAATTGCGAGCGATTGGCCGCGAGCTGCGCCTGCAATCCGTCGAACACTTCTTTGGGAAGGCCGCCCGGATTGGCCGCGGTCTTCACCATCAGCGGCGGCACCGCGCTGATCAGCGCGGCCTTCGCCACCCGGCTCTCGCCGTGCCGTCCCAGATAGTGCGCCACCTCGCCGCCGCCGGTGGAATGGCCGACGTGAATGGCGTTCTTCAGATTGAGATGCGCCGTCAAGGCCGCAAGATCGTTGGCATAATGATCCATGTCATGGCCGTCGCTCGTCTGGGTGGATCGGCCGTGTCCGCGCCGGTCGTGGGCTATGACGCGATAGCCGTGCTTGAGGAAGAACAGCATCTGCGTGTCCCAATCATCGGCCGACAGCGGCCAGCCGTGGCTGAACACGATGGGCTGACCCTTGCCCCAGTCCTTGTAGAAGATCTCAACGCCGTCTTTGGTTGTCATCGTGCTCATGTGGCGCCTTCCTTGGCTACGGTTCTCGCGCGGTGCGGAAGCAGACCTGAGGGCGGGATTTCCGCGGCCGTTGCCGTCATCGAGAAACCGCCACCGCAGAGGTATGATATGGGGTTGCCAAATGGCCTGCGATTAACGAACGAAGGACGCCCCCGATAATTTTACGCCTGCGGCGCGTCGAACAAAGGGCAAGGGGAGCGGGCTTTGACAACCGGCCGCTCCGCGCGCAGAACCGGGAAAGCCATGCCGCGCGAATTGAACCTCACGACCCGATTGCTGCTGATGGTCGGGGGCACCGTTGCCTATCTGGGCCTCGCCATCCTCGGCGCGGGCGGGTTTGCAGCGTTCTTCTCCCACCCGCCGTTGATCGCGCTGACAGTCGTCCTGCTTGCGTTGGCCGGCGTCGCGCTTTTCGCCGGCGGAAATCTCAGCTCTGGGGTGCGCGAGGACCGCGGCAACCGCTGGGTCATCGCCGCCTTTGGAGTAATCGGGCTGCTGCTGGCCTTTCTGCCGGCCTGGACCGACCGGAAGGGGATCTGGACTCTCGACGGCGAGACCATTCGCTGGCTCGGCGTCATTCTGTTCGCGGCCGGGGGCGCGGTGCGGATCTGGCCGGTCTTTGTGCTCGGCAACCGGTTCAGCGGATTGGTGGCGATCCAGCCCGGGCATACGCTGGTCACAAGCGGCGTCTATGGCGTGATCCGCCATCCCAGCTATCTGGGATTGCTGGTCAGCTCGCTGGGGTGGGGTCTTACTTTCCGCTCGGGCATCGGCGTGCTTCTGGCGGCGCTTCTGATCCCGCCGCTGCTCGCGCGTATCAACGCGGAAGAGAGGCTGCTGCGTGAACAATTTGGCGGCGAGCACGAGGCTTACCGCGCCCGCACGTCACGGCTTATCCCGGGCATCTACTAGAGATCACCTGCCGCAGGCTACAGGCAGGCGGGAAGGGGCACGAACATCGGCGCAAGTTCGGAAGCGCCGGCCGCCGGCGCCGTACCGCAAATCTGATGGCGGGTCAGCGCGTTAGCGCAGACCGGCGCGCGCTCCCTGGTGCACGCGATTTCGGATGAGGCGAAGGCCTTTTACGAGCGCTGGGCTTTCGGCCCTCGGCGATCGGAGCCGATGACGCTGATGATCACGATCGAGGAGGCGCGGAAGAAGGCCGGGGCGAAGCGCATCAGGCGTAATTGAGGTCGCGTGGTTTGCAATTTAACAGCTGAAAAAATCTCATGATACCGTCAGCAGCATGAATTTCAACGCATGTCAAATCGCAGCCCCAAAATACCGGCAGCAGTTCGAAGATCTTTTGCCTGAGCATCTTTCGGAACGTATGGGGCGATCCCACTACGCAAAAGAATGGTAGGACGGGTCAGCCGCAACAGGGGGACCGATATTTGGGGTAAAGCCAGCTACGATAGTGGCGCGCTCCGCGGAGTCCAATGCAAAGACAAGGACGCGGGGTACGGCGCTAAACAAGGCCTTCGAGTGTCTTGACCTCACGTGGCTATGCTGATGCCTGTCGTTGGCACCCTTTACCTATCGCCCTTCGACATGCCGTGCCGTTCGCGCGAGCACATCAAGCTCGGCGACGCCGCGGCATTGTCGCAATTCGGCGTCAACCGCCTTCGCTTGCCGCCGGGCCTGGTCGAGCCAGCGTCATTGGCGCACCGGCGGCGACGAGTTCGTCTATCTCCTTTCCGGTGAGGTTGTGCTCGTAACCGACGGCGGTGAAGAAGTGCTGCGCGCGGGCGACGCTGCCGGGTTCCCGGCCGGAGCCACCAACGGGCATTGCCTGCAAAACCACTTGAGCGGTGATGCCCGGATACTCGAAATCGGCACTCGTGTACCGGACGACACTGCCTATTACTCCGAAATCGACATGGTCGCACCCGGGGGTGGCAAGCCCGCGGTTTATACCCGCCGTGACGGAACACCCTCCCCGGACATCAGGCGTCGCGGCCCTTGATGGCCTTCCGCGCGGAAGCGGCTAGAATGAGCACAGCGACAACCGGGACCGGAGCGCACAGTGCCCAACCTGCATCCGCAGATCCAAGAAGTCCTGAGGGCGATGGCCGAGGCGAAGCTTCGGCCGGTCGAGGAGATGACGCCTGCCGAGGCGCGCGAGCAAGTCGAAGCCACGGCCCGGGCGCGCAAGGCCGAGCCGCTCCCCGTCGCCGGGGTCGAAGAGCGCCTGATCCCCGGCCCCGCCCGCAAGATCCGGCTGCGCCTCTACCGGCCGCAGACGCCGGCACCGGTGTCCGCGATCGTTTACTATCATGGCGGTGGCCACGTCATCGGCAGTCTCGACACCCATGATTTCGTCGCCCGCAATCTCTGCGGCGGGACCGGAACGCTGGTCGCATCGGTCGATTACCGCATGGGACCGGAACACAAATTTCCGGCCGCCGTGGACGATTCCTTCGCCGCCCTCCAATGGGTTTACGCAAATGCCGAAAGTCTCGGCGCCGATCCAGAGCGGATCGGCGTCCACGGCGACAGCGCCGGCGCCAACCTCGCGGCGGTTGCGGCCCTGCTCGCGCGTGACGCGGGTCGGCCAAGACTGCGGTTGCAGGCGCTCGTCTACCCGATTACCGATTACGGTCTGGTCGGCGACAGCTACGAGAAATACGCCAATGGCTACGGCATCCTGACCAGGGGCGCGATGGCATGGTTCCGCGACCACTATCTGCGCAGCCCGGAGGATGCGAATGACTGGCGCGCCTCACCGATCAAGGCGACCAGCTTTACCGGAGTGGCACCCGGGATCGTCATCACTGCCGAATGCGACGTACTACGCGACGACGGACAACGCTATGCCGAGGCGTTGGCTCGAGCCGGTGTGCCAGTCGAGTACAGGGAATTTCGCGGTATGATCCATGCCTTTTTCGGCATGGTGCCGGCAGTCGACGACGCGATGAGCGCGCAACGCACCGTCTGGGCTGCGTTCAAGCGAGCCTTCGCCGACCCGCAGGAAGGAACATGACCCGACCCCTCGCTGCCGACGATTTCGGGACAATCCGTGCGCGCCTGAGAGAATTGCGGCGCGAGGGCGCTCAGGCCGCGGCGCCGGCGCCGGATGTCCGAACCGAGGGGCCGCAGCCGTTGCGCGACCCCGAAAGACGTTTCAATTCAAGGAACGGCGCGAAGGCGTGCCACCGCCATGGGTGCCCACGATCTTCCTCGAAGATGCGGCTGGGCGGTAGCGGGCTTCAGATAGCCATCCACCCGCCATCGACATTGTAAGCGGCGCCGGAGACGTAGCTGGCCCGGTCGGAGCAGAGCCAGACGACCATTTCGGCGATCTCTTCGGGGTTCCCCATGCGGTGGAGCGGCACCTGTGCGAGGATGGCCTCGCCGCGTCGGCGCATCGTTTCCTCGGTCATGCGAGTATTGATGTAGCCTGGACACACCGCGTTCACCCGGATGTGGGCTTCGGCGTATTCGATCGCGGCGGTTTTGGTCAGGCCGAGCACGCCATGCTTGGCGGCGACATAAGCTGACGAGGTCGGCAGCCCGACGAGCCCAGCGATCGAGCCGGTATTGACGATCGCGCCACTGCCCTGGGCCTGCATTTGCGGCAGCTCGTGCCGCAGACACAGCCACACGCCCTTGAGGTTCACCGCGATCATGCGGTCGAAGGCCTCTTCCGACCACTCGGCGGTCTTCTTTCCGGCCGCTTCGACCTGCCACCCGGCAATGCCGGCATTGTTGAACGCGCAGTCGAGCCGGCCATAAGCACCGACCACGCCTTCGATCATTGCCCGGACATCCGCATCGCGCGTCACGTCCCCCGACAGCGAGATCGCCTGGCCCCCGGCCGCGTTGACCTGGGCGACTGTTTCGCGGGCGGCTTCGGCTGACACGTCGGCGACCGCGACGCGCGCGCCTTCGCGCGCGAAGGCCAGAGCCGTGGCGCGGCCGATCCCCCCTCCTCCGCCCGTGATCAATGCCGATTTCCCGTCGAGCAACCCGGCCATCGCCCTCTCCCCATTCAATCCGCGGCGATCCTGCCACACCGGCCGCGCCCGTGCCCAGGGCGGAATTGCACCCACACGCTGCACGGACGGCGGAGGTTACCGCGGCGGTCAGGCGGTGTGGGACGGAAGGAGCCCAAGCCCAACCAGCTCCTCCCGCAATCTCGCGGGTGTCGTGAAATGGATGGCGTGAATGCCGAAGGGACGCGCGGCGGCGACATTCGCCTCGACATCGTCGATATAGACGGCGCGTTGCGGCTCGACTGCGAAGCGCTCGATCAGCAGCGCGAAGATGCGCGGGTCCGGCTTGATCACTTCGACTTCGCCCGAAACCAGAATTCCCCGGAACCAGCGGAGAAACGCAAAGCGCTCCAGCGCCGCTGGATAGGTTTCGGCCGACCAGTTGCTGAGGCCATAGAGCGGCGTGCCGCGATCACGGAGCTCGGCCAAGATCTCGACGGAGCCGGCAATGGGGCCGGCCATCATCTCGTCAAAGCGGGCGCCATAGGCGTCGATCAGCTCGGCTTTGTCGGGATGCTCGGCCTTCAGCAGGCGGGTGCCTTCGGCGAAGCTGCGGCCGGCATCCTGGCAGCGGTTCCATTCATGCGTGCACACCGTCGCAAGAAAATGTTCCATCGCCGCCTCGTCGCCGGCGAACAGCTTGCGGTAGAGATGCCGCGGGTCCCAATCGATCAGAACCCCGCCGAGGTCGAATACCACGATGCTGCGTCCCGCGCGGCCTCTTTTCCTGATATCCCACAATGAAAAACTTTTCAATTTCGCTCGCTGCGAAGTCCTGCCGCACGCCTCTCAGCTGACAGCATTATGTCGGCATCCGCCGTTATTCAGCGTCGGCGGGCTTGCTCGATCGCTCGCCAGACGCGCTCCGGGGTCGCCGGCATATCGATGTGGGTGATGCCGTATTCGGAGAGCGCGTCGACGAGCGCGTTCATCACCGACGGCAGCGCGCCGGCACAGCCGGCTTCGCCGCAGCCCTTTGCCCCGAGGACGTTGGTCGTGGCCGGCACCGGGTGGAAGGCGTGCGTGAATAGCGGCGCGTCATCGGCCCGCGGCAGCGCGTAATCCATATAGGAGCCGGTCAGCAACTGACCCTCACGGTCGTAGACGGTGTGCTCGCGCAATGCCTGGCCGATGCCTTGGACGATGCCGCCATGCGCTTGCCCATCGACGAGCAGCGGGTTGATGACCGTGCCGAAATCGTTGACGAAGGCATAGCGGACGACCTCGACCATGCCGGTGTCGGGGTCGACTTCGACTTCGGCGATATGGCAGCCGTTCGGGAAGGCGGATGGCGGGCCGTCGGCGACGAGCTGCACGTCGAGGCTTTGCGGCAATTCCGCCGGCAATTTCAGGCCGGAGCGGAGCTTTTCGGCCAATTCCATGATGCCGACCGCGCGGTCCGTGCCGGCGATCACGAACCTTCCGGCGCGGAATTCGATGTCCGCGACTGCCGCCTCCAGCAGATGCGCGGCGATTTGCTTGCCGGTCTCGACGACCTTCTCGCCGGCCGCGACGATTGCGGTGCCGCTCGTCATCATCGATTTCGAGCCGCCCGTGCCGCCGCCCGCGATCAGTTCGTCGCTGTCGCCCTGCAGCAGCCGGATCTGCCGGAACGGGATCCCCAGCCGCGTGCTGAGCACCTGAGCAAAGGGCGAGGCGTGCCCCTGGCCGTAATCGAGCGTGCCGGTGATGATCGTGACAGTGCCGTCGGGCTCGAAGCGGATGCCGCCCATCTCGCGGCCGGGCGGGCCGGTCAATTCGAGATAGTCGCTGATACCGCGTCCGAGCAGCCGGCTGCTCGCCCGGCTTTGCGCTTTGCGCGCGGCAAAGCCGTCCCAATCGGCGAGCGCCAATGCCTGGTTCAGCAAATTGGTGAAGTCGCCGCTGTCATAGGTCGTGCCATTCGGGCTCTTATACGGCATCGCCTCCGGCGGAATGTGGTTGCGCCGGCGCAATTCGACGCGATCGATATCCATTTCGGCCGCAGCGGCCTCGACCAGCCGCTCCATGTAGTAATTGGCCTCGGGCCGGCCGGCGCCGCGATAGGCGCCGACCGGGGTCGTGTTGGTGAACATGCATTTGGTCGAGACCTCGATCAGCGGCGTCTTGTAGACGCCGAGGGTATTCCTGACGGCATTCCGGGTCGGCGGGCCGGGCGCGCCGTAAGTAGCGCCGAGATTGCCGTAGCCGGTCAGGCGGACCGCCAGGAAATGGCCGTCGCGTTCGAGCGCCAATTCGGCAGTCATCTCGGCGTCGCGGCCATGGCTGTCCGAGAGGAAGCTGCCGGAGCGCTCGTCGGTCCATTTGACCGGCCGACCGAGCTCGCGGGCCGCGTGCATGATGCAGTAATACTCGGCATAGGTCGGCTGCTTCATCCCGAAGGAGCCGCCGACACGATCGGTCAGGACGCGCAGCTTGTCGCGCCCGACCCCGAACACGCCCGCGATGTAATTGCGGAACCCGAATACCCCCTGGCCCGGGACATGAAGGGTCCAATGCTGACGCTCGGCGTCGTACTGCGCGACTGCGGCGCGCGGCTCCATCGCATTGACGACGATACGGTTGTTGCGCAGCTGGAGGCGCGTCACATGCGCGGCGCCGGCAAAGGCGGCCGCGACCTTCGCGCTGTCGCCATAATGGAAATCGAGCCCGACGTTTCCGGGCACGTCGTCGTAAAGAAGCGGCGCGCCGGGCGCGGCCGCCTCCTGGGCCGTCGTGACCGCCGGCAGGGGGTCGATATCGACGAACACCGCTTCCGCGGCGTCCTTGGCCTCGGCGGCGGTTTCGGCAACGACCGCGGCGATCGGGTCACCGACATAGCGGACCTTGCCGGTCGCCAGCGCATATCGGAGCGGGCTCAGCATCGGCGTCCCGTCCCGATTGTTCATGACCTGCCGCGGTGGCAGCGGCCCGATCCCGCCCGCTTCGAGGTCCGCCGCCGTGTAGACGCTGAGCACACCCGGCATGCCGCGCGCCGCTGCGCTGTCAATGTTGCGGATGATTCCGTGCGCGTAATGGCTGCGAACGATCACGGCATAGGCCTGGCCCGCCAAATTGACGTCGTCGGTGAACTGGCCCTTTCCGGACACGAGCACCGGATCTTCGCTGCGCGGCACCGGCTGTCCGATCGCGTATCTGTCCAGATCGAGCAACGTCGGATCGACAAAATCATCCATGCTCCCCTCCTTCGCCACCCGCAAACTACCGCCTCGATGCAGCGATCGCCAAGAGTCGAGGAAATCGTCTAAACCCACGACTGTTAGGGGGACGATGTGAGGCTGATAAATGATAACGAGCGCAGGACCAGGCCAGGCGGGCGAAAGGCATACGGGGTCGCTCGCCGCGCGCATCGGGCACCACTGGGCGCGGCGTCACCCGAGACGGGGTCTGCTTGCCTTTCTCGGGCCCGGTTTGATTACCGGCGCCTCCGACGATGATCCAAGCGGCATCGCGACTTATTCCCAGGCAGGCGCACAATTCGGCTACAGCATGGCTTGGGTCATGCTGTTCACCTGGCCGCTGATGGCTGCCATTCAGGAAATCAGCGCCCGGATCGGCCGCGTCACCGGACACGGGATCGCCGGTAATATCCGGCGGCATTACCCGCCATGGCTGCTGCGCGGGATCGTCGTTCTTCTGCTGGCCGCCAATATCATCAATCTGGGCGCCGATCTCGGGGCCATGGGCGAGGCCTTGCGCCTGCTCGTCGGCGGCCCGCCGCATCTCTATGTCGTCGCCTTCGCCGTCGGTTGCGCGCTGCTCGAGGTCTTTGCGCGCTATGAACGCTATGTCTCCATCCTGAAATGGACCAGCGTCTCGTTGTTCGCCTATGTCGCCACTGCGCTGGTAGTCGACGTGCCATGGGCTCGGGTCGCCTACCACATCATCGTGCCCACCCTCAGCTGGAGCAAGGATTACCTTGTGGCGATCGTCGCCGTGCTCGGCACGACGATCACGCCCTATT